>ERZ772883.589-NODE-589-length-36071-cov-5.526599_pt1 | contig 36071 bp, 57 predicted proteins | sample MGYA00580575_ERZ772883 | MGnify/ENA primary metagenome ERZ772883 (study PRJEB29015, sample SAMEA2737666) | human gut metagenome | biome: human gut; feature: human-associated habitat; material: faeces | place: China | collected 2012 ...
AAAAAAGGCACAAAAAAACAGCGCAATGCGTGTGTATTGCCTTAGTATAGTACCACACCCCGGCGCAAATTGCAAGTGTTTTTTGAAAATTTCTCGTTGCAGGCACGTTTTTCGCCTATGCAAGCTGTTATGTGCAACAAAAAAGACCTGGCAGAAAACTCTGTCAGGTCTTTGTGGTGGACTACTACTCCCCATATCCGAACCGGGAAGGGCCTCAACGCGGAAAGTTTTGGTGGGGGCGTCGGTTAGGTTGTAGGCGGTGGTGATGCGGAAACCACCGTCGGGGTCGTCCCAGATGGTGACGGAGTTGACAAGCAGATTGATTAGGTTACGGCGGAAGCGCTCGTCGTCCACGTCGCCGTGCTTGAACTGGTCCAGCCAATAGATGACCATATACTTGTCAAGCTGGATGGCGCTGGTTTCCTCTGCGGCAAGCTGATTCTCGTAGTCTTTTTTCTGCCGCTCCAAGCCGGTGATCCGGTGCATGAGCGTGTCGGATGCAACGCCCTTTTCAATAGCGGTGACGATGTTGTTTATCGACTTTTCCGTCTCCGCTATTTTTTCTTTTAGCAGGGGGATTTTGGTGGTGGCCGCTATCTGGCGCTGGTTTTCCTGCACGGCAATGTCGGCCAGTTCCTCTATATAGTCGTCGGTAAGCAGTTGCATTGCATCTTGCACAACGACTTTTTCTATCCACTCTTTGCGGACGGATTTTTTATTGCAGGTGTGTCCCCTTTTGTGGTTGTAGCAGGTGTAGTAATAGTACGGCTCGCCGCTGCGGCCCTTGCCGCTGTCACCGTTCATCTTTGCGCCGCAGTGACCGCAGAACAGTTTACCGGCCAACAGGAACGGCACTTGCGCTTTACCTTGCGACGGCGGCACAGGGCGCGAGAGACGACTTTGCACGGCGTCCCAAAGTTGTTTGTCGATGATGGCGGGCACGGTGTTCTCGGCCTTGTACGCGCCGTACTTGTATGTGCCGATGTAGCGCTCATTGTGGAACATAGATTTGAAGCTGCTGCGGTTGAACGCAGTCCCCTTGCTGGTGCGGTAGCCGCTGGCGTTGAACTGCTTTGCAATGGCCGTGGCGGTATGCCCGGCGGCGTACATTTCAAATGCCTGCTTGACGATGGGCGCGGTGGTAGGGTCGATGACCAGGCGGCGGTTTTTGATGCGGTAGCCAAGCGGGACCGTGCCGCCGGTGGAAAGATGCTTCTGCGCTGTCTCTTTCATGCCGCGGGTGATTTTTTGCGAAAGCTCTGCTGAATAAAACTCTGCCATGCCCTCCAACACCGATTCCAGGATGATAGATTCCGGGCTGTCCGACAGATTCTCGGTGGCGGAGAGCAGGACGACACCGGCCTTTTTCAGCCGATACTTGGCGTTGACAGAATCATAACGGTTGCGGGCGAAGCGGTCCAGCTTGTATACGACAACCGCGTCAAAGCGGCCACGCTCGGCGTCGCGCAGCATCCGTTGGAAGTTGAGCCGCTTTTCTACGTTGTGGGATGCAGAGGTGGCGCGGTCAACGTATTCGTCTATGATTTGGTATCCGGCGCGGCGGCAGTATTCTTGGCAGACATGGCGCTGCCCCTCAATGGATTGTTCGTTCTGGGCGGCGCTGGAATAGCGGAGATAAAGCACCACATTTTTGATTTCGCCGTTCATGCCGATACCTCCGAAATTTTGATTTTGAAGTTAGTGCAAAGTGCCTCATGCACACAGAACATCATATATATTTGTAGATAGTATACCGCGCACAGAAAAGATTTACAAGAGCTGAAAGCGATTTAAAAAGATTTAGAACAACCAAAAAGAGAACCCCGCCGCAGTCTTAAACGGATGCGGCGGGGTTGGCTTATTCTTTGTCGTCTTTATGCTCTTTCAAATAGGCTTCATTTTGCTTCTTAACAAATTGGACCATGTTGATAAGCGGCAATGTGATTTTGCCGCTTCCAAAAACCATAGCGGAAATAACTTCCATTTTCGCACGGACAATGCCGTAGAGTACGGAAGCTCCGTTGATCCACAGCAGTTCGCCGAGTTCTTCATCATCTTTTTCCTTGTCCGCAGAGAATACGCCTTCCACGGTCATTTTGTAGTCACAGCGGGCCTTTTCGTTATTTTCCACAGCTAGGTTTCCGCTTACGATTACACGCACGCGGCCGAGCTTTTTTGTGCCCTCTGCATTCATATAGAAATTACTGACAGCAACCTCTGCATCGTTTGTTAAAAGGGCATCCGTTCCCAGGGTAATCAATCGATTGCTAAAACTGCATTCAGAAATAAAACTTTCTTCCAGTTCAATCGATGCGTTTACATCATGCGTAGGAATCATGCCGCACCTCCCCGAATTACTTTAAAAGCGAAATACGGAGCAACCGTTGTGGTGGCGGGGCTGGGATTTTCAACTTTTGTTTTACTGCACACCGATTCGCTGCTTTCGTATGTGTGGGAGTCAAGATTGCCGGAGAAAAGCACATCCAGCGGCATATTGATCTTTGCACTGATTTCCGACAATGTTTTGACAGAAAAATTGTATTCGCCGCTTTCCCATTTGGAAACCATAACCTGCGTGACGCCCATAAGCTCCGCAAAAGCAGCCTGCGTCATATCGTGCTCAACGCGCCACATTTCAATGGCAGCAGAAATAAGCGCCAACTGGCGGTTAGCGCTCTTTTCAGCCGGGGACATTACAGCCCCAAACAGCTTGCTCAATGCTTTCGACGTTTTCATAGCGAACCTCCTAATGCTCATCCAAGGGCCATTGCGCCTGAAAAAGAGTTTTCCGTCTTTCGGCTACACGGATACCGCGCTGGTAATCTCCTGAGTTCTTTTCAAGGAACGGGTACAGCAGAACAATATTTTGCCCTTGGATGTAAAAATAAAGGATTCTGGGATTTTTCCGGCTTTTGGGGTAACGTGCCGAGTAAATATCATCTGTGCCCGGTAGTTTTTCAAAATTTTTAAGTGCTGTTGTGGCAGTACCATAAGCGTCCAGCTGGGTCAAACTGCGCTGTAACCACTTGATATATCGCTCGGCAGCTTTGGGGATTTCATCATCCGCAAAAACTTCTTCCGGCGTCATATCCAGCACATGGTTACAAAATTCATCCATGAAATTGTCCGGCCCATAGATATTGTTGTAACCATCTATTTTTTCCAGTTCCAGAATAAATCACATCCTTTCTTATAATATAACCTATAAGTTATAAGATTGCAAGAAGTTCAGGCGCTATACACAAAATTTCACAATTACATATCATTCCCCGCGGCAAAAGCCTACGACGCGGCCCTCTATTTGGATGTCGGACAGTTCGGGGCCGCGGTAGACAAGCGGCGTGTAGGCAGGGTTGACAGGGACCAGCGTGACGGTATCGCCCTCCTGGTAGAAGCGTTTTAGGGTGGCCTCTTCCCCTATTCGGACGGCGGCGATCTGGCCGTTTTCAACTTCGGGCTGACAGCGGATGCAGACGACATCGCCGTCTTGGTAACGCGGGGCCATGCTGTCCCCTTTGCAGGTAAGCGCAAAGTCGGCGTTCCAGGCGGCAGGGATACCAATGCGGGCCTCGACGTTTTCCTCGGCAGTGATGGGCGTACCGCAAGCGATGGAGCCGACCAGCGGAATGGTGGTCATTGCAGGGAGCGGCTCGAAACCGGCGGGGATGGTAGGCGCATCATTATCCATAGGAACATCATAGCCCATAAGCCAGGCAGGGTTCACATTTAAGGCCTCAGCAAAAGTTCGCACTCTATTTTGCTTTGCTTCATATTTCCCATTTATATAGCAGCTTATAGTTCCTTCAGAAACTTTCGTTTTCTTTGAGAGATCTGCTGCTTTCATATTTCGCGCATCAAGTGCCTGCGAAAGCCGAGCGGCAAAATTGCTTTGCTTCATTGTTCGTACCTCCGTCATATCTTGTGTTCAGTATAGCGCTATTTTATAAAAAACGCAAGATACTTTTAAAAAATCTTTAGAAAACGTATTGACTTTAGTTTTCGCAAGTGGTAAAGTATAGGCAAGGAGGCGATAGCAATGGACTACTTGAACCTGCTCGGACGTATCCGAGCATACGGCATGACGCAGAACGATGTTGCCAAAGAAATTGGCGTATCACCTGCAACACTTAATAAAAAGCTGCGCGGCCATACCGACTTCACCCAGACGGAAATCCGTGCATTGTGCCAGGTTCTTATGATCCCGGATGCTGAAATTCCGGATTATTTTTTTGCAGCAAAACTTTAGTTTTCGTAAGTTTTGCTGTACATTCCCCACCCCAGGAGGTGAACACTGCATGACGTGCTCTCGCAAGCGCATTCTTCAAGGCGCAATTCTCAACAGCCTTGTAGATGCACAAAAAAATATGGCATCCGCAGAAAAAGTGGACGCCATAGGGCTTATTCTGTTAAGCAAATTTCTACTTCGCCTGTTGGAGAAGCTGGACGATGAACTCATACAGCTGGGAACGGAAAATCAGCAGCAAGGGCGCTGACAGCCAGTAAACAGCCTGCAACAGCTTGGGAATCGCTTTAGTTTCAGAGATACCAAGGTAACCGCACAACTTTACCGGCAGAAATACAACAAGTTGAACCCAGTATAGCGGAGATATGCACTCCATCATATTCATACGAAATGTTCCTTTAGCTTTGGAAAACATACCTAGCGCAAGTGCCATCACATCTTCGCGTCGAAAATTCAGATTTTCAACGACACTGGCTCTTCCGGTACTGATTTGACCATAACCAGCAAGGACGGACTCTGTAAACGTGGTATCCATGAGACCAGCTTGCTTAAACAGCTTTTTTACCGGCGCAGTACAAGCCGCAAAGTCATTGCGCTTTCCGAATATGTAGTCTTTATATTGTTTTTCATAGTATATCGTCCGAAGAAATCCAGACAAGCAAAACAAAAAACGATATCCTAAAATTCCACAAATCACAAGAACATATTTTTTTACCATTCTATCTTTTACACTCCCTCTGGCTTAATTGTAGCACAGACAGGGCGGTACAGGCAAGTTATATTCCCTACCCCAGGAGGTGAACCAATGCAGAACAATGGAACGCCCCCGCCTGATGGGCAAGATCAGACAGGGGCAGAAATCAAGAAGTTAAAGCGCAGCGTTTCAATTTTGAGCGTCTGCTGTTTCGTTCAGGCTCTCGCCATTGGCGGTATCGTTTGGCAAATTTTGCGAATCGCCAGAACCCTGGCCCTGCTCAATCAGAACATCCAGATTATCACTCAAAGCATCCAGCTTATCACTCAAAACGACGACCTCATCACACAAAATTTGCACAGATTCTACGACCTGCTCGTTCAGCTCGTTGGTCTGCTGTAACTGCTCGCTGATTTGTTGATTTCCATCAACAACTTCTTGAAGCTGTGTGTCCGGAAGGACTTGACTAAGCACCCACAAAACAAAAGTAAGCAGCACGCCAATCAAAGCAATCGCGTCACTGCGCGAAAGGCACGCTTTGTCTTTTAATGGTTTTACAACACTGCTTTTTACCGCATCTACTGTGTCGCTGGGCAACTGTGGTGAGACACGATCCAGCGTTTCTTCAAAATCACGCAGTGTACTTTTGATTTCGACCGAATCAGCGGTAGTGAGAACTGGCTCTGAAGCCTGCTGTATGGTTGTTTCTGCTTGATTGAGCAGTGCATTTATATCAAAGTCAACGCCTTTAAAGATTTCAGAATATCCTTGCAGCGCCTCTTTTATAGCAGGTGTCATAATGGCGTCTTGAATCTGAAATTGCGAAGTCAACGTAGGCATATTTTCTTTGATGCGTTTGGTTATAAAACTCGCGTCTGTTAGCGATTCCAGAGCAGGGAGTTTCAGTGTGGGTAAATCGAGTTGGATTTTTCTGCTTTTAAGTATTTCTGATACGTCAATCAGGTTGCCGTAAAGTGCGGTAAAGCTACTTTCACTCATTTTGTCCATGCAGACACATCCTTTCCGCTGCCATTGTAGCACAGGTGGAGCGGCGTGGGCAAGGACAACCAGCCAGGAAACTTGCAAAGGAGGTGAACAGGCAATGCCGGATAGCACCGAAGAACGCCGCCAAGAACTTGAGCGGCAAAAGCGTGAAGAAGAACGTAAAGATGCTCTCATGCGTAATTTTACACTTGTGGTCGTAACGGCAACTGCAATTATCAATACGATTACCATTATCTTACGACTAATCCGATAGTTGCTGTGACTGCGCCGTAAATCGCAATAAAAAGCGTAATCCAGTCCCGAAGCTCTTTTGAACTGGAACGCTTATGCGCAGAGTATTCCTCTTCTGCACGGCGCGTCAGAGAAATAACTGTTTCGGCCGTCGGGTCAAATCCGTCAAAATCAAGCGCGTTATAGGGAAACTGGTCTTGCAAATCGTCAAAGGATTTATAGCCGGTGGCGGCAAGAATCCGGCCAAGGGTATGATACCGCCGCACGGCAAGACAAATTTTAAATTCAGTATCAGTCAATAGAAACACAACCTTTCTGCCGCCATTGTAACACAGCGGGGCGGTGTGGGCAAGGAGGAAAACCAAGTTGAAAGTCCATGACTTGTTGAATACCTGCGGCAATGGGTTTGCCGCGTACAGATTTTACGGACGGCATGACGACGACATGAGCGGTTATTGGGTGAAGCGCAACCGAATCCCGGAGCTCCTTGTGGAAACGAAGCTGTTTACATGGCGCGTTGAGCGCGACCGGCTGCGCTTGCAGGTGGATGACGAAACGCTGGAAAAGGTGCTGTACACCATAGACGGCGGGGATGGCCGACACAATCAGCCTATTTCCGCCTGCTGAAAGAGGTGAAAAAATGCAGATTGCAAACGAATACAAGGCCCAGCAGACGGCGGTCTGCTCTTTGCTGGGCGGTATCGTGGCGGACTACTTTAAGGACGCGGACCACCGGGCCGCGTTTGAAAGCTGGTATCTGGAACGATACGGAAAACCGTACCAATGGAAAAAGCTGAAAGTTTAAGTGGAGGTAAAGCTATGACACGGAAACGCTGCATGGCGCGGGGAACGTGGCTGCGGATGCGCCAGTCCATGAAGTACAACAGGCTGTTCCAAGGCGGCGCAGCATGAAAATTTTTGACCTACTGAACACTATGCGCCGCGTGCCGCAGTACGTGGGCGTGCATGGGCCGGGTCTTGTGCTGGAACACACGGCCTGGACAGACTGGCACGCCATGCCGAAGGATGTGCTGAAAGCCACGGTCATGACCTGGTGGATTGACAACGAAATGGACGAACTGCGCATTGCCGTCCACCCCGCCACGGCGGCAAAACTGCTGGAAGAATACAAAGTGGGTGAAAATGTCCAACAGATAATCCCTATTGCCCACAACAAAAAGGAGCTGAAATTATGAGTGACAAGGAAAATCGTTCCCGGAACCTGTTGGAGCAGCTGGAAAAGCTGCCCGAGAAGGCGCAGGAGCAAATCGGCCATGTGATCCAGGGCGCGGCCCTGGTGACGGAGGCCCGCGAGAAGGAAAACAAGAACGGCGGCGCAGCATGAAACGAGGCGACCGAGTAGACAAGAAAACCGCCGCCGTACAGGAAATCGTAGAAAATGCGGTGCAGAGCAAGCGACTGTACCGAAAGACCCTGCACGAGACAAACGGCGTGCGCAATGCCGGAACACGCGGGGCGCTAATCTGCCGCGCGGCCGAGCTGGCGGGCATGGTGCAGGCGTACCGCGAATGTCTGCTGCTGATGCAGCGCGGCGGCATGATACCGCCGGAACTTGAACTGTTCGTCGGTGCCATGCTGGACGATTCCCCTAAACAGCAATGACCCCGCCCCGGCGGGGCATATGAGCCGCCGACGGCTGCAAGAGGCCCGGGGCGGATGGTCCATGCAATGGACCGCACAACCTTTCTCCCGCGGCTGCCCGGCGGGTAAGTTCGGCAGCCCCCGGCTGTGCGGGGAATGCACAGGCGCGGTGCTCTCTTTACTTTCTCTGCACCGCACAAGAGGCAGCGCAGCGGGCCTGTTCCGCGTTGCGCAAAGCCTGGCCGCCCGGTCCCCTATACCGGGCGGCACACATGAGGTGCGCCGATGGTTCGCGGGCGGGCTCGTGACCCGACCGATGCGGTTCAATTCCGCAGCGCACCACCAAAGGAACAAACACAAAGGAGCGCGGAACATGAAAATCACCGAAGTGGACAAGCCGACGATATCAGTACAGATGGCGTGCAGGGTTTTGAGAGGATCCGGCGTGCAGATGGGCGTTGAAAAGATGCGGGCCGGTATCGCCCAGGGCGTCTACCCTTTCGGCGAGATTGTGACGCGCGGCGAACATCTGAAAAATGACTGCTACACAGTGTACACAAAACTGCTGGCAGACTGGATGAAGGAGCGGGGTATCGTATGAAATACGCGAAGGAATTTCTTGTGGGCGTCTGGGTCGTGGGCAAGCTGTGCGGTGTGTACCTGCTGGTGCTAGCCGTGGCTATGCTGGGCAGTATGCACGGCGGCGTGGCCGCTGTGCTGGGCGCGGTGATGACAGCCGTGTGCTGCGCCGTGGGCGGGCTGACACTGTTCTGCATGGGCCAGGCTGCCAAGCAGATTTTGCAGGAGGGGCGGCACTGATGGTGGAAAAACAGTTCAGCCGTGAAGAGCTGGAAATCATGAAGTGGGACTGGATACACTGCCAGAATGTCCAGCAGGTGGCCGAGCTGCACGCTTGCGGAAAGAAGGATGTTATCGACGCCCTGGATCTTAATGAAAAGCCGCGGCCCGCACGGAAACGCCGCTGGGAAGAACTGCATCCGGCCAAGGCGCGGCAGTTTGTGCAGCAGGTGGAAAGCGGCGTGCCCATGAAAAGAGCGAGCAGCGAAGCCGGAATGCGGACGGTCCGCACCGGCTATGTTGTGTACAGACGGATGACGCAGGATGCAGCAGCTGCCCGGCCACATACCGAACCGACAAAGCTATATGCCGGTGCAGCGCTTGACAAACGGAAACTACCGCGTGGCTGTGCGCAGCGGCCAGAATGACAAAAAGTACACCGACACCGAGGCAGCGAAGATAGAACGTGCGGCGGCGATTGACTGCACCATCCGCCTGGATGCTTACGCCACAAACTGCAACCAGGGCGTGCGGTACAGGCTGGTGGATTACAAAGTGGTGGAAAAACGTGAAACGTGAAGTTATTGCAGAGCCGCCCGGCGAGGCGTGGCATCTGCTGTGGATGCGCCGGGCGCGGCGCTGTCCCCGCGGCGATACCACCCCGGAACAGGACGGAACCATGAAATGATAATGCAGCAGTGCCTTAATACATTTAAAATCACGCACCCGGAGTGCCGGGCCTGCAATGGGCTGAAAGCGACGTGTGAGAGCTACGTGCCGAACCCAAGCGAGAAGGCCCGGCGTGAGATTGACCCGGATGCGCGGAAGAAGTTGCCGGAAAAGCTCTTCCCTGCCGGTATGCAGGGCAACCCGGCGGCGCTGCAAGAAACGCGCTTTCGACCGCTGGAAGGCGGCAGAAAGCACAGGTGAAACAGAAATTTCCCATTCTCTATACTTCCTCATGTGACGCAAAAATACTGAAAGGCCGGACGGCGAAGGGCAAGCATCAGCCGCGCCGCCCGGCTTTTTTACATGGTGCGTGGCGCTGTCCCCAAGCAACGCAGCCAGCCGGGCCGGACCCGGCACGCACCGCCAATTTATAAGAAAAGAGTGGATGAAACTATGGTGCTTCTGGTTTTGGTAGTGGCCGGTATCGGCCTGTATGCTGCCTGGTGCAGCGGCAAGGATGTAGGCTACCAGAACGCCCAGCGCGAACAGGCGGCCCGCCTGGATGATGAACTGGAACCAACGATCTATTTGGTCGTGGCGAATAAGAAAGGAGACGCGGAAAATGACAAGCGTTGAAAAGGCTGTGGAAATCATCACGGCACAGCAGACAGAACAGAATGCACTAGGCCCGGTGTGGTGCGTGGGCGAGCAGCTGAAGGATATGCTGCAAAACGACGAGGACGCCGCCGCGCTGGTGGTGAAGGACATGGAACAGGACGGCATGGGCATTGCTGAGTGCGAAGAGAAAATTCACGATTTTGCAAGGGACAACGGCGGATTTTGCGGGCCGAAGAACGCGGATAGAATTATCCGAAAGTTCTACGGCATTGAGAATACGCACTTCCCCGCCCCGGCGGAACCTGCCGCAGCGCGCCGGAAGAAAATCAGCGTGACGGATTTCCTGTAAAGGAGCGCCCGACATGAGAACTACGGAAGAATACCGGGCTATGATCCCGGAAGAACCGCCCGCCGACCTGGTAGCTGAAATGGTCCGGCAAGAGCTGCTGGACAGCGGCCACATGAGTTTTAAGTGCATCGGCTTTGAAGAAGCGGACGCCAGAACACGCGACGATGACTTTTACATGGATTTACGCGAAAGTTTCCGCAAACGCCCCGCCCTGCTGTGGTGCAGCGAGTGCGAGAAAGAAATGCTGGCCGAGTACCTGCCGAGCGACAGTAAGAAAAATGAGTTCGGACGCCGGAGGATCCGCTACTATGATGCAGATTTCAACGAAGTTGTTGAAAGGTCAAATGCCGATGTGATTTTTTGCCCGAGTTGCGGAAAGAAAGTCGTTTTACGAAGCGCGGCGGACCTGCCACGGACGGAACAGAAATTTATGGTCGTGCCGACCGTTGCGGCGGGCTGCCTGATACTGACAAAATGGTGCGTTGAGCGGCGGCAGTTTGTGGGCGGCGAGAGATTGTACAAGAACGCCTATGAAGCCTACATTGTGGACGGCGGCTGTGCGGTGAAGCTGGCACACTACAAGCGCGGGCTGTACTGGAATATGTTGCGCCTGGAAGAATGGAAGCAGAACAAGCGCTTTGAAGATCGCCTGACCTGCCCTTATTTTTATGATGGTGCGGAAGGGCGGCCCAGCCTGGACGGCACGCCGCTGGAAAACGCCAAGCTGTGGGAGTACCTGGACCAGAGCTACGAAAAGAACGATTTCTACCCGGTGGCGTATCTGCGGCTGTATGCGAAGCACCAGCAGGTGGAGAACCTGATAACCGCAGGCTTTGCGTGGTTGGTGGCGGACGGCATCCGCCGAGAGGTGATAAACGTAGGAAGCTACATTCCAACGAGTATCTGCCCCCTGCCGCGCCTGCCGTGGATAAACTGGAAGGAAACCCGCCCGGCACAGATGTTGGGCCTGAACAAGGCGGAGGCCCGGGCGCTGAAAGAAAGAGGCTACGGCCTGGAAAAGTTGGAGCTATGGAAAAAATACCGCGGATGCAACACACAGCAGGAGTTATTCTACCTGCTGGACAGCGTGGACACCATAGACGCGACAAATATTCTTGAAAATGATTTGCCACTGGCACGCACCGTGAACTACCTGAAAAAGCAGAACCGAACCTCTTACTACCTGATGGATTATTTGCGCATGGCCGAGCGGGCCGGAATGGACATGAGCCAAGAGGCCGTGCGCTGGCCGAAAAACCTGCGCGCCGCCCATGATCGTGCAATGAATGCCGAAGCGGCGGTGCGGGCCGACACCGACGAATGCGCCAACGCGTTCCGCGAAATGAGCGAGCGATGCGCGGGGCTGGCGTGGGAGAAGGATGGTATCTGCATCCGCGTGGCCGAGCGGCCCAGCGAGCTTGTGCAGGAAGGAAATGTGCTGCATCACTGCGTTGGCGGTTACAGCAAGAGCCATGCACAGGGAAAAATCATCCTGTTCATCCGGCACAGCCGCCGCCCGGATCGCAGCTGGTACACACTAAATATTGATGTGCGGACCAAAGCCGAGATACAGCTGCATGGCTACGGAAACGAGTTGGCCGACGGAAAGAAACTGCAAATCAACAAAAAAGTGCTTGCATTTGTGAGCGATTGGCGGCGTGAGGTGCTGGACAAGTGGACACTGCCGCAGAAACCGAAGAAAAAGGCGAAAGCCGGATGAGGTGATGCAAAAATGACCTACGACGAAAAGCAGATGATCTTTACCGGCGCGGCGACGCCGGAGGAAAGCGCGGCGCTTGCGCTGCACTATGAAATTGCCACGGCGGCCCGGGCAGCTGCCGACAGCCTGCTTGACCTGGGCCGGAAAATCAAGCGGATGCGCGACACCAACGGTTATAAGGCCCTGGGCTTTGAGACACTGGGCGACTACACCAAGACGGCCATCGGGCTGAACCAGCGACAGGCCTACAATTATATTGCGGTGGTGGAAAAGCTCCCCGCGCAGCTGGTGGAGCAGAACGCCGCCGCTGGCGTAACCAAGCTGGCACTGCTGGCCCAGCTGACGGACGGCGAACGGCAGCAGGTCGTGGCCGAGACGGACTTGCAGGATGTGACCGTCAAGGAATTGCAGGAAAAAATCAAGGAGCTGGAAGAGAAAAACAGCGGCTACGCCGAACAGCTCTGTCTTTTGCAGTCAACTACACAGCCCGAGGCCGACGAGCTGACGGAAGAGCAGCAAAAACGCTTTGACGAAATGCAGGCCAGGATGGAAGAGGCCGAGAAAAAGCGCTCTGACGCGGAGAAAGCCGCCGAAAAAGCGGACAAGAACGCCAAGAAGCTGAAAAGCGACCTTGCCAACGAGAAGGCCCAGCGTGAAACCCTGATTGAGAAAGCCCGCCGTGACGGTGCGGAGGATGCCCGCAAGGCTGCTGAAGAAGCGGCCCGGGCACAGGCGGAAAAGGCGCTTGAAGCCGAAAAAGCCGCCCGCCAACAGGCCGAGGCCAACGCGGAGGAACTGGCAAAACAGCTGAAGGTCGTCGGTGACGAGGATACTTTGCGGTTCAGCCTGCTGTTTGACCGCGTGCAGGGTGACGTGGATGAGGTGCTAACGCTGTGCGACGAACTGCGCGGCGACGGCAAAACGGAAAAGGCCGGTAAGTTCAGCGCCGCGCTGCGGAAGGCGCTGGAATCCCTGGCCGCGGCAATCGAAACGGAGGAATAACGATGAAGGTTGATAAAATCGGCAAGCTGTGCAGGAAGACAGGCTGCTGTCAGCTTATTTCTATCGGCCATTCGGACGATAAGGAGGCGCAGTTTATCAGCACCGGGCACAGCGTCTATCCCCTGCCGCCGGATTTTCCGAGAATCACAAGTGAAGCCGAGCTGGCCGCCGTTTTTGGCTGGGACAGCAAAAAACAGAAAGAAGTCTCTTTGAGCACCGATTATTACTGTGCGAAGGACGATTTGGCGGAAATCAACCTCTACGATTCCGAGGAAGGCGAGCTGGAATGTACGGAACTGCCGATGGGCGTTATCTATGGGAAGATGAACTGCGTCGGCCTGACGGATACCATGGGCGGCTGCGGATTCATCAACGCCATACTGACGGAACCGCTGAAGGATGAAATGAAGGATGATTCCTACTTCCACTACACAAAGCGGAGAGCCGGAACGGACCATTACTACTACGTAATGAAGGATGGGATGGATCTGCGCGCCATCATTCTGCCGACGGTTTTTAAAGATAGATTCTTTCAGGATTTAGACGAATTTTATGCAGCGGTATCGGACATGAGGGAAAAGAAATGACGGATTATATTTTATCCATCCGGCCCAAGTGGGTGCAGATGATTTTTAGCGGAAAGAAAACGGCGGAAATCCGAAAATCCGCCCCGCGGGCGCTGGTATCAACAAAAGCGCCGCTGCGCGTGTGGGTGTACGAGACAAAATCCGAGGGCGGCTGCGGCAAGCTGGTGGGTACGTTTATCTGTCGCCGGATTGAGTGGCTGAAGGCGGTGGATTTCAGCACACGGTCAAAGTTGCTGGTAGAGATTGCCCACGCAAGCTGCCTGACGGAAGAACAGCTGAAAGCCTACAAGGGCGCGGCGGGCCGCATTTTCGCATGGAAGATCGAGGATGTGCGGCGGCTGCGTGAGCCCATGGAACTGAACGATGTGTTCCCCGGGCGCTACCTGCCGCCGCAAAGCTGGGCGAAAGCCCCGGCGGAACCGGCCATCGAGGGCTTGACATGAACGCGCCGTGCTACGGCTGCCAGGCCAGAAAACCGGGTTGCCACACCGGCTGCCCCGCCTACATATCGTATCGTGCAGAAATGGACAAGTTTGCAAAATACATGGCCGATAACAAGCCGGTCGACGCCATGCGCGTGACCCACGAAATGGACAAGAAGAACCGGCGGCGGAAGTACAAGGGCGGCAAACAGTAGCGGCCACTATTATATAAGGTAAGAAAACTGAATAAACCCGCGCCCGGCGGATACCGGGCAATTTTTCGCGGCCAATAGGCCGCTTGAGGGCTTGTATAGGGTTTTATCTTTTCCCCCATTCTATCCAATAGAAAAACCAATCCAATCCCAACCGAACGGAAGTCGAAACTTGAAACGAGGTACAGCAGTATGAAATCCAGATTCATCCGCGAACAGAAAACCATCTGTGGCAAGGAATACATGGAAGTCGACCTGCTGCACGTCTCCCCCGCCGAGCACCGCGCCAGTGTGCGCAGAAAAAAAGCGTTCGCATCCAGCCTGGCAATGCAGAACTGCAACGAACGCTACGCCCGCCGCAATCTGCATTGGACCGTGGCGGAGAATTTTACCGAGAGAAAAAATAAAACCCAGCTGGTGCACCTGACCTACGCGCCGGAGTGGCTGCCGCTGACGGCAGAAGAACCCGAGCGGAATATTACCAACTTCATCGACAAGCTGAACCGCCGCCAGGCGAAGAAATACGCGGCCGCGATGGAAGCCGACCCCAGCAACCCCGGCGGGGTGCTGCGCAAGGTGAAATATATCGTCGTGACCGAGTGGCAGCACGAGGACAAGGCCGCGTGCCAGAAGGAAGTGCGCTACCACCATCACATGATCCTGGAATGCGACCTGACGACCGACGAAATCAAGGATTGTTGGAGCACCGGGCGCGGAAAGTGGCGGGAACCGTTGGGCCTGGTGAAGTGCGACCGCGCCGAATTTAACAAGGGCAGTTTGGCGGCATACTGCGAGTACATCACGAAAAATCCGAAGCGCCGCCGCCGTTGGCGGCAAAGCCAGGGCTTGCGCCGCCCCACCCAGCCGCGCCCGAACGATGGGCGCTACACACCCAAGAAGCTGGCCGAGGCGGCCACTCTGTACATAGACGACGCGCAGTTTTGGGAGAGCCGCTACGGCACGCTGACGCTGGGCCGCGGACAGGTGCGGCAGTACGCTTTCACCGGCGCAGAGGCACGCTACAACGAAATCACCGGCGAATGGCACGTAACCGCCACGTTTTGGGCGGACCCACGCCGACAGCCGAAAGGAAAAACAAATGGGCGTAAGGCTGGAACTTGACGACCTGCCGCCGCGCTATCGCGCACAGGCTGAGTTGCAGATTTTGCAACGAAAAAGTGAACGATTGGCCGGAAATCGGGCCAAAAGTGACCAATTCCGGGAACGAAATGGACAAAATCGGGAAATTCAGCCGAAAAACAGTCAAAAACGCGAACGATTCACGAAAGACGCCCCGGAAAGCGAAAAGCGGTACTACCGGGAAATCATCCTGCCGAAGGTGGCGGCGGGCCTGGTGGCAGAAGTGCGCGAACAGGTGCGCTTTGACCTGCTGCCGGAAAAAGAATACTGTGGGCTGAAACTGCCCGCCGCGCACTACACCCCGGATTTTGTGCTGACCTACGCAGATGGCACGGTCGAGGTGGTAGAGGTGAAATCAAAATTCACCCGGCGGGCGCAGCGGGATTATATTTACCGGCGCAGACTATTCATAGACCTGTACGCAGAGCCGCGCGGGTGGAAATTTACCGAGTACATAACCGATGGGGAGGGATGAAACCATGGGCAAGCAGCGCATCCCGCGGGATGTGACCCAGGCCGCACTATACCTGGTGCGCGGACAACCTGCGCGGGAAAAACGCTACCGGGAGCAGAAAAACCAAATTGCGGGATATGACAAGAAAACACCCGGCGGGAATCCCGCGTGGGTACTGCCGTCGTGCGAAGAGAAAAAACGCCGGATGTGCGAGTTGGACAACAGCCGGGACGCACGGACCATGCGGGCCATACAACAGGCGGCCTATGATATCGGCGCGGACCTGCCCATGAATATTGCCGGGAAACTGCGGGAGGCAGTTTTGAACAACTGCCGGGATGGGCGGCGCTGGCGGTATGAACTGCTGGACGTGCCGACCATCAGCCGGGCCGAGTTCTACCGGCGAAAGCGGGAGTTTCTGCGGGATGTGGCGCAGCGGTGCGGGATATGGTAAGATAGAAAAGCCCCCGGCGGGTCGTGTGGAGCACACGGCCTGCCGGGGCGCTTTTGTTTGGCGGGATGTCGGGCGGGATATCTCCCACCATCCCCCGGCGGGATGATGGGACCCCGGGCGGGAATCAATCGCCGCCCGCGTCGGGGTCGCCGTCGGCGAGAGAATCCAGCAGGGCGCGGACGTCCGGCGGGATATCCCCGGCCCGCCACGCTTTGAAGGTGGCAAAGCTGCGGACGGGATCGCGGCGGGACATTTCCCGCAGGAATACGGCGGACATGGGCCGCGCGTCGCTGCTGGCTGGGTCGACGTGGAATAAGCAGGCCGCAAGCTCCACATCGGACAGGCTGCGCAGGGCGTCCCGCAGCTGTTCCACTTCTTCCCGCGCGGCGGGTTCGTCACCCTGGGCGGGATGTTCCGCGGGATTGCTGGCGGGATGTGCGGAGGATACCACCGAGGGAACCCATGCGCCCCGGGCGGGAATTGTGCGCGGGTTGTTACGCCCGGCACAGTTCCCGGTATCCCCGGCGGGAGCCTGGGCGGGAATGTCGGCCCCGGCGGGATGTTCGGCGGGGATGCTCTGCCCGGCCTGGGCGGGATACTCCCGGCGCAGGGCGTCCAGCAGTTCCGGCGCAAACGTCACAGAAATGATACCGGCGGGCGCGTCAACGCTCTCCCCTGCATCCCCGGCGGGATGCTCGGCGGGAGTGCTGGCTGGAGCCAGGCAGGCTTCCAGCTGGTCAGCAATCGCGTCAATGCGGGCGGCATCGGCGCGGTCGTTGTCGTCGGGGGTGTGGTAGCCGTTGCCATTGCGCAGGGTGTCCGCGTGGCGGCGGATGTGCTGCACCAGGCCGCCGTACTCGGTGCCCAGGTCGAGCCGCCCGGCGTAGGTCTCGAACGTGCCGCCCTCGGCGGGATAGTACACAATAAAGTCGGTTTTCTCGTAGGAGTGCGGCGCGACCTGCTCGGGGTTGTAGTACAGGTCCAGGCGGCGGACGATGGCCTCAGCGGCGGGAATGCTGCACACCAGGGACGCGACACCATCCGACGCGGTAAAGTCATTAAACGCGGGAGACTCGGAGAATGTGAAATCCACGGCGGGCGCGTTCATGTCCAGCGGGTGCGCGGCGATTTCCTCCCGAACGATGGCGCGGGTGTTGGCGCTCTCGGCGAGCGCTTCTTCCCGGCGGCGCTGCTGCTCCGCCTGGGCGGCGGCGCGGGCAGCGTTCTCGGCGTCCTGGTTCATCTGGTCGACGGCGGCCAGGTCGGCGGCGGTGGGCTGGCCCGGGTTCGGGATAGATTCCAGCGCGGCGTGGCGGGCGTCGATGCCTTCCAGTTCGGCGGTCAGTGCGTCGGGGTGCATGGCGTCCCAGGTGTTGGGGGTGGAAATGCGGCCGCGCAGGTAGTCGGCGCGGGAGTTCAGGCGGCGCAGGTCAGCGCGGGCGGCTGCATAGGCCGCGAACTTGTACAGCGGGTGCGCCGGGGTCAGCTCGGCGCGGTCGTCGTCGAAGTAGTCCGTGTACAGGTCGGTGTCGTTCTCGACGGTGAACAGCTCGCGCGGGAGGGTTTCGCCTCTGCGGGCGTAGATGGTGACGGTTTGGGCGTCCAGGTCCAGGGAGTAGCCGACGCGAACAAGGGAGCGGGAACCGTTCAGGCGCAGGCCGTTGTAAAAAAACTTGATGCTGCTAATCATGGCGAAAACCTCCGTTTTATGTGGGCGGCCCTCTCTCGTGGGGCCGGGCGGGTTTCACTTTTTCCGGGTTGCCCGGCGGGTCAGAACTCCGCGAACCTTGCCGGAACGACCGGCGGCGGGTGCAATCTGTTTTGCGGGGAGGTGCACCGGCTCCCCTTGGCCTTACGTCATCCGCCCGGCGGGATGACTGCCACTGTCTGCGATGGGTGCGCGGCTGTGAACTTGTGCCGGGATGCTGTAAACTTGTTACCCATGAGCGCCCACCCTTGGCGGGTGGCCGGGCTTGCACCGGCGGCGCGCGGGGCGTCGGCCTTGCGGGTTTAGTCTTTAATTCCGGCGCGTCGGGCGATCTCAGCCAGGAGCGCGGCGGCGTTGTCATCGGTGGCTGGAAGAATCCAACGGAAATCAAGTAAGCGGGTGCGGTAGTTGATTGTGGGGTTGTAGCTGCCCCGGCAGTTCCCGCGGTCGTCGGTGGCGTAGGTCTTAACGTCCCACCAATCGGCGAGCCGCTCGGGCGTGTAGCCGTGATTGTACCACAGCGCCGGGACGCTGCGCGGGCTGCCGTTGTCGGTGCAGCGGGTAAGCTCGACATAGAGGCGCTCGCCGTGGGCAGTGGGTGCGGTAAAGTGATAGCCGGTGCGGGTGGGGGTGATGGTTTCGACGGTGTACATAAACATTGGCGAACGCTCCTTTTCGGTGTTTTGATTTTGATTTGTCTATATTGTACTACGGTAAACCGTATATGTCTATTGACATTTTGCATAATGTTTACCGTATATCTTTAGTAAAAATTCTACTGTAAACCGTATTGCATCCATGTTATAATAAGCAGTAAAAAGGGGGTTGTGAAAATGGCCGTTTCAGAAAGCCAGAAAAAAGCGTCGGCGAAATGGGATAAAAACCACGCCGCAACACTTGCTTGCAAAGTTCCCAAGGAAAAGGCGGAGGCGTTCCGGGATTACTGCGCCGACCAAGGAAAAAGCGTCCACGCGGTGCTGTTGGAGTATGTCAACCGCTGTATTGAGAAATAACGCCCAGCAGGCCCGGCGGGCTTGCGCTTTGGGCGGAATGTGGTTATAATAAAGTCGGAGCGGTGGCGAACTCACCGCGCCGATGTTTGGGATTGCGTCGGGGTCTGTTTAGTAGGCGGCCCCGGCGCTGTTTTATTGCCTGTTCGTCAGCTCTTGCAACCGCTGGCGGAACTCTTCAATGGTCTTGCACTCGTTGGCGAGCATCAAGAGCCGGAGCCGTTCCGCGGTGCGGGCCTCCTGTACAAGCAATTCGCTTGCGCTGGGCGTTTTCATTTTCACCTCTTCCCTTCTTTCACGCCTTGCGGCGGTTCGCTCTAGCTTGCGGGGTGTTCCCGGTTGCTATGGTTGTATTATACTACGGAGTATATATAAATGTCAATACTACGGAGTATAGTTTAGAGAACTGCACAAACACTACGGAGTATAGCGTGGCATAGTTTGTATAAAATGTATACTGCGGAGTATAATATAAATGTGCTATAATAAGAAAAACACACAAGGAGGGCACAAAAAATGTCGGTAAGCGAAGCAAAAAGAGCCGCAATAACACGATATAACGAAAAATGCGGGCGAATTGAATTAAGGCCATTAAAAGAGGATGCCGAAAAAATAAAAGCAGCAGCGGCGGCAGCAGGCCAGAGCACGCAGGGGTATATTTTACAGGCCTGCGCAGAGCGAATGCAACGAGAAACCGGAAAATAAAGGGAGGCGGCCAGGATGAGCGGAAAAGCCAGCGCAGCCAGTAAAAACAAGTGGAATAATAAAACATACGACAGAATTACAATAACTGTAAAAAAGAGGACAACACAAAAGAGCTAATACAACAGCACGCAGCAGCCCACGGCGAGAGCGTAACCGCGTTTATAACGCGGGCAATCACCGAAACAATAGCGAGAGATAACACAAAATAAAACCACATCAGGCCCGGCGGATCATTCGCCGGGCCTTTTATTTTGCCTAAAATTTGAGACTGTGCAACTTTTTTGTGTGGTATTATAGAATCACGGCAGGAACAGGCCGCCCACATCGGGCGGACTGTTCCTTTTTTGTTGTTGGGGGTGGTGCTGGTGCTGGTGTCCTGCAAGTGGTGCGGTGGTCTGCACCAGCGCGGCCAGGCGTGCCCACAGCGTCCAGCCAGAGCGCCCAGGGCAGACGCGGCGGCACGAATCCGCAACACGGCCAGATGGCAACGGACGCGGGCAGAGATCCGCCAACGCGACGGCGGGCTGTGTCGGCTGTGCCTGGCCGCTGGGCGCATCACAACGGACGCGGTGCAGGTGCACCACATTGTTCCGTTGCAGGAGCCGGGCGCGGCGCGGTGGGCGTATGATCCGGCGTGGTTGGTTTGCTTGTGTAGCCGAGGGCCGGACAGCTGCCACGCCAGAGCCGAGCGGGGCGAGGTCAGCCGGGCCGAGCTGCACCAGCTGGCGACCACGCAACCAACAGTTGCGCCGATCCATCCCCCCGGGGTGCTTTCCCAAGTCACCCCGGCCCTCCCCCACACCACGCATCCCCCTAAATAATTTAAATTTTTTAGAAATGGGGATACGCGCGCGGGTACTGATTAGACGCGGGCGCGCGCGTTATTTAGAGGGCGAGAGGTGGAAAGTACGCTGAATGTGTGGAAAATGCGCTGAAATGTGTGCGGCCATTTTCGTGAGGGCACGAAAATGGTTTGCAGTTGAACGCAAAATGGTTGGAAAGGAGGCGGAACGGTGGGAGGACGACCGGCGAAAGCGATTAAGACGGCGAGCGGGGCCAGGACAAAGCAGGTCAAGGCGGCGCGTGAGGAAGCCGAAAGCAGGCTGCGCGGCGGCAAGACCGGCAAGGACGGCAATAAAACCGTGGTTGTCACCTGCCCCGCCTACCTGACGAGCGCCCAAAAGTACATCTTTGACAAGGTGAAAACCCTGCTGAAGGATGCCGGAGTGCTGGGCAGTGTGGACGGCTACATGATTGCCGTGTGCGCGGTAAGCATCGACCGGGTGCGCGAAATCGACAAGCAGATGAACGGCGACGGCAAAATCTGCGACAAGGACGCCGTGCTGGCGCGCAGCAAATACCTGAGCGACTTTTACCGCAGCTGTAACGAGCTGGGGTTAAGCCCCCAGGCGCGGGCCAAGCTGGGCGTGCTGGCGGCCAGCAAAAAGGCCGAGGAAACCGACCCGCTTGTGAAAGTACTGGATGATTACGATGACGATTGAACAGCACCCGGCCTACCTGTACGCCGTGGCGCTGGTAAACGACGACATTGCCCGGGGCGTGGAGGGGGTCGACCACCCTGTCAATGCCTGGGTGCGTGCCCAGGCGCAAGAGTTCCTGGACGTGTGCGACGGCAAGGACAAAAAGTATTGCATCAACGAAAAGAAGCTGCGGAAAATCGGTAAGCTGATGAAACTGATGCAGATGCCCAGCGGCCTTGTGGCCGGTAAGAGCATCTACGAAGCGACCAGCGGCTACCAGTGGCTTTTTTATGCGGCGGTGCTGTGCGTTGTGTACCGCAACGACCTGAAGCGGCGGCGGTACGAAACGGCAGTGCTGGAAATCTGCCGCAAAAATTTTAAGACGTTCACGGTGGCGGTGTGCTTTTTGCTGCTGATGCTGACGGAGCCGCGCTTTGCAAAGTTGTTCAGCGTTGCGCCGGACGGTGCATTGAGCCGAGAGGTACAGAAGGCCATCAAAGAAATTCTGCGGTCGTCCCCCGCCCTGATGCCGCCGGACGACCCGAACAAGTACTTCAAGATACTGCGCGACAAAATCACGTTCAAGCTGAAGGACACCGAGTACACGCCGCTGAACTACTCCAACAGCCGTTTGGATGGACGACTACCAAACGTGTTTTTGGTGGACGAGGCGGGCGCGTTGCCGAACCCCTACGCCATAGAGGCCATGCGAAGCGGCCAGCTGACCATTTTGAACAAGCTGGGGTGCATTATCAGCACCAAGTATCCGCGCAGCGACAACCCCTTTGAGGATGAGGTCGCCTACGCCAAGAACGTGCTGGAAGGACGCGTGCAGAATGAAACACTGTTCGCCCTGCTGTTTGAGCCGGAGGAAAGCATCCAGAAGCAGTGGGCGACCAACAACAATGTGCTTGCCCAGGGCAACCCGGCGGCGCTGACGCTGCCCACCGTGTGGGAGGATTTGCTGCAACGACGGCAGAAAGCCGTGGAACAGGAAAGCACCCGCGAAAACTTTTTGTGCAAGCACTGCAACATCATCTACCAGGGCGCGGGCACCGAGAGCTACATCCCCATCGATGTAGTGCAGGCCTGCCGCGTGGACGATATCCAGTGGGCGGGGTGTGAAGTGTATCTGGGCGTTGACCTGTCCATGAGCAACGACAACTGCGCCGTTGCCATGGTGGGGCTGATCGGCGACCGCATTGCCGCCCGTGTGATGGGATTTATCCCGGCGGATAAGGTGGACGAAAAAACCAGCCTGGAAAAGTTTGATTACCGTATGGCCGTGCGAAACGGTGAGTGCATCGCGTGCGGGGACCGCACCGTGGACTACGGCACGATCGAAAACTGGGTGTTCGACCTGGAAGAAACCTACGGCGTGCGGGTGCAGGGCGTGGCCTATGACCGATACAACGCGCTTTCCAGCGCCCAAAAGTGGGAGCGCGGGCGCTACCGCGAGGAAGGCAAGCCGCACGACGGCTACGAGACGGTGCAGGTGCGGCAGCACAGCGACACCCTGCACCCGGCCACAAAATTTTTGCAGGAAATTTGCGAGAGCGGGCGGTTTGCTTACCAGAAAAACAAACTGCTGGAAGTGAACTTTGAGAACGCCCGCTGCACCTACGACACGAACATGAACCGTTACGTGACCAAGAAACGCAGCCTGGGCAAGGTTGACATGGTGGTGGCGCTGATAAACGCCATTTACCTGCTGCAACAGGAAGTTTTGCTGGATGAAGATGACGGATGGGTATGCCAGACGGTGTAACGGAAAGGGGGTGAAGATGCTATGGGATTGAAAGCGGCAATCAAGGCACTGCGTGAGCCGGAAAACAACGACGCCGCCGACAGCGAAGCGTTTGCTGACTTTTTGGCGGCGCTGAACGGAAACGGCAAGGTGACGCGGGAAATTGCCCGGGATGTGCCCGGATGCAGCGGCGCGGTGGAATTTATCGCCGCGCAGGCGGCGGGCGTACCGTTCCGCCTGTACGAGATGACCGAAACCGGCCCCCGGGAAGTGACCGATGATGTGCGCACCCACATACTGAACGGCGATACCAATGACCTGATGGATGCCACCAGCATGAAAGAGGCCTTGTACATGGACTACCTGTACGAGGGCAACGGCTATGCCTACATAAGCCGGGCCGGGAACCGGGTGGACGGCCTGTACTACGTGGACCAGCGCAGCGTTGCCGTGAACAAGGGCACGCACCCGATCTACAAGCAGGCGCGGTTTTTGGTGCAGGGCCAGGAGTACTACGAGTTCGACTTTTTGAAGCTGTGCCGCCACACCCAGGACGGCGTGACCGGGCACGGCCTGCTTGAAGAACAGGGCCAGATTTTGGCGCTGGCGTGGGCCGGAATGGTGTTGCAAACCAACCTGATGAAATCCGGCGGCAACAAGCGCGGCTTTTTGAGCAGTGAAAAGAGGTTGAGCCAGCAATCGCTTGACGCACTGAAAGAATCGTTTGAGCGGATGTATTCCAACACGACCAGCGGCGCAGTGGTACTGAACAGCGGCGTGTCGTTCAAGGAAGCCAGCAATACCAGCGTGGAATTGCAGCTGAACGAGACGAACCAGGCTGTGCAGAACACCATCTGCACCGCCATCGCCCTGCCGCCCGAGGCCATAAACGGCAAGGGCACGGAAGAAACGCTGGAAATTGCGGTACAGCAGGCGGTAATACCGCTGCTTACCAAGATGGAAGCGGCGCTGAACCGCGACCTGCTGCTGGAAGAAGAAAAAGGCCGGAAGTACTGGAAAGCCGATACCTTTGAACTTTTGAAGGGCAACATGGCAAAACGGTACGAGGCCTACAAGCGAGCCACCGAGGGTGGCTGGATCGACAAGAACGAGATACGCCGCCGTGAGCAGATGGAAGAAAAGAAGGGCCTGGACATTGTGGGCCTGGGCCTGGGCGAGGTGCTGTTGAACACCAAGACCGGCCAGTACTTTACGCCGAACACCAAGACCGTTACGGATTTGAACGGCACGAGCCGGGTCGTGGACGGTGCAAATGGGGACGTGGGCAGTGAAGGCAAGGCCGCCCCTCATCCGTCTGCTGCGCAGACACCTTTCCCCGAGGGGGAAGGCAAAGACGAAGGACTGAAAGGGGGTGAAGGAAAATGAAAGCAAAAATCAAGGGTGACAGTGTGGTCGTGAGCGGCTATGTGAACGCGGTGGAGCGCAACAGCGTACCGCTGCGGTATATGCGCCGCGGCAACGAGCACACCGGCAAGAAATACGTGGAGCGCGTGCAGGCCGGGGCGTTTGACCGCGCCATCAAGAAAGCGGCCAGCGTGCCGCTGCGGTTCAACCACGGATGGGATGCTGACCTGCCCGGAGATATCGGCAGCACGGCGGAAGGCAGCCTGAAACTGCGTGAGGACAACATCGGCCTGTATGCCGAGGCGACCATCACGGAACCGAAGGTGGTGGAAAAGGCACGCCGGGGCGAGCTGACAGGGTGGAGCTTTTTGTTCCGCTGCCCGGCGGGCGGCGATACCTGGGAGGAACCGAAAGACGGTGTTCCCCTGCCATGCCGCACGCTGAAGGACATTGAACTGCTGGATGTGAGCGTACTGGACCGTAAGCCCGCCTACCCTGCCAACAGCCTGCACGTGGAAAGCCGCGCCGCCGACGATGACGACGGCGACGACACCGGGGACGTGCTGGAAGCCAGAAGCACGGATGAGGTGGTGGAGACGGTGGAAGAAAAGCCGCCCGCCGCCCAGACCGAAGAAGAAAAACGCGCGGCGCTGCGCATGGAGCGCAACCGCCGGGCATTGCGAATTATGAAATTGGAGGAATGAACCTATGAAACTGAAAAAGCTGATCGAGCAGCGCAACGCGAAGCTGACCCGCATGAACGAGCTGATGAACCAGGCCGAGAACGAGGCCCGCGCCCTGACCGAGGACGAGGCCAAAGAGTTTGACACCCTGGAATCCGAGGCCCGCGCCCTGGCCGACACTATCCACCGCAATGAGCAGCTGGAAGGTGCAGGCCTGAACGACCGCAACGTGAAGAAGAACGCCCCCTCCGCCGATGATTCCGACATCGATGCCGACGAGGCCCGCGCTTTTGCCGACTACCTGCGCGGCGTGAGCCTAAACGGCACGAGCAGCGCCGAGAACGAGGCCCGCGCCGCCAACATGACGTTTGGCAACAACGGCGCTATCGTGCCCGCGACCATTGCAAACAAGATCATCACCCAGGTGAAGAATATCAGCCCCATCTACCGCATGGCGAGCCACTACAACGTGCCCGGCACGCTGACCATCCCCTACGTGGATACCAGCGACACGGACATCACGGTCGGCTACCAGGATGAGTTTGTGGAACTGACGTCCAGCAGCCACAAGTACGGCAGCGTTAGCCTGACCGGGTTCTTGTTCGGAGCGCTGACCCTGGTGAGCAAGAAGCTCATCAACAACGCGCAGTTCGACGTTGTGCCGCTGGTCATTGACCACATGGCCGAGAACATTGCCGCGTGGGTGGACAAAGAGCATCTGAACGGCACGACCGACAAGATCACCGGCGTTCTTCCCGGCGTGAAGCAGATCATCACCGCCGCCAAGATGACCGCCATCACGGCGGACGAGTTGATTGATGTGCAGGAGGAAGTTCCCGACGTCTACCAGGCGAACGCCTGCTGGATCATGAACAAGAAAACCCGCGCCATGGTCCGCAAGCTGAAGGACGGCGACGGCAACTACCTGTTGGCCCGCGATTTCAGTGCGGACGGCGTGAACTGGACGCTGCTGGGCAAGCCGGTCTATGTCAGTGACCAGATGCCGAAGGCCGAGAAGGAGAAGATTTCCGTGCTGTACGGCGACCTGAGCGGCTACGCCATCAAGGAGAGCGAGAGCCTGGAAATTCAGGTGCTTGTGGAGAAGTACGCTACCCAGCACGCCGTTGGCGTTGTGGCCTGGGGCGAGCAGGACGGCAAGGTGGAAAACGCCCAGAAACTGGCAGTGCTGAAGATGCCCGCCGCCGACACCCAGGCGCTGGACGACGAGGACAGCCCGGCGGTAGTTGATGCCGCCGAGAGCACAGACACCGAGACGGTGAGCACCCAGGCGGCCAAGAGCAAAAAGGCGGTAAAGTAAACCGCCCGGAAAGGGGTACAAGATGAAGCTGCTGGAAGTAGACACCGCCACGGCGGCAAGTTACTGCAATGTGCCGGACTATGACACGGACGGTATAAAGGTGCTGGAAACCATCGTAATGCCCGCCGCGAAAGCCCGCTTGGAAAGCTATACCGGCATGAAAGCCGAGGCGCTGAACGAATACGAGGATGTGACGGTGGCCTACCTGGCACTGTGCAGCTTTTTGTACGACAACCGCAGTATGGTGGTGGAAAACGACAAGGAAAACGCAGTGCTGGATGCCTTTTTGGCGGCCTACTGCGTGAACCTTGTACCGGGAGCGGGTGATGCCTGATGGAAGCCGGAAAGCTGCGCAGTATCATCCGGATCCTGAAAGCCCCGGCGGATGAGCGCGGCGCGCCCACCCAGGACGTGAGCCGCTGGGTGGAGGTGCGCACCGTGCGGGCCAGTGTGCGGCCGATACGCGGCCGCGAGCTGTGGGAGGCCGAGCAGGCGCAAAGCATGATCGACCACCGCATTATTATCCGCTATGACAGCGCTGTGCGCCCGAGTATGCGGGTGCAGTTTGAGGGGCGGACGTTTGAAATCCTGTACGTGATAGACCCGGAGGAACAACACCTCTGGATGCAGCTGATGTGCCGGGAATTGGAGGACGGATAGTGAATTACCGTGACATGGTGGTGGAACTGCTGGAAGGGGTGGACCTGCTGAAAGGCAGAGTTGACCCGCTGGCGGCCCCCAAGAGCCGACAGCCGCCCCGGGCGGTGGTGGCCCAGACAAAAAATGCCGAGTGGCAAACCCTGGATGCGCCGCTTGGAATTTTTGACAGTGAGGCGGATGTAGAACTGATTGCCCGGGATGACGCTGAACTGGAAGAACTGACGCGGGCGGTGCAGCGCGCAGCCCGCGAATGGCCAGAGAAGAACCACGCCGTGATGACGGCCACCTGCGACTATGCGAGCGCCGGGCGCAGCGGCGGCGGTGGCGAAAGCTACCTGCCAGACGAGAAGGCGTTTTACACCCTACTGGTGGTGGGGGCCGTGTGGGAGGACAAAGACGATGCCGGAACTGCTGATTGACTACGATAAGCAGGCGAAGGCTGAAATCAAGGAATCGCTGGATAAGGTGGCGCGCGGCACGCAGCGGGTAGCTATGGAAGCGAGCCTGGCAGCGACAGAAGAAATGCTGGCTGCTATCAAGGCGGCTGCACCGAGCGACAGCGGCACGCTGCGCGCCGGCCTGGTGCTGCACGCGGAGAAAAACCGCAAACGCGGCAAGCAGGTCTACGATGTATGGCCGACGCCGCGGCTGAACTACCACTTTCAAAAGCAAGTCATCCACCCGGGGCCGGGGCGGCGAAAGATTGCCTACTACCCTGCCAGCCAGAACTACGGATTCCACAAACCGTACAGCGACGAAAAAATCCAAGGTAAATTTTACATGGAACACACGATGCAGTCCAACGGCGACAAGGCGCGGGAAACCGTGCTGAAAGCCGTGGAAAAACACATCGATGAGGCATGGGGCGATTGAACGTCCCAGGAAAGGAAACAACTATGGCAGTTGCAGCAGCAAAAGGCACAAAATTTGTGGTGGGCGGTGCAAGCGGCAATACCGTTGGGCATTGCTCCAGCATTGGCAGCCCCCAGGTTTCGACGGATGAAATCGAGACTACGGCGCTGGACAACGAAAGTGGCTGGAAGGAATTTATCGCCAGCTTCAAGGACGGCGGCGAAGTAAGCATTGAAGGATTCCTGGACGGCGAGGATGCGGGCCAGCTGGCTATGATCGAGGCACTGAACAGCGGCGAAATCACTGATTTTGCAATCAACTTCCCGGACAAGATCAAGGTGAAGTGGACGTTCAAGGGTTTTGTGAAGGCGTTCAACACGAGCGCAGAGACGACCGACGCCGTGAAGTTCAGCGCGACCATCCGCGTGAGCGGCAAGCCGACGCTGGATAAGGCCGCGTAACGGAGGGGCTGACCATGAAAGCAAATACGAAGGACGCGAAGATCGTGCCCATGGTGAAGATGCCGCTGCTGGGCAGCGTGGTCCCCACGTTCACGCACAAGAACCTGCGTGTGCTGGAAGGTCTGGCGGGAAAGAAGATCGGCGACGTGCTGAGTGAGCCGGATTCGGTGGCGAACATGGATGCGACTATCTATGCCGCCGCCTACCAGGCCGCCGAGAAGAAGGACGTGGATTTTGAAACGTTCTGTGATGCGCTGGACGGCATGAAAGCCAAGGACTTTATGAAGCTGACCAAGGCGTGTTACGACGCGCTGAGTGAGGCGTTCGGCGACGAGGACGCGGAAGGCGACGAGGATGCCGGTGACGAAAAAAACGCGCCGGAAGCCCCGCAGCGTGGAGTTTAAAACAAAGCCTGCGGGCGGCCTTTGAAATTGGGCTGAGTAAAGACCAATGGGAAGGGATGACCCCGGCGGAACTGGTAAGCGCCCAGCGCGCCGCGTTGGAGCGCCGCCGCCGAGAGGCCGAGGAAAGCAACATGCAGATTTATGTGCTGGCAAACCTGACGGCCAATTTTGTGTGGAGCAAGGGTCAAAGGCCGAGCTATGATGCGATATTCCACCCGGAAAAAGTCCATGAAATGGACGATGACGAAATGCTTGCCGTTGTGCGGATGCTGAACCGCCAGATGGGCGGCACGGAAACCGGGTTTGACGACGAAGAAAGCGGGAAGGAGGTGCTGTAAGTGGCAACCAAAAATATGATCGTGCGTATCGGCGCGGATTTGAGCGACTTGAAGGGCAAGACGCAGCAGGCCAAAAGCCTGTTTGAAAAAATGACGACGGTACGCAGCAGCGCCGCCAAGAACCGCAAAAACGACCTTGCCAAGGAGCTGGAACGTGCCCGGGCAGAGGTGGCCGGGCTGGAAGGCGACTATAAGCGCCTGACAGCGGCGGGCGGAATGCAGAAGGAAGATAACGCCGCAGTGCGGCAGCTGAAGCAGGTGGAATCCGCCCGGAAGGAACTGGATAAAGCGTGGACAAACAAAAACGGCACGCTGAAGGCCAACACGCCGGATGGTATCCTGGGACAGTATGAAGCGCTGGAAAAACAGGCCGATGCACTGAATGCACGGCTTGCGCAGATTCGGCTTGACCCGGCGGGCACACAAGAGGCGCAATCCCTGGCCGGGCGGCTGGGAGAAGCCAAGGAACGCGCGGGGATGCTGGAAAAGGAACTTGCCAAGGCGGGCCGGGCGGATAAGCTGGAAGGTATTAAGGCCAAGCTCGCCGCCGTGACCGGCCATGCAGGCCGGGCCGCGCTGAGCCTGGTTAAGATGGGCGCAAAAAGCACCGTGGGCAAGCTGGGCAGCGCCGTCGGCAATGTAGCCGGTAAAATCAAGGGCTTTGCTGGGGGCCTGGCAAAGGCATTCGGCCAGGTGCTTAAATACCGCACCGCCTGCGCTGTGTTTGAGAGCCTGAGTGAAACCATGCTGGGCGTGGCGAAATCCGACAGCGTGCTGAACGCGAACCTGGGCAAAATCCAGGGAAATTTGCTGACGGCATTTGCGCCGGTGATAAACGCCATTTTGCCGATGCTGCGGACACTGAGCAGCGCCATTGCAACGGTGACAGCGCAGTTTGCCAGTATGATGGCGGCGCTGTTTGGCACGACGGTACAGGCCGCCGCGTCCACCGCGAGCAAGGTAAACGCCGCCGCGACCGGGGCCAGCAGCAAGCTGAAGCGCAGCGTTATGAGCTTTGACAAGCTGAACAAGGTGGACAGCAAGGACAGCGGCGGCGGAAGCGGCAGCAGCACCGGCATTGACCCGACATTCAGCGGTGAGGATGTGGGCGTGCCGCCCTGGATGAAAAAAATCCAGGAGGGATTCAAAAACCTGGGCGAGGGCTGCAAGGCGCTGAAAGAAAATTTTCTGGAAGCGTGGAACATGGACGGCGTGGGCGACAGGATCACCGCGGCGTTCGGGAACATCGGGAACCGCCTGCTGGACTGCTGGGTGAACATCACCGGGTCTATCCGGGAATGGTGTGAGAACCTGGACTTCTCCCCCCTGCTGAACAGCTTTGCGGAGCTGATGGAAGCGCTGGAACCGGTGACGGACCTGCTGTGCGGTGCGCTGGAATGGGCTTTTGACAATGTGCTGCTGCCGTTTGGCAAGTGGACCATTGAAGCCGCCCTGCCCGCCGTGCTGGAAGCCCTGGCCGGGGCGCTGGACTTTTTGACAGCGGTCTGCGACAAACTGAAAGGGCCTGCACAGTGGGTGTGGGACAACTTTTTACAGCCGTTGGCGGCGTGGACAGGCAGTGCGCTGATTTTGGCGGTGCGGGCCGTGGGCGCGGCGTTTGAGTGGCTGGCCGGACTTATCAGCGGCGACAAGGAAAAAATGGAACGCGCCGCCGCCCATATGTCGGAGGCCTGGGAAAATTTCAAAGACAAGACGGTTGAAGTTTTCGGCAATATGTGGAGCATCATCCACGGCGGGTACGAAGCGTTTGAACAGTGGGTGCTTGACAAGACCACCCAGCTTGCAGATGACTGGATCGCCAAGTGGAACGGCTTGAAAGAAAGCGTGAGCGAAGCCTGGAACAACATTATCGGCGGAATCAAGCAGCAGTGGGAAAATTTCAAGAACGACCCGCTGAAATGGGGCGAGGATATGCTGAGAACGTTCGCACAGGGCATCACCAACGGCGCAAAGTGGGTAATTGAAAAAGTAAAAGGCATCGGCAGCGACATTCGCTCGCTTTTGCATTTCAGTGTGCCGGACAAAGGCCCGCTGGCCGACGCAGACACCTGGATGCCCGACATGATGCAGCTGATGGCCGACGGCGTGCAGCAGAAAAAGAAACTGCTGTTGCAAAAGATGCAGGGCCTGGCCGGTGAAATGAGCGGCCAGATGAACGCGAACCTGACCGGGGCCGTGGCCGCCAGTGTGCAGACCGCGGGCAACGCCGGTATGCCGGACAACAGCGCCGCCATTATCACGGTGCTGGAAAACGGCTTTAGGGTGCTGCGCCGCGCCATTGAGGACAAGGAAACCAGCGTGCAGCTGGACGGCGAGACTGTGAGCCGCAGCGTGACGCAGCGCCAAAACCGGCGCGAGTTGATGCGCGGCAAGGCTGTAACGCCGTAAGGAGGGGCTATGACATTTACCATCAACGGCACGGACCTGGCCCCCTACATCAAGGCGGGGTCGCTGAAGGTGACGCAGCATAAAATCAGCACCGACGACAGCGGACGCGATACCCAGGACGGCACGATGTACAATACTGTGATTGCCAAGAAATACGATATTGAGGCAGAGTGCCGGGCGCTAAAAACAGACGAAGCAAGCGTAGTGCTTACCGCCTTGATGGAAAATGACTGGGTGACGGTGGCCTTTACAAGCCCTGTGACAGGCGGCGAGGAAAGCGTGACCATGTACTGCACCGAGCCGAGCGCGACCCACGCCATGCGCAAGAACGGCGTGGACTACTGGACCGGAATTGACATTAAGCTGGTGGAGAGGTAGAAAATGCAGACGACAAGCGAACTGTGGAAAAAAACGTTTGCCAACCTGAACCATACCGGCGAACTGCGCGTAGTGATCGGCGGCGTGGAATACGGCGCGGACAGCCTGAAAGAGGCGAAAGCTACGCGCTTTCTTTTTGATGAAGCTCCGGGCGTGGGCAATGCCTGCGCCGCCATGCTGGATTTGACCATAGTCCCCAAGGGCACGATACCGCGCGCCGCCAAGGTGGTGGCCGAGTACCGGCTTGTGCTGAATGGACGGCCCACAGAGTGGATGCCCAAGGGAACCTACTGGATCAATACCCGGGGCACGAGCGGACGGTATGTAACGCTGGAATGCTGCGACGCCATGCTGAAAGCCGAGCAAACATTTTTAACCGAGAGCACAACGGACAACTGGCCGAAGGCGGCCACGGCGGTGGCGGCGGAAATCGCAACACGGATGGGCACGCCGCTGGACGCAGCCACTACGGAGCTGGTAAAGGCCCGCAACTACAATGTGGGCCTGCCGGTGAACGATTACACGATGCGCGACGTGCTGTGCCACATGGCGGCCCAGATGGGCGGCAACTGGTGCGTGACCGAGGACGGCCACCTGCAGCTTGTACCGCTGGCGGGCGGCACGGTGAACGCCGGGGCCGTGGGCGGGCGGCCTGACATGGGCACGGTGCAGACCGTGACCGGACTGCGGCTGTGGCAGGACGACAACAGCGCCATTGAAAAAGGCACGGACACCGGCCTGCTGCTGGAAGCCGACCAGCCGGACGCCACGGATGCGCTGACGACCACGGCGCTGGGTTATGTGAAGGGACTGAACTACCAGCCGTACAGCAGCACCCAGCGGCACATTGACCCGGCGGCTGAACTGGGCGACCTGGTAGACATTGGGCCGCACAAGAGACTGCTGATTTGCGCCCTGACCGAGACCATAGGTAAAAGCTACTACGCAGACGTGAGCGCCCCCGAACAGGCTGTTGAAGCCGAGCAGGAGTTCCCCTACCTGACCAAAACCGAGCGCACCGCAAAGCGAATCGCATCGTGCCCGACGCGAAGCGAGATGCAGAGCGAAATCATCAAGAACAATGAATCTATTGAACTGCGCATCACGAAAATAGACACACGATGCGGCGATTTGGAAGATGACTACACCGAGCTGAACAAGAACTATACATCGCTTAAAACGTCGTACAACGAAATTTCGGCGGTGATGGTGCGTGACGGCGAGGTGCGCAGCAAGTTTGCACTGGATACGAGCAGCTGCACGATTTCTGCCGGGACGGTGACGTTCAAGGGAAACACGCTGATCGTGGACAGCACAAATTTTAAAGTGAGTGCGGCGGGAGACGTGACGATTACCGGGACGTTTGAATCCAAAAGCGACGAAAGCCGCGTGTGGACCATAAACGGCTGCATGAACTTTTATCGCAAGGTAAGCGGAAGATGGGTGCAGGGCGGCAGCCTGCAAGCACTGGGAAGCAACGCATCCTGCGGGCGGCTTGATTTGTATGGGCCGAGCGCAAGAGGGGCAACGACCAAACAATCCAACATTGAAATGATGGGCGATTGGACCGGCGGCAAAATCAACTGTTACGCGGCAAACGGACAAAAGATTTTTGAGTTTTTCCCTGGTGATTACGGAAACGGACAGTTTCGGTTGTTCAAGGGCGACGGAACGATTTTAGCCGAGGCGTACCAGCAAAGCGACGGAAAGGCGCGCATGAAGGTAGCCGGTACGATTGAATGCGAAAAAGTCTTGCGGAACGGAACCTATTTGTGAGGTGAAAGCTATGAGCGACAATATGAACATTATCACGATGCAGGATGAAGTGGTGGTAGCGCTGAACCGGCACAGTCTGCCGCTGGCGGTAAAAAAGATCGTGCTGGAAAATGTGCTGCTGCGGGTGGAGGCCGCCATGCGTGACGTGATGGAGCGCGAGAACACCGAAACCGCCGCGGCAGAGGGCGCGGCACCGGAGACGGAAGCAGGTGGTGAAGCGTGACGGAAATAACCCTGACAAACGGCGTGAAGGTCCCGGCGGATTCACTGGCGTTCTGGCGGTTTGCCTGGATGGACGGCAATGGCGCGACCGACAGGCCGATCCGGCTGGTGCAGTATGACGACACCCTGCCGGTGGCCGCCGTGACGCTGAAATGCTATGACCAGGAGGGCCAGGAGCAGACCTACATCCCCCCTACCGGCGCGACGCTGCGTGTTAAGATGCGAAAGCCGGATGATAAGTGGGTACTGAATGATTGCCTGGGCGTGGACGCCGAAGGCCGCGTATACTTTGCCTTTACCTTGCAAATGTGCGTAGCGGACGGAACCGGCGCGTGGTGTAATATCCAGGTGACGACCGAGAACGGCACAAAGCACTGCCAGAAAATCAACGTGCAGGTGGAGCGCAACGCCGTACAGCTGGATGATATTGCATCGACCGACGAATACCGCACGCTGGAAAGCCTGGCAAAGGATGTGACCGATACCGCCAAAATCATGAAGGACAACGAGGCGGCTATCCAGAGCGCGTATGCGAACATGGACGCCATCAAAGCCGCGCCCGCCAACGCCACGGCCGCTGCAGCCAGTGCCAAGGAGGCCCGCAGCTGGGCCGTGGGCGATACAGCAACCCGCCCCGGCGAGGGCATGGACAACGCAAAATACTACGCGGCACTTGCCCAGCAGGTCAGCCAGGGCGCGGTTGGGTGGTACCCGAATTACGAGGCGCTGTACGCGGCACACGATACCGGCTATGACGGCAACTGGGCCATTGTGGGAGACACCGATACGATCTGGGTGTGGGACAGCGATACCGGGGTTTGGAAGGACACCGGAGAAAGCAGCAGGTTTGCGAATTATTATGATAAGACTCAAATTGACGCAAATTTCTACGGCAAGACCCAAATCGACGCGAAACTGCCCAAGCCGGTGACCGTTACGGTGCCTGCCAGTGCCTGGACTTCCGGCGATTATAACGTGACGTGGGACGATGGCAGCACGAGCAGCTACAACACGTGCGCCACCGTTACGGTGGCCGGTGTGACAGCGGACAGCCATATCGCTGTATCTGACCGAACCAGGGTGACGGACGCGGTGCGGATGATAGCCGCGCTTGAACCCGGCGCAGGTGTTGTTAAGTTTTATGCGAACGCAGCGCCGACAAGCGCGGCGGTGTTTGTGGTGGAGGTGAGCTTATGACGGACAACCCTTATAAATATCCTTATGTGCCCGTTGGCGGCGTTATCGAGTGGGACGGAACCGGTCTGATCGGCGCACCGGATTTGAGCACGCCCGAAAAAGTTGCTGCGGTTTATGGGTACGGTACGTGGGAACGGTACGCCACTGACCGAGTAACGGTTGGCGCTGGCAGAGACTACGCGGCGGGCAGTGTTGGTGGTGAAGCAAAGCACGCATTAACCGTCGCCGAGTTGCCAAAAAACATCGGCAAATTTGATGCGCTATCATGGGCAAGTAACAACGACTTGACAGGGGGGGCTTTTACTGTTGACCAAAAGCATCAAGATAAAACAATGCCTGGCGGCACAAATGTTGGTGACGCGCTTTTTACACTATCCGGCGGCGGTGCTGCCCACAACAATATGCCGCCATACATCGCCAACTACAAATACCGCCGTATTGCATGAAAGGAGAACCACATGAACGCAACAACTAATCCGTATGCCGTCACCCCCCCTGATACGACGCTGACGAAAGAGGGCGTTGCCGCTGATGCGAAGGCTGTTGGTGATGCATTGTCCGCTAGAACAGTCAAGTATTTTGGTTCTGTAGGAAATACCAACGAAACAAATAGCGCCACCTGCGACATGAGCGGGAAACCAAGCGGCTTGTACATGGTCTGCTTTTTTAGGTCGAACAAATTTTTCGCATTGTTTATGAGAGACGATGGTGTGCTAGAATGGACTGCGGACACAAACACTATGACTATCACTGACAGTAAAGTTACTTTCAAAGATTTGAGCTGGTACGACAGCGGGTATCTATTTAGATTGTCCTAGTAAAGATTAAAAGATTTTGGAGGTATAGCAAAAATGACGAAACTACGTTATTCGTTCGGGGGGGGGCTGCCTAAGACAGCCTTGTGCAATTTGCGCAGGTGCTGCGCATGAATGCTGCACAGAACCCGCTAAACAACTGCCCGTACTGGGTGGAAGATGTGCTTGTAACTATGAACAAGATACCCCCGCAACAGCGCTGGCCTGGGACAAGCTGGGTGCAGATTACCGACTGTATGATAAGAGCGGCGGACGAATCGCACCCGGCGGGCAGTACCGGCGGCGCGTGGGAAGTTGTGCAGACGGTGGAGCAACTTGCGGAACACAAACATATCGAGCAGA
>ERZ772883.590-NODE-590-length-36047-cov-29.448989_pt1 | contig 36047 bp, 31 predicted proteins | sample MGYA00580575_ERZ772883 | MGnify/ENA primary metagenome ERZ772883 (study PRJEB29015, sample SAMEA2737666) | human gut metagenome | biome: human gut; feature: human-associated habitat; material: faeces | place: China | collected 2012 ...
GCTGCCTCGGAGGACGCGGCGTTGGCCTCGTCGAGCTGGGTCTGCAGCTCTGCGGACTCGGCGCGGGCGGCGTCCAGATCCTTCTGCAGCAGCGCGATGTTCTCTCGCGCGCCCGTGTTGGCCGCCTCCATCTCGCCCTTCATGTCAATGACCTTGATGAGCAGGGAGACCGCCACGAGCAGGAAGGCCGCCGCGAACATGATGGCCATGTATTCGAGCATGGCGCGCTTTTTCTTTGTGGTCAGCGGCTGCTCCGTTGTTGTTTCTGCCGCTTCCTGCGGCTGCTTCAGTTCAGGCATTCGGGCTTTTCCTCCGTTTTTCCGAGGGCGAGGAGGGCGTCATACAGGCGCTGCAGGTCCTCCTGCCCATAAAATTCCAGTTCAAAGCGTCCCTTGCGCTTTCCGTTGACGATGCGGACCTTGCGGTCGAGGCGGCGCGTGAGGGATTTTTCGCACTCGGCGACATAGTCGACCGTCAGGGGAGCGGGCTTCGGCTCCGGCTTTTCCTCCTCCTGCAGCATCCGCTTGCACATGGCCTCCGCCTGCCGCACGGACAGGCGCAGGGCGACGATCTTCTGCGCGGCCGCCTTCTGCAGGCGGGCCGCCGGGAGCGACAGGATGGCGCGGGCGTGCCCGGCCGAGATCGTGCCGTCCTCCACGAGAGAGCGGACCTCCTCCGGCAGGAGCAGCAGGCGCAGGGCGTTGGCCACGGCAGGGCGGGACTTGCCGACGCGCGCGGCGGCCTCCTCCTGCGTCAGGCCGTATTCCTTCATCAGGCGCTGATAGCCCTCGGCCTCCTCCATGGGGTTGAGGTCCTGCCGCTGCAGGTTCTCCACGAGGGCCAGCTCCATGACGGTGCGGTCGTCGGCCTCGAGCACGACGACGGGCACTTCGCTCAGGCCCGCCATCCGGGCTGCGCGCCAACGGCGCTCGCCCGCGATGATCTGATAAAAGCCGTCACCGCTTGCGCGGACGGCCAGCGGCTGCAGGATGCCGTGGGCGGCAATGGAATCCGCCAGAGCCTGCAGCTCCTCCTCGTCAAACGTGCGGCGGGGCTGATCCGGATTCGGCTCCACCTTCTGCAGAGGCAGCTTCGTCACCGCGCCGCTCTCGGGTTCTTCCGGGAAATCGCCGATCAGCGCGCCGAGCCCGCGGCCCAGCCCACGCTGCTTTGCACTCATAAGCTTCCGTCCTTTCTGCGAATTTCCTCGGCGACGGCAAGATAGGCTGCCGCGCCGCGGGAGCTTCGGTCATAGGCAATGACCGGCAGGCCGTGGCTCGGGGCCTCGGCGAGACGGACATTGCGGGGAATGGCGTTGGCATAGACCTTGCCGGGGAAGTGCCGCCGCACCTCCTGCGCCACCTGGTTGGAGAAGTTTGTTCTCCCGTCGTACATGGTCAGCAGCACGCCGAATACGGAAATTTTCGGGTTCAGCCGCCGCTTGATGGCCCGGAGCGTGCCCATCAGATCGGACAGGCCCTCGAGGGCATAATACTCGCACTGTACTGGGATGAGCACGCTGTCCGCCGCGCAGAGGGCGTTGAGCGTCAGCAGCTCCAGCGAGGGCGGGCAGTCGATGAAGATGTAGTCATAGGCCGCGCGCAGCGGCTCGAGCGCGTTTTTCAGCTGGTATTCCCGCTTTTCCACGCCGATGAGCTCGACGGTCGCACCGGCCAGCTCCGCGCCGGACGGGATGACGTCGCCGTAGTCCGTGTGGATGACGGCCTTCTCGGCGCTGACGCCGTCGAGAATGAGGTCGTAGGATGCGTAGGGGGCCTTGCGCTTGTCCACGCCGAGGCCGGAGGTTGCGTTGGCCTGCGGATCGAAGTCACACAGCAGCACCCGCGCGCCGGTCGCGGCCAGCGCCGCCGTCAGGTTTACGGCAGTGGTCGTTTTTCCCACGCCGCCCTTCTGATTGACGATCGCGATGATCTGCGCCAAGCTGCCACCTCCTTTGGTTGTCGATACGGTGCTATTCTAGCACATGCAGGGGAAGATTGCAACCGGGCAGGGGCGTTCTGTAAAAAATTCCTGTTTCACGTGAAACATTTGGAAAGAGGAATGTGGTGAAAAGTGTGAAACGTAGTGGGGTGGAGAGTGGAGATGCAGGGTGGCAGGCTTGTCATTGCGAGGAGGCCGCAGGCCGATGTGGCGCCCTGAGCGCGAAGCGCGAGGAAGTTCCCTTGGGGTGCAATCTCGGGCAGGCAGCTGCGATTTCGCCGATTGCTTTCCCACAATGCTGCCGGGTACTGCAAGTGTACTATTTATAATAGTATGGTTTCATGCGGTGATCTGTGTTTCACGTGAAACACAGAGGCTGTGAAGCGGTCTTTTGCCGCAGCTCATCAAAAAATCCGGCAGCGCTTGCAATTCCGGCCTCAGCGTGCTATGATACGCAGGTGTTAACAAGCTAAAGCAAAAAAGTTAGGAGCCTTGAACCATGCGAATTGTACTCAAGCTGGGGACGTCCACGCTCACGCACCCGACGGGGAATCTGAACATTCGCCGCGTGGAGGAGCTGTGCAAGGTCTGCAGCGATCTCAAAAATGCAGGACATGAGCTGGTGCTGGTATCGTCCGGTGCCGTCGCCATGGGTGTCGGCAAGCTGTCGCTGGCCGAGCGGCCGAAGGATATTCCCGGCAAGCAGGCGGCTGCGGCCGTCGGCCAGTGCGAGCTGATGTACATTTATGATAAGCTCTACTCGCAGTACCACCACGTCGTGGCGCAGCTGCTCATCACAGCGGACGACATCGAGACGCCGGAGCGCGCAAAGAACTTCCACAACACGCTTGCGCGGCTGCTGCAGCTGCGCACGCTGCCCATCATCAACGAGAATGACACCGTCGCCACGCAGGAGCTGGGCATTGGCGACAACGACACGCTGGCCGCCATCGTCGCCCGGACGATCCGGGCAGACCTCCTCATCCTGTTTTCGGACATCGACGGTCTGTTCACGGCCGATCCGCACAGCGATCCCTCAGCGAAGCTCATCCCCGTCGTTGAGAGGCTCACGCCGGAGATCGAGCGGCTGGCCTGCGGCGCGGGCAGCAAATTCGGCACGGGCGGCATGCAGACGAAGCTCCACGCCGCGCACATCGCCACGGAGGCGGGTGTGCCCATGGTCATTGCCAACGGCGCGCAGCCCGCTGCGCTCTACGATCTGATGGACGGCAAGCCCGTCGGTACAAAATTTCTGGCACAGGAGGTGCTTGCATGATGGAATTCACCCCGACAGAGGTCATTATGAAGCGCGCGAAGGCCGCGGCGTCCTGTCCGGCCCTGCGCGACACCGAAGTGAAAAACCGCGCCCTTGCCGCCATGGCGCAGGAGCTGCGCGCAGAGGCCCCGGCCATTCTGGCGGAGAACGCCGCCGATCTCGAGGCCTCGCGCGGCAAAGTCTCGGACGTCATGCTCGACCGCCTCGCGCTGAACGAGGCCCGGCTCGAGGGCATGGCAGCCGGCATCGAGGCCGTTGCTGCCCTGCCGGACCCGGTCGGCCGGACGCTGGACGAATTCGTCCGCCCGGACGGCCTTCGCATCTGCAAGCGCAGCGTGCCGATGGGCGTCATCGCCATCATCTATGAGAGCCGCCCGAACGTCACGTCGGACGCCGCCGCGCTCGCGCTGAAGTCCGGCAATGTCTGCGTGCTGCGCTCCGGGCGCGAGGCCTACCGCTCCGCCGCCGCCATCACGGCCGCGCTGCGCCGCGGGCTGGAGCGGACCGGTCTGACGCCGGATCTCGTGAACCTTGTGGAGGACACGTCACACGCAGGGGCCGCCGCTCTCATGACAGCCACGGGCTATGTTGACCTGCTCATCCCGCGCGGCGGGGCAGGCCTCATCCGCGCGTGCGTTGAGCACGCGACCGTGCCGTGCATCCAGACCGGCACGGGCATCTGCCATATCTATGTTGACGAGAGCGCCGATCTCGATATGGCGCTCGATATCATCGAAAACGCGAAAACGAGCCGCCCGTCCGTCTGCAACGCGGCCGAGGTCCTGCTCGTCCACCGCGCAGCCGCGCCGAGCTTCCTGCCCATGCTGCAAAAGCGCCTGTGCGGCCCCGGTGCAAAGCACCCCGTCCGCCTGCGCTGCGACGAAGAAGCCGCAGCCATCCTCGGCATCGCGCCGGACCCGGAGTTCGACACGGAATTTCTGGACTATGTGCTGGCCGTCGGCGTCGTAGACGACGTGGAGAGCGCCATCCGCCATATTGCGCAGCATTCCACGCACCACAGCGAGGCCATCGTCACGCAAAGTGAGGAAAACGCCGCCCGCTTCACGGCCGGGGTGGACAGCGCGGCCGTCTATGTCAACGCCTCGACGCGCTTCACGGACGGCGGCGAATTCGGCCTCGGCTGCGAGATGGGCATCTCAACGCAGAAGCTCCACGCGCGCGGGCCGATCGGCCTGAACGAACTGACGACCTATCAGTATGTTATCACCGGAAACGGTCAGATCAGGAGGTAAGCGCATGAAGATCGGATTCATCGGGACCGGAAATATGGGCGGCGCGCTGGCGCGGGCCGCAGCGAAGGGCGGCCACACGCTGCTGCTTGCCAACCGAACCCCTGCCAAGGCAGCGGCGCTGGCAAAGGAGCTGGGTGGGACAGTCTGCCCGAATGCACAGGCCGCGGAAGCGGCCGAGCTGCTGTTCCTCGGCGTGAAGCCGCAGGGCCTGCCGGGGCTGGCAGGAGAGCTGGCTCCCGTGCTGCAAGCGCGGAAGGGGAATGCACCCGTCGTCGTCAGCATGGCGACGGCCGTGACGCTCCGGGAGCTGGACGCCATGCTCGGCGGGGGACTGCCGCTCATCCGCATTATGCCGAACACGCCGGCCGCCGTCGGCGCGGGCACGATTCTCTATGCCGCGCAGAACGTGACGGACGCGCAGCTGGACGCCTTCCGCGCCGTTCTGGCGCAGGCCGGGCTGCTGCTGCCCCTGCCGGAGGAAAAGATCGACGCTGCAAGCGCCATCTCGGGCTGCGGACCTGCGTTCTGCTTCCAGTTTGCCGACGCGCTGGCCCTCGGCGGCGTGCGCGCGGGCCTGTCGTACCCGGACGCCTGCCGTCTGGCGGCGCAGACCATGCTCGGCGCGGCGGAGATGCTCCTGCAGAGTGGGGAAGCGCCGGACGTGCTGAAAATGCGCGTGTGCAGCCCGGCCGGAACGACCATCGAGGGCGTTCTGGCGCTCGAGCAGGGCGGATTTTCCTACACCGTGCAGAACGCCGTCACGGCCGCCTACCGCCGAACGGTCGAAATGACGGGGAAGGGGTGATTCGATGCAGCTCCTCCTGACCATCGTCGTCTGCCTGTTCGCAGGTGCGGGGGCCGGCCTCGGCACGGGCTTTGCCGGAATGAGTGCCGCTGCCGTCATCACCCCCATGCTCGTCACATTTCTGCATATCGAGCCGTACACGGCCGTCGGCATCGCACTGGCATCCGATGTGCTGGCAAGCGCCGTCTCGGCCTATACCTACGGCCGCAACAGGAATCTGGACATCCGCAACGGCCTCATCATGATGATCACGGTGCTGGCATTCACCGTTGTCGGAAGCCTTGTCTCGAGCCTCGTGCCATCCGTTGCAATGGGCAATTTCTCCGTGTTCATGACGCTGCTGCTCGGCATCAAGTTCATCGTCCGCCCGGTGATGACCACAAAGGAGGACATGCAGCAGATCCCGAAGCGCACGCGTATCATCAAGTCCATTGTCTGCGGCGCAATCGTCGGCTTTATCTGCGGCTTTATCGGTGCGGGCGGCGGCATGATGATGCTCCTGCTGCTCACGGGCGTCATGGGCTATGAGCTCAAGACCGCCGTCGGCACGAGCGTGTTCATCATGACGTTCACGGCCCTGACCGGCTCCGTTTCGCACTTCGCCATCGGCGGCGCGCCGCAGTGGCTGCCGTTTTTCCTGTGCATCATCTTTACGTTCGGCTTTGCCCGGCTGGCTGCACGCATCGCCAACCGTGCCAGCGCCAAAACACTCAACCGCGCCACGGGCGTTATTCTCGTCATTCTCGGCGTCGTGATCCTGGGCTTTTCGCTGCTGGAATAGTGGTTTATAAAAATAACACCGCGATCGGATCGCGGTGTTATTTCCTTATTACGAGGAACGATATCGCAATCTCAGAACGGTTTTCCTCGGAGCAGAGGGCGGGCAGGTGACCGGAGAGGCTGCAAATGTCGGCATTGACAACACCGCCTCTTTCATTGACCGCAGCAGTAACAGCCAAGGCGAGCACGGCTCGCATGGCCTGCCGCATGAGGCGGGCGGCGCATTCTTCGGCCGACGAACCATGAGCAGTGTGCTGTACAGCTCAAAATTCGGCACCATATCCGTCAGGCCGTCGCTGCAGATCAGGTACCGGTCGCCCGAGGCGGGCGGCAAGCGCGTCCACTGTGCCCGCACAGCGGTCTGTCAGCCCTGACCGTAGTGTGCGCCAAGCGCACGGCGAGGGCCATCCCGCCCGTGGCGCAGCTCGACGCGGCCTTTTCGCTGCTGCTGCTCATCCCGGTCGCGGGCGTTGTGCTCATGATCGTGTTCTGCAGCAAGCCGAGCGACAGCGATAACGCACGGGGCCCCGCCAGCTGGCATAAACGCGCCCGAGAGGGCAGCCGCAAATTCTATAAACCAAGCCTCCCGGAACGGTTGTCCCGGGAGGCTTGGTTTCTGTATCGGTTTTCCGACAAGGGTCGGCACACTCAGCTGGAATGGCGGAGCAGGCGGATCACATCCTCAGGAAGCGTTGCGATCAGGTGGCAGATCAGCTCGGAAAGCGCAGCGGGTGTCAGATTGCAAAGGCCGCATTCGCAGGGCCGCGGCTCTCCGGCCTCTGCATGGCGGCACACCGGCCGCCCGCCCGACTGGATGCCGAGCCGTGTGCGCGTATCGACAAGGCGGTCCACCTGTTCACACGTCAGTTCATTTGCCTGGCCGATGATATGGCCGGTATACATGGAAACCGTTGCGTAATATTCCAGTGACTCCATGCGCATATAAGCCTGCTCAGGATCTTTTCCCCACGTCAGCGCGCCATGGTTGGCAAGCAGGACGCCGTTGTGACTCCTGCAATAGGGCGCGATGGAATCGGGGACCTCCTGTGTGCCGGGGGTTGCATAGTTGGCGACAGGAACGACGCCGAGCTGCACCACCGCCTCCGGCAGGATGGCGCGGGAAAGTGAGATGCCGGCAATGGCGAAGGAGGTCGCAACAGGCGGATGCGCATGGACAACGCTCTTCACCTGCGGATTTTCCCGGTAGACGCGCAGGTGCATACGAATCTCGCTGGAGGGCTTCCGCTCACCGCTAAGCAGGTTGCCGTTCAGATCGACCTTCACGAGCATTTCCTCGGTCATAAATCCCTTGGAAACGCCGGTCGGGGTCGTCCACAGCTCCGTTTCGCTTACGCGGCAGCTGATGTTGCCGTCATTGGAAGCGACAAAGCCCTTTTCGTACATCCGCCGTCCAACTTCGAGAATTTGATGTTTTGCTTCATAATCGTTCAGATATTCCGCATGGCTCATGAGACTGGTCCTTTCCATGAATAGTATAATGATGCTGTGGCTGATTGAATCAGGACTCTTTCAATAAAATACCACACAAACCAACACAAGTCAATAAAATATCAAATTTTTTCACAGAAATCCGAGCAAAACGGCAGCGAGACTGATTGTTCTTTCCTCGGAAGTATTATCCTGTTAAAAATGATTCATTTGGAATATCGTCTTTTTCACGCAATTTATAGGCAGATAATGCAGTCGAAGTGCTCGTCATACACATATTTCCACCATTCGTGGCCGCCCTTCATCGTCATAGGGCGCTTGTAGGCTGTGGATAAAACTCTGTCGTCAGAAAATACCTTCTTGCAAATATGGGGAGTCTTGTATGCGCTGTCTGCCACAAAGGCGTGAACATCCGGAAATTGCTCGACCACATGATCGTATTCATCGTAAAACGCTACACTGTCATGGACAGTGCCGGGGGTAACCTCTACTGCAAGAACGACACCGTGGACATCGCAGGCGGTATGCGCTTCATAGGCCAGCTGCTTCTTGTGCTCACCCTTGACAAACAGGCCGCAGTCCGGGTCAGTAGTGCTGACGGTGATGGTTTTCTTCTTTGCATCCTTTTTGCGCTTTTTCAGTTTTTTCCTGGAAGTATTGTCGTGCTTCTTTTTAGGGCAGCACCGCATAATGCAATTGTGCGGTGTTGCCTTAAATCTCGGGCGAATAACGGATACGCTCCGTCACATACAGGAAAGTATAATACTCGACCGGAATTTTCGTATCCTGCCATACGCCCGTTTTCAGGTCGGTCACCTGAAGCAGCGGAAAGCGGTTTGGCGTGCCAAGTAGGCGGGAAGTCGTCTCGTCCGAGACCACAGCACGCAGCTCGCGGTTGGAGCAGTGGATTTCCAGGTCATACTTTTCTTTCAGCAGCGTGATGATCGACTGATTCTGCAGATTGAAGCTCTCGATTCCGGGAAGCACGGAGGCGTTGAAGTAGCTGCGGCCATAAATGACCGGTGTGCCGTTTGCATAATACACACGCCGGTATTCCAGAACCGAGTCGCCCTCACGCAGCCCAAGGCGCTGCGCAATATCGGCGGTAGCCGGGACGATTCCCTCAAAGAGGATTTTCTTCGTGGGCGTCATGTTCTGCGAGCGGATGAGCGTGGAACAGCTTGTGATGACAGAGAAATTCTGCTTCTGCGGCGTACGCTCCTTGACGAAAGTGCCCTTGCCCTGAATTTTATAGATATAACCCTCGCGTGTCAATTCCTCAAGGGCCTTGCGGACGGTCAGACGGCTGCACCCATACAGGTCACACATTTCTTTTTCCGTTGACAGCTTTGCGCCGACCTCCAGCTCGCCGGATTTGATGCGGTTGGTGAGCGCAATTTTGATATACACATATTTCGGGATGTTCTGCACCAGCGCAGAGATCTGTTCTTCAGAAAACATATGGTTCATTTTTTGTCCCTCAACCTTTGCCTCTCAACGTTCTTGGTGCTTGGGATAGTGTGGGTGATCTATTGTTCATAATATCTATTTTATTGACCAGAGGTCTAGAAGTCAACACTTTTTCAGAAAAAAAGCGGAAAAATTGACAGGAAAAACGCGGTGCGCCGCCGGCGGCCCCTACAATGCAGCTTGCGCGGCGAACTAGGAAAATATATGACATGTTGGCAGCTTTTTGATACTTCCTTGTAGGGAAAACGGAAAATTTGTCTTGTTGAAATTGCGCAAAAAACGACAAATTATTTTGTGAATTCAGATAATTGCAATGCGCAGAGAGTATGATATAATGAAAATACCGGGCGGGGTGCCTGTTTTTTCAGGAAACCTATTATTATGTTGTCATTACATCTACATCATTGAACAATGTCGCACCGGAAAGACTACCGGATTTGGAGGAAAAGAATGGGAAGGTTCCATTTGGTCTACTACATCAGCATGGGCACGCCGAGCATCGAAGCTTCACTGCAAATGGCGGAGACCTATCTCGCACACGGTGTGAGCGCCTTGCAGTTCGATCTGCCGTCGCGCAATCCCTACCGTGAAACGCTCTTCATCCGCAAGCGTATGGCAAAGGCGTGGGAGACCTACGGCGGCTATGAGCCGTTTCTGACGGCGTTGACGGAATTCCGGCGCAAGCATCCGGATTTCGAGATGCAGATGGTGTCCTATGAGGACGTGATTCTGACCATCGGCACGGCACGGTACATCGAGTTTTGCAAGCAGAACAACATTAAAACATGCCGCATTTCCGGCGACGGCGTGATCGAACTGGCAAGAATGGACATGAACGCGGCCGGTATCGACACGCTGACCTTCATCGACTACAACCTGCCGGAGAAGGACGTGGAATTTGCCGTGCAGACCGGACGAGCTGTGATGCTGCGCAATGTGCGCGACGGCATGGAGCCGCGCGACGGCATGATAAGCTGGGATCGGCGTATTCGTTATCTGCGTAAGCGCGGCGTGAACGCACCGATCTACGCAACGGCGGGCATTACCTGCGGCGCAAGCCTTTTGGAGGCAAAACAGGCTGGCGCTTCGGGCGCGTTTGTCGGAAGTTGCCTGATGAATCTTTGGGACGACGAGCCTGCGATGCTGGCGCTGCTGGCAGACCTTGAGCAGGCTGCAAATTCTTGAAAGGAAGTATGAGCATGAGCATCAAAACCATTTGTTATCTCTCCTTTGGCTACCCGACCATTGAAAAAAGCATTGAAATGGCCGGACGTTACATTGAGGGCGGCTGTGACGCCATCGAGGTCAGCATTCCGCCGAAGGATCCGTACCGCGACAGCGCTTTTTTGCAGGAGCTCTACCGCGTTGCGCTGGCACAGACCGATGACTATTCGAAGTATCTTGAGGGCATTGGCCGCATGACGGAGCAGTATCCGAGCACAGAGTTCTTTTTTGTGCTTTATCATGAGGTCATTATGGCAATCGGCGCGGAGAAGCTGGGCGAGTTCTGCGAGAAGCACCACATCGTCAACGTCATTTCCGGCGACCTGCATGACCCCGAGGCAATTGCGGCACTGCGGAAACATGGTGTCAAGCTGGCGCGCTCGGTGAACTACAAGATGAACGAGGATGACATTCAGCGCTGCATCAACACCGATGGCTTTACTTATATGCAGGCGTTCCCGAGCGAGGGACAGTATGTCAAGCCCGGCTTTGAAGAGCTGGAAACCTGCATCCGCTATCTGCGCGAGCGTAAAGTCTCCGAGCCGATCTACTGCGGCGCGGGCATTAAGTCTCCGGCGGACGCAGCGCGCGTCAAGGCCGCGGGAGGCCAGGGCTTCTTTGTCGGAAGCTCCATTATTAAACTGTACGACACGCCGGAAAAACTCGTTGAGCTGATCCGCGAATATAAAAAGGCAGCGCAGAACTGACCTGCGCAAAACAGAATATTTAAGAGGTGTGACATTATGAAAGACTTTTGGTACTATGTTCCGACCCGTGTAAATTTTGGTCCGTCCTGCTTTCAGTATCTGGTGGACACCATCCATCAGTGGGGCACGAAGCCTCTAATCGTTTACGGCGGTGGCTCCATCAAGCGCAACGGCGCTTATGACGCGGTTGTCAGCCGTCTGAAGGAAGCAAATATTCCCTATGCGGAAATGGGCGGCGTCGCGCCGAACCCGCGCTATGAGTCCGTGCTTGAGGGCAACCGCATCTGCCGCGAGGAGCTGTGCGACATCCTGCTGCCCATCGGCGGCGCTTCTGCCATTGACTGCGCGAAGTCCATTGCCGCCACCGTGAACTATGACGGCGAGCCTTGGGACATCATCAGTAAAAAGGTTCCCGTAGGCAAGGTTCTGCCCGTCATTGCCGTCCCGACGTTGGCTGCGGCAGGCTCCGAAATGTCCACAAGCTCTGTGATTTCCCGTATGGACATCAATGAGAAGGCCGGCTATTCCAGCCCCGATATGCGTCCGCGCGCGTCCTTCTCCAATCCAGAATTTACCTTCACCATGCCGAAGAAGCAGACCGCAGCTGGTGTCGCCGATGCCATCAGCCATGTGATGGAGTCCTATTTTTCCAATGTTCCCGAAGCGTACTTGCAGACAAAGTTCGGCGAGGCAATGTTCAATACGCTGTTCCACTATGGCAAGATCGCTTATGATGATCCGACCAACTATGAGGCGCGTTCGAACATCATGTGGACCTGCTGCTGGGCGATTAATGGTCTTACCGTCAAGGGCAACCCCGTTGGCTGGTCAATGCATAAGCTTGAGCATGAGCTGTCCGCCTTCTACGATGTCACGCACGGCGAAGGACTTGCCGTTATTATGCCCGCATGGCTGACATGGATGCTCACCGAGGACAACGCTTATCGTTACCTTGGCTATTTGCAGGCTTCCTTCGGCATCGACCCGACAGGCATGGACAAGATGGAGGCTGCAAAGCTCGCCATTGAGAAGACCCGCGAGTACTTTGCTTCTCTGAACCTGCCGCAGCACCTGCGCGACTTCGGCATTGAGGAGAGCATGCTGCCCAAGATGGCCCATGAGGCTGCGATCATTGGCAAGGATTACTTTGCCAAGGCGTTCCGTCCGCTGGACGAGCAGTCCGCACTGGAAATTTACAAGCTGGCTTACTGATATTTCTGTTTCATTTTTATTTGGCCTCCTATCGAGGGTGCGTCCGATTCCGGCGGACGCACCCAAACCTCCTACAGCACGCGCACAATTTGTCATTACAACTATACGATATGGCTTGTGGCATGCAAAGGAGAGATGCTGGGATTATCAGAACTATCCATTAGGCTTTTGTTAAAATTGACGAAATTTCTGGATTATTTCGGTTGTTTTGCGAATTGAAAATTAGAGATCGCGATGATATTATTATTATAACATCAATACAACTTTAACCGTTGATGTAAATAAAGAGGAGGATGTATCCATGAAAAAGCTACTCGCAGTTCTGCTTGCACTGGTCATGCTTGTTTCTCTTGCAGCCTGTGCCGGCAACACGGACAAAGACAACCCCAGCAGCGACGCTCCCGCAAACTCCGACAATCCCAGTATGAAGGCCAACGTCAACAAGAAGATCGCTATGATCATGCAGCAGGGCGGCTTGGGCGACCAGGGCTTTAACGACACTGCCTATGCCGGTTTGATGACCTGCAAGGAAAAGTACGATCTGGATGTTAACGCCGTGGAATGCACCGACACCACGCAGGGCGAGACCCTGATTCGTGAGCTGTGCGAAGCGGGTTACGGCCTGATCATCAACCTCGAAGCTGGAATCAGCGGCAATATGTACACCGTTGCACGCGACTACCCCGACATTTACTTCGTCGTTGTCGGCCGTCAGCTCCGCATCAACGCGGTTGATGGTTTCACTGAAACCCCGAAGAACGTCATTGAATCCTACATCACGCTCAACGAGCACTCCTTCCTCGCAGGCGTCGTCGCTGCCTTTGCCGCAACTGATGGCAACACTCTTGTTGAGGGTGTCGGCCAGCACGAAGGCTGCAACATCGGCATTCTGTTCGGTGCCGAGTCTGTCGGCTTCTATCAGTATGGCGACGGCTTCCGTCAGGGCGCACTGTTCTACAACCCCGATGCAAAGGTCTACATTGACTACACTGTTGGCTTCTCCGATACTGCAAACGCGCAAAGCATCGCGCAGAACATGATTAACAACATGGGCTGCGACGTCATCTGGACCTGCTGCGGTACTGCCGGCCTTGGTGGCCTGGAGGCCTGCCGTCTGAACAATGCCTTCGGCATCGGCGTCGACTCCAACCAGGACGAGGTTGAGCCGGGCAACATCCTGACCTCTGCAATCCGCGACAACACCTCTCTGTTGGAATTCTACATCGGCAAGTACCTCGAAGGCAACATCGAGCAGACCGAGCCGGACACCTTCAACCTTTCCAACGGCGGCGTTGACATCACCGACATGAGCGTCATCGAGCAGTACGTCACGGATAAGGACAAGCTGGAAGAACTCAAGGGCATTCTCGACCAGTGCCGCAAGTGGATTGCTGACGGAACCATCACCGTGTTCGACGCTCGTATGGCGAGCATCGAGTCCGACGGCCAGCGCTTGGACGATTGGCTCCAGATCGACGGCAACAACGTAACCTATGCAGAGCTGAACAAGAAATAACCGACTGTGTATGCCCCGTTGAAGGTAGCTCCAGCGGGGCATGCACCATCAATAGGATGCTTTGGTGATGAATATGGATACCATTATTGAAACTAAGAACTTAACGAAGAAATTTGGAAACTTTACTGCCAACGATCACATTGATCTGGCAGTGAAGGAAGGGGAGATCCGCGCCATCATCGGTGAAAACGGCGCCGGTAAGTCCACCCTCATGAATATGCTCTATGGCATCTTGCAGCCGACGGAGGGCGAGATCCTCTTCCGCGGCAAAAAGGTAGCCATCGCTTCGCCGCGCGATGCCATTGAGCTGGGCATCGGCATGGTGCACCAGCACTTCAAGCTCTCGCCGTCGCTGTCCATCTATGAGAATATCGTTCTCGGCACAGAAACGGTGTGCACCCATAAAATCGGGAAAAAAACCTTCCGCGGCGTCCTGATTGACAAAAAGAAGGAAAAAGCCGAAATTCAGGCGCTTGTGGACAAGTTTAATTTTAATTTGAATATTACCGACAAAGTTTCGGATATTTCCGTCGGCGCAAAGCAGCGTGTGGAGATCCTGAAAATGCTCTACCGCGATGTCGATCTGCTCATCCTGGATGAACCGACGGCCGTGCTCATTCCGCAGGAGGTGGACGACCTCATACGCCGCCTGATTGACCTGAAGAAAGCCGGGAAGACGATTATTATCATTACGCACAAGCTCAATGAGGTCAAAATGTGCGCCGATAACATTACGGTTATCCGTGCAGGCCACGTTATTGGCACTGTGCCGAACGACGAAAATACCACCGACGAGGATCTGGCTGAGATGATGGTCGGCCGCGCCGTCCTGCTGCGGGTGAAGAAAAGTGGAAAGCCCGTAGGAGGAAAGGTTGCCTATCAGGTTAATCATCTCAGTGCAGTCAACTCCGAGGGCAAAAAGATTCTTAATGACATCAGCTTCCGCATCCATGAAAACGAGGTCGTCGGTATTGCTGGCGTTGAGGGCAACGGCCAAACCGAGCTGATGCTGGCACTGACCGGGCTTTTGGATGTTTGCCATGGCTCAACCGTGGAGTTGGGCGGCGTGAATATCACGGGGCTGTGGCCGGACGAACTGAGGAAGCACGACATCGGTGTGGTGCCGGAGGATCGTTACAAGCAGGGGCTGTGCCTTGACGTACCGGTCTCGGCCAATCTCATCGCCGGTTATCACGGACTTAAGCCCTATTGCAATAAAGGCGTAATGAATCGCCGTGCCATAACGGAAAACCGCGACCGTCTGGTAGAGGAATACGACGTTCGTCTGAGCACAAAGGATCCGGCGGTTGGCTCTCTCTCTGGCGGCAATGCGCAGAAGGTTATCATTGCGCGTGAATTCAGCCGCAGACCGAAGGTGCTGCTGGTCAGCCAGCCGACGCGCGGCGTGGATATCGGCGCAATTGAATTCATCCACAATCAGATCCTTAAAATGCGTGATGCCAGTACGGCGGTACTTATCATCTCCTCGGAGCTTTCCGAGGTCACGGGGCTTTCCGACCGTGTGCTCGTGATGTATCACGGGGAAATCGTCGGCAGCTTCCGCTCGGATGATGTGAGCTTCAATGAGCTGGGACTTTATATGTCCGGTGTGAAGCGCATGTCCTCCGAGGAGCTTTCGGAAGAATGAGAGGTTTAGAACTATGAAACAAAGACTCCCTGCAAAACGCACGACCGGCTGGACCTCAAATCTTCTCGCAGCGGCTGGAGACGTGCTGGTGCCGCTGCTGTTTGCCTTCGGCGTTGGCAGCATCTTCTCCTTGATCTGCGGCTGTAATCCCTTTACTCTTTACAGCTATATCATCAAAAAAGCGTTTTTCTCCGTCGGCGGCCTGCTGAACACGCTCGGCTATACTACGCCGATCATCATCACGGGCATGGCTACGGCACTTTCCATCCGTGCGAATATGTACAATATGGGCATTGAGGGTCAGGTATTCCTGGGTGCCTTCACCGCGGCTCTTGCGGGCTATATGATCAAGGGCGTTCCCACGGCGCTGCATGTCACGCTGTGCCTGCTGATTGGCGCCGCCTTCGGCGCGGTCTACGCGCTGATTCCCGGCCTGCTGAAGGCCAAGCTGCGCGTGAACGAGGTTGTTACAACCGTTATGCTCAACAGCATTGCCACGCAGGTCACAGGCTTTCTGACCCAGAGCTACCTTGGAACGGGCGATGCCTATGCGCACACTGAGTTCATCGAGCAGACCGCCCGCCTTGCCAAACTCAACAGCAAGTACCGCTGCACAACGGCGATCTTTATTGCGCTGGCAATCTGGCTGATCCTGTATTTCATTCTGAAAAAGACCAAATTCGGCTATGAGATTGACTGCATCGGCAAGCAGTGGGAATTTGCCGACGCCGTCGGTATGCACGTCAGCCGGAAAATCGTCGTGATCTTCGTGGTCGGCGGCGCGCTGGCCGGTATTGCAGGTGCAACAGAAATTCTCGGTGTCAACTATAACTTTGTCAACACCTTCTCTGCTAACCCCGGTATCGGCTGGGACGGCTTCTTTGTGTGTATCCTGGCTGGCAGTAATCCAGTCGGCATTCTGCTATTTTCCATCGTCTTCGGCGCGCTGCGCTACGGCGCTCTGGCGGCGCAGACCGGCCTCGGCGTTCCTCTTGACCTCATCAACATCATCAAGAGCACGTTGGTGCTGTTTATGGCCATCAAGCTCATCGGCAATAACCGCGAAGCCATTGCTGACTTCTTCGGCCACATCTTCCACCGGTCTGCGGTGAAAAAGGAGGGCTGAGCATGAATTACCTCTCGCTGTTTCTGAATCTTCTGAACATGACTGTGGAAAACGCTGCGCCGTATCTGCTCATCACCATCGGAGGCGTATTTGTCGCAAGAGCAGGCGTGTTCAACATCTCCATGGAGGGCTGCACAGAGTTTGCCGCCTTTGCGGGCATTCTCTTTGCCTTCATGGCGGGACAGATCTGGGTCGGCGTAATCGCTGCCTTCGTAATCGCAATTCTGCTCAACTGCCTGTTCTATCTGTTTACCGTTAAGCTCAAGGGCAACCTCAGCGTCGTCGGCAGCGGCATCAACCTAATGGCAGCCTGCATTCCGGCCTGCCTTTTACAGGCACTCTACGGGACGCGCAGCAATCTGGTTGCCAGCAGCATCATTGACCCGGCGAATATGATGATCGACGTGCCGGTTCTTCGTAGCATTCCGATCCTGAGCGATATTTTTAACAACCACACGGCGATTACCTACCTGACCTTCCTTGTGGTCATTGTGCTGACTGTCGTGATGTATAAGACCAAGTTTGGCATTTATGTCCGCGTGACTGGCGAAAGCGTCAACGCTGCGAAATCCGTCGGCATCAAGACCAACCGCATCAAGTTCCTGTGCCTGATGATCTCCGCCGCGACCTGCGCACTGGCCGGACTGAACCTTTCGGTTGAGCAGCTCGGCATGTATACCATCAACATGACGGCGAACCGCGGCTTTATCTGCCTGAGCGCCATTAACTGCGGCCGTAAGGATCCGGAGAAGGCCTGTGTCTATGCGCTGATCTTCGGCTTTGTCCGTGCGCTGCAAACCATCATCAACAACTTTGTTCCTGCGGCCATTTCGTCGCTGCTCGGCATTATGCCCTATGTCACGATCATTGTCGTGCTGCTGATCGTCGAGACGCCCAATGCCCGCAAAAATCATCTGCGCTTCTTCAAGGAAGCCTGACGGGAGGAATTTCTATGCCTAAAACTGCTGTTCTTGTCATCGACATGCAAAAGGATTTCACACGTCCGGAGGGAAGATTCTATTATCCCGAGACGACCGGCGAAATGATGAAGACCTTCCCGGAAAAGCTCAACAAAATGCGTGATCTTGGCGCACTTGTCGTCATCGTCTATACCGCGCATCCGGCGGATGAAAAGGAGGTCAATCCCGAGCTGACGCGCATGTTCCGCGATGGTAAGAAAGCTTCATTGGTCGAGGGCTCGGCCGGTGCGGAGCTGGAGGAGCGCATTCCCTATGATCCGGAGCGTGACATCATGTTCCGCAAGTTTGTCCCAAGCGCCTTTTTTGGAACGAACCTTGCCGAGATTTTGCGTGAGCGCGGCGTGGAGAACGTTCTTGTGTGTGGCGTCAAGACCAATGTCTGCTGCCGCGCAACCGCGACCGATGCATCAGCCTACCGCTTCCGCACCTATATGATCAGCGACATGCTTGGTACGAATACCAAGGAGATCAACGATTTCCATCTGGCGGAAATGACCAAATACTTTGCAAAGGCCATCAGCTCCGACGAGGTCTGTGAGCGGCTGAAGAACGGAGTGTTCTGATGAAGCGCTATGATTTTACGGTCGTTGGCACGGCCGCAACGGTCAGCATCCTGCACGTAAACCAGATGCCTGAGTGCGGCAAATCTACGCCGGTCTTTGGCGGCAGCTTTACGGAGTATTCCAACGGCGGCATGGGGCTGAACATCTGCGCCGGTCTTGCCAGACTGGGCGAGGCGGTCTATCCCGTTTTGACCTATGCCGATCATCGACAGCATGACTTTCTGCATGCGTTTGCGCGCGAATATCACATGCCTGAAAATGGCATTCAGGATCCGCCAGAGAAAGCCCGCGGCACGACCATTATGATCCAGAACGCCGAAAAAAACCATATGACGCTCATCACGGAGTATGCGCACCGTCTGCCAGGCAGCACGTTTTATGGCGTGCAGGAGATGAAGCCGGAATTCTTCCGTGACAGCCGCTATGTTGTCCTCACTGCGCCCATGGCGATGAATACGCAGCCTGCGATCGACGCTATCCGCGCAAGCGGGACACCACTAGCGCTGTCCATGCGCAAGGATCCCAATGCGCTACCGCATGAGAAGCTCGCACAGCTTCTGGAGCTGAGCACTGTAATCTTTGCAAATGAAACTGAGACGGCATTTTTATGCGAGGAATTCGGCCTAAAGGAGATCCGCGATCTCTTCCAAAATGAGAAGCTACAAATTCTGGTTGAAACGCTGGGTGCGGAGGGAAGCCGTGTGTACTATAGGGACGGCGGACAAATCTGTCAGACGCAAGCCCGCGCCGTCCGTCCGCTGTGCGCAGAGCCGGAAACTGTAGGCGCGGGCGACGGCTATGTGTGTGGCTTCCTTTATGGACTTGTGCATGGCCGCAGCGTCCATGAGTGCGCCCTGCTGGGCGGCACGCTGTCCTCCTTCGTGCTGGAAAAAGAGGGAAGCATCACAAACCTGCCCACCGAAGCGCAGCTTCTGGCGCGGTACGAAACAATCAGGAGGGATGATTGAAATGGAATGGAATCTGACGGGCGGACGCAAGCTGCTTATCGGTATGATCCACTGCCTGCCGCTGCCCGGAACCTACGGCGCAACGGCGACAATCGACGAGGTAATCGCGCGCGCGGTCAGCGATGCCAAAGCGCTTGAGCGTGTCGGCTTTGACGCTGTCATGATCGAAAACGAGGATCTCTGCTTGGAACCACATATGACTAAAGTGCAGTTCTCGGCTATCAGTATGGTGGCCCAGGCAGTGCGCAGCGCGGTGAAGCTGCCGCTCGGCCTGTGCTGCAGCGGGCTGAACTATGAGGAGGCGCTTTCCATTGCAAAGGTGGTCGGCGGCGATTTCATCCGCACACCGATTTTTGTCGATACTGTCATGAATTACAACGGAATCATGACTCCTTGCAGCGGAAAAATCATTCGTTACCGCCGTGAGATCAGCGCGGAGCATGTCAAGATTTTCGCGGATGTGCAGGTCAAACACTATTACATGGTCAATCCTGAGGTGGACATTGCAACCTCTGCAAAGTGGGCGCAGCATCAGGGGGCAGATGCGGTGATTGTCACCGGCTGCTCCACCGGTACGGAAACCGCTTCTTCCGATCTGGAAAAGGTTAAAAACAGTATCTCCATTCCCGTTGCCGTCGGTAGCGGCGTCACCGAAAAGAACATTGCGGAAAAAATGCAGATCGCAGATATTCTCATCGTCGGTACCACGCTGCGCAGAAACGGAAGCATGGCAGAGCCCATTGATGAGGCGCAGGCACGCGCTCTACTGCGCGCGGCTGGCAGGGAGGTATAAAGAATGAAATACCGTACACTCGGAAGAACGGGCTTCAAGGTTTCAGAAATCGGTCTTGGCGGCGAGTATCTTGAAGGCAAGCCCTTGAAGCAGGTCTGCAATACCGTGGACGCTGCAATGGATGCCGGTATCAATCTGCTGGATTGCTTTATGTCCAATCCAGACATCCGCTCGGACCTTGGCACCGCGCTCAAGGGAAAGCGCGACAAAATGTACATCCAGGGACATTTTCGCTCTATCTGGAAAAACGGACAGTACGGTCGTACCATGGACGTGAAGGTCGTGCAGGCGTTTTTTGAGGATCTTCTGCGCCGGATGCAGACGGATTATATTGACCTCGGAATGATCCATATGATCGACAACGCGCAGGAGTATGAGGAAATTTTCTCCGGACCTATCCTAGAATATGCACTGGAGCTGAAGCAAAAGGGCTTAATCCGTGCGCTGGGCGTAAGCTGCCACAATCCCGTGCAAGCGCTGCGGGCGGCCAAAACCGGCCTGATCGATCTAATGCTCTTCAGCGTCAACCCAGCCTATGACGTGCTCAATGAGAACGCGGAGCGCCCACGCAAGCTGAACAACCGCTTTTTCGATTCTATGCAGGAGCTTGGCGGCATCAACCCGGTCCGGGAAGAATTGTACCGCTACTGCGAGATGCACGGTGTTGGCATCACGGTCATGAAATCTCTGGCCGCAGGCGCGCTGCTTTCTGATAAGACCTCACCCTTCGGCCGGGCCATGACGGTTCAGCAGTGCATGCACTATGCGCTTTCCAGGCCCGGCGTCGCAAGCGTACTGGTTGGAATGCAGTCACCGGAGCAGGTTGCCGATTGCCTGCGCTATGAAACGCTGACGCCGGAGGAGCTGGATTATTCCTTCCTCTTTGCCGCAGAGCCGAAATTCTCCATGCAGGGACGCTGTATGTACTGTAATCACTGCCTGCCTTGCGCAAAGCACATCAACATTGCGCAGCTGAGCAAGTATCTGGACATGGCGCTTCTCGATGGCGTTACACCCACCCTACAGGGACATTACGATGCACTTGAGCATCATGCAGGTGAGTGTATCGGCTGTGGCCGCTGCGAAACGCAGTGCCCCTTTAACGTGCCCATCATGCAGCGTATGAAGCAGGCCGCTGAGCTGTTCGGAAAATAAAAGCCACGCGGCAGACTCGCTTGATAACGCCGGATAAGGAACCGCTCATTATGCACGGCAGCAAACGGGATGTTGCTGATTTGCTTCATCTGTCGCGTGGTCAGAGACTTTCCAAGAGACAGTTTGCCATCAACGGCATTGAGGGCACGCCGCGGAGATAGGTCAGCTGCTTTCCAATGGCTTTGCGGGTCATTTTTGCGGTGTGTTTGCGACATCTCACATATTTCAGGTAATCTTTCCGGGCGCGCTGGCGGTAAGTTCGGGGCTTCTTTCCGTCCGCGGGATCATGGAGGACATCCAGAAGCTTCTCGGCGCTTTCTCTGGCCTCATTGAGCAGGGAAACATCCTGCGGATAACGGATATTGGACGGTGCGCAGGTGGCGTCCACGATCATAGTGCCGCTGTTTCCGCCAGCTCCCGGATGATTGTCAGAGTCGTCATCCTCATTCTTGGATTCGGCTTCTTTGGGAGAACTGACCGCCCTGCCACTGACCTTCGACGAAAAGCTCTGGAACGGCACCGTTGACCATGTCACCGTCTACGCCGACGAGCGGGTAGTGTTTCGGTTCGCGGATGGGAAGGAAATCACAACAAGGCTATGAGAATAGTAAAAACAGGCTTGGGACGGCAGAAAAAGATTCTGCTGCTCCGGGTCTGTTCTATTTTGCTCTTGCATTGCAGGCGCAATATAAGGCTATAGGTGCACGAATTAGCTATGCTATTTCGAGTGCTTATTCATATCAAAAATGGTATCGTATATTATCCCTCTAAAAAACAGTGTTGATTTTTTGAAAGTGTTGCGCTATAATATGAAAGGAGGATTACTTCGTGAAATCCGAAGAAATAATCAAGAGAGGTGATACCGTGATTGTTTTAGATGTCCGATTGGACAATATATATGCCTTTAGAAACTTTCATCTAAACCTAACATATCCCAAGAAAATTGTTGGATCCTGTATTGAGGATGAGCATTTGGCTGAACGCCCAAACTTCAGATACAAAAAGGTCAACATTATTATGGGGGCGAATGCATCCGGAAAAACTACATTGGGTCATGCGCTCATGTATATTTTCAACTTTTTGAGCAAAAAAAGCTATGAGAAATTTACGGAGATTATTTCCGATCAGGGCAAAGAAGCGTCTTTTGCGTTAGATATTGCGTTTCCTAGCAATTGCTTTTATCGGATCAATTGTAAAATTACACCTTGCACCGAAGGTAAATATACCCCTGATAACTTTTCTCTTAGTGTTCAAAAAGAAAGAATTCATACCAAAGACAGCTACGAATCTTGTGTAAAAAGGATTGAAGAAACGCAGTATATTCCCGAAAGAGATTATTTGCGAGAGTTGGAGAAACTGGAGGGGCTTGGTTGGCTTTTTGAATACCCAGAGGATAATGACTGCGTTCTTGACCTACCAGACAAGGATGATCGGTTCCGTTTAGTGCTTGAGAATATATTAAAAGCATTAGACCCTTCCATTAAGGCAGTAGATATCTCTCAGGAAGTCGAAAAGACATACATTGTTCGAATACCAGATAACCCTGTTATTCTTCAGGATGGCAAAAAAATTGATAGTAATAAACTATCAAGTGGCACCAAAGCAGGCGTAAAGATTGCACTGCTTGTGGCATCACTTAAAGAAGGAAAGCACGGCTTCTATTATTGTGACGAAAAATTCCCATATATTCACAGTGATATAGAAAAAGCTATTCTCTCCCTAATGATTGATTGCCTCAAGCCCAATGATCAACTGTTTTTCACAACGCACAATACTGATATTCTTGATATGAACTTACCTAAGCATACATATTCATTCCTGAGAAAGGATGTTGATAATGTTGCGTGTCCAATCACTTGCATTGATGCGTCATCTGTACTTAAGCGTAATACAGATTCCTTGAAAAATGCCGTCGAGAACGATATGTTTTCTAGTGCTCCTGCATTGGAACTCATATACGATATTGCAGATTTTTAATTCCGGAGGTAGCGGCAATGAGAAATAGAAATCTGCTGTATTTAGTCGAAGGCGATGATGAAAAGAAGCTTGTCAATACCCTTAAAAACAGCATGGGTCTTATTCACCCAGGAAAAGTCCAAAAACTAAATGTAATCGAATGTAATATCACCGATCTTCACTTAAGGACACTTGCTAAAGGAACCATTGTGGTTTTAATATTCGATACCGACACGGACAATGTTGCTCGACTTGACAAAAACATTGAAAAGCTCAAGTCATGTTCTGCTATTTCCGCGGTGGTTACTATTCCACAAGTCCCTAATCTCGAGGGAGAATTGGTGCGTAGCTGTAATATAAAAGTCATTGCAGAACTCTTGAACAGCAAATCCACCAAGGAATATAAGAGCGATCTGATCCGTGTTTCTAATTTGGACCAGAAGTTGAAAGAACACCAGTTCGATATTAATATATTCTGGAGTAAGAATCCTAAACCACCATACCATCTCATTGAAAATCAGGCTGCAGTAATTAAACAACCGAAGAAATAGACTCACGAACAAAGCACACTTCGCAAAAAGATGGACCTTATTGGATAAGGTATATCCACGACCGAAAGAGCCTTAGGTTATTAAAGGTGATACACAACGCTATGTTGTCTGTGCCCTAAACCTATAAGTTCGCAAAGTATTAAAAGCATATACTGCTAATCACAGGCCCGGGACGGCAGAAAAAGATTCTGCTGCTCCGGGCCTGTTCTATTTTGTCCTTTCTGTCCTCTATGTCCCGGGGGGACAAGGGAAAACCGTCCATATCCGGGGTTACCCCCAGCCATGGACGGTTCTATGTATATAGAAAGTAATCATTTATCGTTTATATCTTATAACGATTGCAATTCCTGCAAAGCCATGCTTTGGAGAACAACCGGCTGCGGCGATGGGGCGGTGCAGCCGGTCAAAGCCGAAAATGATCGGAACACACCCATTTTCATGCGGTAAGCACCTAAAACAAGAGGAAAATAAAAATTACCGTTGTTGATATGGTATCAACAACGGTAATGAATCTGGTTGCGGAGACAGGACTTGAACCTGCGACCTCCGGGTTATGAGCCCGACGAGCTACCAACTGCTCTACTCCGCGATATGAAATGAGGGGCAATGCCCCAAGTGCTTATATAGGATACCACATTTGATTCCGTTTGTCAAGCACTTTTTTTGCGGCGCGGCAAGCCGCCGCAGGGGAGCGGCCCCTGCGGCAGGCCCTGCGGCGATCAGAGGTAGGCCTTCATGGCCTCGGTGGCCTTCTCGGGGTCCTCGGAGACGACGACGGTGAAGGACATGTTGTTCGCGGCGCCGAACTTATCGCACCACAGGACGAAGTCCTCGACCTCGGCGACGCCGGCCTCCTCGACGAGCTTGTAGAAGCTGTCGATGAAGATGTGGCTGATGTCGAAATTGCCCGCATGCAGGCCGCTGATGAAGCCCTTCAGGAACGTCAGCGTACCCATGGAATACTCCTGATAGTCGATCAGGCGAACGCGGATATCAATATCGTAACGGAGCTTGGTGCCCTTTTCGATGCAGACCATGCTGCCGGTTTCGTTCTTTACGGCCTCGTTGATGTCGGTGACGAGCTGCTTGGTCTTGCCGGAACCCTTCAGCCCCATGATCAGTTTGACCATCGGATGATCCTCCTTTGTTCTTCCGGCCGCGCCGGTTATGAGAAGGCCCCGGCACCTTCCGGTACACCTTCCCTGATATCTATTTTACCAAGTTTTTACCCGGATTGCAACACCAATTTGCACATTCGTCCCGCCGCGTCCGTCCGTATACAGGACGGCGCATCTAAAAAGACATTTACGGCCGCCTCACGCGCGGCCGCCGCCCGGCCGGAATGCCGCCAGCAGCCGCGCGAAACGCAAAAACTTTTGCGATGATTGTGCACTATTATGTACAGAAACCGTAGGAAAATCGAGGTAATCCTGTGCTTTCTGCACAAGAAAATTATGGAAAGCGAGATATTTTGCTTTTGGCCTGCAAAAGTGGAGAAAGCGTCCCGGCGCCCTTGCATTGCTCCCGGAAACTTGTTAAAATATTCATACCATGGGGACAAAAAGCTCCCTATTTGGAAATTAGAAGGAGGATCTCTAATCATGAAACACATTTGCACGAAGTTCGTGGCGATGCTGCTGGTCATTGCCATGATCGCAGGTGTGCTGCCGTTTGCGTTTGCGGCAAACGTCGGCCCGTTCACGGATGTGAAGGACACCGACTGGTTTGCTTCGAACGTTCAGTACGTTTATGACAACGGACTGATGAACGGCACCACGACAACGACATTCGAACCGGAGTCGAATCTGACCCGCGCGCAAACTGCCATGGTCCTGTGGCGCATTGCCGGTCAGCCCGCTCCCACCGCCAAGGCTCCCTTCACCGATCTGGTGGATGCATGGTACCGTGATGCCATCGCATGGGCCGCAGAGCAGAAGGTCGTCAACGGCCGCGGCGACGGCACGTTCGACCCCGCAGGCTTCATCACCCGCGAAGAGCTCGTCACCATGATCTGGCGCTACGCTGGCGAGGCTGCCTCCGAGCAGGACCTGAGCAATTGGCCGGATGCCGATAAGGTCTATGACTACGCCGCCGGCGCCATGAAGTGGGCTGTCGAGACCGGCGTCATCAACGGCAAGGACGGCAAGCTCGCCCCGAAGGACAACGCCACCCGCGCCCAGTTCGCCGCCATCATCGAGCGCTACATGAAGCTCAATGACACGAAGGCCGACGACATCGTGATCCTCTACACCAACGATGTTCACGCGAACATCACCGGCGGCTCCAGCAAAGCCCCCACGCTGACGTATGAGCAGGTCGCCTGGTACCGCAACAACCTCCAGACCCCGTACAGCCTGCTGGTCGATGCGGGCGACGCCATCCAGGGCGAGGCCATCTCCACCCTGACGCACGGCGAAGCCATCGTTGAGGTCATGAATGCCGCCGGCTATGACTATGCCACGTTCGGCAACCATGAGTTTGACTACGGCATGGATCAGCTGCTCGACACCATCGTCCCGGCCGCAAAGTATCAGTACCTGACCTGCAACTTTGCCAGACTGGACGGCACCGCCATCGCCGGTGTGAAGCCCTATGCCATCGAGACCTTCGGCAGCAAGAAGGTCGCCGTCATCGGCATCAGCACCCCGGAGAGCTTCGTGAAGTCCACGCCCACCTACTTCCAGGACAAGGACGGCAACTACATCTATACCTTCGCCGAGGGCAACAACGGTCAGGACCTGTACGACTCCGTGCAGAAGACCATTGACGCCGCGAAGAAGGACGGCGCCGACTACGTCGTGGCCGTCGCACACCTCGGTATCGACGAGTCCTCCGAGCCGTGGCGCTCCACGGACGTCATCGCCAACACCACCGGCCTGGACGCCGTGCTCGACGGCCATTCCCACAGCACCATCCCGCAGGAGATCGTCAAGAGCAAGGACGGCAAGGACGTCATTCTCTCCTCCACGGGCACGAAGCTGAACAACCTCGGCAAGCTGACCATCAGCGCCGACGGCAAGATCCACAGCGAGCTCATCAGCGACCGTGAGATCGAAAAGGACGCCAAGACGAAGGAAGTCGTCGACAAGATCGTCGCAGAGTTCCAGGCCCTGCTGAACAAGGTCGTCGCCCACACGGACGTTGACCTCACCACCCAGAACCCCGAGGGCACGGCCCGCGCCATCCGCAACCGCGAGACGAACCTCGGCGACCTGTGCGCCGATGCTTACCGCGTCACGCTGGGCGCTGACATCGCCATCGTCAACGGCGGCGGCATCCGCGCCGACATCCCCGCAGGCGACATCACCTACAATCAGATCATCAAGGTCCATCCCTATGGCAACATGGCCTGCGTCGTGGAAGCCACCGGTCAGGAGATCCTCGATGCGCTGGAAATGGCCTCCCGCAACACGATGGCCGAGTATGTTTCCGAGTCCGTCGATGAGAACGGCAACAAGGTCTATAACGCCGTCGGCGAGATGGGCGGCTTCCTGCAGGTCTCCGGCATGAAGTACACCATCAACACCGCCGTGGAATCCACCGTCAAGACGGACGACAAGGGCTCCTTCGTCTCCGTGGAAGGTGCACGCCGCGTGCAGGACGTTCAGGTCCTGAACCAGACCACCAATACCTACGAGCCGATCGACCCCGCCAAGACCTACACCCTCGCCTCCCATAACTACATGCTCAAGTCCGGCGGCGACGGCATCAACATGTTCCAGGACAACAAGCTCCTGCAGGACGAGGTCAAGATCGACAACCAGGTCCTCATCGACTACATCGTTGATTCCCTCGGCGGCAATGTCGGCGAGCAGTACAAGAACCTCGCAGGCGAGGGCCGTATCACCGTCGTCAATGAAACGAAGCCCGCGCTGAAGGACAATGAGTATGCCCTCAGCACCGAGCTGCCCGACGGCGCAAAGGTCGTCTTCGTCAACCGCTCCGTCAGCAAGGCCATGTCCGCGGCGAATTCCGAGGGCAGCGCCTACAACCGCGCGGGCGTCGATGTCACGCCGGTCGACGGCATCCTGACCACCGATAACGACGAGATCGTCTGGACGGTCGAAAAGACCGAGGGCGGCTTCTTCCTGAAGCGCACCGACGGCAAAAAGCTCTCCATCGGCAATAAGTCCGACGGCGGCACCTACAACAGCATGGGCTTCGACCAGGAGGATAACCCCGTCTGGAAGATCGCCCCGGCAGCCACGGACGGCTGCATCTACCTCCAGAGCGCAACGGCCACCGGCTCCTCCGGCGACCCGAAGAGCGTGGAGTGGTACGCACAGTATTCCAACTTCAGCATGTACTATGTCAGCAGCAGCAACGAAGCGCTGTTTGCCATGGACATGTACGTCAACACCGGCGCGGGGAAACCCGCGCCGGCCGCCACGACCGAGAAGCTGGTCCCTTCCACGCTGCGTGAGGGCGCTGAGATCCCCGCCTACATCACCACCCCGAAGGGCTACAAGGCCGACGGCAGCTTCCCCTTTGTCGTCATGATCCACGGCCACGGCGGCAACCACAACGAGTTTGACGGCTTTGACAAGATCTCCAACGGTCTTGCCGAGCAGGGCTTCGTCGTTGCCACGCTGGACCTCCCCGGCTGCGGCAAGAGCAAGGAGAGCTTCCAGCTCAACACCATGACCAACATGAAGGCCGACGTTCTGGACGTCATCGACTACGTCTGCAAGAACTACGCCGTCGACAAGACCCGCATCGGTGCGTTCGGCTACTCCATGGGCGGCCGCATCACGCTCGAGCTGCTTGCCGAGGGCAAGTACAGCTTCTCCACCATCGAGCTCGTCGCTCCGGCGGAGGACCTCACCGACCTGAAGAACCTGTTCGACGGCGCCGAGAACTGGGACACCATGAAGGCCGAGGCCAACGAAAAGGGCTACGTCGAATTCACCACCAAGTATGGCCAGCACCAGCAGCTGAGCAAGGAATGGTTCGCCGACCTCGAGAAGTACTCCGACGGTCTGGTCGAAAAGGCCGCCGAGAACTATACCGGCGACTCCCTTGTCATCTGGGCCACGAACGACGAGGCAGTTTCTCCCTCCGTCTCCTCCGCCGTTGCAACGACGCTTGGCTCCGCCACGCTGAACACCTATGCAGACGGCCACTCCTACAGCTTCTACGGCACGACCGAATACACCATTTCCACCGTCAACAACGGCTCCGTCAACTATTTTGTGAACGAGCTGAAGACGAACGAGACCCGCATCCACGGCTATGTCCAGTCCATCGCCAAGTATGGCAACCTTGAGCTGACGATCCCCGGCTCCGAGCTTGACAAGGCCGGATTCGAATATGGCGATCTTCTGAAGATCACCGTGGACGGTAAGGAATTCACCGTCCCCTATGGCACGAACTACTCCGATGTCGATCAGGGCAGCACGATCCTCCGCAACTCTGACGGCCATCTGACCCTCGCCATCAACATGGGCGACTTCGCCGGCAAGAACGGCATCGCCACGAAGAAGACCAACGAAGACAAGACCTATGAGTGGTACTACGCCGCAGAGACGAACATCCCCGCCGTCGTGACCATCGAAATGGGCGAAAAGGGCGGCTACTATGACGAGTGGCTCATCCACCAGCTCAAGCGCACGAACAACCGCGAGGACTACAAGCACCTGTCCGACGCCGAGTTCGCCAACTTCCGCAACGTCGCCACCACCGGCATGGGCAAGAACGCCCTGTACCGCTCCTCCAGCCCCATCAACGACGAGATCGGCCGCAACACCTATGCCGATAAGGCCGCCGAGGCCGCGGGCGTCAAGACCTTCATGAACCTCGCCAACGACGAGGCCACCGCGAAGGGCTACGAAGGCTTTGATTCCACCTACTATTCCAAGCAGAACGTCGTCTACCTGAATCTCGGCGTCGACTTCACCGCCGCCGACTTCAAGACCGGCCTTGCCACCGGCCTGCGCTACTTCACCACCCACGAAGGCCCGTACCTCGTGCACTGCACCGAGGGCAAGGACCGCGCGGGCTTCGTCTCCGCCCTGCTCGAGTGCTACATGGGCGCAGCGTATGACGAGGTCGTCGCTGACTACATGGTCACCTACTACAACTACTACGGCGTGACGAAGGAAGCCGAGCCTGCCAAGTACGATGCCATCCTCCGCTCCAACATCGTCAAGACCCTGCAGACCGCCTTCGGCGTCGAGGATCTGAAGACCGCCGACCTCAAGCAGGAGGCCACCGACTTCTTCAAGGAGCTGGGCCTCACCGATGCCGAGCTGACCACCCTCACCGCCAACCTGAGCAAGAAATACACGGGCGGCAGTACGGAGCCGGAGACGAAGTCCTATGTGAAGGTCACTGCGGCCCCCGAGGACTGGAGCGGCACCTACCTCGTCGTCTACGAGGCAGACTCGACCAGCGCCTATGTCTTCAACGGCAATGACGCTGTCAACGGCTACGTTTCCGCCACGATCGCCAACAGCAAGATCACTTCCAGCACCGAGCTGGACGCCGTCGCTGTCACGATCGAGAAGACCACGGACGGCTACACGCTCAAGGTCAACGGCCAGTATATTTGCGGAACCGACGGTAAGAATACGCTGAAGTTCACGGATACTGCTGCCAACGCGGTCAACACCATCACGCTCAGCGAGACCGATGGTGTGATCATCACGAGCAATACTTCCGTCCTGCGCTTTAATGCTGCAAGCAATCAGCTGCGCTTCCGTTATTACAAGAGCAGCAGCTACGCCAACCAGCAGGCCATTCAGCTTTATAAGCTCGAAGGCTGATCTGCAGATTCCAAAATATCCCGCCGGGGTTCCGGCGGGATTTTGCCTGCACAATTTGAGATGATTCTGTGTAAAAAAATCCCGCCTGCACAAGCAGGCGGGAAAATTTTTGCTCTCTTTTGTGTTCGGGAGGTTTTCTCCATCCCCCGGCTCACATGGCCGCAGCCTCGGGGCTGCGGAGCTGGAGCTGCAGGCGGTCGGCGATGAGGGCGATGAATTCGCTGTTCGTCGGCTTGCCCTTCGTGTTCGACACGGTGTAGCCGAAGAAGCGCTGCAGCGTCTCCAGATCGCCGCGGTCCCACGCGACCTCGATGGCGTGGCGGATGGCGCGCTCGACGCGCGAGGGCGTCGTGGCGAACGTCTTGGCCACCTGCGGATAGAGCACCTTTGTGATGGCGTTGATGACATCCATGTCATTGACGGCAATCAGGATCGCCTCCCTGAGATACTGATAGCCCTTGATGTGCGCAGGGACGCCGATCTCGTGAATGATCGAGGTGACCATGGACTCGATGTTGGCGTTGCGCTTTGCTGCGATGGCGGGTTTGCGCGAAACGGCGCTCTCGCAGATCTCGTCGAGACGCTCCACGACGGCGCGGCAGCTGCATGGTTTCAGCATGATATATTGCACGCCGAGCGTCATAAACATTGAAGACACATATTCCGTTACGAACTCCACCAAAACCAGAAGCTTTGGCTTTGGATCCAGCCCGGCCGCTGCCTTCAGCACGGACAGGCCGTCCGCCTGCGGCAGCATGAGGTCGACGACCAGCAGATCCGGTTTCAGCTCTTTCAGCAGGCTGATGGCGCGAACGCCGTCACAAGCCGAGCCGACCACGGAATACCGATTCGTCTGCTTCAGGGCAACGCCGAGCTTCCCACAAAACTCTTCGCTGCCGTTTGCCAGCAGGACCCGATACATTTTTTCCATGTAACAACTCTCCTCCTCGTAGATTCTCTCATTTCCGCATGGATGTACAAGCGGTGCTTCTAATTTAACATATTCGGCCCGCTTTTGCAATGACTTTCCCTGAAAATGTCTGCTTTTTCGTCGACGTTCTTCGACAAACATGCGGAAACGGCAGAAAATATGATACTCTAAGAGGAAAAAGGTGAAAAAATATTCTTATTCACGGAATTACCGTGAGACGTCCCGTTATTCCGCGTGATCGGTCGAATTTTCACTGCGCTGGCTGAGCCAGATCAGCAGCACGGCAATGTCCGCGGGCGAAACGCCGGAGATGCGCCCGGCCTGCCCGATGGAGCGCGGGCGGATGTCGGCCAGCTTCTGCCGTGCCTCGAGGCGCAGACCGGCGATGGAGGCATAGTCCGCATCCTCCGGCAGCAGGCGGGCTTCCTCGCGGCGGAAGGCCTCGATCTGCTGCTCCTGCCGCTGGAGATACCCCGCATATTTCACCCGGATCTCGACCTGACGCGTCACTTCCGCCGGAAGCTCCGGCCGCTCCGGGTCGAAGGGGGCAAGCTCTGCATAGTGCAGCTCCGGGCGGCGCAGCAGGTCCGCCAGCCGCGCGGAGCTGACGACCTCCGCCGAGCCGCGCGCCTGCAGAAACCCGTTCAGCGCCGGACCGGCAGGCACGCCGGTGTGCTCCAGCCTGCGCTGCTCGCGCCGGACGGCCTCGTATTTCTCCGCGACGGCCTGTGCCTGCGCGGCAGGGATGAGGCCGATGCGATAGCCGATGGGCGTGAGCCGCTCGTCGGCGTTGTCCTGCCGGTGCAGCAGGCGGTATTCGCTGCGCGAGGTCATGATGCGGTACGGCTCCTCCGTGCCCTTCGTGACGAGGTCGTCGATGAGGGTGCCGATGTAGCCGTCCGAGCGTTTGAGCACCAGCGGCTCGCGGCCGAGCAGCTTCAGCGCGGCGTTTACGCCCGCCACAAAGCCCTGCACGGCCGCCTCCTCATAGCCGGACGTGCCGTTGAACTGGCCCGCGCCGTAGAGGCCGGGCAGCTTTTTGCACTCGAGCGTCGCGGAAAGCTCCGTCGGGTCGATGCAGTCGTACTCGATGGCATAGGCCGGGCGCAGCATTTCGGCGTGCTCCAGCCCTGCGATGGTGTGCAGCATGGCAAGCTGCACCTCCTCCGGCAGGCTCGTGGACAGGCCCTGCAGGTACAGCTCGTCCGTCCCGAGGCCGCACGGCTCCAGAAAGAGCTGGTGGCGCGGCTTGTCGGCAAAGCGGACGATCTTCGTCTCGATGCTCGGGCAGTAGCGCGGGCCGACGCCGGTGATGGAGCCGTCGAACAGCGGGCTGCGGTGCAGATTTTCGCGGATGACGGCGTGCGTGCGCTCGTTCGTCCACGTCAGCCAGCACACGGCCTGATTTTTCGGCGGCTCACGGGTGGAAAACGAGAACGGCTCCGGGTCGTCGTCGCCGCGCTGGACTTCCATTTTCGAAAAATCGACGCTGCGCGCGTTGATGCGCGGGGGCGTGCCGGTCTTGAAGCGGCGCATCCGCAGGCCGAGGGCGCGCAGGCACTGGCTCAGCTCCGGCGCAGGGCGCAGGCCGTCCGGCCCGGAGTGCAGGACGCACTGCCCGGTGATGACGGTGCTGTCGAGGTACGTCCCGGCCGCGACGATGACGGCGCGCACGCGGTATTCCGCGCCGAGCTGCGTCACGACGCCGCTGACGTGCCCGTCCTCCGTCCGGATCTCCGTGACGGCGGCCTGCTTGAGATAGAGGTTCGGCTCGCGCTCGAGCAGGCGCTTCATGTGCTCCTGATAGCGGCGGCGGTCAGCCTGCGCCCGCAGGGAGTGCACGGCCGGGCCCTTGCCGCGGTTGAGCATGCGGTACTGGATGCAGCAGGCGTCCGCCGCGCGGCCCATTTCGCCGCCGAGGGCGTCAAGCTCGCGGACGAGATGGCCCTTGCCCGTGCCGCCGATGGCCGGGTTGCAGGGCATGTTGCCCACGGCGTCCAGATTGATCGTGAACACGACGGCCTGCAGCCCCAGCCGCGCGGCCGCGAGACCGGCTTCAATCCCGGCATGGCCCGCGCCGATGACGGCAATGTCATAATTTCCTGCAAAATAGCTCATTTACGCTCATCTTTCTTTCAAATCACAGCGGTGACTGCTTGATCTTCGCATAGCGGCGGGGATAGGCCGGGGGTGTCGGGCGCTCCTTGCGGATGACGATGACGCAGCGCGGCGCGCCGTCGATGGCATACGTCTCCGTTTTCTCCACGCGGCCGCCCAGCCTTGCGATGCCGCGCTTGGCCTCCTCCAGCTCCTCGGCCGCGGCGGCGGCCTTCATGGCAAGGAAGTATCCGCCCGGCTTCACGAACGGCAGGCACAGCTCCGCCAGAATGTTCAGCCGTGCCACCGCGCGGGACGTCGCGATGTCATATTGCTCGCGCGCCTTCGCGGCATAGTCCTCCGCACGGGCGCAGACGCACTGCGCCGGGACGCCCATGTCCCGCAGCGTTGCCTCCAGCCACGTCACGCGCTTGCCGAGGCTGTCGAGCAGCGTCAGGTCGAGGCTCGGCTCGCCGAGCTTCAGCGGCACGCCGGGGAAGCCCGCCCCGCAGCCGACGTCGATGACGCGCCTGCCTGAAAACGGCACGATGCGCAGTAGCGCGAGGCAGTCGGCAAAGTGCAGCTTCGCCACGGCCTGCGGCTCCGTGATGGCCGTCAGATTCATAACGCGGTTCTGCTCGAGCAGGCGCGCGCCGAAGTCGCACAGCTTCTCCGCCTGCGCCGCCGTCAGCGGTACGCCGAGCGCTGCGCAGGAATCCAACAGGGTTTGCAGCATATTACGATACCTCCCGGTAAACCTGAATAACAATGCCTAGGTCGCAGAACGTTGCCCGGCCGGGGACCTGCAGCACGCGCACGGCGTCATACACCATGCCAAGCGCCGCGACGGTGCAGCCGGCGCTTGCCATCGCCACGGGCCAGAACCACACGAGCGGCACGCGCGCCAGCGCGAACCACAGCGCCGCGCCTACGAGCACGGGCGGGAGCAGCCGCACGGCGATCATCGCGGCGCGGCTCAGCTCCGCCTTCGAGCCGACGCACGGGCGCAGGGAAAACACGGAGCAGAACGGAGCCGTCCGGCCGAACAGGGCCAGCAGCGGCCACGGCAGCAGGCAGAGCACCCACTGCGCCGCGAGCGTGATGACGATGCTTTCCAGAACTGCGCGCGTCCACTGGCCCATGCCGCCGTCGACGAGCGGCTGCATCGCGGTAAGGCCGCGCCATTTCCAGAGCGCGGCAAACAGGCCGATGACCGCGAGCGCGGAGAGCACCCGCAGGACGCGCCGGTGCCCGCGCTCCATGGAGAGGGAAATTTCCTCGATCTTTTCTTTCATATTCGCTCACTTTCCGACGCAGAAACGCTCAAAAATGCGATTTGTGATATCCTCGCGGACCGTCCGCCCCGTGACCTCGCCGAGGGCGGCCATGGCCTCCTCCACGTCCGTGAGAACGGCGTCCGGCGTGAGGCCGAGGCAGAGGCCGGTTTTCGCCCGTTCGATGGCGCGGGAGGCGCGGTCGAGCGCGCCGAACTGGCGCGGGTTGGTCAGGAGGGAGCCGTCACAGGCGTTTTCGCCGAGGAACCAGCCCTCGAGCACGGCGGGCAGGGCGTCCAGCCCTGCGCCCGTGCGGGCTGAGACGGTCAGAACGGTGTCAAACGGCAGCGCGTCCGGCGAGACGGCGGCGGGCAGGTCTGATTTGTTGCACAGGGCCAGACTGCGCGGGGCGCATTTGGCCGCTTCGATGGCGCGGCGGTCCTCGTCCGTCAGGGGCTGCGAGCCGTCGCAGACGAACAGGGCCAGCTCCGCTTCGCGCGCGGCCTGCTCCGAGCGGGCCACGCCGAGGGCCTCGATGGCGTCCCCAGCCTCGCGGATGCCGGCCGTGTCCGTCAGACGCAGCAGCACGCGGCCGACGCGCACCGGCTCCTCGACGGTGTCGCGCGTTGTTCCGGCGATGTCCGTGACGATCACGCGGTCATAGCCCGCCAGCCGGTTCAGCAGCGACGATTTGCCCGCATTCGGCTTGCCGAGCAGCACGGCGCGCACGCCCTGCCGCAGGTGGCGGCCCTTTTCGTAGGTCGCAAGCAGCTCGCGCAGGGCCGCGCCCGCGCGGTCGAGCGTCCCGCCCAGCTCCGCCGCGCCGAAGTCCTCGATGTCCTCGTCCGGATAGTCGAGCACGGCGTGGAAATGGCTGCACAGGTCCGTCAGCCCGTCATAGACCGGCTCGATGGCGCGCTTGAGCGCCCCGCCGAGCTGCCCTGCGGCGTTCGCGGCGGCGTCTGCCGTCTCGGCGTCGATGAGGTCGACGACGGCCTCGGCCTGCGTCAGGTCGAGCTTGCCGTTCAGGAAGGCCCGGCGCGTGAATTCGCCGGGTCCCGCCTGCCGCGCCCCGGCGGCCAGCAGCGCCTCCAGCCCGGCGGCCAGCATGGCGGGCGAGCCGTGGCATTGCAGCTCAACGGTCTCCTCGCCGGTGTAGCTGTGCGGCGCGCGGCACACGACGCCGAGGCACTCGTCAATGACGCGCCCCTGCCGGTCGTGCAGCAGGCCGAGGACGAGACGGCGGTCCGGCGCGTCCGCAAACGGCTGCTTCGGGGTGAAAACGCGGCCTGTCAGCGCGGCGCAGCCGGGCCCGGACAGGCGGAGAATGCCGATGGCGCAGGGCGCGCGCCCTGTTGCGATGGCAGCGATGATATCAGACATGATGTGATCCTTTCGGTAAGTGCGGGAAAAGGAGGGTGAAATGTGGAGAGTTGAGAGCGGAATGCGTAAAGCTCCCAAATTTGTCATTGCGAGGGCGCTTCGCGCCCGTGGCAATCTCGGGAAGGCAGTTACGATTTCGCCGGGAGTACCCTGTTATCCGGCTGTGTACCGCGAGATTCCCACGTCGCTTCGCTCCTCGGAATGACAAGTCGGAGGTGCGTGCCA
>ERZ772883.593-NODE-593-length-35927-cov-59.273835_pt1 | contig 35927 bp, 40 predicted proteins | sample MGYA00580575_ERZ772883 | MGnify/ENA primary metagenome ERZ772883 (study PRJEB29015, sample SAMEA2737666) | human gut metagenome | biome: human gut; feature: human-associated habitat; material: faeces | place: China | collected 2012 ...
CTAACTGTGTAAATTCAAAAATTTAAATTTTGAATATGCACAGTTTTTTCTTGTGTATGGAAAGGAACAAAAAATTAAAAAAAATTAATTTAATTGATTTTCAAAAAAGAAAATTTAGTTACATGTGCATGATTTTGTTTTTTTTGTTATTTAGTATTGAAAATACCTTATTCATTTGGTATAATTCAAAATGTAGTTATTCTAAACTACCATTGAATTTTATTCTGAAATTCAATAATTATCCAATAAAGAAATTTAATATAAAAAGTGAGGAAAACATAAGAATGCAAAATAATAGCAATGAACGATATGTTAGAGAAAAACTAAGTACTGACATAGATGCAATAATATCCGGAAAGTATAATCAAAATGATGATGTAATGATTAGAAAAAATACTCCTACAATATTAGTAGAACATGGGATTAAGAATTTGCCTATGTTAATGAATCAAAATCATATTAAATCGAATATATTGAGTAAAACAAAAGCCAAAAAATTAGGAATATTTAACAAAGATAATAATTACCACAACATCGGAAAACAGGCGTTTTTAAAATCAATAGAGAGCATGGAAAGCCCATTAGCAATTATTAAATCTATTAGCAAAAATGGAAAACAGAAAACATATGTGATAGTGACAGAAGTACAAAACGAAAAAGGTGAGTATGTAATTATACCAGTGTATTTAGAAACTAGAGGAAATTATAACAATGTCTCAATAGAAACAAATAAAATAAAAACTATTTATGGTAAAAAAGATATAAAAGATTTTGTGGATAGAACAATTCAAGATAATATAAATAATATAATATATTTGATTAAAGATAAAAGTAAAAGACGACTTATTACTACAACTGGACTCCAATTGTCCAACTAAAGTAATAAAGCCATCATTCATTAATAATATAACATTTAAAAACTAAAATGTCAATATTATTACTAATATTTTATGCAGAATAACTAAAAAAATGTTATATTAAAAACATGTGCATGATTTAACCTAAAAATTATTGCTAATTATGGACAATTATGTTATAATATGTAAAAATAGCAAATGAAAAAGAGAGGGTGCCAAGCAAATGGTATTGTTGGGAATAATATACATATTAATAATATTAGCATTTATTTTAGCCATGTTTGCATATGTGCAAATTAAAATAGCAGGCATGAAAGTTAAAGACTTTTACAGCTTTATACAAGCAAACCAAATGCTAGATAAGCTATATAGATTTTCAAAAAAATACGAAAAATTAAGTAGTCAAGATCAATTAATATTTTTAATGGAAGCTGAAAAAGTTTTTAGTGCTTTTGATAAAGTTCCAGATATCCTTTGGGAAGAGGAATATCAAAAATATATGGATGTACTTGATAAATATAAAGATATAAAAGTAGTTCGTTGGGAACAAAGTTAAAATTAGTAAACAATGTGGTTTACTAATTTTTTCTTATGTGATAAAATGTATAAGAAAATGGAGGAAAACAATGGCGTGGACTAAAAATCAAGAACAAGCAATATACCAAAAAGGCGATAATATACTAGTTGCAGCAGCTGCAGGTAGTGGTAAAACTGCAGTGCTAGTTGAAAGAATAATAAATAAAATTACAAATGAAAACATAGATGTAGATAAATTGCTAGTTGTAACATTTACAAATGCAGCAGCAACAGAAATGAGAGAGCGTGTTTTAGATGCAATTTATAAAAAGCTAGAAAGCGATTCAAATAACTTAAGGCTACAAAAACAAATAGTATTGCTAAATAAATCTCATATATCTACAATACACGCGTTTTGTTTAGAGGTTATTAGAAACAACTTCTACAAAACAAATATATCACCAAACTTTAGATTAGCAAATACTCCAGAAATAGAACTTCTAAAAATGGAAGTTATAGAAGATGTATTTGATGAACTATATGAGAGCAAAGATGAGGACATTATCAACTTGGTAAATACTTATGGCTCATCATATAGAGATGATGATAAATTAAAAGAACTAATACTAAAAATATATAAATTTATTCAAAGCATTCCATACCCAGAAGAATGGCTAGAGGAGCAAACAGAAAAGTTTAATTTGAATTTAGAACAAGACTTCTCAGAAACTACATGGGGAAATATAATAATAAAAAATGCTAAAGATGAGATAGAAGGATATATTAATACATTAAAAAACATAAGCAAAAAACTAAAAAGGGACGACGAGCTAGAAAAGTGGTATGTATGCATATTAGATGATATTAATAAACTAGAAAAAATAGAAAAACTACAAAAGTGGGACGAAATATATAACTACTTAAGCGAATTATCTTTTGAAACATGGCCATCAAAAAGAAACTTTGTATCAGAATTAAAAGATAAAGCAAAAGGCATAAGAGATAAAATCAAAGATGCAGTTGTAGGTGGCAAACCTAGTAGCCTAAGAAAAAGAGTGTTTATTTATAATTCACAAAAGGCAAACGAAGATATTTATGCAATGTATCCAATTTTGAAGGCAATAAAAGATATAACCATAAAATTTAGCACAGCATATAGAGAAGCAAAACTTGAGAAAAACATTATAGACTTTAACGACATTGAACATCTAGCACTAGAAATACTAGTTAAAAAAGATGAAAACGGAAACTATGTACCAACAGAAGTAGCAAAACACTACCAAGATATTTTTGAAGAAATTGCAATAGATGAATACCAAGATAGCAATGATATTCAAGAAGAGATTTTAAAACAAGTTTCAAAAGGAAATAACATTTTCATGGTTGGAGATGTTAAGCAAAGTATATATAAATTTAGACAAGCAAAGCCAGAACTTTTCCTAGAAAAATATAATACCTATAAAGACAACAAAATACAATTATTTGCAAACTTTAGAAGTAGAAAAAACGTTCTAGACCTAAGTAATGTGATTTTTGAAAACATTATGAGTAAAGACTTTGGAAGTATAGAATATAACGAAAATGAATTTTTAAATGTTGGGCAAGATTATTTAGAAACAGATAAGAAAATTCTAGATGGAGCAGAGCTTCATATTATTGATGAAGCAGAAACCATTGAAAATGAAAACGAAGAAGATGATGAAGAAGTATTAGAAAAGGCAGAAATAGAAGCTAGATTAGTTGCCAAAAGAATAAAAGAATTAATAAACAGTAATTATTGTGTATTTGATAAAAAACGAGGATATAGAAGCCTTGAGTTCAAAGACATTGTAATTCTTCTTAGAAAAACAACAGGAATAGCACCAATATATGAAAAAGAGCTAACAGACCTAGGTTACCCAGTATTTAGCGATATTGGTACAAACTATTTTGAAACAATAGAAATACAAACAATAATGAATTTACTTAAAATAATAAGCAACCCAGATAACGACATAGCACTAGTTTCTGTATTAAGAAGTCCAATAGGAAAATTTACAGATAATGAGCTAATAGAAATACGAATAGAATGCCCAAAAGAAAGCTTTTATAATGCAATGCTTGTAAACGAAAAACATAAAGCAAAAATAAATGAATTCTTTGAATTAATAGAAGACTTTAGATCTAAAGAAGAATATTTGAAATTAGATGAACTAATATGGTACATATATGAGAAAACTGGATATTATAATTATGTAAGTTTAATGACAAATGGTAACATTAAAACAGCAAACTTAAAGATGTTATTTGAAAAAGCCAAAGACTATGAACAGGGAAGCTTTAAAGGACTATATAATTTCATAAACTTTATTGATAGAGTTACAAAGCATAATAGTGATATGGGTGCACCAAAGCTAATTGGAGAAAATGAAGATGTTATAAGAATTATGAGCATACACAAAAGCAAGGGACTAGAATTTCCAGTAGTATTCCTTTGTGGAACAGGTAGTCAATTTAACATGATGGACTTAAATGCAAACATACTAATGCATTCAGAATTAGGTTTTGGACCTAAATATATAAATTATGAAAGAAAAATAGCATACAATACTCTTGCCAAAGAAGCGGTAAGACATATAATGAAAAAAGAACTTAAAGAAGAAGAAATGAGGCTTTTGTATGTTGCATTAACTAGAGCAAGAGAAAAGCTAATAATTACAGGGGTTGATAAAAACCTAAAAAAATCAATAGAAGATAAACAAGAAATGCTAGAAAGTTCAGATAATGTAATAACAAAAGGAATAGCAGAAAAGGCAAAGACATACTTAGATTGGCTAGAAACAGTATTTTTAAGTGATGATAGAATGAAGTCACTTGTGCAATTATTTGAACATCCAAAAAATGAAAATAGTGGAACCAAAGATGAAGAAAACAAAACAGAAGAATTAGTAATTGAGGATAGACCAATAAATGAAAAATTAAATGAAATACTAACATGGGAATACCCTCAAGCCGAACTTACACAAATTGAAGGAAAAAGTTCTGTTACTAAAATTGCAAAAAAGGTACAAGAAGATGAGGGCGAGCTAAAACTTAAAAAGCCAAAATTCTTAGAAGGAGAACTTCCTCTTACAAAAGCAGAAATAGGAACAACAGTGCACTTAGTATTACAAAAACTAGACTTTAAACAAAGTTATACAATGGAAAAAATACAAGAACTACTAGAGCTACTTGAACAAAAACAGATAATAACAACAAAACAAAAAGAAGCAGTTCCAAAAGAGAAAATATATGAATTTACTAGAAGCAAAATTTTTGCAGAACTAGCAGAAGCAAAAGAAGTATACAGAGAACAGCCATTTTACATTAATATACCAGTAAAAGAACTATATGAAATTAAATCAGAAGAAAATATATTAGTACAAGGTATAATAGACTTGTATTATATAAATAAAAATAATGAATTAGTACTGGTAGATTATAAAACAGACTATGTACCAGAAAATGATGAAACTTCTTTAAAAGACAAATATACTTCGCAACTTGAAATTTACAAAAGAGCTCTAGAACAAGCACTAAATAGAAAAGTAGACAGTATTTATATATATTCAACATATTTGGGAAAAGAGATAAAGATGTGAGTATAAAAACAAAAAATGTGAATAAAATATTATTGTCAGTATTGACAAGTTAAATGTTATTTGCTATAATAAATTTAACTTTCCCACTACTTTAAAGTAGTCGGGCGTCAGAAGACTTTGGAGAACTCTTTGCAGTTCTCCTTGTTATTTTGTAAAGAATTTTATAATATTTTTATCTAATAAATTCAAGCTATTGTTTGAAAGACGAATATGTCTTAGCACAGCATCATCAAAAATTCTTTGCTTGCTTATGGTGGTAATTTGGTTTATAAGTGCAATGCTCCCAATCTTCATTTTTGAGATTTCGTTTTTCATTTTTTTTACGTATTCAAAATCAGATGTAAATTGTTCAACTTTTTCAGAAGGAAGGCTCCATATATCTTTATATTTATTAAAGGTATCATATCACGTGATTTACAAAAAGTCAATAATAAAATTGAAAAATATTTATATACAAACTCCATCTTTTATGATAAAATATATCATAAGAAGTGGAGTTTTATTTATGGTAGCAGAAATTATAGTAAATAGATTAGCTAAAGATTTAAATAGAATATTTGATTATCTTGTTCCAGAGCATATGGAAAGTTTCATAAAAATTGGGGCAAGAGTTTTTGTACCTTTTGGACCGAAAAATTCACAAATTGAGGGATTTGTTATTGGTTTTAAAAAGACTTCAGAGTTTGCAAATAAAGAGATTATAAAAATTGAAGATTTTTCTTTAACAGAGGAAAACGTTGAGCTTGCTCGTATTATGGCTAGAAGATATTTTTGCAATATTTCAGAGTGTATAAAATTAATGCTTCCACCAGGCGAAAAAACAACGAATTTAGAAAATAGAATTAAAGATAAAACTGCCAATTTTGTATATTTGAAAAAAGACGAAGATGAGATTGAGCTAGATATTGAACTAGGTAAGCTAAAAAATGCAAAGCATATTAAAGTTTTACGTTTCTTAGAAGAAAATGATGGCATATATAAGGCAGATTTAGAAGGCATTATGGAGGTTTCAAGTGCAGTAATTAAAACATTAGAGAAGAACGGATATGTTGAGATAATTGAACAAAAGATTGAAAGAAATCCTTTTAAAAACAGAGAAATAAAAAGGGACAAGCCTTTACCTTTAACAGAGGAACAAAAACAAGCTTTTGATAAAATTAACAATAGTGGGTTTAATGAGTTCTTGCTTTATGGAGTTACTGGCTCAGGTAAAACAGAAGTGTATTTACAGCTTATTCAAAGCGTTATAGATAAAGGAAAAAAAGCAATTGTCCTTGTGCCTGAAATATCACTTACACCACAGATGGTAGATAGATTTTCTGCAAGATTTGGAGATTGCATATGTGTACTTCATAGCAAGTTATCTACAGGTGAAAGAAATGACCAATGGAAGAATATTAAGGAGCGGAAAATGCAAGATAGTAATAGGTGCAAGGTCTGCAATATTTGCACCAATAGATAATTTGGGAATAATAATAATTGATGAGGAGCATGATAGTTCATATAAATCAGACATGGCACCAAGGTTCAAGGCACACGATATTGCAAGGTATTTAGCTAAAAAACATGATATACCAGTTGTTCTAGGTAGTGCAACACCAGATATTTCAACATACCACAATTCAAAAAATGTAATAAGACTTACAAGAAGAGCAAATAGTTCAAACTTGCCAGATGTAGAGGTTATAGATTTAAGGCAAGAACTTGCAATAGGAAACCGTACAATTTTAAGTGAAAGGTTAAAGGAAGAAATAGAAAACAACTTAAAAGAAAAGAAACAAACAATTCTATTTTTGAATAGGAGAGGCTTTTCAACTTTTGTAATGTGTAGAGATTGCGGATATACTGTAAAATGCAAAAGATGTAATATTAGTTTGACTTACCACATGAAAGAGGATAAACTAAAATGCCATTACTGTGGTTATGAAATGAATAATATTAAAATTTGCCCAAAATGTAAAAGTAAAAATATTAAACATTTTGGAAGCGGAACCCAAAAATTAGAGGAACTTATCCACAACATTTATCCACAAGCAACTACAATTAGAATGGATATAGATACTGTTAGTAAAAAGAATTCACATGAAGAAATTCTAAACAAATTTAAAAATGAGAAAATAGATATTTTAATTGGAACACAAATGGTAGTAAAAGGACATCATTTCCCAAATGTAACACTAGTTGGAGTTATTGCGGCAGACAGCAGTTTGAATACAGGAGATTATAGAGCAAATGAAAGAACCTTTGATATACTGGTACAAGTAGCACGGAAGAGCGGGCAGAGAAAAACTACCAGGCAAAGTAATTATACAAACATACTCACCAGAAAACTTCTGTATAGAGTGTGCTAAAGAGCAAGATTATGATAAATTTTATAAAACTGAAATAGAACTTAGAAAACAATTGAAATATCCACCATATTGCGATATAATAATGTTTGGAATAAATTCAACAGATAAAATAGAAATTCAAAAAGCATCAGATAAGCTATATAGAATTCTAAAAAAATATACAGGAGATCAAATGCAAGTAATGCCACCACTACCAGCACCAATAGATAGAATAAAATATAGGTATAGGTGGAGAATAATTGCAAAATGCAAATTAAGCAGTAAGATAATTAATAGTATAAACCTAGCAATGGAGGAATACTATAAGCAGAAATTCAAAAAAACAAGAGTTATTGTAGATGTAAATCCAAATAATATGTCTTAAAAGAAGGGAGAAAACAATGGCAATTAGAACAATTAGAACAGAAGGAGACGAAATATTAAGAAAGAAATCTAAAAAAGTTGAAGTAATTGATGAAAAAATAACAGAACTAATTCAAGATATGATAGAAACTCTTCATAAATATGATGGAGTTGGACTAGCAGCTGTGCAAGTTGGAATATTAAAGCAAATATTAATAATACAAGAAGCAGAAGATGCACCAATACTTGTAATAATCAACCCAGAAATAATTTCACAAAGTGGAACACAAGTTGTTGAAGAAGGTTGCCTAAGCTTCCCAAATAAATTTGCTAAAATTGAAAGACCTGAAAAAATAAAAGTAAGAGCATTAAACGAAAAAGGAAAAAAAATAGAAATAACAGGAAAAGGCCTTTTGGCACAGGCTTTAAGCCATGAAATAGACCATTTAAATGGAGAAGTTTTTATAGATAAAATAATACCAGGAACATTGGAAATAATAAAACCAGAGAAATAAGAGGAGATAAAAAATGCTAGATATAGTTTTTATGGGAACTCCAGATTTTGCAAAAGAATCTTTGGAGGCAATATATAATGCAGGGCATAACATAATTGCAGTAGTAACAAACCCTGATAGACCAAAGGGAAGAGGAATGAAAATGATAGCCTCTCCAGTAAAAGAATTTGCAATAGAAAAAAGTATACCAGTACTTCAACCAGAAAAAATAAGAGAAATTAAAGATACATTAGAACAAATAAACCCAGATTTATTCTGTGTTGTAGCTTATGGAAAAATTTTACCACAGGACATTTTAGATATTCCTAAAAAAGGCTCAATAAATGTACATGGTTCATTGTTACCACAATATAGAGGAGCAGCCCCAATACAATGGGCAGTTTTAAATGGAGATAAAAAAACAGGAATAACAACAATGTATATGAATGCAGGAATGGATACAGGGGATATGATTTTGCAAGAAGAAGTTCAAATTGGAGAAGATGAAACAACAGGAGAGCTATGGGATAGGTTATCTAAAATAGGTGCAAAATTATTAGTAGAAACTGTAGCTAAAATAGAAAAAGGAACCGCACCAAGAACACCTCAAAGCGGCGAATTTACAATGGCACCAATGTTAAATAAAGAAATGGCAAGAATAGATTGGATAAACAAAAATTCAAGAGAAATCAAGAACTTAGTAAGAGGTTTAAACCCAATAATGGGAGCATATACAACATATAATGACAAAAAAATAAAAATATGGAGAGCTGGAAGTATAGAGCTAGATGAATTTATAGAAAATCACCCAGAATTTGCAGATTATAAAATTAGTTTGAACAACATGGAAGGTGGAGCAGTAATATACTCAGATATTAAGCAAGGCCTATATGTAAAAGCAAAGACAGGAATTGTTATTATACAAGAAGTACAAGCAGAAAATGCAAAAAGAATGCCTGTACAAGATTTCTTAAGAGGAAATTTAATTCAAACAGGAGAAGTTTTTGAATAATTATGGATGAAACATGTGAAATAATAGTAAAAAAATTAAAAGAACAAAATAGAACAATAGCATTTATGGAATCATGCACAGGAGGATATTTAGCAAACAGCATAACAAATATATCAGGAGCATCAGATGTGCTAAAGGTAAGTTTAGTAACATACTCAAATGAATATAAAATAAAATTTGGTGTTGACAAAAATACTATTGAAAAGTATACTGTATATAGCACAGAAACCTCTGCCCAAATGGCAAAAAAAGTTTCAGAGTTTGCAAACAGTAATATAGGTGTAGGCATAACTGGAGAACTTGGAAATACAATGAATAAAGAACCAAAAGTATATTATTCAATATATATAAAGGAATTAGATAGATGTATAAATAAAGTTGTAACACCAACTAGTAAAGATAGAAAAAGCATGAAAAAAGAAGTTGCAACAAGTGTTTTAGAGGATATTAGGAGGAATCTAAATTGAGTTTTACCAACACAAAATTAGAAGAATTTAATAACAGTATTGTAGGAAAAAAAATTGCTATAATTGGTCTTGGAGTAAGCAATGAACCACTTATTGATTATATGCAAGAAAGAAAAGCTAAATTAGCAGTTTTTGATAAAAGAAATCAAGAAAAAATAGACCCAAAAATTCTAAACAAAATAGAAAAATATAAAATAGAAAAACATTTTGGTGAAGATTACTTGTCAAACTTAAAAGATTTTGATATAATCTTTAAGTCTCCATCATGTAGAGCAGATTTGCCAGAAATAGAGGCAGAAGTAAAAAGAGGTGCATATCTTACATCTGAAATAGAATTAGTGCTAGAATTTGCACCATGCAAAACAATTGCAGTAACAGGCAGTGATGGAAAAACAACTACAACATCATTAATATATGAAATATTAAAAAATAAGTACAACTGTTATCTTGGTGGGAACATAGGATATCCACTTTTCACAAAAATAGGAGAAATGAAACCAGAAGATATAGTAGTTCTTGAACTTAGTAGCTTTCAATTAATGACAATGAAGAAAAGTCCAGATATAGCAGTTGTAACAAATGTTACTCCAAATCATTTAGATATACATAAGTCTTATGAAGAGTACATTGAGGCAAAGGCTAACATATTTAAAAATCAAACTGAAAGCAACAAACTAGTATTAAATTACGATAATGAAATTACTAGAAATTTTGCAAAAAAAGCAAAATCAAAAGTTGAATTTTTCAGTAGTAAAGAAAAGCTTGAAAATGGCGTAATTTATGATGAGGGAATAATTAAAATTGCTGAAAATGGATTAAGAAGACATATTGTAAAACTAAAAGATACTAACTTAAGAGGAGTACATAACGCAGAAAACATTTGCGCAGCAATTGCAGCAACAATGGATTTAGTTGATGTTGAAACACAAGAAAAAGCAATAAAAGAATTTAAAGGTGTGAACCATAGACTAGAATTTGTAAGAAAAATAAATGGAGCAAAATGGTATAATGATTCAATTGCATCAAGCCCAACAAGAACAATTGCAGGACTTAATTCGTTTGATGAAGACATAGTATTAATTACAGGTGGATATGATAAACACTTAGACTATGAGCCAATTGCTAAGCCAATTTTAAATAAAGTAAAAACATTAATCTTAATGGGGCAAACGGCAGAAAAAATATTTGGAGCTGTAAAGCAAGAAAAGGAAAAAGAAAACAAAGAAATAGAAATATATAAAGTGAATAGCTTAGAAGAAGCTATAAACAAAGCAAGAGAAAAGTCAAAACCAAATCAAGTGGTGCTATTTTCACCAGCAAGTGCAAGTTTTGATATGTTCAAAAACTTTGAAGAAAGAGGAAATAAATTTAAAGAACTAGTGAAAAAATTATAAGGAGGGATTTAAAATGGTAATTGATTCAAAAGGAAATTTGTTTGAGGAGAGAAGAAAAAAAGACAGAAGGTCAGGAGAAGACAGAAGAAGACTAAGAGAAAATGTGCCAGATGAGAAAAGAAAATCAGACAGAAGAAAGGCTGACAGAAGAGATCCAAAAAATGCATATAAAGCGTAAGAAATATGGGGCATGAAACAATGCCCTAAAATATCCCGATGTGGCGGAACTGGCAGACGCACACGACTCAAAATCGTGCGGGAAACCATGTGGGTTCGAGTCCCACCATCGGGACCAGAATAAAAGTGGCTGAAAAGCCACTTTTTTGTATGAAAGAAAAAGGTGGGGCTCGAAAAGGAACGTGCCAAGTTTAGGCTGGTTCAAGGCCAGACTAAACGCAGGTAAAAATAGTCCGGTTGACTATTTTTGTGACGCGAGAGCGAGTGGTCCCACCATCGGGACCAGAATAAAAGTGGCTGAAAAGCCACTTTTTTGTATGAAAGAAAAAGGTGGCGCTAGAAAAAATAAAAAAATCAATAATTTTTTGAAAAAAATTAAAAAAATTTCAAAAAACTATTGATTTTTTTATTTTTATAGTATACAATGGTAGCGAAGTGGAGGAAAGTGGTAGAAAGTGGAATACAAAAAGAGAGGTGAAAAGTTTTGCTAATAGGCGAATATGAGCATTCAATTGATACAAAAGGTAGATTAATAATGCCAGCCAAATTAAAAGAAGACATTGGTGATAGCTTTGTAATCACTAAAGGTCTAGATGGATGTTTATTTGCATATTCAAAAAAAGAATGGCAAAACTTTGAAGAAAAATTAAGAACCTTCCCACTTACTAACAAAGATGCCAGAGCATTAATGAGATTTTTCCTAGCAGGTGCAATGGAATGCGAAATAGATAAACAAGGAAGATTTCTTATAGCAGGAAATTTAAGAGAATTTGCTGGGCTTGAAAAAGAAGTAGTAATTATAGGAGTTCTAAATAAAATAGAAATTTGGAGCAAACAAAAATGGCAAGAATACAGCGAAAAGGAAAACAACGAAGCAGATGATATTGCTGAAAAAATGGCAAATTTAGATTTAGGTATATAACTTGCAAAAGTTTATATAAAAAGCAAAAGAAGAAATATTAAGAAACAAATGAATTTTTTAAAACAAAAGATTTCAAGAAACAAAAGAATTTTAAATAAACAAAGAAAAACAAAAGACGTTTTTTAAAAAAATATAAAAAACGAACACATATTAAACTAAAATTAACAAAAGAAGATAATAAGTACAAATGAAAAGATAAAACTAAACAAAAGATGTTTTTAAAATTAAAACTAATGATGAATATTTAAAATAAAGCAAAAGAAGAATCTTAAACAAAACAAAAGACAAAATTTTTAAATAAAACCAATGATTTAGTAATCCACGAAAGTAACCTATATAAACCAAAGATTATAATAAACGATAGACAGCAGTTGGTATTTACTTTTGCCAACTGCTAAAATGTTATATAGGAAAAATCGTTAGATTTTTATGCCTAAAATTTAAAAATTGAGGTTAGAGTATAAATGAAAGAATTTGAACATATTCCTGTATTGCTAAATGAATGCATTGAGGGTTTAAATATTAAAGAAAATGGAATATATGTAGATGGAACTTTAGGTGGAGCAGGACATAGCTTTGAAATAGCAACAAACCTAAAAAACACAGGAACATTAATTGGAATTGATAGAGACGAAGAAGCAATAAAAAAAGCAAAAGATACTTTGAAAGACTTTAAAAATGTAATATATGTTCAAGATAATCATGACAATATAAAAGAAATACTAGAAAGATTAAACATAGAAAAAGTAGATGGAATTCTGTTAGATTTAGGAGTTTCATCATACCAAATAGATGAGGAAACAAGGGGCTTTAGCTATATAAAAAACAGTCCATTGGATATGAGAATGGATAAAACACAAAAGCTTACAGCTAAAGAAGTTGTAAATACATATTCAGAACAGAGTTTAGCAGATATCATTTATAAGTATGGAGAAGAAAAGTTCTCAAGGCAAATAGCTAGAAGAATTTGTGAATATAGAAAAACCAAAGAAATAGAAACAACAACAGAACTTGTACAAATAATTGAAAAGTGTGTTCCAAAGCAAAATCAAGGACACCCTGCAAAACGAACATTTCAAGCAATAAGAATTGAAGTAAACAATGAAATAGAACCATTATATAACACAGTGATAAATGCAATAGATTCATTAAAATCAGGTGGTAGATTATGCATTATAACATTCCACTCACTAGAAGATAGAGCTGTAAAAGATGCATATAAAGATAGTGTTGGAAAATGTACATGTCCACCAGATTTACCATATTGTGTATGTGGAAACAAAAGCAAAGGAAAGATTAAAACAAAGAAACCAATATTACCAACTGAAGAAGAAATGAAAATAAATAGTAGAAGCAAAAGTGCAAAACTAAGAATTTTTGAAAAAAACTAAAAGTAAAATTTAAAGGAGGTGCAAAAGATGGCTAGAAGTAATTATAGTAGATATGAATATGAAACAAGTCCACGAAAACTTGAGCCTTATTATGCACCTAAAAAGAAGATTACTGAAGTAAAAAGAGAAACAAAACAAGAAAATAAAAAGAAACAAAAAGCAGAAAATAAGTTAAAAGCAAAGGCTGTAATGTACTTATTTGTGATACTTGGAGTGTTTTTTGCAATAACATATAGAAATGCAAAAATAGATGAAAACTTTGATAAAGTACAAGATTTAAAATCAGAATTAGCTGCAATCGAAAAAGAAAGTGCACAACTTGAAGTATCAATAGAAAGTAGCTTAAACCTTACAAACTTAGAGCAACAAGCAAGAACATTACTTGGAATGCAAAAGCTAACAAACAAACAAACAGAATATGTAACACTTCCAAAAACAGACTATATAGAAGTTGCATCAGAACAAGTACACTTAGAGGAGAATAAAGGAATAATTCAAACTATAGGAGAGTATATTTCTAAACTATTTAAATAAGTTATAATAAACATCTTTTTTGAATAAAATCAAAAGAGGTGTTTTTTTATGTGGTTTTCAGACGTTGGGAGAAAAAGAAGATTAAGAAATATGCTTCTTATAATATTTGTAGTGCAAATTGCTTTAATGGTAAGAATAGGCTTTATACAATTTGTACAAGGAACAGAACTTCAAGCAATGGCATATAGCCAACAAACCCTAAATAGAAGTATAAATCCTAAAAGAGGTAGAATATTAGATAGAACAGGAAAGGTAGAACTAGCAGTAAGTGCAAGCACAGAAACAGTTTCGGTAAACCCAACAAATATACCAAGCGAAAAAAGGGAAAAGCTAGCAGAAGCAATGGCAAATATATTCGATTTAGATTATGAAAAAGTTCTAAAAAGGCTTAAAAGAAGAACCTCTATAGAAATAATAACAAAGAAAGTTGATAAAGAAAAAACAGATAAATTAAGAGTATGGTTAGCCGAAAACAATATAACAACTGGAGTAAATATAGATGAAGATACAAAAAGATATTATCCATTTAGTACACTCGCATCAAATATAATTGGCTTTACAGGAAGTGATAATCAAGGCTTAGAGGGAATTGAAAGTTATTATGATAAAACCTTGAGTGGCACTCAGGGTAAAATTTTAAAACTAGTAGATGCAACAGGAACAGATATGGGAATAGAAGGCGAAGATTATATAGCTGCAAAAAATGGAGATGACTTAATTTTAACGATAGATATGACAATTCAAGCAATTGCAGAAAAATATTTAAAACAAGCATGTATAGATAATGTTTGTACAGATGGTGGAAATGTTATAATTCTAAACCCAAAAAGTGGAGATATATTAGCAATGGCAACATACCCAAATTATGATTTAAACTCTCCATATCAAATAAATAATGAAGAATTAAAATCTGTTTGGGATAATTTAAGCAGTAGTGAAAGAAGTAACTACTTACTTCAAATGTGGAGAAATAAGGCAATATCAGATACTTATGAGCCAGGTTCAACATTCAAATTAGTTACATCATCAGCAGCACTTGAAGAAGGGATAACAGATTCAGATAGGGCAGGAGAATTTAACTGCTCTGGTTCAATTACAATAGCAGGAGCTAGAATAAAATGCTGGAGATACTATAGACCACATGGAAGCCAAAGTTTAAGAGAAGCTTTAATGAACTCATGCAACCCAGTATTTATAGGAATAGGGCAAAAATTAGGAATACATACATATTATAGTTATTTACAAAAATTTGGACTATTAACTAGAACAGGCATAGATTTGCCAGGGGAGGCAAATAGTATTTTCTTAAAGGAAGAAAAAGTGGGACCAGTAGAACTTGCAACAATTTCATTTGGTCAAAGATTTGAAATAACACCACTTCATATGGCAAAGATAGTAGGCACAATTGCAAATGGAGGAAAAGCAGTAAACCCAAGAGTTGTAAAAGCAATGATAGACTCAAAAACAGGAGAAGAAAAGAAAATTACAATTAAGCAAGGAGAACAGGTAATATCAAAAGAAAATGCAGACAAAGTTCTTAGCATGATGCAATCAGTTGTAGATGAGGGAACTGGAAAAAAAGCAAAAGTAGAAGGGTATAACATAGGTGGAAAAACAGGAACATCAGAAGATGGAGTAAATACAGGAAAACGTATAGCATCATTTGTAGGTGTAGCAGACGTTACAGACCCTGAAGTTGTAATAGTTGTAGTTCTATACAACCCAACAGGAGAAGGTGGACACCAAGGAGGAGGCGTTGCCGCACCAGTAGCAGGTCAAATTCTAGGAGAAGTTTTGCCATACATGGAAATAGCAAAACAAGAAGAGATAAAAGAAAACATAAAAATGCCAAATGTAACAGGCTTAACATTTGAAGAAGCAAAGAAAACTTTAAAAGATGCAGGAATAGAAACAAATAGCCAATTAGATGTAGAAACAATTATAAAAGACCAATTACCAAAAGCAGGAATAGAAATAACAAATGAAACAAAGGTAATATTATATGGGGAATAAAATTTGAAACAAAGCCGTACATTCCTTTTGAGAAACAATAATAAATAAACTATTATAAAATATTTCTTTTTTGGAAATAATATGATATAATATAGATATAGTAAAAAAAGGAGTGTGCTTATGGGGTTAGGAGATAAATTAAAAAAATATAGAGAAGAAAATAAATTAACTCAAAAAGATATTGCAGGAATATTGGAAGTTGAGCCAGGAACAGTTTCTAAATATGAATCTGAAATGTTAGAACCCAATATTGAATCTATAAAAAGATTAGCCGAAACATTTGGAGTTACAATAGATGAACTATTAAAAGAGGATGATGAAAAAGTAGATGTGTCTAAAATAAATGTTTTAGATGTATTAAGAGAACAAAAGGAAATGAATTTAAAGGGAAATTTATATCATAATACACAAATTATATTTGCATACAATACAAACCATATTGAAGGAAGTAAATTAACAGAAGACCAAACAAGATACATTTATGAAACAAATACAATATTATTTGAAAATGAAACAATAACAAGTGTTGATGATATAATAGAAACAGCAAATCATTTTAAATTGGTAGATTATATGTTAAATATTGCTGAAGAAGAACTATCAGAAAACATTATAAAAGAATTTCATAGAATACTAAAAGAAGGCACGATGGATAGTAGAAAGGAATGGTTTAATGTTGGAGAATACAAGAAACTACCAAATGAAGCAGGAACGATGAAAACAACATTACCTAAAGAAACTCCAAAAGCTATGCAAAAATTAATAGAGTGGTATAATTCCTTAGCTACAATAACTATAAAAGAAATAATTGAATTTCATGCAAAATTTGAAAAGATACATCCATTTCAAGATGGTAATGGCCGAGTAGGGAGAATTATAATGTTTAAAGAATGCTTAAAACACAATATTATTCCATTTATAATATTAGATAAGGATAAATTGTTTTATTATAGAGGTTTAAAAGAATATCAAGGGAATAGAGAAAAAGGGTATTTAATTGATACTTGTTTAAATGCACAAGATCAATATGCTAAAATGATAGAATATTATTTAAGATGATTTTAAAGGCAGGTAATACCTGCTTTTTTAATTTCTAAATAGATAAGCTTTTAAATCAAGAAAAAAATTACCTACAATTATATATTTTAGACAAAAACCCTATTGTAGATTTTCCACAATTTATGTTATAATATTAAAAGCAGATAATAATCATTTACTTAAGATAAAGGAGATGTAGAAAATGGAAATTTTATTAGAAACTTTAAACGACTTAGAGAAAAATATACAGAAATTAAGTGTTGTTGATCAAGAAAAGTATAGCTATTTTCAACAGAGAATACAAGAAATAAGAGCTGCTTTAACTGAATTAGATGTAAATAAGTCAGCAACTTTACAACACGAAATAGATAAAACTATTATAGATATTAATAAATTAAAAATGGAATTTTCAAACTATATGAAAACTGGAAGTTTAGAAAAAGCTCCAGGAAAGTTATTCTTCGATTTACCAGAAGAAGAAAACAGCGATATATCAGGAAATGAAAAAATAAAAAGGCATAGATTGGGCTTGTTATCTTCTACAGTAGAACTTGTAAAAAAAGATGTAGAATTAGATTTTAGTAAGATAGAACAAGCAATTACAAAATTTAATAGCGAAAAAAATAATACAGATCCAGAATATTCACCGGCAGAAATTGCGTATATAGATAGGTTAATAGCAGAATTGTTTATTGAATACCAAAGAAAATACTATCAAAAAAATGGGACATTACCACTTGAAGAACCATCAACGTATTGTAATATGAAAACATATGAAAGTGTCCTTAGAGTAATGGCATCAGAAAAACTGATAGAAGAAAAAGAACGTATAGGAAAACTAGAAAGTTTAATTTTAGATGGGCAAGTTGTAAATAACAATGAAATTTGGAATATGCTATCAAAAGGTGAAAAAGATAAAGAAATGGCAATAGCAACATTAGGCTCTCTTGGCATACAAAATGAAAGTGGTCAAAATCAATTAATTCCATTAAAGAGTGGTAGAAAAATAAATGACCTTATATTATCAATTAGAAAGAAAAACATATTTGGAAGATTAGTGGAAAGAACAAAGAAAATAAAACTAGATGATAATGGCTTTATAAACATTCCAGAAGAAATGAAAGTAAGTATTATTAGAGCAATTATACCAGAAGGCATTAGGCAAGTAAGTAATGGAGCTTTTTGCGATTGCATTAATTTGTCAGATGTTTCTATACCAGAAAGTGTAACAGAAATAGGAACAAAAGCTTTTCAGAGTTGTTCAAGTTTAACAGATATAAAACTTCCAAGTAATCTAACCTATTTAGGCAACGAATGTTTCAAATGTAGTGGTTTGCAGAATATAGAAATACCAAAAAAAGTTTTAGAAGTTGGTTATGGTGCCTTTTATTCATGCACTTCTTTAAGACAAGCATTATTACATGAAGGCTTGAAAAGAATAGGAAAAGAGGCATTCGCAAATACTAGTATAGAAGAAATAAAAATACCAGATTCAGTAGAAGTAATGGGAGATAATTCTTTTAGATGCAATTATTTAGACGAAATTAGTTTACCCAAAAAATTAGAAGATGCTAATATTGACTCTATTTGTGGAAAAAATACTCCAAAATGTATAATAAGAGGGCAAGAGATTGCTGCTAATACTGATGAAAATAGCAGAGGCTCAAACGAAATGGAAGATAGAGAAAAAGACTAAAAGATTTACATAATTTGTAATATGAATAGAAATATGATATAATATAAGTGTAAATTCTTTTACAAATTCAATTTTATTTTCTGGAGGTAAACTAACATGATGAACGAAAATACAACTATGACTCAGGCTCAGGTCGAAGGATTTGGCATCGATGCTAAGGTACCGATGGTACCGCAAGATGTACTTGATATCGACTATGCAAAGGCATTTGCATCGTATACTGAACAGGAACAAAAGGAAATTATGGAGTTGGCTAATGCCATTGATGTGCGGAAGATCGATAATGTTATGAGCTATGGCTCAGTAGCATTAAAGGCAACTTTTGAACAATGTGGGGCTTTCCTCAAAGATGAGAGAGGAAGCAAAGCAGATCAGGAAGTTATTGCTCAGGTAATTGCATTATCTAAGAAAGCTTCCGAAAGCTATGATGACTTCAACCTTGTCCTGCAGGAACCCAATGTGTTGCAAAAGTTCTTCCTCAAACTTATGGGTGCTGGAAGAAATAGCCGCACACAGAAAATTAAAAATAGTGCAGTTACTAATTACAAGCTGTTGGCAGAGCTCAGAGCTTCCTGCGATTCTTGGCTGATTATGCTTAAGAATGCAATGGGAGAAATTGAGTATTCGGCAATCAGCGACGCTGATAATATTGCTTTGTTGGAAAAGTATATTATCGCTGGTAAAATTGCCGAACAGCGAATTTCTCAGGAGCTTGATGGAATTCAGGCTCAATACCAGGAAACTGGTTTGCAGAGATACTCTCAAGAGTATGACACTCTTAAGGAAGGATTCCATATTTTCCAGATTACAATGGGCAATTTGGAAAAGTCGCGTATTATGTACCACTTGAGTATTGGACAGCTCGCATTAATCAAGCGTGGCAACACGAATGTGCAGATTTCCATTCACACCCAGGTGGACAACAGTATGGCACTCATCGGACAACAACTTAGAAATGCTGTCCTTGATGCAAAGACCAGAGAAGTCCTGGAAGGGCAGACTGCCATTGCAAGACTGAGTGATGAACTGATTAAGGAGGTTTCTACGAATGTAGGTCTTACGACCGAACAGACAGAGAGACTTCTGTATGCAAGTTTCTACAACACGGAAGCTGCAAAAGAAGCTGTTACAACTGTTATTAACAGTTGTGAAGCAATCAGGAAAGTGGCCAGCGAAATGCTTCCTAAGATGAAGGCAGATGTGAGCCAGCTGAATGAATTGATCAAGCAACTGGAACCGGCGATTGGTTCCATCGAGAGAATGAAAATTGATGCCCCTAAGACTACCACTGTAGAAGGGGGACTGAAGTTCTAATATCATATTGGAATTTCAAAAATCAACGAATTGGGATAAAGCTTCCCAATTCGTTGATTTTATTATGCGAAAAAATAATAAAAAAGCTACCCAAAATATTGAAAAATTAACCAATTTGTGATATTCTATATATTATGTAAAAATGGAGAGTGAGAATAATGAAAGACCAAATTTTAAAAATTAAAGAAAATGCAAAAAATGAAATTCAAAAAGATGAAACTCTACAAGCTTTAAATGAAACACGTGTTAAATTTTTAGGTAAAAAAGGCGAATTAACATTAGTTTTAAGAGGAATGGGAGCTTTATCAGCTGAGGAAAGACCAGTTATTGGAGCCTTTGTAAATGAGGCAAGAGACGAGATAGAAGCTGGAATTGAATTAAAAGAAAACGAATTAAAACAAAAAGCATTAAATGAAAAACTTAGCAAAGAAAAAATAGATATAACAATGCCAAGTAAAAAAACTGAAATTGGTTCAATTCACCCAATTACAGGTGTTATAGATGATATTAAAGAAATCTTTCTAGGTTTAGGATATGAAATTGCAAGTGGACCAGATATTGAAAAAACTTACTATGTTTTTGACCAGTTAAATACACCAATAGACCACCCAGCAAGAGACTTACAAGATACTTTTTATATAAATGATAATATAGTATTAAGATCCCAAACATCTTCAGTACAAATTCGTGTAATGGAAAGTCAAAAGCCACCAATTAAGATAATATGTCCAGGTGCAGTTTATAGGTCAGATAGTGTTGACCCAACACACTCACCAGTATTCCATCAAATAGAAGGACTAGTTGTAGACAAGGGAATAACAATGTCAGATTTAAAAGGAACACTTGAAACATTTGCAAAAAAATGTCTTGGAGAAAATACTGAAATTAGATTTAGACCACACCACTTCCCATACACAGAGCCAAGTGCAGAAGTTGATGTATCATGCTTCGTATGTAAGGGAAAAGGCTGCAGGGTATGTAAAAATGAAGGTTGGATAGAACTTTTAGGTTGTGGAATGGTTCATCCAGTAGTTCTACAAAACTGTGGAATAGATCCAAATGTTTATTCAGGCTTTGCCTTTGGTTTTGGAGCAGAAAGAATTGCAATGGCAAAATATGGAATAGATGATATGAGACTTCTTTATGAGAATGATGTTAGATTTTTAAAACAATTTTAAATTTGAAAAACAAACGGCGTCTTGCTGTGTTAGACATCGTTAAAAAATCCTCAACGTATCTTTATACGTTTCCGGTTTTTTTGCTTGTCTGCCTTGCAATACTTGTTTCTTTTTCAAATTATATAAAAATAGAGAGTGTTAGAAAGGAAAAATAAAAATGAAAACTAGTGTAGAATGGTTAAGAGATTATGCAGATGTTAATGTTGATGTGCATACATTAGCAGATAGATTAACAATGACAGGTTCAAAAGTTGAGACAATTGAACAAAAAGGAAATGATATAAAAAATGTTGTTGTAGGTAAAATATTAGAAATAACAAAACATCCAGATGCAGATAAATTAATAGTTACAAAAGTTGATGTAGGAACTGAAAAGCTACAAATTGTAACAGGTGCAGACAACGTAAAGGTGGGAGACCTTGTTCCAATTGCAAAAGATGGCTCAGAGCTTCCTGGTGGAGTAAAAATAAAAACAGGAAAACTAAGAGGGGTAGAGTCTTGTGGAATGATGTGTGCTGTAACAGAGCTTGGACTTGATTTAGAAGATTACCCAGGACAAATTGAACATGGTATAATGATTCTTCCAAAAGAATTTGAATGTTTAATTGGAAAAGATATAGTTGAAGTTTTAAACTTGAAAGAAGATATATTAGATTTTGAAATTACATCAAATAGACCAGATTGCTTCTCAATAGAAGGCTTAGGCCGTGAAACAGCAATTGCATTAAATGAAAATTTTAGAGATCCACATAAAGAGTTAAATAAAGAAGTAAAGACAGTTGAAAAAATTGAAAACTTTAGGGTTGATGTGGAAGCAAAAGACCTTTGTTACAGATACATTGCAAGAGTTTTAAAAGATGTTCAAATTAAAGAATCTCCAGAATGGATGAGAAGAAGATTAAATGCTTGTGGAGTAAGAGCAATAAACAACATAGTAGATATAACAAACTATGTAATGTTAGAACTAGGACAACCAATGCATGCATTCGACATCGAAAATGTTGCTGGAAAACATATAATTGTAAGAAGAGCAAAAGAAAATGAAAAAATTACAACATTAGATGAAATAGAAAGAACTTTAAATACAGATAACCTAGTAATAGCAGACGAAGAAAAACCAGTTGCAGTAGCAGGTGTAATGGGAGGAGCAAATTCAGGAATTACAGACGAAACAAAAACAGTAGTATTTGAAGCTGCAACATTTAACAGAGGAAGTGTTCGTTTAACTGCTAAAAAGTTAGGCTTAAGAACAGAAAGCTCAAGTCGTTTTGAAAAAGGTTTATCACCAGAAATAGCTTTAAGGGCAATAAATAGAGCAGTAGAGCTTGCAGAACAAATTGGAGCAGGCAAAGCAGTTGATGAAAAAATTGATGTATATCCAGAAAAAGAAGAACAAAAAGTAATTCCATTCGAACCAGAAAAAGTAAATGCTTTACTTGGAATGAATATATCTAAAGAAGAAATGATAGATATATTAACAAGACTTGGAATAGAAGTAAAAGGCGAAAGTTTAGTAATACCATATTTTAGAGTAGACTTGAATCTAACTGCAGATATTGCAGAAGAAGTAATAAGAATACATGGATATAACACACTAAATAGCACATTAATAAATGCAGAAAGTACGGTTGGAGCCAAAACAAAGGCACAAAAATTACAAGATAAAGTAAAAGACCTACTTGTAGAAAAAGGCTTTTCAGAAATGTACGCATTCAGCTTTATAGGACATAAAGATTTTGAAAAATGTAAATTAGATAGTGAAAAGGCAATAAAAATAACAAACCCATTAGGAGAAGAATTTTCACTTATGAGAACATCTATGATGCCAACAGTAATGCAATCTATGTCAACAAACTATAATAAGAAGAACAAAAATGTTCAACTATTTGAAATTGGAAAAATATATACAGATGAGCAAGGAAATATTGCAAAAGGCGAAGTAGCAACAGAAACAGAGCAAATTGCATTTGCAGTATATGGAAAGAATGCAGATTTTTATATAGTAAAAGGCATAATTGAAAATATTCTAGAAGTTTCAAATATTGCAAGATACACATTAGAAAGAGAAAATGAAATAAACCTACACCCAGGAAGAAGTGCAAAAATTCTAATAGGAAAAGATAGAATAGCAAGCTTTGGAGAAGTTCACCCAGAGGTTCTAGAAAACTATGGTATAAATGAAAAAGTATATTATGCAGTAATAGATATAGAAAAATTTGCAAAGTATGGAAAAGACAATAAAAAATATACCCCAATTCCAAAATATCCAGCAGTAGAAAGAGATATTGCTCTAGTAGTAGATGAAGATGTTGAAGTTGGTCAAATTGAAAACATAATATCTAAAAAAGCAAAGAATATACTAGAAAGAGCAGAGTTATTTGATGTATACAGAAGTGATAAACTTGGAGAAAACAAAAAGAGTGTAGCATATGAGCTAATATTTAGGGCACAAGATAGAACTTTAACAGATGATGAAATTAAAAACACAATGGAAGTTATAATAAAAGAATTGCAAGCAAACTTAGGAGCAGAACTAAGAACATAAATTTTAGAAAAATTTCCAAAAAATAGTTGTAAAATTCATTATAAATTGATATACTGTATAGAGAAAAAGTATATCAATTTTTAATTTGAAGGAGGTACAAAAGTGGAAGAAGAGAAGAACTTGGTAATAGAGAACAAAGAGATAGTTGCAGAAAATGATGAAAGCATTAAAATTTCAAATGATGTTGTTGCATCAATTGCAGGTGTTGCAGTATCTGAAGTTCCTGGAGTTTATGGAATGGCTGGTGGAATTACAGAAATCTTTGGTAAAAAGGGATTAACAAAAGGAATTAAGGTTGAAGTTGGGGAAAAAGAAACTAAAATAGATGTAAACATTATAGTAGAGTATGGAGCAAGAATTCCAGATGTTGCATTCGAAATTCAAAATAGAGTGAAAAAGGCAGTAGAAACAATGACAGGTCTCAAAGTGGCAAATGTAAATATTCACATACAAGGAATAAATATTCCAGAAAAAAGATTAGAAGAACCAGATGAAAATAACAGCACAAATGAATAAAATTTAGTAGGCTCGGCTAAAGGCCCAGCCTACGGTAAAAAAAGAAAGGATATGGTAACATATGAAAATTTTAGATAAAATAGGACTAGTTGTATTTTCTAGTATAGTATTATTATTAAGTTTAGCACTTATATTAACAATAGCAGAATGGTTAGATTTAAAGTTGGTTTTAAATGCAGTTGAGTATATAGTAACAAACAAAGTAGCTGCAAGAGTAACATTTGGAGTATGTGTAGTACTTATACTTCTTGCAATAAAAACAATCTTCCTAAACTCAGATGCAAAAAGTACAAGCAGTGGCAAAGAAGGAATTTTACTTGAAAATGATAACGGAAAGCTATTAGTATCAAGGGATACAATTGAAAGCTTAACAAATGCAGTTGTAAAGAATTATGAAACAGCACAAAATGTTTTAACAAAAGTTGAATTAGATGGTGATAATAATGTTAGTGTTTTCATAACATTATTTGTATATCCAGATGCTGTAATTAAAGATTTAACAGTAAGTCTACAAAATGATGTTAAATCAACAATTAAAAAATCTTTAGACTTAGATGTAAAAGATGTTAATGTTAGAATTAAAAACATTACAGCAAAAAAAGAAGTTAAAGAATAAGGAGAATAGCTATGGAAAAATTTAAAGACTTTATTGTAAAATATAGAGGAGCAATAATAGGTGGAATTATTGCCATAGTTCTATTAATTTTAAAAATATATCAAATTTTAGTTGGCTGTTTAATAATAGTTGCAGGTGTTTTAATTGGTAACTATGTTCAACAAAATAAAGAAAAAGTTAAAGATGGAATACGTAGATTAGTAGACAGATGGTAATAGATTTGGGCTAAAGGAAAGGATAAGAAAATGAATATATCAAAAATGAGAGAATATGCTTTTATGCTAATATATGAACAAGAAATACAAAAAGATTATAGTGAAGAAAGTATTGAATTGTTCTTAGAAAATAACGAGATAGATGATAAAGATGCAAGACGTTATATAAGAAAAACAGTAAAGGGTGTAAAAGCAAATGAAGCCAAACTTGAAAAAATAATAGGAACAAAATTAAAACAAGAATGGAAAATAGATAGAATTTCTAAGATAAATTTAGCATTACTAAAACTTTCAATATATGAAATGTTATATGCTGAAGTTCCATACAAAATTGCTATAAACGAAATTATAGAACTTGCTAAAAAATATGGAGAAGATAATTCAGCAGCTTTTATAAACGGAGTTTTAGCAAATGTTGTTAAGGAGAACCTATGATATCAGTTAAACCTGTTGCAATAACAGTAAGTGAGTTAAACAAATATATTAAAAATAAAGTAGATGAAGATGAATTTTTAAACAATGTATATGTGAAGGGAGAAATTTCTAATTTCAAACATCACTATACAGGGCATATGTATTTTACATTAAAGGACGAAAGCTCTTTAATAAAATGTGTTATGTTTAAATCATCAACAGCTACTTTAAATTTTATACCAAAAGATGGAATGAAAGTATTTGTATTTGGAACATTGGCTGTTTATGAGGCAGGTGGAGTATATCAAATATATTGCAAAGCTATGCAAGAAGACCGGTGTAGGCGACTTATATAGAGAATACGAAAAGTTAAAAGCAAAACTAGAGGCAGAAGGATTATTTGATAAAGAACATAAAAAGAAAATACCTTTAATGCCAAAAACTATTGGAGTTCTTACATCACGGAACAGGAGCAGTTATTAGGGATATAATAAATGTTTCAACAAGAAGAAACCCAAATGTAAATATAAAGCTGTATCCAATACCAGTTCAAGGAAAAGGTGCAGAAACAAAAATTGTGCAAGCAATTAAGTTTATGGATGAAAACAAAATTGCAGATGTTTTGATACTAGCAAGAGGAGGGGGCTCAATAGAAGACTTATGGCCATTTAACGAAGAAATTGTTGCAAGAGCTATATATGAAGCAGAAACACCAATAATATCAGCAATAGGACATGAAACAGATTTTACAATAGCCGATTTTGTAGCAGACCTAAGAGCACCAACACCATCAGCTGCAGCAGAACTTGCACAAGCAGATGTAGCTGAAATGCAAAAAAAGCTAGAAACATATAAGCAAAGGTGTAAACAAGCACTTAGAAAAAAACTTGAAGTTATGCGTTTAAGATATGAAAAAACAATGGCATCAAAGGTGTTTACAGACCCATGCAAGAAAATAAACGAGCAATATATGTATATAGATAGTAAAGTTAAAACTTTAGAAAACTTAATACAAGGCAAATTCAAAGAAAGCAAAAACATGGCAATAAACTATATAATGAAGCTAGATGCATTAAGCCCATTAAAAACATTATCAAGAGGATACAGTGTGACAGAACATGAAGGAAAAGTTTTAAGCAGTATAAACAATATAAATCAAAATGATATAGTTCAAATAAGATTACAAGATGGAAAATTTAAGGCAGAAGTAATTGAAAAGGAGGAATATTAAATGAACAAGAAATTTTTATATGTAATAGGGTTAGTGGTTGTTATTATTTTAGGAGTATTATTTGCAAGGGTACTTAGTGGAAGCATAGATGCAAGACCAGCATCTTCAAACAAAGTAGAAAACAGTAACAAACTTACAAATAACCAAGTTAAAAACGAAACAAACAACAATACAAAAAATGAAGTTAAAAACGAATTAAATAACAACGAAAACACAAATACAACAACAAACGAACCAAAAGAAGAAACACCAAAAACAGATTTAGAAAAAGCAATAGATATTGTAAAAAAAGACTGGGGAGCAGATAATACAGTATATTTCGCACAAGATGGTCAAAAAGAAAGTGGCGAATACATAATTTGTGTAAGAGACACTGAAACAACAAGTGCCAAAGCTTGGTACACAGTAAATGTACAAACAGGAACATTTGTAAAAGAATAAAGGAGGAAACTATGAACTTTGAAGAAAATGTAGAACAATTAGAAAAAGTTGTTCAAGAATTAGAAAATGGAAATTTAAACCTAGAAGATTCAATAAAAAAATTCGAAGAAGGAATGGCAATATCTAAAAAATGCAACGAAATACTAGAAGAAGCAGAAAAGAAAATAACAGTGCTAATAAAAAAAGATGATGGAGTGGAAGAAGAAGATTTTGAATAGAGTATATTTACCACCTTTTGTGTTAATAATATCAAAAGATCTAGAGTAAATAAAAAATCGTTTGTCGAAAAATGTAAAAATTTGGCGAACGATTTTTTTGTTTTTTTCATAATCAATATTGAAAATATTGTCAATTTATGATATTAATATATTATTAAATCAATGTGAAGTTTCTAATTCACTTGAATATTTTAGATCAAAAGAGTTTTATTCTTTTATTAATTCAAAAAGAGGTACCAAAACAATTGCAATATATAGGAAAATTAGATGTGTCAAAGTTGAAAGGCTATAAGGAACATGTTAGAAGTAAGGAACTTGTCTTAACATTTGAGAGAAAAATGCATATAAAAGAGCATCATATGAATGACTATGTGGAGATTATCAAAAATTTAGAAGAAACTATTTTAAACCCTGATGAAATTTTAGAAGATTTGAAAAACGATAATACAGTGATGTTTATTAGAAAGATATCGAAAAATAGTCTTAATGTTATAATAAAACTGAGTATTAAAGAAGATGAAAGACATCCATATAATTCGATTATGACGGCATGGATAATAAGAGAGAAAAATTTACAAAAATTAAAAGAAAAAAATAAAAGTATTTACAAAAATGAATAAATACTGTATAATTATAGTATATTAATATTGATATTTGAAGTAGAGATTGTGCTGCTACACACCTATTAATAGGTCAAAAGAAATGCAGGAAAGGGCACACCTGCCAAATATCCGAGATTAAGGCTATAGCCATTCTATAGTCTTAATTTTTTTTGAAACGTATATTTACCACCTTTTGTGTTAATAATATCAACAGAAATCGTTTGTCGAAAAATGTAAAAATTTGACGAACGATTTTTGTTGCAAATTAGCGGTTTGTGTGATATATTATTCACATATTAATCTTGACCAAAATTCTTAAAGGTCAAAAATGGATTTTAAATTAATTCTTTATTTTCTAAAAGATTTATGTCTTAACAAATCCAAAATAAGATTAAAATTTAATTTTAAGAATGGGTTTACTCCATAATAAGCCCATTTGGAAAGGAACAGTATGAAAGAAAAACAAAGTTTGCTAGCTCAGGGAAAACTTTTGGAACCTAAGCTAGATGTGGTATTTCACGCACTTTTTAGAGAAGATAACAAAGAGTTATTAGGTGCATTAACGTCAGATATTTTAAGAGAGGAGGTAAAGATTAAAACAACAGATAAGAGTAGATATGTAGATATAGAAGAAGCAGATGATAAGCTAGGCATAATGGATTTAAGAGCAGAGCTAGAAAATCGGAGCACATTGTATAATAGAAATACAATTAAAGCATTGTGAAAATGAACCAGAAAGAATACTATACTACTGGGCAGATGCATATTCAAGACAAATAAAAAGAGGAGATAGATTTGGAAAACTCCAAAAAACAATAAGTATAGCAATATTAGACCACGAATTAGAAGAATTAAGAGGGATGGAGGAAATAGGAGTAAAATGGCAAATAAGAGATGAAATAACAGGAAAGAGAATATTGACAGATAGACTAGAATTAATTATAATAGAATTGCCGAAGGCAAGAAGGATGTATAAAATAGAGCCGAATAATGCCATATGCCAATGGATGTTATTTTTAGATAACCCAAACCAGAAGGAGGTTGTTCAAATTATGAAAGAAAATAAGGATATAAATAAAGCTATAGATGAATTAGAACAAGTAAGTGGAAATGAAAAACTTAGAAGAATAGCAGAACTAAAAGAAAAGTACATAAGAGATGAACAAGCCTCAATAGAGTATGCACAAAATGAGGGATATAGACAAGGAGAAAAAAAAGGAATGGCAGAAGGTGAAGCCAAAGGTGAAAAGAATAAAAGTATAGAAATAGCAAAAAATATGCTAAAAGAAAATGTGGAGAAAAAACTTATTAGCAAGGTAACTGGTTTAAGCCTAGAAGAAATTAAAAACTTAAAATAGAAATATCACAAACGTATATTTACCACCTTTTGTGTTAATAATATCAAAAGGTGGTAAATTTTATGTTTAAAAGAAAAATTATTCCAATTGTTTTATTAATCATAGCAATATCTTCATTCGTTATATACAATGTATATTTAAGGGAAGATACAAATAATGTAGAAGCACTATCTAAGTATGGTTCTAGAGGAGATGAAGTTAGACAGATTCAGACTAAACTTAAGAGATGGGGGTATTATTCTGGCTCTGTTGATGGCATTTACGGTTCTCAAACTTTATCTGCTGTAAAGTGGTTTCAGTCTAAAAATGGGTTAAGTGTTGATGGAATTGCTGGACCTAAGACTCTTGCAGCAATGGGAATTACAAGTTCTAACAATACAGGTGGTACTGCTTCAAATTCGGATTTGAATTTACTTGCACATTTAGTATATTCAGAAGCAAGAGGAGAGCCTTATTCTGGCCAAGTAGCTGTTGCTTCAGTTGTGCTAAATAGAGTTAAGAGCTCATCTTTTCCAAACACAGTAGCAGGAGTAATTTACGAAAGAGGAGCTTTTTCGGTTGTAGCAGATGGTCAAATTAACTTAACTCCTAATCAAACAGCCATATCTGCAGCACGAGATGCCCTAAATGGTTGGGACCCAACTTATGGAGCAATTTACTATTTCAATCCAAATACTGCAACAAATGGGTGGATATGGTCAAGACCTGTAACTGTTGTAATAGGAAATCATAGATTTTGCAAATAATTATTGAAATTTTTACAAAAGTGTAATATAATTGTAACATATTTGTAATAAAAGGCGAAAGGGTAGATAGTAATGTTTGGATTTGGACAAGATATAGGAATTGATTTAGGAACAGCAACTGTAATTGCATATGTAAAAGGTAAAGGAATTGTATTAAGAGAACCATCAGTAGTAGCAGTAAATAGCCAGACAGGAGATGTTTTAGCAGTAGGAGCAGAGGCAAGAAGAATGCTTGGTAGAACACCAGGAAACATAGTTGCAACAAGACCATTAAAAGATGGTGTAATTTCAAATTATACAGTTACTGAAAAAATGCTTAAGCACTTTATTACAAGAGCATGTGGAAAATCAATCTTTTCACCAAGAATTATGATTTGTATACCTTCACAAGTTACAGAAGTAGAGAAAAAAGCTGTAATAGATGCAGCAACAACAGCAGGTGCAAGAAGGGTGTATTTAATAGAAGAACCAATAGCTGCAGCAATAGGTGCAGGAATAGATATATCAAAAGCCTGTGGTAATATGGTTGTAGATATTGGAGGAGGAACAGCTGATATTGCAGTAATATCACTAGGTGGCTCAGTTGTAAGCACTTCAATTAAAGTTGCAGGAGATAAGTTCGATGAAGCAATTGTAAAATATATAAAAAGAAAACATAACATGATGATAGGGGAAAGAACTGCAGAAGATTTAAAAGTAAATATCCGGATGTGTATACCCAAAAATTCAAGATCTAAAAATGGAAGTTAAAGGAAGAGATTTAATGACAGGACTTCCAAAAATGGCTGAAATATATTCAAGCGAAATGATGGAAGCACTTTCAGAACCAGCAATGGCAATAGTTGAGGCTGTGCATTCTGTGCTAGAAAGAACCCCACCAGAGCTTGCAGCAGATATAATAGATAGAGGAATTTATATGACAGGTGGAGGTTGCTTAGTAGATGGACTAGATAAACTACTACAAGAAGAGACCGGTATAAATGTAATGATTGCAGAAGACGCAGTATCTTGTGTTGCATTAGGAACAGGAAAGGCATTAGATAACTTAGATACGCTAGATGGCAGAGCAAGGAAGTAAAAAATGTCGAAGCAACAAAGAACAAAGTAGAGGAGCTATCCTCTACGGTGGTGGTAACAGCAATGTTACCACCATTTTTTTGACTTTTTTTTGCATTTGTGGTAAAATTATACATAAGAAGGAGGGGGTTTTATGAATAAACTAAGTAAAATTCTTTTAGTTATAATTATATTATTAGTAATCGCACTTGGAATTGCAATATACTCATCACATAAAAATTTACAAAAAGTTTTAGAAAGCAATAAAGAAATTCTTCAAATTGTTGAAGCTGTGAATAAAGCAGGTTATTCAATAAGTAATGCAGAAGATGGTTCATCTTGTTATCTTGTAAAAACAGAACCAGAAATGCCAGGAGAGGTATAGATATAAAAATACAAGGCTAAGATTTTTCTTAGCCTATTTTTTATTTTACTTCTTTGCTATTTTCATAATATTTTTTTAACTTCTCATAAACTAAATAGTTTATAGTTCCAGCAGGGTAGGTGCCAGATTTTGTTTGTTTTCCTGCAGGTACACCTGTTAGTATTTCAATTCCTTCATCAATTGTAGAAACAGCATAAATGTGGAATTTGCCTTGTTTTACACTTTCTATAACATTATCTGATAAATGCAAATTACGTACATTTTGAATTGGAATTATAACACCTTGCTCGCCAGTTAATCCACGGTTTTTACATATTGCGTAGAAACCTTCAATTTTTTCATTGACTCCACCAATTGGTTGAATTATTCCTTTTTGGTTAACAGAACCTGTTACTGCAATGGCTTGGTTTATAGGCATTCCTGAAAGGCTTGATAGAATTGCATAACATTCTGTGCTTGAAGCACTATCGCCATCAACACCGTTATATAATTGTTCAAAACATAAACTTGCTGTAAGTGATAGAGGAAAGTCTTGTGCGAATTTTTCTCCAAAGTATCCTCTAAGTATTAATATACCTTTTGAATGTGAAGAACCAGACATTTCAGTTTCTCTTTCAATATTTATAACCCCAGCTTTTCCCATAAATGTATTTGCAGTTATTTTTGTAGGCTTTCCAAATGAATAGTCGCCTATTGTTAAAACAGTTAAACCATTAATTTCGCCAACTTTATATCCTTCTGTATCAATAAGAAGAGAGTTTTCCTCAATAAGCTCAGTATATTTTTGGTCATATTTTTTTACTCTTTCAACACGTTTATCTAAAGCTTTTTGAACATAATCAACAGTAACAATTTTCTTTCTTGAAAGTTTTGCCCAAGTTGATGCTTCTGAAACAATTTCTCCAATTTCATTAAAGTGTGTAGAAAGTTTTTCCTTATCATCAGATAATCTAGAAGCAAATTCTACAACTTTAGCCATTGCTCCTTTATCTAGTGGTAGGCAACCTTCTTTTTCACAATAACTGTGAACAAATTTAGCGAGTTTAAGCATTGTATCATCAGTTCTTGGAGCAGATTCTTCAAATTCAACTTTTATTTTAAATAGTTTTCTAAAATCTGGATCTAAAGATAAAAGTGTATGGTAAATATTGGCATCACCTATTAAAATTACCTTTAAGTTAAGTGGAATAGGTTCTGGTTTTAGGGAAATCATTACTAAACTAGAACGTTGTTCCATATTATTATCTATAGAGGCTTCTTTTATAGATAGAGCTTTTTTCAAAGCATCATAGCAAGGCTGATTTGTAAGCAAATCTTGTGCTTGTAAAATTAAGTAACCACCATTAGCTTTATGAAGTGTCCCAGACTTAAGCATTGTGTAGTCGGTTCTAAGCATTCCATATTGATTTTCATATTCAAGTTTTCCGAATATATTTTGATAAGAATAATTTGAGTCCATAATTACTGGGCTTCCTTGAGTATTGCTGTTATCAACAAATAGATTTACCCTATAATTTAGCCATGGCTTAATCACCTCAGGCTTTGGAGCTTGTGGAGTAGGGGGTGTTGCAATTTCCTCAGCTATGAAATGCTCTATGTTTTTTAATATATCTTTTTTTACATTATCTAAAAATGTTGTTATTTTAGTATTCTTTTTGTAATTTGCTCTAATTGGGTTGATATAAGCATTTATAGTAAGTAGAGCAATATTAGATTGCCACTCATCAATTTTTTTCTCAGATTCTTTCTCAATTAATTTTAATTGACCAATAACTTGCATAATTTGTTCTTGAACAATTGGAGATTTTTCTTCATATCTGCTTTTTATTGCGTCATCTAATTTATCAAATTCAGCTTCATCAAGTGTTTTTCCTTCAAAAACAGGAAGCATGTATATTCCATTTGGTGCAGCTTTTACTTGAAAGTTGTTTTTTAATGTTTCCTTATTTAGGTTATCAAGTAATCTTTCACGTTTTTCTTCATATTTTTGTTTTATTAATTTTTTCTCTTTTTCAAAATCTTCATTGTTAAATGTTCTTTTTAAATATTTTTTAACGTCTTCAATAAGAGCATCCATATTTTGTGCAAATACTTTTCCTTCGCCAGCAGGAAGAGATACAGCGATTGGTTCATTTGGATTATCAAAATTATAGATATAACACCAGTCATCAGGTGTTTTTTGTTTTGAGGCTAATTCAGAAACATATTCTTTTGTATACATTGTTTTACCTACACCAGCAGGACCTTCAACATATAAGTTATAGCCTTTAGAATTAATACTTAAGCCAAATTGCAAAGCTGCAACAGCTCTTTCTTGACCATAAACTAGTCCAACATTATCAAGTTCTTCTGTAGTTTCAAATTCAAATACGTCAGGATTACATATTTTTTTTAAGTCCTTATAAGTTAATTCATTTCTTTTCATTGGTATATCTCCTTTTAATTTTAATCTATTAAAAATATAATGTCATAATATATGCATCTTCTATGCCATCATAATATTTTTTCCTTATTCCTAAGTTTTTAAAACCATATTTTAAATATAGCTTTTGAGCTATTTCATTTTTTGTATTAACCTCTAGTGTAAGAGAGGTTTTTGGTTTTGCAAGTTCTATAAGTTTTTCAAGCAAAAGGCTTCCAATACCTTTGTTTCTATAGCTTTTTCGAACCACAATATTTGTAATATGTGCATCATCAACTGAATACCATATTCCTGCAAAACCAACAATTTCGCCATTTTCTTTTGCAACAATGTATTTTGAACTTACATTTTGAAGCTCAGATTTTAAATTTTGTGGTTTCCAAAAATCATCAAATTCTAAATTGTATATTGGTTCAATTTCTTGAAAATCACCTAAATTCATGTATGATATTTCCATATTTATTTGTTTTTGTTCCTTTCTGCTTGAGAAGGACGTAAATACATAACAGCAAGATTATCACTATCAGTATATATTCCTTGCTTGAACTTTTTATAACCTGCAAGTCCAATGTTTTTGCTATAAATAGTATTATCAAATTTATTTGAAATATTTAAAAGTTTAGCGCCATCGCCAACATAGGTAATGTTTGGATAATTTTTAAAAACTTCAACTAAATTGTTAATATCATCTGCAAAATATTCAGAAACTAAGTTGTGATTTTTATCGAAAATAGCAGAGTATACTTGATTATTTCTTGCATCTAAAATAGAGCAAATGTAATCAAAACCTTCCACATTATAAGCTAAGCCTTCTAAAGAAGAAACTCCAACAACTGGAATCTTTTTTACTTCTGCTAAAGCTTTAACTGTTGCAACACCAATTCTAATACCTGTAAAAGAACCAGGGCCAATGTCGCATGCAATTAAACCAACATCTGAAAGTGAAAACCCTGTTTCTTCAAACAATTCTTGAATAAGAGGCATAAGCTTTTCAGAATGAGTTTTAGTATCGCAAATATTTAGTTCTTTAATTAATTTATCATCTTCAAGTAGGCAAACAGAAGCATTACTACTTGATGTTGAAACTGCTAAAATCTTCATGAATTTTGTCCTTCCTTATCTATATTTTCTATAGTTAAATATCTAATATTCTCATTTTCACTATCTTTTGAAATGTTTATTTTTATATATTTACTTAAAATAGGCTCAATTAACTCGCCCCATTCAATTAAGCAAATACCATTATCGAAATAATCGGTTCCACCAATTGCATAGAATTCATCTAAATCTTCTAACCTGTAAACGTCGAAATGATAAATATTAATATCATTTTTTGAATATTCATTAACAATAGTAAAAGTAGGGCTAGAGATCTCGTCTTCTAAGCCAAAATAGCTCAAAAAACCTTCTGTAAATTTAGTTTTTCCACTACCTAAATCACCAGTTAAAATTACAATATCTTTTTTATTCAATTTAGAGGCTAAATTAAACCCAATAGCCTTAGTTTCGTCTTCATTATTTGATATAAATTTAAGCATAATTCATCACTAGTATATTGTATATTAAAGAAGTGAATTTGTAAAGAAAAAATGCAAAAATTTAAAAGTTTTTTTGAAACAAACTCTTTTCTTTTTGTCAACCTATTTACAAATACCAATTTTTAGTATATAATATTTAGGAAAAATTAGAAGGAGAGGACGTTTATGGAAGAAGTATTAGACGAAAACCATTTAATAGCAATTAGAAAAGAAAAGTTAAAGGAATTGCAAGCACAAGGGAAAGACCCTTTTCAAGTAACAAAATATAATAGAACACATTTAAGCCAAGAAATAAAAGATAATTATGA
>ERZ772883.608-NODE-608-length-35495-cov-8.502257_pt1 | contig 35495 bp, 29 predicted proteins | sample MGYA00580575_ERZ772883 | MGnify/ENA primary metagenome ERZ772883 (study PRJEB29015, sample SAMEA2737666) | human gut metagenome | biome: human gut; feature: human-associated habitat; material: faeces | place: China | collected 2012 ...
ATAGCGCGCAGTCCGGGGTCAAGGGGCACTGCCCCTTGCGCGAGCCGCGAGGCCCTCCGCCGAGCGGCGGTAGAAAGGAGCCAATCTGCTTTCCTCCGAGCGCTCTGCGCGCACAACGCGCAGAGATGGGTGCAGGGCTTTAGCCCTGCTGGTGGTTGCGGTTAGGGCCGCGGAGGAGGTCGCCGGGGGCGACGGGGAAGGGAAAGCGCAGACGGAGCAGCGTTCCGGCTACGCTGGCCGTCTGGATTGACTCGCCCGTCTCGGCCAGAACCATGGAGCCGACCGTGAAGGGATGACTGCCTGTGGGGGTCAGGGCTTCCAGCTCGTCGCCCACGTAAAAACGGTTCTTTAGACGAATCAGGGCTGGTTCGTCCGGGACGGCGGCTTCCAGTACGTCGCCCACGTATTCCATGGTCTGGGAAAAGCCCTCCGCCCCGGCGGCAGGCTGGGGCGCGCCAAAGTAGAAGCCCGTGTTGCTCTTCCGGTGGCTGGCCTTGTTCAGCTCCCGCATCAGGTCGGGCACGGCCCGGCGGAAGGCCTCCTCGCCCTCCAGCTCCAGTAGATCCAGCGCCCGGCGGTAGACCGATACCACCGACGCTACATAGTAGGCCGTCTTCATCCGGCCCTCGATTTTCAGGCTGATAACGCCCGCGTCCCGCAGCTCCGGCAGATGGGGCAGCATACAAAGATCGTAGGCCGAGTAGAGATAGGTTCCCCGGTCGTCCTCGCAGACGGGCAGGTATTCGCCCGGACGCTTTTCTTCCATCAGATGATACTGCCAGCGGCAGGGCTGGGCACAGGCGCCCCGGTTGCCGCTGCGGCCCACCAGTGCGTTGGATAACAGACACCGCCCGCTGTAGGCCACGCACATGGCCCCGTGGACAAAGGCCTCCAGCTCCAGCTCCGACGGCAGGAGGGCGCGCATTCCCCGGATGTCCTCCATGGACAGTTCCCGGGACAGGACGATCCGCTCTGCCCCCACGGCCCGGTGCAGATGCAGCGCCGTGGGCGCGTTCATCACATTGGCCTGCGTGGAAATGTGGATAGGCAGCTCCGGCACCCGCTCATGCAGGGTCAGGCAGGCTCCCAGATCGCTGACGATGGCCGCGTCCGCGCCGCAGCGCAGAGCGGTCTTGCCCGCCTCGGCAAAGCCGTCCAATTCCTGATCCGTGGGCAGGATATTCATGGTGACGTAGAATTTCGCGCCCTGCTGGTGGCATCGCTCCGCCGCTTCCGCAAGGGCCGCTTCGTCAAAATTGCCCGCAAAGGCCCGCAGGCCGTACTGCTTCATGCCGCCGTACACCGCGTCCGCCCCAAAGCGCAGGGCCGCCTTCAGCTGCTCCATGCCCCCGGCCGGGGCCAGCAGCTCCATTCTTTTGCGTTGCTTCAAAGTCAAATTCCCCGTTCCTGATCGTAGGCCTGCCACAGGGGCGAGTAGATGGCCACGGCCTGATTGTGCTCCTCCAGCGTCTTGGAGAAATACAGTTCGCCGGTGTTGGGGTCCTTACTGCAGAAGTAGAGATACTTCTCCGCCACGTAGCTTTCGTCCGGGTACAGGGCCGCGTAAATGGCCTCGGGGGACGGGTTGCAGATGGGGCCCAGCGGCAGACCGCTGACAATGTAGGTGTTGTAGGGCGAATCCACCTGCAGGTCGCTGGAGCGAAGGGCCATGCGGCGTTCGCCTGTGATATAGTGAATAGTGGGGTCGCTCTGCAGCTTCATGCCGCTGTTCAGGCGGTTGTGGAACACGGCGGACACCTTGGCAAAGTCGGCCTTCTTGGCTTCCTTTTCGATCATGGAGGCCAGCGTCAGGGTCTGATCCATGGTCATGCCCAGCTCGGCGGCCCGCTCCTGCCACTCGTTGGAGAACACATAGTCCGTCTGATCCAGCAGCTTTTTCACAATGTCTCGGGGCGTGGCGTTGAGATAAACCTCATAGGTGTTGGGGGCCAGATAGCCTTCCAGCAGGTATTTGCGGCTGTTCACGTTCTGGGTCTTCAGTTCGTCCTGGATGAAGTAATAGTCCGTCACGCCCTCGCCGGTCTTGCACAGGCTCAGGAATTCCGCCGTATCCTGCAAAATGCCCTTTTCCTTCAGATAATTGGCGATGTTTTCGATGGTGTAGCCCGGAATGATCGTGATATCCGTCACGGTGGGCCGTCCGTCGCCGGTGGTCAGAAGCTGGGCGATCTGGAACAGATCCATGCTCTTTTTCACCTTGTAATCGCCCGCCTGAATCTTCTGGCCCATTCCGGCGAAGTCGCAGTAATACTTGAACACGGAGCTGTTCTTGATCAGTCCCGCGCTTTCCAGATTGCGGGATACCCGGCTCAGGCTGTTGCCCGTCTCCACGGAGAAGGCGATCTCCGTATCGTCGGCGGGGTCCACCGGGCTCAGATACTTGTCCTGCACATGGCTCCACACGGTGGACAGCACGCCGAACACGATCAGCAGCGCGCACAGGCCGATCAGGACGGGCCGGAGAATTTTCCACAGGCCGCTGAACCAGTACAGGCCGTATTTTCGGTCCTCCCGCAGGGATTCGTAGTCGTAATCCTGTTCTTCAGGGATTTGCGGATTCTTTCTGCGTTTCAATGGGGTTCCTCCTTGCTCAGCCGAGGGGAATATCCAGCCCGGCCTCCCGTGTGATCTTTTCCATCAGCTGGGCTACCAGCTGCTGCACCTTCATTTGGGCCAGCAGATACTCGCTGGCCTCCTCGCTTTCGTACAAAAGGGCGCTGAGCTGCTCGAAGGCGCGGGTATCCTCTTCTCTGGGCTCGCTGCCGGAAAGGGCCGCCATCTGCAGGGCGCTCTGGGCCGCGGCAAACCGGCGCAGCAGCGCCGCCGTGCCCTCGTCGGCCATCACGCTTTCCCGAAGGGCCGCGTAGCGCTTCCAGCTTTCGGTTTCGTGCAGGGCACTGAGCAGCTCATCCGCCGCCCGGCGCAGGTTCTCGTCCATGGTACCGGCCTCCCCGTGCTTTTCTTCCAGAAAATCCCGCCCTTAGTATAACGCATCTTGAGGGAAATTTCATTCCCTATTTTCCCCTTCTGCCGGTAACATACCCGCAAACAGCCATGCATATCCTTGCACCAGCCAGACGAAGGAGGAATGAACGCTTTGAGTGAACAGAACTTTGATCTGTACCGCGATATTGCCAAACGGACCGACGGCGACGTATACATCGGCGTGGTCGGGCCGGTGCGCACGGGCAAAAGCACCCTGATTTCCCGAATGATGGAGGAACTGGTTCTGAGCCGCATGGCGGCGGGCCCCCGGCGGGAGCGGCTCACCGACGAGCTGCCCCAGAGCGGCAGCGGCAAGACCATCATGACCACCCAGCCCAAATTCGTGCCCAGCGAGGCGGTCAGCGTCACGCTGGACGATCAGTCCGCCGTGCGGGTGCGCATGGTGGACAGCGTGGGCTATCTGGTGGAGGGCGCGCTGGGCACCGAGGAGGACGGCGCGTCCCGGATGGTGCACACCCCATGGTTCGACTACGACATCCCCTTTGAGCAGGCGGCGGAGATCGGCACCCGAAAGGTCATCACCGATCATGCCACCATCGGGCTGGTGGTCACCACGGACGGCAGCATCGCCGACCTGAGCCGGGAGGCCTATCAGCAGCCGGAGGAACGGGTGGTGCGGGAGCTGAAGGAGATCGGCAAGCCCTTTATCCTGATCCTGAACAGCCGCCACCCGGAAGCGGAAGAGACCCAAGCCCTGCGGCAGCGGCTCAGCGAGCGCTACGGCGTGCCCGCCCTTTCCCTGAACGTAAAGGAGATGGGCCTGCCCGAAATTCAGCAGGTCTTTCAGGAGGTGCTGTATCAGTTCCCCCTGCGGGAGATCCGCGTTTCCGTGCCCGGCTGGCTCAACGCGCTGGACGAAGGGCACTGGCTGGTGCAGCACGTGCTGGAGCACGTGAAGGAAGCCGGGGCGAAGGTCAGCTGTATGCGGGATCAGACGGTCTTTGCCGGAGCCTTTGCGGACAGTCCCTACACGGACGGTCTGCGGCCGGACGGCATCGAGCTGGGCACCGGGCGGCTGAATTTCGCCCTGCCCCTGAAGGACGGCCTGTTCAACCGAATTTTAGGCGAGGAATGCGGCACCACCATCGAGGGCGACGCGCATCTTCTTCGGCTGATGAAGGAACTGGTGGCGGCCAAGAGCGAGTACGACCACGTGGCGGACGCCCTGCGCAGCGTCCGGGAGACGGGCTACGGGCTGGTCACGCCCACCATGAACGAGCTGACCCTGCAGGAGCCGGAGATCGTCCAGCAGGGCAGCCGCTTCGGTGTTCGGCTGAAAGCCAACGCGCCCAGTCTGCATCTGATCCGGGTGGACATCGAAACGGAGGTCTCCCCCGTCGTCGGCACGGAAAAGCAGAGCGAGGAGCTGGTCAAATATCTATTGGAGGAATTCCAGAACGATCCCCAGACCATTTGGAACACGAACTTCTTCGGCAAAAGCCTGCACGAACTGGTGCGGGAGGGCCTTGCCAACAAGCTGATGCGCATGCCCGTGGACGCTCAGGAAAAAGTACAGGAGACCCTCAGCAAGATCATCAACGAAGGCAACGGCGGCATGATCTGCATCCTCCTCTAACAAGGGGCAGTGCCCCTTGACCCCGGACTGCGCGCCGTAGGCGCGCAGAGCGCTCGGGGGACATGCAGCTTGGCCGTGAAGCTACCGCCGCTCGGCAACAGGCCTCGCGGCTCGCCGGTCTGGTGCGGCTCCCTGCCGCTTGGCGAGTGCAGACCGCCATTCGGCGACAGGCCTCATGGCTCGCTGCAAAGGCCAGCATGAAATCAAAATCACGCTGGCCTTTTGCGCTGCAAAAATATCCAAGTCACATTAAAGTATCCCAACCCGCAAGGGGTGCGTATGCCCCACGCCGACTGCGCCGAAGCAGAGCGGCGATAGGCAGCGGAGGGAAAAAGCCTTGCCCTTTTTGAAAGAGGAAAAGAGTGAGCACGAGCGCGCACGAACGTAAATGTTGTCAGTTTAACCATGCTGCGCGCGACATTGCGAACTCCCTCTTTCAAAAATGGGCAATAAAGGGCTTTTTCCCGGAGTCGCCGTGCCGCTGGCTTTCTTTTGCACACTTTTCTTTCGCCATCGAAAGAAAAGTGTGAGCGCCCCTTGGGACGGCCAGTCCCAATCCGCGCCGGAGTCGGCGCGTCAATCCCCACCAAGGGGATTTGCTTACGGCAAAGTTGTTGCCTATCGCTGCAAGCAGGGGGCTTTCCGCTCGCCCCCTGCACCCCTTCGGATCGCCTCCGAAGTAAATGAGTACCCCATGAAGGTTATAAGCCCTTCCCTCACGCCGGAGTCGGCGCGTCACTCCCCCTCAAAGGGGAACTTCCTCGGCAGAGGCTTCTCTCTACGGAGCAAGCAGGGTGGCTTTCCGCTCGCCCCCCTGCACCCCCTTCGGGGAGTCGGCGTACCGATGAGGCATGGATTTGCGCCTGCAGGAGCACTGGGGACTTTCCTCGGGGCAAACAATCGAGCGACCCCGTTCCCCATCATATTCCCCCTGTCCCCCGCACACACTATCCCCATCCCCCGCATATCCTCCTATTGCCCGGCACAGGCAAACTCTAAGGAAAAGAGGTCATTCGCTATGCATCCGTATCGTGTAGGTATCGTGGGCGCGACCGGAATGGTCGGCCAGCGCTTCACTCTCCTGTTGGAACATCACCCCTGGTTTCAGGTGACCTGTCTGGCCGCGTCCGCCCGCAGCGCGGGAAAACCTTACCGGGAAGCAGTGGAAGGCCGCTGGGCGTTCAAGGATCGCCCCATTCCCGCTAACGTGGCGGATATGACCGTGCTGGATGCTGCTCAGGTGGAGGAAGTGGCCTCCCGGGTGGATTTCGTCTTCTGTGCCGTGGATATGAAGAAGGACGAGATCCGCGCGCTGGAGGAACGCTACGCCCGGACGGAAACGCCAGTGGTGTCCAATAACAGCGCCAACCGCGGCGTCAGCGACGTTCCCATGCTGATCCCCGAGATCAACGGCGACCACGCGGCGGTGATCGAGGCTCAGCGGAAGCGTCTGGGCACGAAAAACGGCTTCATCGTCGTCAAGCCCAACTGCTCCATCCAGAGCTATGTGCCCGCCCTGTGGCCCCTGTTGGATTTTGAGCCCAAGCGGGTCATGGTCTGCACCTATCAGGCCATCAGCGGCGCAGGCAAAACCTTCGAGCGCTGGCCGGAAATGGTGGATAACGTGATTCCCTACATCGGCGGCGAGGATGAAAAGAGCGAAAAGGAACCGCTGAAGATTTTCGGCCATCTGGAAAACGGCCAGATCGTCAACGCATCCGAACCGGCTATCAGCGCCCAGTGCCTGCGGGTCGCCTGCTCCGACGGCCATATGGCGGCGGTCAGCGTGGAGTTCGGCAAAAAGCCCTCTCTGGAGACCATTTTGGAACGCTGGGCCAACTGCCATCCCGCAACGGAGGGACTGGGACTGCCCTCCAGCCCGGAGAAATTCCTGACCTACTTCGACGACCCCGCCCGGCCCCAGACCCGACTGGATCGCGACCTTTACGGCGGTATGGGCATTTCCATCGGCCGTCTGCGGGAAGACCCCGTGCTGGACTACAAGTTCGTCTGTCTGAGCCACAACACCCTGCGGGGCGCGGCGGGCGGCGGCGTTCTCAGCGCCGAATACCTGTGCAAGCTGGGCTATATTCCCCACAAATAACCGCCTGACAGGAGGAAAAACATCATGACACAACCTCTGTTTCGCGGCGCGGCCACCGCGCTGGTCACGCCCCTTCGGGATGGCAAAGTGGACGTGGACGCTCTGCGGCGGCTGGTAGAGCATCAGCTGGAAAACGGCGTTGCCGCGCTGGTCAGCTGCGGCACCACCGGCGAGCCCTCCACCCTGTCGCTGGAGGAGCGGGAACTGGTCATCCGGGAGACGGTCAAGGCCGTAAACGGCCGCGTCCCGGTCATTTGCGGCACGGGGGCCAACTGCACCCAGACCGTCATCGACAACGAGCGCCGCTTCCGCGACCTGGGCTGCGCAGCCCAGCTGGTGGTCACGCCCTACTACAACAAGACCTCACAGGAGGGCCTGTACGCTCATTTTATGGCCATTGCCGAGCATACGGAGCTGCCCATCATCCTCTACAACGTGCCCAGCCGCACCACGCTGGAAATTCTTCCCGATACTCTGCGGCGGCTGATCCCCTCGGGCCGGTTCATCGCCCTGAAGGAAGCCAGCGCCAATCTGTCGCTGGTGCTGGAAAAACTGGACGCCATTGACGGACGGCTGACCCTGTACAGCGGCAACGACGACCTGACCTATCCCCTGCTGGCCATGGGCGCGCAGGGCGTGATCTCCGTAGTGTCCAACGTGCTGCCCGGGGAAATGGCCGCGCTGTGTCAGGCGTATTTCGACGGCGACGCGCAGGATTCTCTGCGCCGCCAGATTCGCCTGATGCCTTTCATCCGTGCCCTGTTCCGGGAGGTCAGCCCCATTCCCTGCAAGTGCGCCATGGAAATGATGGGCCAGTGCTCCGGGGAGCTGCGGCTGCCCCTGATCCCCGCCGCGGAAGAAACCAGAGCGGCGCTGAAAAAGTGCCTGACAGGGCTTGGATATCTGAAAAGCTAAAAACCGAGGGACAGAGCCATGCTCTGCCCCTCTCCATTTGACAAAGAAACGAGGTAGTTTATCCTATGAAAATTCTCCTTGGCGGCGCGCTGGGCCGCATGGGCCAGGAAGTGACGGCCGCAGCCGCGGAGGCGCAGGTAGAGATCGTCTGCGGCGTGGACGTGGCCTATACGGGTCAGCCGTCGGATTACCCCATCGTGACTGCTTTCGATCAGGCGACGCAGAAGGCCGACGTACTGATCGACTTTTCCCGTCCCTCGGCGCTGCCGGAGCTTTTGCAGCTGGTACGGAAAGAAAAAATGCCGGCCGTGCTGTGTACGACCGGTTATAACGAGGCGGAATTGCAGATGATCGAGGAAGCCAGCCGGGAAATCCCTGTTTTCCGCAGCGCCAACATGAGCCTTGGCGTGAACGTCCTGCGCCATCTGGTGCAGGAGGCCGCCCGCGCCTTAGGCGAGGACTTCGACGTGGAGATCGTGGAGCGCCACCACCGCATGAAGGCGGACAGCCCCAGCGGCACCGCGCTGATGCTTTACGACTCGGTGAAGGAAGCCACGGAAACCCTGCGCCAGCCGGTATTCGGCCGCTATGGGCGCACCGCCCAGCGCCAGCCCGGCGAAGTGGGCATCCACGCCGTGCGCGGCGGAACCATTACCGGCGAACACGAGGTCTGCTTCTATGGCGACGGCGAAGAACTGATCCTGACCCATCGGGCGGAGAAGCGTTCGCTCTTTGCCCGGGGTGCGCTGCGGGCCGCCGCCTTCCTGATGGACAAGCCTGCCGGAAAGTACGACATGCAGGACCTGATCGAAGAAATGCTTCGTTAACCCTCGGCGGACGGGCCGTTCCAGTCGTCCAGATGGCTCTGCAGGGTGGACAGAATCTCATGCATTACATAGCGCTGGCCGCGGCTTAGACCGTCGGGGCCGCTGTCGTTACGCACGGTATTCAGGCTGTCGCACAGAAGGTAATCCACGCCCACGTGCAGGGCGTTGGCCAGCGCCACCAGCGTTTCCAGACTGGCCTTGCGGGAGCCGCGCTCCAGATGGCCGATGAAGGAAGTAGTCACGCCCACCTGCCGGGCCAGCTGCTCCTGAGTCATGCCCTGCTCCACCCGGCGCTTGCGGATTCTTTTTCCCAACGCGAAATAGTCCATATTTGACGCTCCTTTCGTTCAAAAACTTCGTTCGGAAAAATATTCCATTTTTCGACATGTTTCGTGGTAATTTGTACCATCATCTTTAGAAAAAAACCTCCGTTTCATTTTTCGCTTTGTGGGGGATGAGCGGAGGTTTTTTGCGTTTGTTAATAGGGGCGTTCCTTTCCGAAGAAGCACACGGCTACCGTGCCCGGGCCGCAGTGCGCGCCGATCACGGGGCCCACATAGCGGGTGGAGATATTGCCCAGACCGGGGATCTTCTCCCGGAGCAGCTGCGCCAGCCGGTCGGCGTCCTCGGGCGCGTCGGCATGCAGCACATACATTTCCGCCTCGGCGGGATCGTCGATGTTCTGAGCGGCCAGCTCCGCCAGCGTGCGCAGCGCCTGCTTGCGGCCCCGCACCTTGTCCGTGGACAGCAGCTTGCCGTTCCTGCCCTCTGTGATGATGGGCTTCAGATCCAGCATGGTGCCTACGGTAGCGGCCACGGCGCTGATGCGTCCGCCCCGGCGCAGGTAGGTCAAATCGTCCACCGTAAAGAAGGCCTGAGAACGGCTCTTGTTTTCTTCCAGCCACGCGGCCACTTCGTCCATGGTCTTGCCCTGCCGGTACAGCTCGTGAGCCTTCAGCACCAGAATGCTCTGGGGCAGCGAAATGCTCAGGGTATCCACCACGATCATGCGGCGCTCGGGGTAACGCTGCAGAAGCTCCTCCCGGGCGGCGTAGATATTCTGAATGGTGCCGGACAGCTGGCTGGAAAACGCCACGAACAGGATATCCCGGCCTGCGGCGAACACGGGCTCGAAGTATTCCTCGTAGGCGGCGGTAGGCAGCAGGGACGTGACCGGCGCGGCGCCCTTGCGCATGGCGTCGAAGAACTCCTTTTCCCTGCCGTTGCGGCCCAGATCGTCAAAGTATTCCTTGCCGTCCACCATGTAGGGCATGTAGACCATGTTCAGCTCCAGCTCGTCTACAAACCGAAACGGCAGATCGGAGTCCGAATCCGTGAAGAATGCGTATGAATTCATAGTTCCTCCTTGTGTCAGATGATTCCATGAAATGATATGATGGCGTATAAATCCAATGCTATTGTAGCGGATTTTTGTCTGAAAAGCAATGTTCCGGGGCGGCAAGTTTCAAATGTGTCTTTTCCCTTAGCGGGTGGTTTCCATCTGGCTGTCGAAAAACAGGGGCGTTCCGCCTGTGTGCAGGAACAAAATCCGCTCGTTTCGCAGCCCCAGCCGGCGAATTTCCTGCACCATGCCGTAATAGCCCTTACCCACGTAGGTCAGATCCATGGGCATTCCGTAGCGGCGGAAGACCTGCCGGGCGCATTCCGCCATTTCCGGGGTGGATACGCCATATTGCAGCGCGTAGCGGTCGGTGAACTGAAGCTCCGGGCCGCAGTATTTCTCCCCCAGAAAAGCCTCCACATACCGGCGCAGATGCGCCTTGCCGTTTTCCTCACTCCGGGCGATAGAGATACCGTGAATCTCCGTATCGCCCCCATCCAGCAAACGGCCGCACAATAGTCCGGCCTGCGTCATGCCCGTGCCCGCCGCCAGAAACAGCCGGTCAAAGGAACAGCCCAGCTCCTGTTGCTGGCGCAGAATTTCCGGCCATACCTTTCGATAAGCGCGCACCGGCGTGGCCAGATTGCCCTGCCCGGTGGAGTCGCCGTAAATATAATAAGGCTTCCGCCCCTGCCGCCGGCTTTCCGCCAGCGCCCGTTCCACCGCCTCCCCTACGCCGGTTTTCAGGCAGGGGACGATCTGCGCTCCGAAGCTTTCGCAGAAGCGCTGGTTAAAGCTGGGACGGCGCTGGCCGTCGTCATCCGCCGGGGACAGGATGGTGCAGGGAATGTTCCGGGCGCAGCAGAGGTTGCTCAGCACCCGGCAGAGGTTGGAGCGGGCGTTTCCGTAGGCGATCAGGTGGTCTTTCCCCTGCCGCTCCATATCCGCCAGGTATTCCAGCCCGATGCGGGCCTTGTTGCCGCCGAAGGAGTAGGGCAGCAGGTCTTCACGCTTTACATAGACGCGGTTTCCCTGCTCGTCCTCCCAAAGAAATTGGATCGGCGTGGGGGCAAAATCCATGGCGGGCACTTCCTTTTCTGATTCAATGCTTGCTTTCCTTGGCTCCCCGGCGTTTTAGCGCGTCAATCCAGCGGCGGGGAAGAAGGTGCTTGGCGGCGTATACACATTTCTGCTTCAGGGGCAGCTGCCGCCGCACCCGGCGCAGGTCGGCCTGATGGGCGGGATGCTTTTCGTCCGTATTCCACAATTCCACAAACAGATAGCGGTCCCGCAGGGGTGCAAGCCCGGCCCGATAGCGTCCGCCGGTCATTTCGTCCACCTCATCCAGCATGTCTACCACGCTGGCCGCCCGGCGGGCGGTACGGACGGCGTTTTCCTTTTTCCACACCTGAAAGGCGCTGCCGGGCACGTTTTCCCGGTACACGCAGGCGTAGCGGTGCAGATACTCTCCGCTGCCCAGCGCGGTAAAATATAGCCGCATTTTCAGATCGCCGTGCTCGCACATCCGGTGGTGATACGCCTCGCTGACCTGCTCCCACAGGGCCCGGGGGAAGAAAAACCCCGCGGTGGGCACAAAGCTCAGCGCCGCCATTTCCCCCAGATCGTATCGGTGATCCGCCCCGTAATAGGCGGGCCGCTCCGACTCATAATAGGGCACGAACTCCCGGGCGTGTTCCCGCCAGTCCGGGCCGAAGGACTTGCTTTCCTCCACGATATATCCGTTGGTAAAACAGAAGGTGCAGTCGGGGTGACTTTCCATATAATCGGCCTGTGCCTGCAGCTTGCCGTCATCGCACCAGAAATCGTCGCCTTCGCACAGGGCGATATACTTTCCCCTCGCCCGGGGAAAATTGAAGGTCTCGTTGATGGGCACGCCCTTGGAATACTGGTTTTCCTTCTCGAACACAGGGCAGACGACGTCCGGGTAACGCCGGGCGTATTCCTCCAGAATTTCCACGGTGCCGTCGCCGGAGCAGTCGTCATGCACCAGAATTTCAAAAGGAAAATCCGTTTTCTGGCTCAGAAAGCTGTCCAGCGTCTGCCGGATGTAGCGGCTGTGCTGATAGGTAGTGGTGCAAATGCTCACCAACGGTTCCATGGGCAGACCTCCTTGGGATGATCAAACACACATAAATCATCCAAAATTGTACCCGAGCGGCGGAAAACTGTCAACCGCAGGGGGACAGACAAAAGCCGCGGCAATTTTGCCGCGGCTTTTGGGTTGGTTTCAGGATCAGTCGAAGGGCACGTAATCAGGATCGTCACGGTCGTCTTCGTAGATCTTCTTAGGCTCGGTGGTTTCGGGCTTCACGGTTTCCTTGGACTCCTCAACCTTGGCAGGTTCCTTGTTGCCCTCGGCCTCCGCGGCCTTGCCGTTCTCGCTTTCCTTCTCGGCGGGCTTGCTTTCCTTGATGACGCGGGGCTTGGCGATACCGGGAGCCACGGTCACATGGAAGCTGGCATAGCTGCCTTCGCTGTACAGGTTGCCGTCCGCGTCCTTGTAGCGGGCCCGGATGCGCAGCACCTGATCCTCGCCGGTGGGGTTCTCGGTGACGTACAGCTCGCCGTCCACGATGCTGGCCTTGACGGTCTCGTCCGAGCAATAGACGCTCCACACGATGTCGTAGCCTTCCACCGCGCAGGAGACTTCCGCGCTGAAGGTGTACACCTTGCCGGGCACGACCTTGGCCACGTCGGGGCCGTAGACGGTCACGCCGATCTCGGCGGGCGCTTCTTCCTTCTTAACGGGCTTCTGCTCCTTGGCGTCCTTCTTTTCCTTTTCGTTCACCACGACGGTCTCTTTTTCCGTCTCGGCTTCGGCGGGCGCTTCGTCCTTGGTTTTCTCGTTCTGGACAGGTTCCTCGTCGCCGCCGGAGATCACCAGCTTGATGTTCTCATTCTTGGTATCGATCTCCGTCTTCTTTTCCTCGGCTGCGGGTTCGGCAGACTGTTCGTCCTTCTGAGTTTCCTCAGGCTGTTCAGCCGGCTGGATCTCTTCGGGCTGGGCGGTTTCTTCCTCGCCGCCGGAGATCACCAGCTTGATGTTCTCATTCTTGGTATTGATCTCCGTCTTTCTGACGGCGGGCTCGGCAGGCTTTTCCTCCGCCTTGGGCTCCTCGGCGGGCTTTTCTTCCGTCTCGGGCGCTTCCTTGCTTTCTTCGTCCTTGGCGGCAGGCTCTTCCTCGCCGCCGGAGATGACCAGCGAAATGCTGTCGCTCTTCGTGTCGATGCCCTTGGCGGGAGCCGTCGCGGCTTCCTCCGGCTGGGCGGCGGGCTCGTCGTCCGCCACGGCGAAGTCATCGTCGGGCAGGAGCGCCGCACCTTCCAGCGTCATGGTGGCGGCCTTGGCCTCCGGGGCGGTCTCCGTAATGATGAAGCTGTACTTGGCGCTGACCTCATGCGTGTTGCCGTCCTCGTCCTTGCAGGCATAACGGGCGGTCACGAAGATCTCCTTGCCCACCAGAGAGGGTTCGCCGGGCACGGTCACGACGCAGGTATCATCCGTGGCGGTGAAGGTCACGTCGGCCTTACCATTGTTGGCAGCTACAGCGAATTCGGCCTTGGGGTTGGCCTCAGCGGCGGAGATAGCCACCTTGAAGGTAGCGGACTGGCCGATGCTGACGCTCTTCTGGCCTTCCACGAAGGTGATGCTGATGGGGGCCTCCGCGTACACCACGGTGACGTAGCACACGGCGGTCTCGCCGGTGGGCACTGCGGTGGCGGTGACTTTCAGCTGCTTGACAGTCTCAAACTTGCTGATCTTCAGGATACCAGTGGAGGAGCCGATGGTGGTGCCGGAGCTCTTGGTCCCGTCCACGCCTTCCACGCTCCAACGCACGGTCTCGTTGTTGCTGTTCTGCACGGTGGCGATGAAGGTGGTCTCCTTGCCCGCCTGCAGCTCGCTGACGGACTTGACGATGGTCACGACAGGGGCCAGATCGCCGGTGGAGTCGTCCGTCGCGGTCTTAATGGTAGTGGAAGCGCTGTACGCCTTGCCTTCCACGGTGGTGGAGGCCGTCACCAGCAGCTCCAGACCGGCCTTTTCGTCCGCGTCGATGGTGACGATACCGTTCTGATCGATCTTGGTCTCATCGGCGGTGCCGTTGGCCAGCGTCCAGCTCCACGTCAGGCTGTCCTGATCGCCGGTGAAGCCGGACAGCAGGGCGGTGCAGACCACGTACTTCTTGCTGGTGCCCACGGTCACGCTGTCGCGGTCGGCGTAAACTTCCGCCTTGGTCGCGGTGGTGATGGGGTTAAAGGTCGCGGTCACGGTGGCGGTATGGTCGCCGGTCTTGTTGTATTCCGCGCTGACCGCGCCGGGAACGGTGAACAGGCTCTTACCGCTGTTGGGGAAGGTGTACTCCGCAGCGGAGGTCAGGCTGATGACGGCCTTGTAGACCTTATTGGCCTCGAAGATCGTAACAGCATTGCCCTTTTCATCCTGCCAGACCACGGTGCCCTTATACTGGGCACAATCGCGGATGGCCGTCACCGGGGTCTTGCCCTTCTCGGGAGCGGTCACGCCATAGATGCAGAAGTTGTCCACTTCCTGCGTGGCGGTCAGTTTGCCAAAGTTGATGGTCACAGTGTTGCCCACCAGAGAACCGGACACGGAGGTCTTGCCGTCCACATCGGTGGCGCTGACGGAGCCCAGACGGTAGCCGCCGGTCAGGCTGGTGAAGTTCACCACGGCCTTGTAGCTCTCGCCGGTGCGGAAGGTGCCGTTGTCCGACAGGCTGGGAGACCAGCTGATGTCGGCGCTGTAGGTCACAGTGTAGGACTTGCCCGTAGCGTCCTTCCAGACGGCGGTGTTGTTGTTCAGCTTGAGCACAGGGCTCTGGCCCACCTTGGGGGTGATGGCGGAAGTCAACGCCACGTTGACCGCATTGCCGCCCGCAACGGTGGTCTTGGCCGTAAAGGCCTTTTCATTATTGTTGATGACATAGCTGCCGGTGGCTTCTACCTTGGCGATGATCTCCTTGCCAGCATCGCTGGAGGTGATGGTGTAGCTGGAGGTAGTGGTTCCCGACTTCTTGCCGCCGATGGTCCACGTGTACTTCACGCAGCCGGAGGCCGCCGCTTCAGACGGATTGACCTTCACAGAGATCGTCTGACCCACCTGAGGCTGGCTGCCGATGTTCTGCTTGGTGCTTTCGTTATAGAGGTAGATGCCGGTAATATTCTTGCTCTTCAATACAGCGCTGGTAGCGGCGCTGGTGGCGGTCGCGCCGTTGTACTTCAGCGTGACGCGGATCTGCTTGCCCACGTCGTCGGAGGTGACGGTGTAGGTATTATCCGTGCTGCTCTTGGTCACGGTGCCGATCTGCCACAGATACAGGCAGTCTGCCTTGGACAGATTCTGCGGGTCGGACACCGCGGTGATCACGTCGCCCACCACAGGCTCCGTCACGGTGAGGGACACGCTGTTCAGGGTGTACTTGCTGTTCACCGGGCTGGTGATGGCGCTGGCCACCACGCCGCCGTAGATACCCTGACCATAGGCGCGGACATAGATCGCCTTGCCGACATACTTGTCTTCCACCGTATAGGTGTTGCTCCAGCCGCTCTGGACAGGCTTGTCCTCGCCGGAAACATACCAGTAGTACAGCACGGAGTTGGCAGTCCGGGCCTCTGCCGGTTCGGCAGTGGCGGTCAGGGTCATGCCCACCACGGGAGCATTGCTGTCCAGCGACACCTTGGTCAGGTTGACCATCTTCACAGGCTGGCTGGCAGCGCTTTCCACCGTACCGGCGCACTTGTCCGTGCCGGTGGCCTTCACGGTGATGACCTTGCCCATATCAAAGGCGGTAGGCGTATAGGAAGCGCCGGAGCCCATCTTGATGCCGTCCACATACCAGACATAGCTGGCGGTGGCGCTGCCGGGGGTCACGGTAGCGGTGATCGCCTGACCCACCACAGGGAAGGACGTGCTCAGTTTGACTTCTTTCAGTTCCAGCGCGTCGGCGACCTTGGAGGTCATATCGCTGGCGGCCTGGCCGGAGAAATCGCCGGTGCCGGTGGCGTAGACCTGAATCTGCTTGCCGGAATCGGAGGCCTGCACCACATAGGTGGCTTCCTTGCCCTTTTCCACACCGGCAACGCGCCAGCTATAGGTGACGGTCGCGGAGGAGGGCGCAACGACAGCCTTCAGAATGTCGCCCGCCAAAGGCGCGGAATGGTCGGCGATGGTGTTGACAATCATCACGCCAGCAACCTTGCGTTCCTTGGTCACAGGCTGGGACAGGACGCTGACCTTCTGCCCCGCCCACTGGCCGTTGCCAGTCACGACCAAAAGAATCTTGTGACCCACATCGGCGGTCGTGGCGGTATAAGCCGCAGCCGTGCTCAGCTTATTGGCGTCCTTGGCCTCATCCCGGTACCACTGGTAGTCCACCGTGGCCTGCGCGGGCGTGATCGTCGCCGTCAGGGTATCGCCCACCAGCGGATACTCATAATTGAGCTCCACCTTGGTCAGGGCGCTGTAGGGAATGGGGGTGGGAGCGGGCGTAGGCGCGGGCAGGGCGATGAACTTGGTCATCATATAGCCCACGCTGGAGCCGATCATGACCCGGGTCCATTCGCCCTTGTAGCCCAGAATGGTCAAAGGCGTGCCATCGCTGTACAGGCCCAGACGACGGCCGTTGGGCGCGGTGCGCAGCCATGTGCGCTTGCCGTTGCCCGCATACACGGTAGCGGTGCCCAGCGAAGGCGTGCTGGACGTGCTGCTGCCGCCGCTGGAAACCAGGAACTTGCTCATCATGTAGCCGGTGAGCGTGCCCGCCTGAATGCGCGTCCAGACAGTTCCCTTCTCCAACACGGTAACGACCGTGCCGGAAGGCAGCGTGGTCTGGCTGGCATAGCTGGTGCTGGGGCCAAGGCGCAGACGCACCCCGTACTGGTTGCCGCTCTGCACGGTCGCATAGCTGGCCTCTGCCAACGTGGCGCTCATGGGCGTCATGGTCAGCAGAATCGCAGCCAGCAGCAATGTGACGACGATCTTCTTCATAGTCCGTATCCCTCCATAAACAGCGTATCGCGGCGGTCAAACCGACAGGCCCGCCTTGTATACTGCGATAATCCATTGCAAATGATACCAGATTCATTGCAATTTGTAAATAGGTTGTAATATTTTCGTGATAATTTTTGGAACATTTATTGACGAATTTGTTCCAGTACTTTCACGATTCCATCACGGATGGCGGGTTCTTCCTGCGAAATGGTGCAGACATGGGGTACGCCGTGGAGCCACAGCTTCCACTTTTTTTCGCTGCCGACGCCGTTCAGGATGCAGTCCGCGCTGCCTTCCCAGATCGTTTCATCGTCTTCCGACTGCACCGCCAGCACCGGGCAGGTAATATTAAAAAGATTCTTCCGGGCCAGCCGGATCAGGTGGTAAAGGTCCGCGCCCTTGGCCGTGGGGAAGCCGGTGTAGCCGAAATCGTAGTCCGCGTTCAGCACCACGCTCCGTTCCGGGTGATCGCCCCACGAAATGCGCGGGATCACCTTGCCCATCACCCCCGACAGGCACAGGAAGCGATTCTTCGTGGCCATAGGCGCGGAGATGGGAATACACGCGTCCACCTGCATCTGCTCTGCCAGCAGCAGGGCCAGCACGCCGCCCATGCTCAGGCCGCAGACCGTCACGGTCTTGCAGGTCTTCTTCATTTCCAGAACGGCGGTCTTGGCCGCCTGCAGCCAGCTCTGCCAGCTTTCCTTCGCCATTTCCTCCTCGGTGGAGGCATGGCCCGGCAGGCAGATGGAGCGCACGGTGTAGCCCCGCTCCGCCAGATCGTCCGCCAGCATCCGCATATGGGCGGGGCTGCCGGTAAAGCCGTGCATCAACAGAATGCCGTTGCCGTCTCCTTGAACATCGACGGGCTGGCACACGGGGCGGTCAAAATATCCTTCAGGCGTAGGTTTCATCTGATTTTCATCCTTTCGGGCCTGCTTGTCCGGGCGTTATCAGCCTATGACCGACAGACCTCCTATATGTATGACGTTGGAGGGACTCCATTTTGTTCCCGTTTTTGGAAAAAATTCCGATTTTCGTTTACTTCCGCAGTTTTTCCACATCTTCCCGGCGGCCCATCACCAGCAGGGTGTCGCCGGTATGGAAGGGCATGTCCGGGGCGGGGGCCACCAGATAGCGGCCCTCCCGGTGGACGGAGAGGATATTCACGCCGTATTTGCGGCGCACGTCGGCGCTGCGCAGGCTTTCGCCCTCCCACCCGTCGGGCAGAAGAATTTCCGCCAGCTGGTAATCGCCGCTCAGTTCCATCAGATCCAGCACGGAAGGCGTAATGATGGAACGGGCCAGCCGAACGCCCATGTCCCGCTCGGGGAAGACCACCCGGTCCGCGCCGATCTTCCGAAGCACCTTGGCGTGCAGGTCGTCGTTGGCCTTGGCGATCAGGTAGGGAATGCCCATCTCCTTCAGCAGCACACAGATCAGGATGCTGTCCCGGGTATTCTGCCCAATGGCCACCACCGCCGCGTCGAAATTCTTCACGCCCAGCGAACGCAGGGCCTCCTCGTCCGTCGCGTCCAGCTGCAGGGCCTGCGTCACATGGGGCGCGATCTGGTTGACCAGCTCCTGATCGCTGTCCACAGCCAACACTTCCTGTCCCTGGGCGCACAGAGCCCGGGCCATACTGGAACCGAAGCGTCCCAGACCGAATACCAGATATTGCTTTACCTTCATAAAAAACCCTTCCTTCTCTTTTGACGCTCTCTTTGACGATGCTTCGGGCTCGGATTTCCGGCCTCAGCCAATCATAATCTTCTCCTCCGGGAAATGCACCCGGTTCCGCGCGCCGTCCCTTTCCCGGCGGATGAGCGCCGTGGCCAGCGTCAGCGGGCCTACCCGGCCCAGATACATCAGGAGCATCAGCAAAATTTGTGAGCTGCGGCGCAGCACTCCCGTGCCCGCCGCGCTCAGGCCCGTGGTGGAAACGGCGGAGACCGTCTCAAAAACCAGATTCGTCAGGCTGACACCGTGTCGGCGCTCCAGAATCGACAGGGCGCAGGTAACGGCCAGCACGAAGGAGATGGCAATGAAGGTCAGCGCCACGGCCCGGCGGCCGGTGTCCTGCGAAATTTCCTTTCGGAAGACGGTGATCCGATCCCGGCCCCGCACCACGCTGTGCACCAGCAGCAGCAGCGCCGCCAGCGTGGTGGTCTTGATACCGCCGCCGGTGGACGCGGGGGACGCGCCGACCAGCATCATCAGGCAGCTGAGCAGCTTGGTGGAGTCGTTCAGCGCATCCTGACGAACGGCGGCAAAGCCTGCCGTGCGGCAGGTGACGGCCTGAAAAACGCTGCCGGTCACCCTGTCCCACAATGTCATGCCCTCCCGGCCCAGCGTGGCCGGATTCCGTCCCTCCAGCAGGAAGACGGCCAGCGAGCCGCCCAGCAGCAAAGCCCCGTTCACAGCCAGCACCAGCTTGGTATGCAGGGACAGCCGGCCCAGACTCTTGCGGTGGCGCAGCAGCTCCAGCATCACTGCGAAGCCCATGCCGCCCAGCTGAATCAGGCCGATCAGCGTCCACAGCACCATGGGATCCTGCCGGAAGGCAAGCAGGCTGTCGCCGTTGCCGAACAGGTCAAAGCCTGCGTTGCAGAAGGCGCTCACCGCCGTAAACAGGCTCAGCCACAGGCCCCGGGCCGTTCCGTAGCGGGGAATCAGCCGCGAGGCCAGCAGCGCCGCGCCCGTCAGCTCAATGACCAGCGCCATCAAAAAGAACCACAGGCTCAGCCTCACCATGCCGGACAGGCCGTTCTGGTTCATGGATTCGCTTAACAAAATGCGGCTGTGCAGCGAAATGCGTCTGCCGATCAGTACCATGCCCAACGTGGCGAAGGCCATGAAGCCCAGCCCGCCCACCTGAATCAGGCACAGCAGCACGATCTGTCCGAAAAGGCTCAGGTCACGCCCGGCCTCGATCAGGGAAAGGCCGGTGACGCACACGGCGGACGTGGCGGTAAACATTCCCTTCAAAAGGCCCAGGGACGTTCCGTCAGCGCTGGCGGCGGGCAGCGTCAATAGCAGCCCGCCTGCCAAAATCAGCGCCAAAAATCCCAGACAAAGCGCCCGTCCGGGAGACAATGTCTTGTGGCTCAGCGGCTTGCGCCGGTCGGAGAAAACAGTTTCTTCACTCAAAGCAGTGGTTCCTTTCGTTCTTTTTCCAAAAAAAGCAGGATCAAGGCCTTCTTTATTATAAGCAGAAAAAGCAAGTTTGTATAGCCGGGTTTTGGATCGGCAGGAGTTTAGGCTGTGCAGATAGAATGACTAGAACGCCGCCGCAGGCGACCCTGCCGACGGTTTTATTCTTTCAGAAACGAGGCGCACAAACGATGTGGACTTCTTTGATGGGCAGTCTGCCCCTGCTGAAATCGGGCCGCTCCGTATCCGTCAACTGGGAAAACCGTACCGGGGCCAAGGGCGCAGCCTGTCAGGCCAGCAGCGCTCTGGGCAAAAGCCGCAAGGGTTCGCCCTGCATTCCCAGCATCGCCGCAGGCGAGACGGTCACGCTGGCGGAGCTGACCGGCAGCGGTGCGATCCAGCACATCTGGTGTACCGTAACGGACGCCACGCCCAAAGGCCGCTTTGTCCTGCGGGATCTGGTACTGCGTATGTACTGGGACGGTGAGGAAACGCCCTCGGTGGAGTGTCCGCTGGGCGATTTCTTCCTGAACGGCTTTGCCCGGGGCTGCTCCGTCAATTCCCTGCCCGTGGCCGTCAATCCCAATCGGGGCATGAACTGCTTCCTGCCCATGCCCTTTGCCAGCCATGCCAAAATCACGCTGGAAAACCAGCACGCGGGGGATATTCCCGGCTTCTTTTATCAGGTGGACGCGGTACTGACCGACAGCATCCCGGAAAACGCGGCCCGTTTCCATGCCCAGTGGCGGCGGGAAAAGATCACCCAGCTGAAACGGGATTACGTGCTTCTGGACAACGTCCGCGGGAGGGGGCACTATATCGGCACCTATCTGGGCATCTCCGCACTGGAACGCTACTGGTGGGGCGAGGGTGAAATGAAGTTCTACATCGACGGCGACGGGGAGTTTCCCAGCCAGTGCTCCACCGGCACGGAGGATTACTTCGGCGGCGCGTGGTCCTTCGGCGGCCAGACGGACGAGCAGGGCCATATGCTGGAAAAGACCTACTGCACGCCCTTCATGGGCTACCCCTTCTATTCCCGGGACGACAATTTCCACAACGATTACTTCAACCGGGACTGCCCGCCCATGCGGGGCTTCTATCGCTGGCACATGATGGATCCCGTGCTTTTCGAAAAAGATCTGCGGGTGGAGCTGCAGCAGATCGGCGTCTGCGAGCTGGGGTTATTCGAGCGTCAGGACGACGTGTGTTCCGTCAGTTACTGGTACCAGACCGAACCCCACGGAGCGTTCCCGATCCTGCCCTGCGCCCGGGATCGCTGGCCGCGGTAACGGCCATTTTCCGCGTCTGTTCTCCAAGGAACAGGCGCTTTTCTTTTTCATACCCCTTTTCCCGCCGCATACCCTTTGGGGAGGAGGGATGCGTCATGCTGACGGCGTTTATGCTGTGGATCATCCGGGACTGTCTGTTTTTACTGGGGTACATTTCGGGGCGGCAGAACTTCCCAAAGCCGCTGAACGCAGAAGAAGAGCGGGAGGCCCTTCTGCGGATGCGGGAGGGCGACGAGGACGCCCGTCAAAAGCTGATCGAACACAACATGCGGCTCATCGTCCACGTAGCCCGGAAATACAAGATCCCCGGCTGCACCTTCGACGACCTGATCTCCATCGGCTCCATCGGGCTGATCAAAGCCGTGCGCAGCTACGACATGAATGCGGGTACGTCGCTGTCTACCTACGCGGCGAGGTGTATTGAAAATGAAATCCTCATGTCTCTGCGCCAGAGCAGAAAACAACAGGGAGACGTGAGTCTTGACGAGCCTCTGGGCACCGACCGGGACGGCAACGCGGTATCCTTTGCCGACCTGCTGGGCACCTCGCCCGATCTGGTGGAAGAGGAAGTCCGCCGTCGTATCACCCTGTCTGGCGTGAAGCGGGCCCTGCCCACCCTTCCGCCCCGGGAACGGCTGGTCCTAAGCCTGCGCTACGGTTTGAAGGACGGTGCGGTGCATCCCCAGCACGAGATCGCCAAAATGCTGGGGATATCGAGGTCGTATGTCTCCCGCGTGGAAAAGCACGCCGTCGAGCTGCTGCGGGAAGCCCTGCTGAGCGGGGAAGAAAACCCGTAAGCCGTTTCTTTTCGATTTTCGCTGTCATGCCGGGAGTCTTGCGCCGCATAGGGTATAGGGAGAATCCACCGAAAGGAGAATTTTTCCATGACCCAGAATCATACAGAAAAAATCTGTGCGGAGGAATACACCGTCAAACGGGGCGACAGCTTCTATCTGATCGCCCATAAGCTGGGCGTTCCCCTGCGGGATCTGCTGGCCGCCAATCGGGATATCCACCCGGCCCGGCTGATGGTGGGCGATGTGCTGTGCATTCCCCGGGAAGAGGACGATACGCCTCCCGCCGGGACGGGTTCGGGCGGCACGGGTTCTACCGGCGGTACGACCAATTCCGGCAATACAGGCTCTACCGGCGGTACGACCGGTTCGGGCAGCACAGGCTCCACAGGCGGTACGACCGGTTCGGGCAGTACGGGCTCCACAGGCGGTACGACTGGTTCCGGCAGTACGGGCTCCACCGGCGGTACGACTGGTTCCGGCAGCACCGGCTCTACCGGCGGAACGACCGGTTCTGGCAGCACAGGCTCCACGGACGATCCGGAAGACGAAACCCCCGCTCCTTCCTGCCCCGTGGATCAGCGGGTGCAGGTGGAGCAGGGGCAGACGGTAGCGGATATTCAGTTGAAGAACCTGTTGAGCCGCCATACGCTGGAAAGCGCCAACCCCGGCGTGAATCTGGATCGGCTGCGCACCGGGCAGACTCTGTGCGTGCCCACAGAGAACGTGCCCTGCGACGTGCCGGAGACCTACACCATGGGCACGGGAGAAACGCTGGAAAGTCTGGCGGTGAAGTTCGGCCTGCCGGTAGCCCGGCTGCTGCGCTCCAATCCCTGTCTGGCCCCGCAGGATTTTGAGGCGGGAACGGTGGTGGTGCTGCCCCGCAGCGGCAGCTGAACTCAGGCGGTCTGGTTCAAAAGGCGCTGCACCAGCCGTTCCACGTGCTGGCGGGCCTCCTGCGCCCCCAGCAGCGCATCGGCCTCCGACTGGGGCGTATCGCCCATCAGCCCTACGAACTGGCTCACCTTCAGGCCCAGCGCGTCCTGCATCTCCTGATCGCTGCCGCCCTGACTGACCAGATAGTAGCACAGAATGGAATCGGTCTGGCCCATGCGGTGGGCCCGATCCTCCGCCTGACTGTGGACGGCGGGAGACCAGTCCAGCTCGCCGAACACCACGCAGGTGGCCCGCTGCAGGTTCAGGCCGCTGGCGGCCCGAAGCGAAATGCAGCACAAATCGGTACGGCCCGTCATGAAGCGCTCTACGCCGCGCTCCTTCATGGCGGGCGTTTCTCTGCCGGTGATAAAGGCGGGAGAGAAGCTCTTCAGCTCCCGCTTGTAAATGTCCATCACCTCGTGGTGATGGGCGAAGAGCAGCACCTTTTCGCCCCCCTCCAGCAGGGCCCGAACGAACTGGGCCACGGCGGGGGCCTTGGCGACACCGGTGGCCTGCCGCTCCCCCCGCTCCACCTCCATCTCCCACAGGGCCCGCTGAGAAGCGTTCGCGTCGGCAGTTTCCCGCATCAGGCGGAGGGTCTGGTTCACCGGCTCCATCAGGCGGCGGTAAACGCCCTCGTCGCTGTCGATGGTCATGACCAGACGGCGCTTGGGCGGCAGTTCCTTCAACACCTCCTGCTTGGTGCGGCGCAGCATCAGCCCCTCGGCGCGCAGATGCTCGCCCAGCAGCTCTGGCTTCTGCACGATGCGGTTGCCGTAGCCGTAGCACCATTCCCGGGTAAAGCTTTCATAATCCCCCAGCACGTGGAAGTCCAGAATGTTCACCACGTTCCAGATCTCCGCGCCCTGATTGTAGATGGGCGTGCCGCTCAGGCCCACCACCCGCTGCGCCGCTTCGGCCAGCAGGCTGGCGGCAGAATATTTCTCCGTGCCGGAGTGGCGCAGCTCCTGAATCTCATCAAAAATGACCGTGGGCAGACCCATATCCGGAAGGGCTTCCTTCCAGCCCCGCAGAAGCAGATAATGCATCAGGTAAATATCCGCCGGGGGCAGGGCGTAGGGCTTCAGGCCGTGGATCACATACACCCGCAGGGGCGAGCCGTCAGGCTTCTGTACAAAGCGGGCGATCTCGTTTTCCCAGTTGCGCATCAGATGGGGCGGGGCCACCACCATGGCGGGATAGGCCCCGGTCTGGCACAGCCACGCCAGCGCCTGCACCGTTTTGCCCAGACCCATTTCATCCGCCAGCAGGCAGCGGTCGCACCGCAGAAGGAACGCCAGCCCCTCCTGCTGAAAGTCGGTCAGCCGCCCCTTGAATACGGCGGGGTCGGGCTGCACCTTTTCCGGCATCCGCCGGGCCAGTTCCCTGTGGACGGCATAGTCCCGGGCCTCCTCCAGTGCCTTTTCCCAGCGCTGCTGATCGGCGGGCTTCACCAGCAGGGGATAGCGCAGCATCAGCCAGTTCAGGTCGCCCACCACCCGCCGGTGGGCCGTGAACCGGGCTTCGCCCCGCCGGGCCGTGGCGCTGCCGGGAAACAGCCGCTTGCACAGCTCCGTCACCATGGGGTCGCCCTTTACCGTCCAGCATTTCCGCCGGGCGTTGTAGCTCAGGGTGCCGTAGGTGCGCTGGGTCTGGCTTTCCGGGCTTTGCGCGCCGTCCGAATCCACCAGATAGGGCGGCAGCAGATTGAAGTCCTGATTTTCTTCCATAAATGAGAACCTCCCTCGGTCCTGCTTCAGGGCAGGGCGACGCCCCACAGCTGGTTCAGGGTGATCTGAACCAGCGGCTTTCCGCAGACGGCTGCTGGCAGACGGACGCTGCGCTGGGTCAGCACCACCAGCGTGCCAATTTCCTCCGAGACTGCGTACCGTCGCAGCTGTTCCAGCAATGCGGAGGGCTTTGGCTTGCCCTTCTTGATCTCGATGCCTACGCCGCCGCACCAGAAGTCGATACGACAGCCGGGCGCGAGGTTCTTTTCGTGGGTGAAGGGCAGACCCGCCTCCGTCAGCCGCCGGGTCACGGCCTGATGAATGTCCTGCTCATAAAGCGCAAAGGGAGACCGCAGCTCCCGCAGAGCGGCGATGATCCGCTCCGGGTCTGTTCGGTCTCCCTGCGTTTGTGTGTTTTTTTTCGTCACGGCAGTTCGATCTTGGGCTGACGGCTCCGGCGGTAGAGCACGAAGCGACGGCCGATGCACTGCACGGGCTCGGCGTGAACCATTTCGCACAGGGCCTCCAGCGCCTCTTTGGCGGAAAGGTCGCAGTTCTGCTGCACGGTGCCCTTGATCAGCTCCCGGGCCTCCAGAGCGTCGTAAGCTTCCTTGGCGGTGGCCTCGGTCACGCCTTCCTTGCCGATAAACAGAATGGGATCCATGGTATTGGCCATGCTGCGCAGATAAGCGCGCTGTTTGCTGGTAATCATCGTATTCCTTCCTTTTGGTTTCTTTCCGGGTCTGGCTGTATTTTCGGAGGTCTTTCGCAGACTGGCGGCCATTTCTGTCCCTGATGATGGGCGCGGCATTCGCCGCAGCGTCCGCGGCGCGGGCAGCGCGTCCTCCGGCAGGGACAGTTTTCATTCAGGGACTGCCGGGCTTCGGGATTACTCAATAAAGTCAAACTCCATATCGCCCAGCTGCACGGGGCTGCCCTCTTTCGCGCCTTTCTTGCGCAGCTCGTCGATAATGCCCCGATCCCGCAGCTGACGGTGGAACCAGTTCATGCTTTCTTCGTCCTCGAAGTTCACGCTGTCGATGAGCCGCTGGATGGCCGGGCCCTCCACCACGAACACGCCGCCCTTCTGTTGGGTGACGGTGAAGCTCATATCGGTGATGGAGGGTTCTTCCTCCTCTTCCTCCTCCATAAACACCCGGGGCGGGGGAAGCTCCGGCAGCAGCTGCACCACCCGATCCAGCAGCTTGTCAAAGCCTTGCCGGGTGGCGGCGCTGACGGGGAAGGCCTCGTAGCCCAGCTCCTTGAACTTGGCCACCAGCTCCTGCTGCTTTTCCTTTTCGGGCATCAGGTCGCACTTATTCAGCACCACCAGCTGGGGACGGCCCACCGGCTCGCCGTACTGTTCCAGTTCGTTCTGGATGATGTGGAAATCCTCCACAGGGTCGCGTCCCTCGCTGCCCGCCGCGTCCACCACGTGCAGGAGCAGCCGCGTGCGTTCCACATGGCGCAGGAAATGGTAGCCCAGCCCTACGCCCTCGCTGGCTCCCTCCACCAGACCGGGAATGTCCGCCAGCACGAAGTCCGTCTCATGCCACTTGGCGATGCCCAAATTGGGGGTCAGGGTGGTAAAATGATAGTTGGCGATCTTGGGCTTTGCCGCGGTCAGTGTGGCCAGAATGGTGCTCTTGCCCACATTGGGGAAGCCCACCAGCCCCACGTCTGCAATGGTCTTCAGTTCCAGACGGAAGGTGTGGATCTCCGTCTTGATGCCCGGCTTGGCAAAGTTTGGGGCCTGCCGGGTGGGCGTGGCGAAGTGCTGGTTGCCATACCCGCCGATACCGCCCCGCAGCAGCACCTTTTTCTGCTCCGGCTCGTTCATATCCGCGGCTACAGTGTCGTCCTCCCGCAGGAAAACGGTGCCCACGGGCACTTTGATCAGCAGGTCTTCGCCCCGCTTGCCGTGGCAGCGGTTGGCGCTGCCGTCGCCGCCGTTTTCCGCCGTGTATTTGCTGTGGAAGCGGAAGTCCAGCAGGGTATGCATATTGGGGTCGGCATACAGGACGATATTGCCGCCGTTGCCGCCGTCGCCGCCGTCCGGGCCGCCGTTCATCACGAATTTTTCCCGGTGGAACGACACGCAGCCGTTGCCGCCGTTGCCCGCCTTCGCGGTAATGGTCACGCGATCTACAAATGATGCCATGTTCTTTCCTCCGTCAGGCGTTCAGGCTTTTCCGGGCCGCCTGCTTCTGCTTCGGGCCGGTCGTATCGCCCGCGTAATACGCCTTGCAGTATTCCCGCAGGGTGCAGCGCTCACACTCCGGGTTCCGGGCGTGGCATACCCTGCGGCCATGAAAGATCAGCCAGTGATGAGCGGCCACCCAATCCTGTTTGGGAATGGCCTTCATCAGCTGCTCCTCCGTCTTTTCCACCGTGTTTGCGTCCGCCAGCCCCAGCCGGTTGCTGACCCGGAACACATGGGTGTCCACCGCGATGGTGGGCACGCCGAAGGCGTTGGCCAGCACCACGTTGGCGGTCTTCCGCCCCACGCCGGGCAGGGTCTGCAGCGCGTCCATATCCCCGGGCACCTGCCCGCCGTACTTCTGGCAGATCATCCGGCAGCTTTCCACGATGTTGGTCGCCTTGCTCTTAAAGCCGCAGCTTTTGACCATGGGGTACACGTCCTCCACGCTGGCGGCGGCCATGCTTTCCACATCGGGATAGCGTTCGAACAGCGCCGGGGTGACCTTGTTCACCTGCTTGTCGGTGCACTGGGCGGAGAGCATCACCGCCACCAGCGTTTCATAGGGATTGCGGAAGTTCAGCTCCGGCCTCGCGTCCGGATAGGTCTTTTCCAACTCGGCCAGAATGGCCTTTTTGGAGACCCGCACGGCGGTCACGCTCCTTCTTTGCAAAAGTCGAATTTCTTTCCCGAACCCTGTTATTGTACAGGATAACTCGGGTCGGTGCAAGGGATTTCCCCTCTGAAAAGCCCAAAACACCAGTATTATTGTAGCATGGCGGGCCGCGCCCGTCAACCGCAGGAAAGACGGCTTCGCGCCCCCTGAAGTCCCCAGTTGCGAAAAAACCAAATTTGCGGTATACTGAAATGGAAAATCGGGCAACCAAAAAGAGGAGGAACGAGGATGAAACTGATCATTGCTATCGTACAGGATGAGGATTCTTCCCGTTTGATCGGACAACTGATGAACGACGGCTTTGGCGTCACCAAGCTGGCCACCACCGGCGGCTTTCTGCGGGCGGGCAACACCACCCTGCTGGTAGGTGTAGAGGACGACCGTTTTCAGGAAGCCATGGATCTGATCGAAAAGGTTTGCAAGAGCCGCAAGCAGATCGCGCCCTCGCCCGCGTCCATGGTGGGTATGCCGGGTTCCTACACCCCCTATCCCATCGAAGTGGTGGTAGGCGGCGCGACCATTTTCGTGCTCACGGTGGATCAGTTTGTGAAGCTGTAAGGAGACGGAAAAAGCTTGGCACAGATACCACGGGAGGCGGGGCGGCCGGTCTTTACGGATTATGGCCGCCTGAGCGCCAGCTGTAAAACGGCGCTCCACCAGTTTCAAACCGGGGAAATGGTTCACGCATATCTCCTGACGGGCGCTCGGGGGCTTGGCAAACGAACTTTTGCCAGGCTGCTGGCCAGCGCCCTGTTTTGTACGTCCGAAACTGGCGAGAAGCCCTGCGGCGTCTGCGAGGGCTGCCGGAGGGTCTGGGACGACAATGAGCCGGACGTGATCTCCCTGTTTGCGGACGACGGCAAGCAGATCGGCGTAGACCGGGTGCGCGACGTGATCCGCGCGGTGGGGCAGCATTCCTTCGGCACCGGCTACCGGGTGGTGCTGATCGAGCCGGTGGAAAAAATGACCCCGCAGGCCCAGAACTGCCTGCTGAAATCGCTGGAGGAGCCGGTAGCGCGGGTGGTCTTTCTGCTGATGACCCACGAGCTGACGGCCACGCTGGGCACCATCGCTTCCCGCTGCGCCCGGATCAAGATGCGTCCCTGGCCGGACGAGCTGATGACGGAAACGCTGACCCGGATGGGCTGTGACCCCGCCCGGATCCCCACGGCGGTGGGGCTGGCGGGCGGCAACATAGGCATGGCGCTGGAAGTGCTGAACGGCGACGGGATGGAGGAAAAAGACCGGGAATTTTTAACGGACGCGCTGTCCCTCCAGAGCGACGCAGACGTATTGAAGGTGTCCACCCGGTTAAAGGATCAGCGGGAAACTGCCGATCAATACCTGATCTTACTGGAAAACGCCCTGCATCAGGCGATGCTCGCCAAGGCGGGGCTTCTGCCCGAAGGGGCGCTGGCCCAGTATCCCGCCGCGTGGCGAGCCTGTCTTCCTCAGGCGGACGAAGCGGGCCTGAACCGAATGCTGGACGCGGTCTTTCTGGCGCGGAAGCGCCGGGCCGGTCAGGTGAACTGGCAGTCCACCGTGGATCAGCTGATGATGACAATATTGGAGGAACAAAAAACATGGCGGCAATCGTAGGCGTCCGGTTCAAAAATGCCGGAAAGCTGTACTATTTTGATCCCGGCCGGCTCTGGCCCGTGGCCGGGGACTTCGTGATCGTGGAAACGGCCCGGGGTCTGGAATATGGTCAGGTCATTACCGGGGTGCGTCAGGTGGACGACGACCTGATCGCCTCCCCCCTTAAGCAGGTGGTGCGGGTGGCCACCCCTCAGGACGCGCGCCACGCGGCGGACAACGAGGCCTTCGAAAAGGACGCGTTCAAAATCTGCCAGCGGAAGATCGAAGAGCACAAGCTGGATATGAAGCTGGTGGGCGTGGAAGAGACCTTCGACAACACCAAAATCCTCTTCTACTTCACCGCCAACGGCCGGGTGGACTTTCGCTCGCTGGTGAAGGATCTGGCTTCTGTTTTCCACACCCGAATCGAGCTGCGGCAGATCGGCGTGCGGGACGAGGCCAAGATGCTGGGCGGGCTGGGCCCCTGCGGACGGCCCATCTGCTGCGGCAGCTTTTTGGGGGATTTCCAGCCGGTGAGCATCAAGATGGCCAAAGAGCAGAATCTTTCCCTGAACCCCACCAAGATCAGCGGCGTGTGCGGACGGCTCATGTGCTGCCTCAAGTTTGAGGAAGACCATTACGAGGCCACCCGCAAGAAGATGCCCAAGCTGGGCAAGGAAGCGGAAACGCCCGAAGGCGTTGGCACCGTGACCGACCTGAACATTCTGAAGGAGACTGTCACCGTCCGCCTGACCAAGGGCGACACCACGGAACTCAAGACCTTCCCGGTGGAGGAGATCAAGTGGCAGAAACCCCAGCAGAACCCGGAGAACAAGCCCAAGAATCAGGAGAACCGGGGCAAGCGCGGCAAGGCGAACCGTCCGGCCATTTCCAGCAATCTGGACGAGCCCACCCCCACTCCTGCGGAGGATCCAGAAATTCCGGCGGAGCTGCCTGTGGAAGAAGAAATGGAACCCATGGAGCAGGACAACGACTGGCGCAAGGCCGTTGAAGAAGCACTTCGGGCTACGGAAGAAAAAAACTGACCCACAAACGAATCCCCCGGAGGAAGAAGCCATGGAGCTTGCCTTTCTCCGGGGGTTCTTTGTATCCAGAAAGTGAGAGGTGCGGGAAGCATTGCCTTCTGCCGGAGGCTCGGGCGGCTGACAGCCGTCAACCAAAACGAAAATTTAGCACGGAAGGGTCACAGAGGATGGTTGCGGAACAGCGTCCCTAAGTCTTACGCGACTGCCCTCTTTCTGTGAACCAGCTTAAGGGCGCAGTCCGATGCCCGCGACAACCCGCAGGGGTGGGGGCCGCAAAGTGCTGGGGGCAAGGATTTTCAGCAATCTAAAGCGGCGGGTCTTGTGGCCCGCCGCTGATCCATTTGCATTACATCCGGGAATAATTGGGGCTTTCCTTGGTGATCTGGATATCGTGAGGATGGCTTTCCTTCAGGCCCGCACCGGTGATGCGGATGAACTCGCCGTCCCGGCGGAGATCCTCAATGGTGGGGGTGCCGCAGTAGCCCATGCTGGAGCGCAGACCGCCCATCATCTGATACACGGTGTCCGCCAGCGGTCCCTTGTAGGGCACGCGGCCTTCCACGCCTTCGGGCACCAGCTTCTTGTCCGCCTCCTGGAAGTAGCGGTCGCTGGAGCCGTGGGCCTGCGCCATGGCGCCCAGGCTGCCCATGCCGCGGTACACCTTGAAGCTGCGGCCCTGATAAATTTCCATATCTCCGGGGCTCTCGTCCACACCGGCAAACAGGCTGCCGATCATGACGGCGTGCGCGCCTGCGGCGATGGCCTTGGGAATATCACCGGAATACTTGATGCCGCCGTCGGCGATGATGGTCACGCCGGTGCCCTCGGCAGCCTTGGCGCAGTCCGCCACAGCCGTCAGCTGCGGCACGCCGATGCCGGCCACGATCCGGGTGGTGCAGATGCTGCCCGGGCCGATACCGACCTTGACCACATTCGCGCCCGCTTCGATCAGGGCACGGGTGGCGGCGGCGGTAGCCACATTGCCCGCGATGATAGGCAGGTCGGGGTAGGCCGCGCGGATCATGCGCAGCACCTCAGCCACGCCGCTGTTATGGCCGTGAGCCGTATCGATGGAGATAATGTCCACCTTGGCGGCCACCAGCGCTTCGACCCGCTGCATCACGTCCTTGGTCACACCCACGGCCGCGCCGCACAGCAGACGGCCGTTGTGATCCTTGGCGGAGTTGGGGTACTTGGTGCTCTTTTCAATGTCCTTGATGGTGATCAGGCCGCACAGCTCGCCCTCTTCGTTCACGATGGGCAGCTTTTCAATGCGGTGGGCCGCCAGCAGCTCCTTGGCCTTCTCCAGCGTGGTGCCCACGGGAGCGGTGATCAGGTTCTTGCTGGTCATGACCTCGCCGATGGGGCGGGAATCGTCCGTCTCGAACCGCAGGTCGCGGTTGGTCAGGATGCCCACCAGCTTCTTTCCACGGGTGATGGGCACGCCGCTGATGCGGTAGCGGGACATCAGCGCCTCCGCGTCCCGGATCAGGTGTTCGGGAGACAGATAAAAAGGATCGGTGATCACGCCGTGCTCGCTGCGCTTGACCTTGTCCACCTGCGCGGCCTGCTCCTCGATCGTCATGTTTTTATGAATGATGCCCAGACCGCCTTCCCGGGCCATGGCGATGGCCAGACGGGCGTCCGTCACCGTATCCATGGCGGCGGACAGAAGCGGCACGTTCAGCTTGATGGTGGGAGTCAGCATCGTGGAGGTGTCCACGTCGCGCGGCAGCACGTGGCTTTCACGAGGAATGAGCAGCACGTCGTCGAACGTGAGCCCGGTGCGGAGATTCTCTTCCAGCATAAAACCACCCTTTCTTCCTTTAATTGCAGCTATTTTACCAGCGGAAGAAAGGAATGTCAACGTGCTGCGGCGTTTTCTTCGCAGGAAACCGTTTCTTCTTCGGCAGCGGCTTCCGCTTCCGGCTCAGGCGCGGCCACGTCGAAGTTCACGGTCATATCGTCCTTATCGTGAATCTTATGCTCCGTCTTGACCCACTGGTTCTGTTTGCGGTGCTTGAACAGGCCGACCACCTGCGCCCAGCCCGCCAGAACCGTGTTCAGGAACACGCTCACCAGCATGGGCACGAATTTCTTCCACTCGACGCGGCAGCGGTTGTCCGTCCAGTCCGCCCAGTAGAACAGGAACACAAAGGAATAGAAGAACAGCACGATGCTGGGCCAGTTCATGGTCAGCCAGCTGTTGGGCGAGGCGGTCTTCGGCGTAGCGGGAAGCCAGCCCAGCCACACAAAAATCTGCATCAGCGCGCCCATCGCCAGCTGGAACATCAGAATAACGTAGGGCGTCAGGCTGTACATGTACAGGAAGGTGGAGAAGAACTCGGAGAAGCGGATCTTCTTCTGGAACAGCGCCCGGAACAGCTTGCCCGTGTTCTTGAACGCCACGAACCAGTGGCCCTGGGCCCAGCGGGTGCGCTGACGGAAGCTGGCCCGGAAGGCGGTGGGCTTTTCGTCATAAATACGCACGTTGTGGTTCCACAGGATGCGCTTGCCCTCACAGGTGGACTCGATCTGCAGTTCGAAGTCCTCGGTCAGGCTCATGGCCGTCCATCCGCCCCGGCGGTGCAGGTACTCCGCGGACACGGCAAAGCCCGTGCCGCCGATCACGCTGTTCAGCCCCAAACGGCTTTTGGCATACTGGAAAAAACGGTTGGTGATGGTATAGGTCATGTAATAGAACATGGCCACGATGCCTTTTTTGTTTTTGCAGCCCAAATAGCACTGGATAATATCCGCCTGACCGTTGGCGTCCAGATACTGGCTGTTGACCTCGGCAAACATGTTTTTGTCGATCAGATTATCCGCGTCGAAAAACATGACCAGATCGTACCGGTTCTGATAGTCCCCCAGCGTCTGGAGGGCCTTTTGCAGCACGATGGGCTTGCCGGTAGGCGCGTCCGGGCTGTCCTTCCAGCTTTCCAGCACGTTGGCCCCCAGCCCCCGGGCGATCTCCGCCGTGCGGTCGGTGCAGTTATCCGCCAGAATGTAGAAATCGTACATTTCCCGGGGATACTCCATCTCGTTCAGGTTCTGAACGATGTCGCCGATGACGGCCTCCTCGTTATGGGCGGGCACCAGCACCAGAAACCGCATCAGCGGCGCGTGGTCCTGATAATCCTTCGTATTGCGCTTGTAGCCGAAAAACGTAATCACCAGCTGATACACCAGCATCAGCATCAACCAGCCGCTCAAAATAGCGTTGAGTATTTCCAGGATCTGGGACAGTACTTCCACTGGGATAACATCCTTTCGTTGCCTGGGAGGGTGAAGATAACCGCTTATTTATACTATATTGTCTGCTTTCTGTCAATGAATGTCGTAAAACGAACATTCGCCCACAAACTCCCGGAGGATGCTCAGCGGGGGGATCTCGTCCATGACCTTTCCATCCACGGGCAGAAAATAATTAAGGTTTTTCAGCAGCCGGTGGGCCGCCAGATATTCCGGCGCACTTTGGGGAATGGCCAGCAGCATTTCATAGGCGATAGTCTTGAGCACCGGCAGCTCGTAATGCAGGGAGGTGTTGAACATCACGTCCGCCCGCTCCTGATAGGGGAAGATCCACCGTTCCTCCCCGGCCCGCACCTTGGGCCACATGTCGATGGTCTTTTCGGGGGAGGTATTGCGCATCTTCACATCCCGCACGATGCGTCGCAGAAGGCGCACGTCCGTGGTGCGGATGCGGTTATGATCGTCCAGATTGATGCAGCTCAGGGCGCTGACGTAAATGCCGTACATCAGCTGCTCGGGAATTTCCGAGGTGATGCGGTCGTTCATGCCGTGGATACCCTCCACCAGCAGAATATCGTCCGGCCCCATCTGCAGGGGATGGGTCTCGGGGCTGCGGGCGGAGATCTGGAAATCGAATCGGGGCATCTCCACCTTTTCGCCGCTGAGCAGTGCTTCGAGGCTTTCGGTCAAAAGGGGCACGTCCAGCGCGTCGATGGATTCCAGATCGGGCTTTCCGTCTTTCTCCAGCGGCAGGATGGAGCGGTCCAGATAGAAGTCGTCCAGCGAGATCAGCCGGGGCTGACGGCCTAGCACCCGCAGGTGGACGGCCAGCCGGTTGGCGAAGGTGGTCTTGCCGCTGGAGGACGGGCCGAAGATCATGACCACCTTGGCTCCGCGACTGGTGATCTCGTCGGCGATATAGGACAGGGACTTGTCGTGCAGGGCCTCGTTGACCCGGATAAACTCCCGAAGATTGCCCTCCTGGATCATGCGGTTCACATCGGCGGCGTTATTGGCTCCCAGAATATGGCACCATTCCTGCGACTGGCCGAAGACCCGCAGGAATTTGGTATGAGGATGATATTTGGCCGACTGGCTCGGGTCGGCGGGCGAGGGCATCATCAGCACCATGCCGGGGAAATGGGGCTTCAGGCTGAAGGTTTTCACCCAGCCGGTGGAAGGCAGCATCGCGCCGTAGAAATATTCACACAGGCCGCCCATGCGGTACATGATCATTTCCCGGCGAGGACGGTAGCGCATCAGCTCCGCCTTATCCGTCCAGCCCATCTTTTCAAAATACTGCACGGCCTGTTCCCGGGTCCAATGTTCCTTTTCAAAGGGAAGATCAGCTTCGGCCATGCGGCGCATTTCCGCCTCGATCTCCCGAACCTGGGCGTGGGTCAGCTCGCCCTCCAGCCGGACGTACAGCCCGTAGCCCACGGAGTTCAGCACCCGCACCCTTCTGCCGGGATGCAGGCGCAATGTCGCCGCCAGCATCAGGAAGCGCAGAGAGCGTTCATAAATACGCCGCCCTTCTTCGTCCCGGTAGGTCAGGGAGGTGAGTTCACAGTCTTTGGTCAGGGGTTCGTTCAGCTCCCTGCACACGCCGCCCTGCATTACGCCGAGGACCGCGGCAGCCGCAGGCGCGTCCAGCAGGCGGCTGATCACGGTCTGGACGGTGGTATTCACAGGGAACGCGTCGGTTTTCCCATCGAGGGTGACGCGGAGAACGGAATCGCAAGGGGTAGGCATAGGGGGTCTCCTTTCTGGAAAGGGAAAAAGGCAGTGGGAGGGGGAAAGGGAGGCAGGGCCCGGTCGTTTGGGGAAGCGTAGGCGGTATTCGCGGCAGTGAGGGCCGCGCCGATTGTTTGCCCCGAGGAAAGCCCTTGTGAGTTTTTTCGCCGACTACGGTCCGAAGGGGTGCAGGGGGGAACGAAGGGAAGCGCGTGCCCGGTGGGCACAACCGCCGAAGGCGGTTAGCGACCCGGAGTTCAGGCAAACAACAAGCGGAGCG
>ERZ772883.638-NODE-638-length-34303-cov-8.863700_pt1 | contig 34303 bp, 30 predicted proteins | sample MGYA00580575_ERZ772883 | MGnify/ENA primary metagenome ERZ772883 (study PRJEB29015, sample SAMEA2737666) | human gut metagenome | biome: human gut; feature: human-associated habitat; material: faeces | place: China | collected 2012 ...
TGTCACGAATGAGCTTCAGTTCGGCTTCCGTGTGTTGATTCGGATGACTGTGCGGTCGTCTGGACTGGCAGGCGAGGGACGCCACACTTCCATCCCAACGCTGCTTCCAAAAGTAGATGTACGACCGGCTTTTGTTGTACTTTCGGCTGGCACGGCTAACGCCGTATTTCTCGGCATACTTCATCAGCGATTGCCGATACGCCATGTCTTGTGTTATACTCTTGCTCATGAGGGATATGGTCTCCTTTCGCCGAGTTGTGATGTGGTAACTCAACTTTAGCATATGAGACCCTATCTCTCTTTCCTTTTTTGTGTTTGTCCAAGATGTATTGTAGTCCTACAGTCGAATGGTCTGACAAATGATCAAGGTACTTGCACAAAAAGCCGATACGATTTATAATGATTCCACGGGAATGAGTGCCACAGATTTCTAATCATAATAACAATATGGTTTTGCTTTACTCTAAGAAAGCGAACGATATCCTTCCGATAACATCATTGCAATTACGCCTGAAAACGCTTATTTCAAGCCGTTTTCAGGCGTCTTCTTTTGATTAGATAATGACATTTGGAAGAAAACTGCTAACAGATTTGCCAATGCCTATCGCCTTCGTTAGAAAAATCGCCTTTTTTCACCTTCCGAAAATGCGGCGGACGGCCCGAAGGAATCATATTAAGGTGAAGTGTGGCTGAAAAACGGCTTCACGTAAGGACTTTCTCAGAATCTGCCAGAGGTCCGTCATCACCCTGAAAAGCTTGTGATTAGTTGGATTTCTAATCTCCAGTGCCATTAGCAGCCATAATTGCTGCAAATTTTGGCGGACAACGATGCAAAGAAAGGCGGAAGGTCAGATATACCACACCGGGATTTGGAACAGATTATCTCTGAGCATTCCTGGGGCAGGACATGTGCATATGATGGCTCCGGTTCCACGCTTTTTTTCATTGACTTTGTCGAGAACGGGGAAGGCAGATGCTTCATCAGCGCTGACTTTTGTCCCTTGTTTGATCTCGATTGGGTAGAGTATCCCGTTTTCTTCGATAATCAGATCAATCTCGCTCTCGACTTCGACGGTCTCACCATTCTTTTTTACTTTTTTCTTGTCGCGGCCCCTGTAATAGGACACGCAGTAACGATAATCAATCCCTCTGTTGGAATAGGACTTTAGAATCTCTGAAATGACAAAGGTTTCAAAGAACGCGCCACTCATAGCTCCATTTGCCAATGTATCCGGGGTAAGCCAGCGAGTAAGATATGCTGCAAGCCCGGTATCACGGAAATAAACCTTAGGACTCTTGATAGCACGGTTCAAAACACTTGGCGTATATGCCTCGAGCAGATACACAATTCCAGAAGCTTCCAGAATGGACATCCACGCCTTCACTGTTGTCTGATCCTTGCCGATCTCATCTGCAATATTGCTGTAGTTAACAATCTGTCCAGTTCGCGCGGCAACAGCGACCATGAAGCGTCTGAAATCATTCAAATCTTGGACGGCTGTCAGTTTACGCACGTCTCTCTCCAGATAGGTTTTCACATAGCTGGAGAAAAACATGCTCCATTCTACTTCCGGATCCTGCAGTGCGGGATACCCGCCCCGATGAATTCTCTCCCAAATATTCGATGGTACGATGACGCTTTGATTGCGCTCTTTGATGTAATCCATCGTAGGAACGAAAGGAAGCGTGAAGGAATCACGATCAATCTCGCGCTGGGACAAAGGCGCGAGTTCAATGATACCGACTCTTCCTGCCAGCGATTCGGAGGCTTTCTCCATCAGTTCCAGAGGCTGTGAGCCAGACAGACAAAACTGGGCTTTGTCATCTGATGCGTCACAGGCAATTTTGATGTAGCGAAACAGATCCGGCGCTCTCTGAACTTCATCATAGATGACAGGGGGCGGGTTGAGCATCATGAACATATTGGGATTGCTGTTTGCCTGTTCCTCTATGAACGGATCGTCAATGAGAACATACTTTTTGTCAGGAAACAGCTCTTTTATCATTTTTGTTTTCCCGGTTTGCCGTGCTCCGGTAATGAGAATGCTTTTAAATGTTTTATCAGAATGCAAAACAATGTCTTCGATGGCCCTTTTGATGTAGTCCATTTCAAATCCTCGCTTTCGACAAATCTGGGATTGAATCCCGGATTTGCCATCATTATAGCATCATGTATCGAAAAGCACAAGAGAGAATATTGACAAATCTGGGATCGGTTCCTGGAATTGCCAGACTTCCTGCAGTCCTTATTATGCTCGATGCGGTACTATTGTATGCCGTCGTGATGTTTAATAATACTAAACTTAATTCCGGAATATGACGTTTTTTCAAAAACATGATATCGGTCATCCTGCTAATTTTGGCGAACGATCCGGGAAAATGTCCCACCGCCAAAATTAGCTCTGCTAATTTCCTGCTAATCGCACTAGGGTAAAAGAGGAGTTTGGGGGAGAAAATGCGAACGTCCGGAAATCGTTAGAAACCCAGTAATATCAAGCATTTGCGGGCACTTGGAGGATACTGGAGGCGAACGCTTTTTTCCTCTCCTAAGCGGAACGTCGCGCGTTCGAATCGCGCCGGGATCGCCAAAAAAAGCCCGCTTTTGAAGCAAAAAGCTGCCAACAGCAGCTTGCTAACAAAAGCGGGCGCTTTTCTTTTTCTGCGAGGCCGTTTTGCTAACAGAATCAGGGCTTCTGTTTGCAGGTTGCCAACATTTTTGCCTGATTTCTAACGGCGCTCCCTTATGTTGGCTCTCAAATTTGCAAACATCGGCGGACGATCCAGCTAAAAAATGTAGTGGTTTTGAAAATCCATGCAGTCCCGTGTAGGCTATTTGTGCTGTTTTAAAGGCTTAGCCTGATTTAGTATGCAAGAATTGTGAATATTTATGATGATGTAAATCAAGCAGACAACCTGATCTGTGGATTCTGTTGCTAACGGAACGGGTTATCCGATTAGCTGAAGAGCTAAGCTGATGTTGACAAATCTAACAGCTATCACTTATATTTGCCTTCTTTGCATTCGAATGTGCAGCAACGTCAGATGATCATATAACACAGTACTTTTTACCTTTATCTATCGGCAATTTCATGCCCGCACTCAGATGGCTCAGTATCCACGAGTGGAGTAAATCTCAATACAAAATCCGGCCAACGGGGATATCCCGAAGACCGGACCGTTTTTTGAGTAGCTGATGCTTTAAAAGACCAAGCCTTTGGCAACGTCGAGCAACTGATTTATCGAGTCGGACAGAGCGTCAATATCAGTTTTTGCTCCCCAGCTCAAACGAACACAGCTTTCGATTTCATCGGTAGGTATACCCATGGCGGTCAGAACGTGACTCGGGCTATATGAATTAGAATTGCATGCCGACCCGTTAGAGATCGCACAATATTGCTTTGAAGAAATCATCAGTGCTTCTGCCGATACGCCAGGAAAACATACATTCATTGTGTTAGGAACGCAGTGGTTCTGATCACCAATGATTTTAAACACTATTCCAGAATTCTCGATAAGCGCCGAAATCCGTTCTTTGATTGCCTTGCATGCGGGGTGAGCAGTTCTCCATCAAGCAGATGGAGCGTACCCGGAAGCAGCTGGAAGGCCGTCTGCGGAAGCTTCAGGCTGAAGAGCGGAAGGATGATGTGGTCACCTTCGAGGAGCTGGGCGTGGATCGGCTCTTTGTGGACGAGGCGCACGCCTACAAGAACCTTTTCCTGACGACAAAAATGCGGAATGTCGCTGGCCTTTCCACATCTGAAGCGCAGAAATCCACCGACATGTTCCTGAAATGCCGCTATATGGATGAACTGACCGGAGGGCGCGGCGTTATCTTCGCCACCGGCACACCCATCAGCAACAGCATGACGGAGATGCACATCAATAAGGGCAAAACGATTGCCCAATGCATGAAAGCGCGAATCGATTACGTAAAGAATCCGGACAAGACGGAAGATGGAGAATTCATTTCGTCTTATGCCTGTGCACCGGAATCAGCAGATCAGGAATTTGTCCTGGCTCGGAATCAGTATCTTATGAACGCTGGCAATGGAAAGAAAAATGAAGTGATTGCCTATCAGCTCCGGCAGTCTTTTAAGCCAGGAGAGGTATCGGCGGAGGAAGCAAATCAAATTGGCTATGAGCTGGCTGAGCGCCTTCTTCACGGCGAACACGCCTTCATTGTGGCGACACATACGGATCGAAGGCATGTCCATAATCATATTGTGTTCTGTGCAACGGCTCTGGACTGCTCTCATAAATTCAGAAATGTGTGGAACTCCAGCCGTCTTGTTGCAGAAATCAGCGACGAGCTTTGTCGTGAGCATCATCTTTCGATCGTTCAGGTTCCGCAGAACAAAACCGTTTCCTACGAGAAATGGGAGGGTGATAAGTCCAAATTGACGAGCCGTGATTCTTTGCGAATCACAATTGACGCTGCACTGCGGATGCAGCCAGATGGATTTGACGCGCTCATGCAGTTGATGGAAGAAGCGGGATGCTGGATCAAGCGAGGCGCTCATGTGAGCATCAAGCCGTCCGGCGGCGAGCGGTATATTCGTCTGGACAGCCTCGGCGCGGAATACTCTGAAGCAAAATTGAGGAAAGTGCTTGACGGCCATCATATTCACATTCCGAAAATTCCAAGGAGCGAATACAACTACAGCCAGGTAAAACGGCTGATTGATGTAGAAGCGAAGCTCCGTGAAGGGAAAGGCAAAGGCTACATGATATGGGCGGAGCGAAACAATATTGACGCTAAAGCCCAGTCGATCATTTTCCTGAAAGAGCATAACATCGGATCTATCGAGGAACTGGAAAATCAGATTAAACTGTGCTGTTCAGATTACCTGCCGTGATGATTTCATTGGTTGGAATCAGAAGGCATTTATCGATAATATTCTCAATCTTTCAGCAAGTGACGCCCGTGCTGAATTTGAAAAACTGCTTCAATACATTGAGGATGGGATTGCTGGAATTGATTATACGGAACTATGCTCCAGGCAAACAGTTGAGAATCCGAATGATGAAGATATTCGACTGTTACTTAATCTCGCTGCCAACGCTGAACAACAACGACAGGATTCTTTGCGTGACTCAACGGAAAACGGTTACGATGATGACGAACGGAGTGACCTTGGCAGTATTTCCACAAAAACAGAACAAGCACTATATAATAGAAAACGAGCAGAGCAGCTGGCACGCCTTTTGATCGCCAAAAAGGCTATAACCGATGTAATCAAAGCACCGAATTTTGAGGAAATATGGGTGCCATTTTGCAAATCAGAAACAGGGAGTTCAGTTATACGAAATGCTCTGGTCGCTCAAAAAACTAAACATATCGGCTCTAGTCTGTTAGAACTTAATGTATGCGGCGCTATTCCTCCTTACAACGAAATTCTTGGAGGCAAGTTGGTTGCACTGCTTGCGACTTCACCTCAAGTTATCCATGACTATAAAGAACGTTATGGACATAAGGCCAGTGAAATAGCATCACGTCTGAAGGGCGAGGCTGTATACCGCCCTGCCGACTTGGTGTACGTCGGGACCACTTCTCTTTATTATGTGGGGTCTAGTCAGTATAATCGTCTGAAAATTCCGGGGAAAATCTTTGACACAGATTTCGACATCGTATGGAAAAAGCTTGGCATGACTGTTGGCTTTGGAACTAGGCATATTAGCCGGAAACCACCAAAAGCAGCGCCAGAATGATGGCCATGACGGCCACGGTCTGTTTCATGCTTTTCCCCTCCGTTCCGGCGGCGAAAAAACGCCGTCCCTTTCCGTTAGCATGGTTAGCATGGATGGGACGGCGATGTTTTATTCGGCGGAGGCGCCGGGAGAATGCGTTTTTCGGTATTCCTGCGGCGAGAGCCCCGTCCATTTGCGGAACAGCCGGGAAAAATGCTGCTGACTGGAAATTCCCACATCCATGGCGATTTCCAGCAGGCTCCTGCTGGTGCCGGTCAGGAGCAGCTTCGCCTGTTGGATGCGGATGCTCTGCAGGTGTTCATTCATGGTTTTGGCCGTATGCTCCCGGAAAAGCCGGTGCAGATAGGTGGGCTGAATATGAAGCTGATGGGCGATGATGGCGGCTGTAAGGGGCTCGGCATAGTCCCGGCGCATGATGGCCAGCGCCTCGGTCACATAGCGATTGGTGCTGGATGGCTGCGTCTGGTTCTGCTCCAGAAGGCGGGCTATCTCCAGCATCATCTGGACGCACAGCAAGGAACAGAGCCTTTCCGAATCCCGGTCAATGCCGTCCGCCAGCGGAATGGCCGCCTTCATCAGGCGGAAAAGGGTGTTGTCCGTATCGGTCAGAACAGCGACCCGCGCGCCTCTTTCCAGCATATGCCTGGTAGCCTCATCCTGCTGGGCGATGGCTCTCAGCGACGGCGCCCGATCGTCAGACTCTTCATACTGGAATTCAATATTCATCATGCTGCACAATTCGTTGGAAAAACTCATGTTCCAGTGACGAATGCCCGCGTCCAGCCACACCAGCTGCCGCCTTCCCAGCTCCACCCGGCCCGCTTCGGTTTCGATGCTCATGCCGCCCTCGCAGACGTACATAATCTCGCACAGCGAGTGAGAGTGATTGACGGCTTCCAGCGTGGTTTTCATCATGTCGGCCCGGTCGTACCAGGAATAGGCCACGGGAACACAGTCTTTTTCACGGTAGCAGGGATCAAAGAAGGATTTCATAGAATCAATGACTCTCCTTCCCCGCGCTTGGGGGGCAGATCATTGTAATTCGTGGCCATGTCCCCCCGCGTTTTGGTGACGGCGTAGGAGCGGCGGAATTCCAACGGCGTCATGCCGGTTTTCTGCTTGAAAAGGCGGCTGAAATAGGGCAGGCTGTTCACGCCGCTGAGCGCCGCCACCCGGGAAGACGGCAGATCGGTGCGCATCAGCAGGGATTTGGCCTTATCCACGCGCAGGTTGGTCAGGTATTCGCCGATGCGCTGTCCCGTTTCCGCCGGAAAAATGCGGTGCAGATGCCCCACATGTACGCCTGCGGCTGCCGCCACGTCTCTGGTGGTAATATTGCGCATATAATTTTCATGGATGTACGCAAGCGCCGCGCGGACGGGCTTTGTGCAGGGCCGTGACCCCGAGGCTTCCTCCCGGAGCAGGGCGGCGGTGGCAGCCAGCAGAAAGCAGGCCGCCAGAGTGAGCTGCGCCTCCCGCTGGGGAGAATCGGACACGGAAAAAGACAGCAGATTCTGCAGAGCCGCCGTGACGGTGGCGCCGCTGTCGCAGAAGGCTTCGCACCGGCCCGAGGGCAGAATCAGCGAGGAAAGCTGCTGATAGGCATTTTCCATTTCCCGGCAGCCCCAATGGAAGCATTCGCCCGGTTTGAGTACCAGATCGACCGAGGACAGCGTAAGCCCCGGGCTTACCTCCGTCAGCTGGTAGGAAAGCGGGCCGGTCAGGAAGGCCATGCGGGGGCCGATTAACGGGAACTTCCTGCCCGATGCATACAGCGAGCACCCGCCGTTGACCGCGTAGAGCATCCGCATGGTTCCGGGGGCGCACTGACAGGGCTGATCCCCCGGATGAATGGAGGTGGAAAAGGAAGAAAGGGCCGGATGTACGGCGGAAACTCCGGCATTGCCGTGAATGCGCTCCATTGAAAGCCTTCCTTTCTGCCGCAAACGGCCGGTCGGGAGCGAACATGGAACCATCTGTCATTCAAAAGAGCTTGTACAAAGTGCCTTTATTGTAAAAGAAAGGCGGCTTTCATGCAAGAAGCCAAAGCATACATTTGTGATGAAATGATTGTATTATTCTCGCATTATAAGGCGAAATCCTGTTTTCTGTGGTCAAAAAACGTTCAGATTTTACCTTTATGCGAGAAAATTATATTCATTTAGATAGTATCGGTGCAGAATTGTGATGTGTGATCGTGCTAGAATAAGTCAACATCAAAAAACCAAACAAGGAGGTTCTTCCAACATGCGTAAATTTCTGGCAGCCCTGTTGACCCTTTGTCTGGCCCTGACGCTGGTTGCGCCCATCGCCATGGCAGAAGAAAAAGTGACCATCACCTTCGCCTTCTGGGATACCAATCAGGAACCCGGCATGAAGGCCATCGCGGAAGCCTATATGGCTGAGCATCCCAACGTGACGGTGGAAACTCAGGTAACGCCCTGGTCTGAATACTGGACCAAGCTGGAAGCGGCCGCTCAGGGCGGTGCGCTGCCGGACGTGTTCTGGATGCACTCCAACCAGTTCTTCAAGTATGTGTCCGCCGGCATGCTGCTGGATCTGACCGATTTGAACCTGGACTACACTCCCTATCCGGAAGGCATTACCGCGCTGTATCATTATGAAGACAAGCAGTGGGCCGTGCCGAAGGATTACGACACCATCGCCCTGGCCTACAACAAGGAACTGTTTGATAAGGCCGGCGTCGCCTATCCCGACGATACCTGGACCTGGGACACCCTGCGGGAAACCGCCAAGAAGCTGACCGATGCCGAAAACGGCGTCTATGGCTTCGGCGCGCCCAACGACACCCAGAGCGGCTACTACAACTTCGTGTATCAGAACGGCGGCTTCATCTTTGAAGACGGCAAGTCCGGCTTCGATCAGGAAGCAACGCAGGAAGCCATTCAGACTTGGGCCGACCTGATGCTGAAGGACGGCGTGTCCCCCTCGCTGGAATCCTTCACCGATATGGGCAACGACGACCAGTTCCAGGCCGGCAAGGTGGCCATGGTGTTCGTCGGCAGCTGGATGATGAGCGCTTACACCAACAACGAATTCATTAAGGATAAGTTCGACGTGGCCGTTCTGCCTCAGGGCAAGCAGCGCGCTTCCATCTACAACGGTTTGGGCTACTCGGGCGCCTACAATACCGCCAACCCCGAGATCGTGAAGGACTTCATCGCCTTCTGCGGCAGCGAGCAGGCCAATATCCTGCAGGCCCAGAACAAGGCCGCCATCCCCGCTTATAAGGGCACCGAGCATTACTTCACCGATCTGTTCACCAACCTGAACATCGCCTGCTATACCGAGATGATCGAGTACGGCGTGCAGTTCCCCTTCTCTCCCAACAAGAGCCTGTGGGAAGGCACCGAAACCGAATTGATGACCTCCGCCTACACGGGTGAAATGACCTTCGCGGAAGCCTGCAATCAGCTTCACGAAACCATCACGGAGATCGAAGAAGAATAATTGTTCCCGATGAAAGCAGGGGGAGGCCCTTCGGGCCTCCCCATTCATCCTATTCTGTCCCATGCTGAAAACAGAACGGAGGCCACTCCTTTGAGCGAACGAATTATTCAAGCGGATCTTCGGAGCGCCAGAAAGCCCTTTCGCTTCAAATCCGACTGGGGCTGGGCCTATCTATTGATAGCGCCTACGATTATCGGGCTTCTCATTCTCAATATTTATCCTTTTTTTGAAACCATCATTCTAAGTCTGCAAAAATCCCAGGGCTTGGGGCCGGTGAAATTCGTAGGCCTGAAAAATTATCAAAAATTGCTCTCTGATAAGCAAATTTGGCAGTCCACTGTCAACACGCTTTATTATATGCTGCTGACTGTGCCGGTGGGCGTTTTTTTAGCACTGATTTTGGCCGTTCTGCTGAATACCAAAATTCGCGGCCGGGATGTTTACCGCGCCATTTATTTCCTGCCCATGGTAGCGGCCCCCGCTGCGGTGGCTATGGTGTGGAAGTGGATTTTCAACGCGGAAGCGGGCATCCTGAATCAGTTCCTTGTCCTGTTTGGCGTAGGACGGATTAACTGGCTTTCCGATCCCAATACAGCCCTGCTTTCCTGCGCCATCATCGGCATCTGGAGCGCCGTGGGCTACGATCTGGTGTTGATTCTGGCGGGCCTGCAATCCATCCCGACTTCTTATTACGAAGCCAGCGAGATTGACGGCGCCAACGCCGTACAGCGTTTCTTCCATGTGACCGTGCCGCTTATCAGTCCTACGTTATTTTTTGTGGTGATGATGCGCATGATGAATTCCGTCAAGCAGTTCGATACCATTTATCTGCTGATTAAATCCAACAATCCCGCCTATAAAAAGGGCGTGACCCTGATGGTGCTGTTTTACCGCGAGGCCTTTGAAAAGTTTAACAAGGGCTACGCTTCCGCCATCGTCCTGTTCAGCTTCGTGATCATCATGGTTTTTACGGCGCTGCAGTTCATAGCGGAAAAGAAAATGGTTCATTATGAATAAGAAGGGGGCGTAGGAAAAATGACCGCCGTTGCTGCGAAGCATAAATACACTTATCGTTCCCGCGCCAAATTCTGGGTGCATCTGGTATTGATGATTGGCTCTATTCTGATGATTTTCCCCTTCATTTGGACGATTCTCACGTCTTTCAAAACGCAGGGCGAGGCCATCATGATTCCGCCTATCTTTTTTCCCAGCCATTGGAATTTTGACAGCTACAAAGAGGTGCTGCGCACCCTGCCCTTTGATGCGCTCTATCTGAATACGCTGGTTTTGATCTTTTGGCGCGTCATCTGTGCGTCGGTGTTTTCCTCCATGGCGGGCTATGCCTTTGCCAAGCTGGATTTTCCGTTGAAAAAGCCTCTTTTCTTTATCATTCTGACCCAGCTGATGCTGCCGGGACAGGTGTTTATTATTCCTCAGTATCTGATGCTGTCCTCTCTGAATCAGCTGAATACCATCTTTGCTTTGGTTTTCCCGGGCTTGGTCAGCGCCTTTGGCACCTTCTTCCTGCGTCAGTTTTATATGAGCCTGCCCAACGATCTGGCCGAAGCGGCCAAGCTGGACGGCTGCAATGTGATGCAGACCTTTGTATGGGTGATGGCTCCCCTGACCAAAACCGCCGTCATGGCGCTGGCTGTGTTCACCGCTCTTTTTGCCTACAGCGATATGATGTGGCCGTTAATCGTGAACATGAACATTGACAAGATGACGCTGGCAGCGGGTATCAGCTCCCTGCAGGGGCAGCATTCCACCAACTATCCCGTCATGATGGCAGGCTCGGCGCTGGCCATGATCCCCATGCTGGCCATTTATCTGATTTTCCAGAAGCAGTTCATCGAAGGCATTGCGCTGACCGGCACCAAGGCGTAAGCCCGTCTGATTGGTTCCGGCTCCGTTTCGTTCCTTGAAATCACGGTTTCTTTGTTTTCAGCCCAAGGCCCGGTTCGTTTTTCACGGCTTCTGCTGCGGAAAACGAACCGGGCTTTGCTTTGGTTACAGAATATTTTCCCAGTAGGGGAAGTCGCTCTGCTCCACGTCGCGCAGCGCGTCTTCTAATTCATCCAAAGCCTGAAAGGTTTCCACATCCCACTGACGTTCCAGCGCCGTGGCCAGCTCCACCATGGCCGCGCTGACGGCCCGGGTGTGGTGGTGGCTGATAAGATAATTGAGCCAGACAGCGTCGTGCTGCCACTGGGCATGAAGGTAAATCAGTCGGGTTAATAGGAGAAAACGAAAATGATGAAGCGCACACTGAGAATCGCACTGACTCCCTTCATGCTGATCGCAAGGCTGATGCTTGGCCTGGCTGCGTTCATCTCTTCTATTGCCTCAGCGGTTATTGGGTTGGCGGTTGGACTGTTCGCTGTTCTCTCTGTCATCGAGTTTGCGATCGGGTACTGGCAGAATGGTATCGCCTTTATGGTGCTCGCGCTGCTGGCCAGTCCAATCGGACTTCCGGCGATTGCGAACTTCCTGCTGAACAGAATGGATCACATTCTCGGATTCTTTGAAGGACTTCTCTGCTGATCATCAGCAGCAACATCGCGGCGGTTTGTGTGAATCACAGATCGCCGTTTTTCTTTTTATGGAGGAACCCATGGCAACGACACGCATCATACCCATGCACATCAACAAGGGCAAAACGATTGCGCAATGCATGAAGGCACGGATCGATTATGTGAAGGATCCGGACAAGACAGAAGATGGAGAATTCATTTCGTCGTATGCTTGCGCACCGGAATCAGCAGATCAGGAATTTGTCCTTGCTCGGAATCAGTATCTTATGAACGCCGGCAGCGGAAAGAAAAACGAAGTGATTGCGTATCAGCTCCGGCAATCTTTTAAGCCGGGAGAGGTTTCGGCAGAGGAAGCAAATAAGATTGGCTACGAGCTGGCTGAGCGCCTTCTTCACGGCGAACACGCCTTCATTGTGGCGACACATACGGATCGAAGGCATGTCCATAATCATATTGTGTTCTGTGCAACGGCTCTGGACTGCTCTCATAAATTCAGGAATGTGTGGAATTCCAGTCGTCTTGTTGCGGAGATCAGCGATGAGCTTTGCCGTGAGCATCATCTTTCTGTCGTTCAGAATCCGCAGAACAAAACCGTTTCGTATGAGAAATGGGAGGGCGATCAATCTAAATTGACCAGTCGGGATTCTCTGCGAATTACGATTGACACGGCATTGCGAATGCGGACAGATGGATTTGATGCGCTCATGCAGCTGATGGAAGAAGCAGGATGCTGGATCAAACGCGGCGCTCATGTCAGCATTAAGCCTCCTGGTGGTGAACGGTATATTCGTCTGGACAGCCTCGGTGCGGAATACTCTGAAGTAGCTTTGAGGAAAACGCTCGACGGTCAACATATTCACATTCCGAAAATTCCGAGGAGTGAATATACCTACAGTCAGGTCAAACGGCTGATCGACATTGAAGCAAAGCTCCGAGATGGCAGGAAGGGTCGAGGCTACATTGTGTGGGCTGAGCGCAACAATATCGATGCAAAAGCTCAATCGATCATTTTCCTGAAGGAGCATAACATCGGATCCATCGATGAGCTGGAAGATCAGATCAGCGCGTTACGGGCTGAGCGAAATGAGCTGAATGCCGCGATCCGGCAGAAGCAAAATCGCATGAAAGAGATCAACCAGCTCCGTCAAGCGATCCGTGATTACCGGAGAACAAAGGATGTTTATGCGCAGTATAAGGCTTCAGGCTGGTCGCCAAAATTCTACAATGAGCACCGGACGGAGATCGAAGATCACAAAAAGGCGCAGGCTGTCTACTCCTCTGTTGAAGGAAAGATGCCGACGTTAAAGGAATTATCTGCCGAATATGAGGCGCTGAAATCGGAGAAAGAAGCTGATGATGCCGCACTCGAAGAACTGAAACCGCAGCTCACAACACTGAATCACATCAAATATAATTTCGATGTTCTGGAACGCGACTACCTGCCAGAAGAGAAAGATTTTCGCCGGGAAGAGCATCAAGAACGATAACATGGCCCCTGTGTCAGGCCTGCTTTTACGCAGGAAACTGGCTCAGGGGCCTTTCTTTTTTTTGCATTTGGGGCGAAGCAAAGAGGTCAGATGACGCAGGAAAACGACACAACCACAGAGCGTAAGCTCTGGTTTTCAGGGGCTTGGGGGCGGAGCCTACCAACAAGCATTGTGCAATTCGGGCCTGATTGCATTGCTTGCAGATATCGAAGAAGAACTAGATTTGCTAGAATAACCTATGTTAATACGTTGATTATCACACGAGAACTGGCCCGAGAACTGTTGAAACAGGAGGATTAAACCATGGTAGTCAAGGCATTTGGCAGAGCGTTTGAACGGGCGTGCAGAGGCATGAGCGCCTACACGGAGGAGCTTTGCCGTCTGGATTCCTACATCGGAGACGGAGATCACGGTGTGACGATCGAGCGTGGCTTCAATGCTGCCGCCGATTCGTTGAATGACGTAAAAGACGCGCGGGAATTGTTCTTTGCCGTGGCGGAGAGCACGAGCGATGCGATGGGCGGAGCCATCGGCCCGCTGTACAGGATGTTCTGGCGCGGCGTAGGTAAGGGAGTGGGAGAAGAAATCACACCCGAAACCATTGGCACGGCATGGCAGAAGGGATGCGAAGCTTTGATGCGCGTGGGAAAGGCGGAGCGCGGCAATAAAACCATCGTGGACGCGATGCTGCCTTCTGTGGAAGCCGCGAAGCCGGCGGGCACGTTGGCGCAGACGTTGAGTGCCATGGCGGATGCCGCCGAGGCAGGGGCGAACGCCACGGAAGCCATGCAGGCTACGAAGGGACGCGCTCATTTTCTCGGTGAAAAATCCATCGGCGCCAAAGATCCGGGAGCCTGCTCCTACGCCATTTTCCTTCGGCTGCTGGCGAACGAAACAGCCAGGGAAGAAGCTTGATGGGGCTTGTATTAAGGATAAAAAGAAAGGATGTTCGTTCATGAAGAAGCTGCAAAATGATAAAAAGCGTCTTGTGGATGAGGCGATGGCCGGGTATGCAGCGGCTCACCGGGACGTGTTGGAGCATTTGCCGGAACGCGCATGATGGCGCGCCGTCACCCTAAAGAACCGGGCAAGGTTCGCTTGATGATGGGCAACGGCGGTGGCCACGAACCGGCTGTGATCGGCTGGGTCGGTCAGGGGATGCTGGACTTGAACGTGGTAGGAGATGTGTTTACCGCTCCTTCGGGGAAAATGATCTATCAGGGCATTTCCCGGCTGGCGGAGACAGGGCCGGTGATTCTGTTCGTTCAGAACCATGCCGGTGACGTGATGAATGCCGAGCTGGCCATGGATATGGCGGAAGACCTGCCCGTAAAGAGCGTGCTTTTTTACGATGACATTGCCTCTGCTCCCAAAGGGCAGGAGCAGGAACGGCGCGGGATGGGCGGAATGCTGTTCTACGCCAAGATTTGCGGCGCACTTGCCGGACGGGGCGCTTTGCAGGATGAAATTATCGCCATGTTTGAAGCTGTTCGCGACAGAACGCGGACACTCAGCGTAGCAATCAATGGCGGAACCCACCCGGTCACAGGCCTGCCGATCAGCGGCGAACTGGGCGAAAATGAAATCGAGATCGGAATGGGTGTTCACGGTGAAGGCGGAGCCAATCGGATCCCCCTACCCACCAGTCGTCAGCTGACTTCCATTCCGTGCGACAGACTGCTGGAGGATGCGGAATATGAACCGGGCAGCCGTCTGCTGGTAATGGTGAACGGTGCTGGCGGAATGACCATGATGGAAATGGCGACCCTGTACGGAGACGTGGAAGCGGAGCTTCGTCTGCGGGGCTTCGAGCCCGTGGGCTGCAAGGTCGGCAATTATCTGACCACGCAGGAAACCTCCGGCATATCTTTGTCTCTGGTCAGCGTCAATGACGAAATGTTTGAACTGTGGCGCGATCCATGCAACGCACCGGCATTCTAGGAGTGAAAATGATGGAAACAGAACGGAAAAAGGCAGCGACGGAGATTGTCGTTGCCATCGACCATGGTCTTTCTTTCCCGGAAACCGTCGGCTTGGAACGCCCTATTGACCTGCTGCGGGAGCTGGTTTCGCTCCCGGAAGTAGACGGCCTGATCGCGACCGCGGGAATGTACCGTCAGGCAGAACGCAACGGGATTGATCTGGAACGGCTCAACCGCCTGATTACGGTGGACTGTGTGCTGGCAGACGACCACGGCGGTCTGGCACAGAGACAGACGGTCATCAGCCCGGAGGATGCAGCGGTTTTCTGCCCGGACGGTTACAAAATATTTCTGAATGTCTACGAGGATCATCAGGAATTGATGGCGAATATTCAGAACTTGAGCCGTTTCATTACGGCTGGAAGAAAATTGGGTGTCGCCACACTGGCGGAAATTATGTTTTTTGGCAATGAACGGTTCAAGGATCCGGCCACGCAGGCCGAAGAACTGTACCGTGGATGCAGAATCGCCATGGAGCTGGGAGCGGATATTCTCAAGGTGCGTTGATCGCAGATCTGGATGCGCTGGGCGAGATCATCGAGAAGGTTAAGCTGCCCACTTATATCATGGGCGGCAGCGCTTCTCCTGTACCGGAAGAACTTGTCAGAGCGGTAGCTCCCCTGAAAAATCTTCCGATCCGCGGCCTGATGTTTGGCCGGAATCTGTGGCAGTACAGCGATATGGCCCAACGCGTGCATCTGCTGGCCCAATGCCTGAACGACTGACGAGAAACCATAAGGAGAAATGACCATGCTGCTCGCACTGACCGTTGTATTGGCCTACTATGTCAAAGGTGTTTGTGGATTTGGGAATACGTTGGTTTTTACTTCGATCGCCGGTTTGCGGACGGACATTTCTCAACTGACACCGTTGGATTTGCTGGTAGGCTTTGTGCCCAACGCTCTGATTGCCTGGCGCGACCGAAAGAACGCGTGCTTTCGCATTTGTGGGCCGCTGGCGCTGATGGTGCTTGCCGGGGATATCCCCGGCGCGCTTCTGCTCAAATACGGCGACGCGCATATTCTGAAAATCGGTTTTGGCGTTCTGGTAATTCTGCTGGCGCTGGATATGCTGCTTCAACGGGAGAAAAAGCCTATCGGAAAAGTCCCTTCGATCCTGCTGGGAATCGTTGCCGGACTGGTATGCGGCATGTACGGCGTAGGCGCGTTAGCGGCGGCCTATGTCAGCCGCGCCACGGACAGCAACGAAAGCTATCGCGGCAGCCTGTGCATTGTGTTCACGCTGGATAACCTGTTTCGTATCGCCCTGTATTTCGCTACGGGCATCCTAAATCTGGAAATTGCTGCTTGGGCGCTACAGCTGCTGCCGATGATGCTGATCGGGTTGACAGCTGGTATCTGGACGGTGAAAAAAGTATCGCCGGACTGGATTCGCCGTGCGGTGATTCTTGCCCTGATTGTTTCGGGGGCCGCATTGATTATCAACAATATCTAAGGCACTACCGCACAATTCGTCGGCAGCGCTGGCGATGCCTTTTCTGCCATCTGCTTCTTGCAGAAATCTCGATTTACCTCCAGTAAACCTTCGATTTCTGCAATCGCATCTGACAAAAAATGCATTCGCCATCGCACCAACTCATTTGTGCGGTATTGCCCTAAAACTTGGATTTGTTAAAAATGATTTGATGGTATTCCTCCGTGGCCGGTTTGCTGCCAGCCATGGAGGAATGTTTTCATTTGCCGGGCATCACAAAAGGCCATGATTGCCTGTACGCGCCCAAGAACAGCGCTCTGCGCCCACAGATATAACGCGAAAAAGGCTGAAACTGTCACGGAGATGGAGCGGCAGCAGTGCCGTCTGCGCCTCTGTTTTTTTGATAAGCGAAAGGCCCCGCAGCTGCGGGGCCTTCCCTGTTATTCGAAAATGATCTGCTGGACGTCGATCGTACCATGCAGCACATGAACGTCGACTTTCTCACCCTGTACCGTGACCGTGCCGAAGCCGTGTTCCGTTGAAAGAAAACTGCGGGAGTTTCGGCAGAAACGGACGTGAAGGGCTTTTTCGACGGCATCGTACCGCACGCCTGTGTAGGCCTGCAAAAGACCGTAAGCCGCCATGGAGCGCGCGTACCAGTGGCCACACTCATATTCGTCGAACGGATTGCGGACGCGCCCGTCGTAACGGCTGCGAATGGCGCGAAGGATCGTCCTTCCTTCGGTAACGTACCCCTTGAGGATCAAATGTGCCGCCACCTGATATTCGATGCCCGTCCATACTTCGTCGCAGTAGACAAAAGGCAGCATGGGCCGTCCTCCGTGAGGCCAGGTGCACAGAAGCAGACCGCCGTCATGCTTGACGGCATAACCGGCCCGCTGCGGGTTTGCATGGGTAGACAGATCGGCGCGGAAGTTGTTGTCGAAGATGTTTTTCAGGCTGGTTTTCAGCATATCTTCGTCGATCAGATGACTTAACCCGCTCATTTCTCCCAGCCAGAAACCAAGCACCCCGTCGGAAAGACAGCCTTTGCCGTACTGGTAACGCGGCCCTTCCTTGGCCAACAGCTCTTTTACCTCCGGCGTTAAGCCGCCCTCCATGCCGAAGCCACCGGCGTAGTCAAGGTCCTCGGGGCGGTAGTTCAACTCCTGAATAAAGTATTCGCCGTTGAAAAGACGTTCTTCCATATAGGCGCGGCCCGAACGGTACAGCTCCCGATAGGCGGAAGCGTCCTCTCCCAGCGCATCGCACATGAGGGAGAACGCCTGCAGCGCAGCAAGATAAAAGCTGGTACACATGCCGTCAGCACCCCAAAACTCAATGTCGTAGGTGTTATGGTGCGCCTGATCCAGCACGCCCTTGCGGCCCGGATCCCAAGTCCGAATGCAGTAATCCAGACTGTCCTTGACGCGGGGGAAGAGTGACTTTAGCCAGCCATCGTCGCCGCTGATACGCCAATCCCGATAAACCTTGATGATGCCGCCCAACTGGCCGTCGCTGGCAGCGTGGAAGCCATGGTCGTCCGTTACCTGAATCGGCAGCGGCGAACGGAAATTCTGGTGCCCTTCCTTGTTTTGGGAAACGAAAAATTCCGTTTCGCGCAGGGAACGTTCCAGCCGCGGGAAAAGGTGGCAAAGCGCCTGCTGATAGTTCCACACGTGGGTGCAGGAACCGTGGCAGGAACCACGGGTATTTTCGCTGCCTTCCCATGCCCAGAAGCGCCCGTCCTTCTGTCGGAGCACAGTGGGAGACTTCAGCACGGAAAGCGTATCGGCTACGGATTCCAGCAGTTCGTCCGGCAGATCGCTGTCAAAAAGCGCATCGGAGAAGGTCAGGGTATCGCGGCGCAGTTCCCCGTAGCGGGCCGCCCAATCGGCGGTTGCGTCGTCGATGCAGCTGAAACGGCTTGCATACCATGGTTGATAGTCCAAGTCAGCCGTGGAGAGCATGGCTTCCGGGATCCCGGCATGAAGGCCGGAGTGGGGCACATACCAGTTCAGCCGCAGCGTAACGCGTCGACTTTCGCCGGGAGCAAGGTGCAGCGGAACCGCCAGCGTGGCGCCGGGCGAAAAGCGGGGGTCGTCATCCTGATATTCGCTGTCGATCAGGCAGCCGTCGGAAATGTGCCGCCAGACCAGCGTCAGTGTGTCGTAGCACCAACCGCTGCGCACCCAGCAGGCGTCCACACAGGCGGGAAGGTCCACCTGCGCGGAAAAAGTCGCTTCATCGGATAGCGCCTGATCGGTGGGCGGCTGAATCAGGACGAAGCCGTTGGGCTGACGGCGTACATGGGCGTGCTGATCTTTTTTTAGGAAATTCTCACTCGCAAAGTAGTAGATCATTTCCACATCCCGGTCGGACGTGTTGATGAAGGTATATTCCAGCGCGGCGAAGGGCAGGCTTGCGTCGTCCTCCTGACCGGGAATGAAGGGACTCCAGCCGGTAATGCGGGCCTCAATGGGAAGGTGCTCGTCCACCAGATGCAGATGCGCAAACGGAAATCGGGCCGTAAAATCCCCACTGGTAAAACGGGGTAGACCGTAGGACAATGCGGTGCTGAAGCCCAGTCCACCTTCCGGCGCACATTCGAATACATTGTGATCCGCCACGGGAGACTCGACTACCCGGGAGACCCATTCGCCGTTCTGTTTGACGCTGACGGCGCTGAACAGGTTGGGATTGAAGCGGTAGTCCGGCCTGTGGCGAAGGGAAATACTGCCTAACGAGCCCCTTCCCTGCAGGCACATCATGCCTGCGCCGATACCGCCCATGGGGAAACCGATCATGTCCAGTTGTTTGCCAGTGAAAATTCGCATGGTTGATTATACTCCTCTCACATGTTTGTGTTTTTGGTTGAGCAAAAGCGCCGTTTCATCCTCCGGGGTAAGCGCCTGCCAATGGCGAATCAGGACAATGCCGAGGATCAGCATCGTTACAGCGCGGGCCAAAGTCGAATACTGTACGGCCGTTGTCGGGATTTTGCCGAAGTAAACGACGGTATCTTCTCCAAAAATGGAGCACCAGAAGGTGCTGGTCATCATCCCCAGGAAGGAAAACAGATTGCAGAACACGACCTGAAAGCAGGTGTGGGTCGTGGCGTTCTTTTCAGGAAGATTCAGGTAAAAAATATTGGAATAGCTCAGATTCATCCCCACGGAAAGAAAGTTTTGAAACAGGACTCCGGGTAGGTACATCCATTTGGTAATGGGGGTCAGGAAGAAAAAGTAGACCTCCGACGGCACCCAAATCAGGACGCAAAGGCCAAAGGTTCGGATCCAGCCCATGCGTCCCAGCACCTTTCGCCAGAAGGGGGTGAACAACAGCAGCATGACGATGCAGAACACGCTGGAAAGGTTGATCATCCCGTAGGAGAAGCCGACGGTATTCAACAGATAGTAGTTCCATGTGCCGCTGTTGAGCGCGCCGATATAGCTCCACGCGAACATGACCAGCAGACAACGCATGTATTTAGGATGGGCGAAAGAAAGTCGGAATACCTCCCGCAGATGGACGTGGCTGGTCAGCAGGGGATAAGGATATTCCTTGGCCTGCACCTGAAAAAAGACATCCAGAAGAACCAGTGCAAAGGCAAAGTAACGCATCCCCAGAATGAGCGCGTCCTGATGGCCGGAACTCTTGACGGCGACGGCCAGTCCGCCGCTGAGCAGCAGAATGCAGCTGCTGAGGATGGAACTGAATACCTGATTATAGCTCAAATAGGCCACTCTCTGTGCGGGATCCTGCGGGTAAAAATGATAGAACCATGGAGTGAAACCCGCGCTGAACACCGCATAGACAGCTGTAGCCAAAAACTGCAGCAGGCAAAACCATACGACCCGCTGGCCGGGGTCTGTGACCAGCAGGGGCATCAGGTTGGTAGCAATAATAATCATGAAGTAATAGTAAATTTTCGCCCCAGCCAGAAGCCATTTCCGCTTCTGAATCCGTTCCAACACCATGGGCGAGAAAATGGAAAAGCAGTTGGCCAGCGGGCTGATGAAGGTAATGATGCCAACGCCTACCAGACTGATCTCGTACATGCTCAAAAAGCCGGTATAGAAAATGCCGGTGATGAACACGTTGTAAAAGCTGGTCAGCAGCGTGCTGATAAGGGAAATGGATCGCCCCTTGCGCTTTTCATCCTTCCAGCCGTAGATCAGGCGCAGCTGTGACCAGATCGCATGGAGAGAATTTGGCATACAAAATCACCTCGCAGTTGATTCAATCCGGCGCGGCCTGTATACGGAGGGCGCTGCACCGTCCATTTTGCGAAAAACGCGGTCAAAATCATGGATGGAAGAAAAGCCCGTATTGCTTGCAATCTCCGTCACGGAAAGGTTCGTATACAAAAGCATGCTCTTGGCGCGATTGATGCGTACCTTTTGATGGTAGGATATCGGGGTTTCCTGATAAAACTGCCGGAATAATCGGATAATGTAGGATTTATCCAGATGAACAACCTCGGCCAGTTCTTCCAGCGTTACCCGGCGGGAGGTGTTGTTGTCCAGATACAGCTTCATCCGCGAGGCGATGCTTTCAGCGTTGGAGTGTCCCTCTATATGAAGAAAATAGCCGACTTCCGTCAGGTACAGGTCGAACAGCCGCATGAAATACCATTGCTGCCGTACCTGCGTAAAGGAGGACGGCATGTTGTATTCGTCGATCAGGTCGAACAAATATTCTTCAAATACCTTGGAATTTTGGAGGTGAATCCGATCGGGAATGGAGGGATAGAATCGATCCATGATGTCGCTGCGAAAAAACGTTTTCTGCTCGGGGGTCATTTCCTCATCCGTCACATAGGAAACAAAAACGTCGTGCTGATCGGCGCGGTATTGCAGATCGAAATGCACGTGGGGCTGTATGACGGGAAAGTTGTTCAGACATTCGATCTTGTGACGCTGGTGGGGCCGGAAGAGAAAAACGTCTCCCGGGTTTCCGTCATAGACGCGGCCCTCCACGTTGATCCGGGCAGAGCCCTCTTTGAGATAGAGTAATTCATAGTCGAAAATATCCCGAGGGCCGAGGATCGTATGGGGGTCCAAAGTACTGTACCAGGCAATGCGCACATAAGGCGAAAGGTTTGTAAGCGTATCCACGGCATCCTCACCCCGTTTTGCCAAAATGGACTCTGAATGCTACTATTATAGCAAAAAATGTGTGCATGTCAAATTCGAACGTTGCCCAAAAATACAAAAAAGCAGAAAAAATGTTCTGAAATTTGCCAAAATTACGATATCTGTTAAATAATATCTCGTTTACGATAAAGACGGAACGCTTGCCGGTGACTTATACTAACAGGGAAAGAAAGCGCCCGACAGATGCGGAGGAGGAATAAAGTGAAAAAGGCTAAAATTTTGGTCGTAGGCAGTTTTGTAATGGATTTGATTGTTACGACCCCACGGTTTCCTGCAAAGGGCGAAACCGTTTTGGGAAGCCGTTATACCACGGCCTCCGGCGGAAAAGGAGCGAACCAAGCGGTTCAGTCCGCCCGTTCCGGCGCGGAAGTGACGATGGTCGGCAAAGTTGGACGGGACGCTTTTGGCGACGCGATGCTGCAGAGCGTGGGTTCCTCCGGCGTGAATGTGGAACGGGTCATCCGTTCCGAAACGGAGCCGTCTGCCGTGGGCAACGTCCAGATCGAAGAAAAAGACGGTCAGACCAACAATCGGATCATCGTGGTATCCGGCGCAAATATGGCGATCACCCCGGAGGAAGTCGCCTTCCTGAAGGAAGAAGTCGCACAGTATGACATGGTCATCCTGCAGCTGGAAATTCCCATGGAGATCAATGCCATCGTAGCCCGCTATGCCCACGAAAAGGGCGTGCCGGTGATGCTGAACAGTGCCCCCTATGCCGATATGCCGCAGGAATTGCTGGAAAATATCACCTATATTTCGCCCAATGAGCACGAAGCGGCGCTTTTGACGGGCCGCGAACTGGCTACCGACGAAGATATTCGCTGGGCGCTGCGGAAGATTCAGGAAAAGGGCGTGCGCAATGCACTGATTACGCTGGGAAGCCGCGGCGTGGCCTATTTGAGCGAAAACGGTGAACTGCTGGTGGCTCCCGCGGCCAAAAACATCAGGGTAATGGATCCTACCGCCGCGGGCGACAGCTTCGTGGGCGCGTTCTGTACGGCGGTCTGCTCCGGCATGGAGATCGGGCAGGCATTGGTCTTTGCCAATTATACCGCTGGCCTGACCTGCTGCCGCATGGGCGCTCAGCCCAGTTTGCCCCTGTTGCATGAGGTGTTTGCACTGATGGAGGAACAGGGCGTCGATACGTCGGATATGAAACGGATCATGAAGGAGGACAACTAATATGGATATGTTTGAAGCATTTGTGGAAATTCAGCGCAAGGAAGCGGAGAAGATCCTGAACGGCCTGCATAAAGAGGACTTCCTGCCCGCCGCTCAGATCATCTGGGATGCGGAGGAAAAGGGAAATCGCCTCCACATTACCGGCATCGGCAAGCCTTCCCATGTGGCGAATTATATGGCTTCGCTGTTGTCCTCCACCGGTACGCCCACCTATTTTCTGCACGGCACGGAAGCCGTTCACGGTTCCTGCGGCCAGCTGGTGGCGGGGGATGTGGTCATCTGCATTTCCAACAGCGGCGAGACGGCTGAAATGAAAGCGACGGCTATGGCGATCCGCAACAACGGCTGCAAGGTCATTGCCGTTACCGGCAACCCGGAATCCTGGTTGGCCAAGTTTGCCGACGCGCATCTGCTGGCCAAGGTGGACGAGGAAGGTGGCCCGCTGAATCGCGCGCCTCGCGCGTCCATCATTGCGGAAACCTGGGTGCTGCAGGCCCTTTCCATCGTGCTGCAGGAAAAGCGCCAGATCACGCCGCAGGAATATGTGATGCGTCATCCGGGTGGTTCTCTTGGCAAATTGAGGGAGAATGAAAAGTAAGCTGGTTCGCGTTTACATGAAAGGAGACAAACGGAAATGAAGAAACTGCGCTACATCGTATTGGCACTCCTGCTGGTATGCTCCTGCTTTCTGCTGACGGCCTGCGGCGGGGGAGCTGACGACGATCAGGAAGCGTCTGAGTTCGGCTATGTGTTCAACAGTACCGGCGAGTATGCGCGGATTGTCCGCTACCGCGGCGAGGGCGCCGAGGTAGTCATCCCGGATACGCTGGGAGGCAAGCCGGTAAAGGAAATCGGACAGTACACCTTCCTTTCGTCTCCTCATGTGACCAGCATTTCGATTCCTGCTGGAATTACGAAGATTGAGGATCCCTCCTTCTACACGCTGCCGCTGCTGGAAACCATCACGGTTGCTGAGGACAACGTAGGCTTCACCGTTGTGGACGGTGTGCTGTACCACAAGAAGATGGGTACCGTCTATTGCTATCCGCAGGGCAAGAAGGGCGATTCCTACACGATTCCCGATTCCGTCAAGACTATTTATGCTCACGCGTTTTATAACAGCCAGTTGAAGGAAGTGACCATGAGCGACAAGGTGACGAAGGTGCAGACCGGCGCTTTTGCCGAAAGCAAGAACCTGACCACCGTTCATTTCTCTTCCAAGACCTCGCAGCTGTTCGAAAGCGCCTTTGAAAATTGCAGCGCTCTGGCAAAACTGGAACTGCCGGAAAGCCTGACCTCTATTGGCTCCAAGTGCTTCAGCGGCTGCAGCACCCTGACGGAGGTTACGGTTCCTGCCAATGTTTCCGTAATCGATAGCGCCGCTTTTGCGGACTGCACGGCCCTGAAAACCTGCGCGGTGCTGGGCAAGCAGGTGCAGCGCGTGGCCGAGGACACCTTCTCCGGCGATACCAGTCTGGAAAAGGTCAGCTACGCCGCCGGGCTGATGGGCATTGCGGAAAACGCTTTCAAGAACTGCTCCTCCCTGACGGACGTTGTGCTGGATGATAACCTGACGACCATTGGCCGGGAAGCGTTTTATGGATGCACGGCGCTGCAGAATGTTGTACTGCCCCAGACGGTAACGCAGGTCGGCGCTCGCGCGTTTGAAGGAACGGCTTATCTGGATGGGCTGGCGGGCGAATTTGTTACGGCCGGTAACGGTGTGCTTCTGGCTTACCGCGGCAGCGCCACAGAGGTGGCCGTTCCCGCGACGGTGCGAAATGTTTCCTGGCTGAACAGTACTGTTACCAGCGTTACAGTGCCGGAGGGAGTCGTCGCCCTCTCGGACGGTGCGTTTGAAAACTGCGAAGCCTTGACGAAGATCGACCTTCCGGCCAGCCTGACCTCCATGGGTGAGGGCTGCTTCCGAAATTGCGTCGGCCTGACTTTGTTCACGGTTCCTGCCGGGCTGACCACCATGGGTGACGCGTGCTTCGAGGGCTGCCTGAACATGGAAGCCTACGACGTGGCCGCCGGAAACGTGAGCTTCTCTGTGGATCAGGGCGTGCTCTACGATAAGATCAAGAAATGGCTGCTCTGGTATCCCTGCAACAGCAGCATGACCTCCTATGCCATGAGCTTTGGCCCGGTCAAGATCGGAGAGGGCGCGGTTCGGTACGCCAAGAATCTGACCAGTTTCGACGCAAGTCTGGCCGAAGGCGTTGTCACCTTCTCTGACTATGCCTTTGCAGACTGCCCGAACCTGACCAGTGTGAAGGTCACCAATTCCTTTGCCGGTCTGGGCGCGCATGTGTTTGAGAACTGCACCGCTCTGAGCGACTTTGAGATCAAATATACCGTAACGGCGATCGGCGAATACTGCTTCCGTAACTGCACCAGCCTGAAAAACATGACGCTCGAATCTCCTGTGTCCAAGATCGGCGTGGGTGCGTTTGAGGGAATGGACTGCACCTTCAAGGTGGAGGGCGGCAGCACGGCGGAAGAATACGTCAGAGCTTTTGGACTGAGCTATAAAAAGTAAGCGTAAACCCGGAGGAAAATAGAATGATTCTGCAAAACCAGCGGCTGCTGGCTGAAATCTGCGATAACACAGGCGCACTGGTGCGCCTGATGGATAAGCGCAGCGGCATGGAGTTTGTGAACGTCCTGCCGGAAACCGCCTGCCGTGTCGTGGCTCGCTACGAGCGAAACGGCCAGTTAACAGGCGACACCACTTTTCAACCCGAAGACGCATCCGTGCAGCCGCTGGAAAACGGCGCGGCCCTCTGCTGGAATATGGCGCAGGGTATCACCGTTCATGCCTCCATTGCCTTGGAGGAAGACGGCTTGTCCTTTCGGTCTTATGCGGATTGCGGCCCCAAAACCCAACTGCAGCTGGTCGAATATCCGGTCATCGGCGGGATGGACGACTGGAATGGCGCGGAAATGATTCATTCCTTTGCAACAGGACTTCGCGTGAAGGAACCACTCAAGCACTTCAAACCCGGCGAGGGAGTGCGATACGCACCTTATCCCGAGTGCTTCTCCGGCGCGTCGATGCAGTTCTACGCCTACTATGCTCCGGGACGCGGCGGTCTGCTATTTATGGCGGAAGACGGTGAGTCCCATCAAAAATGGCTCAACCTGTACCGAAACGGCGACAGCATGGAAGCGACCATGATGTACGGCTTTGAAGAGATGGGGATGGGCAAGAGCTTTCGGGCGGACTATTCGTTCAAAGTGCGTTTGCTGCAGGGCAACGGCTGGTCAGAACCGGCAAGTCTCTACAAGCAGTGGGCAGTGCGGCAGCCATGGTGCTCCATGGGTCGCCTGAACGACCGTGAGCATTGCGAGTGGCTGCTGAAGAAAGTCGGTCTAAGCACCTTCGGCGTCTGCGCCGGCCAGGATCGAAGCAACTACATCAGGCGCTACCATAAGGACGCCAACACCAGCGTGTTCCATGTTCTCGGCCCTGACTGGGCGCACACTACGCAGTCTTTCTCCGGCCATAACCCCGGTTATTCGTTGGATGGCTGGGTGCCGACCAATTTCCGTCAGGCGAATTTGGAAGCGATCCGCGAAGTCGGCGATTACTTTGCTCCGTTTGAGTTTGACCTGTTCGGCCACGCAAGGGCAGAGGAAAGCGACGAGATCAAGCGGAAGGCGGAAGCAAACCGCCAGCTGTTCCCGGAGAAGGGACACACCTACAGCTGCGACGCGTATGACTTCTTTATGATGTGCCCCTGCGAGGAACATACCCACGACATGCACGTGGCCCGCGACAAGCAGATCGTGGCGGAATCCGGCGCAAACGCCATGTACTATGATATTTCCGCCAATAACCTGCTGCACGTGTGCCTGAAGGAAGATCATCATCATCCCAAGGGCGGCGGCAATGAACTGACGAAGGCCTATCGCAGGATCTATCGCGATACCAAAGAGGCCTGCGCCGAGGCTAAGAACGACCGCTATTTCCCGGTGGGTACGGAAATGATCAATGAAGTTTTCCTGCCGGAACTGGACTTCTATCAGGCACGGGCCGGTGCGCAGCCTTGTTCCGCATTGGAAATGGGGCCCTATAAGAGTCTGCTGAACGAAGGAATCGCAGAACTGATTCCGCTGTTTGCCTTTGTGTACCATGAGTACGGAGCCGTTCGAATGGACGGCTGGGGCAAGGTTGTGGAGGAAGTCGGCGACCTGTTCTATGACAACGTGGCGAAAATCTATCTTTGGGGCGGTCTGTATGAGATCAACCATGAGTACAGCCCTGGAGAAGCGTTTGACGGCAAGGAGACCCGCCCGGAAGACCATTACTACAACTGGAAGCGTTCCTTCGGCTACGAGTACGCGCCCGGACGCGCAAGGTATATTGGCCAGTTTGCCAATCTGCGTACCGGCGCTGGAAATCCGTATCTTGCCTACGGCGAAATGATGCCGCCCCCTGCGATCGACGTTCCGCAGCGGGACAAGCATTATTACCACTACAATCATGGGCCTCAGGCAATTTTCAGCGGAGATATTCAGCTGCCTGCCGTTCGCGCCTCGGCATGGAAACGCACGGATGGAAAGGTCGGCTACGCCATCTTCCTGACCAACACCGAACTGGACGAGCAGCGCGTGAAGCTTCAGTTGAACGCCGCTGATTTCCCCGGAGCGGAAAAGGTCGTGCTGCGCACCGGATTTGGCAATGGAGAACCGCAGGAAACACGGATGGGTTCCCTGAAGGATGAAACCTTGACTCTGACGCTGAAACTTCCTGCCCGTACCCCGGTCATGCTGGAAATTTTGTAAACCATGGCTCCACTATGTTGTCGTGCCATATGGAGAAACGATCATCCCACGCGCGCACGGCATCTAGAAAATACAACGTTAAACCAAAGGAGGAACCATCGAATGAAACGGATCATGTCTCTGCTCCTCGCCCTCGCAATGCTGCTCTCCTGCGCGGCTGCTATTGCCGAAGAGAGCGAAAACGTCGCTATCCCCGAAGCCAAGGAAGGCGAAACGGTCATCGAATTCTGGTGCGGCATGTGGGAAACCTGGAATCAGAATTGGGTAAAGGCTCAGGTTGATTCCTGGAACGCCAAGGAAGACCGTCCCTTCTATGTGAACCTGACCTGGATGGATACCAGCACCATGGCCCAGCAGCTGGCTGCTGCCCGTGCCGCCGAGATTGCTCCCGACGTCTATACCACTGACTATAGCAGCGTAGCGAACGACTATGCCAACGGCTATACGCTCGACCTGACCAACCTGGTGTCTCAGTCCGCGTGGGATGATCTGCTGGACTCCGCCAAGAGTTTTGTCACCATCCAAGACGCGCTGGTAGCCTATCCGTGGATGATGGAGCCCTCCATTGTTATGTACTATGACAAGGAAGCCTTCACTTCCGTCGGCCTGGACCCCGAATCTCCTCCCACCACCTGGGATGAGCTGATCGAGTATGCGGAAATGCTGACCACCGAAGATCGTTTCGGCATGGACATCGCTGCTTCCTACAACTTCTGGGGCTGGTTCTACACCAACAACAACGATCAGTACATGCTGACCGACGACTGGTCTGCCGCCAACGTGAACAACGAGTCCATGAAGGAGTTCGCCGAGTTCTACAAAACCATCCGCAACAGCAACTACTGCTCTCAGACTCCTCTGAAGGATCAGAACGTGGGCGTGTACGCCGTGCTGGAAGGCCGCTCTGCCATCGCTTTCTCCGGCTCCTGGGGCGTGGCCGCCATCGACACCGACTATCCTGAAAAGCGCGATGTGATCGGCGTTGCCGCCGCTCCCACCAAGGACGGTTCTCCCATGCACGCCACCTCCGGCGGCTGGAACCTGGTCGTGGACGCCAAGGCCAAGCATCCCACTGAGGCTGGCCAGTGGATCGAATACATGCTGGGCGACACCTCCGATCCTTCCAAGGTTGCCGACTTCTTCGTGGCGTCCAACTTCTCCAAGTTCACCACCCGTAAGAGCGTGAGCGACTATCTGGTGGCCAACACCGCCGCTTCCAACGACGAGCGCGTGCAGACCATTCAGTCTGACATCATGCCCTACGTTGTGGCCGAACCCACCTACGCTTGGGAAATCTTCCAGTATGGCCTGAACGCTTTCGATGACATCGCCATCAACGGAACTGACATCGATACCGCTTTCAACGACATGGAAGCCCTGATCAATCAGTACATTGCCGACAACAATCTGGCCGGCAAGAACCCCAGGGCTAAGTGATCGAATCATTGCAGGGGAGGCGGGTGCAAGCCTGCCTCCCCTGATTTCATCAACACCGCTTTTGCGTGAGGAGGTACTCCATGTCACAGTCGATGACAAACAAAGCCCCGGTTGCGGAGCCAAAAAAGTGGCAGCGTACACCGACGAGCCGCATGGATCATATTACCGCTTATCTGATGATCCTGCCTTCTATTGCTCTGCTGGCCATTTTCGTTATCTGGCCGCTGATCTCTTCGGTTGAAAAATCATTTACCGATTATAATTTCTATAATTCCACTTATGTGGGCTGGAAGAACTATGAAATGGCCTTCCGCAATCCCGTTTTCCTCAAATCCTTCAAGAATATTCTGGTCTATATCGCAATCGGCGTTCCGCTGGGCATCATTCCGCCATTCCTGTTTGCTCACTGCGTCAAAAAGCTGCAAGGCGGCTTCGGCGCGGCGGTGAAAACCGCCCTGTACATTCCCAGCATTATCGGCGGCGTTGTCAGTTCCGTGATCTTCCTGTTCATTCTGGATTATCAGGGCGGTCTAATCAACAACATTATCCGTACACTGGGCGGCACTCGGATCAACTTTATGGCGAAGCCTACCTCGGCTCTGCTGTCCATCGTGTTTACCAGCTTCTGGGGCGGCTTTGGCTATAGCACCCTCTACCAGCTGGCGGGTCTGAATAACATTCCCGATTCTTACTATGAAGCTGCTATGCTGGACGGCTGCAATGCCTTCCAGAGAATGATCTATATTACGGTTCCCTGCATGAAGGGCATGTTCCTGCTCTGTCTGGTCAACGGCATCAAGGGCACTTTGATGATGATGGAGCTGCCGATGCTGATGACGAACGGCGGCCCCAACAACGCGACCCTGACGCCCGTGCTGTATATTTTCAACATGTTCACGGACTCTGCGGTGACGAAGGGCTATATGCTTGCCTGCGCCATTATCATGACTATCTTCTCCGCAGCGCTGACGAGCATTTCGTTCTTCCTGATCAAGCCTGATAAATCTTTGGAGTAAAGGAGGCGATCGAGCATGAGTGGTAAGCGTAAAAGCTACATCCGAAAAAATGGTTTTAATATCTTCTCGGCAGTTTTTTCTCTGCTGATTGTGGCGCTGTGTGCGATCCCGCTGATCTGGATGTTCGTGTCCTCCTTTAAGCTGGACCGCGAGGTATGGGCCTATCCCTTCACGTTCTTCCCCAAGAAATGGATTACCAATAACTTCGTGACCCTGTTCACCACCAATCGCGTCAATTTTGCCCAGTCTGTGGGCAACACACTGTTTGTGGCGGTCACGCACACCTTCCTCAGTCTGGCTATCGAGACCATGGCGGCCTATGCTTACGCCCGGCTGGACTTCCGCTTCAAAAAGCCGCTGTGGCGCGCGACCATTTTTACCATGTTCATTCCGAACATCGCGATCCTGCTGACTTCCTTCGTTGTGGTGAAGGACATGGGAATGCTGGACAGTCTCTGGGTTTGCATTATTCCCTCTCTGGCGGGCGCTGGCAGCATCTTCTTTTACCGGCAGTTCTTCCTGCAGGTGCCGCTTTCCATGGAAGAAGCGGCGCTGGTAGACGGCGCGTCCCGTTTCCGCATCTACTATACGGTCTTCCTGCCCAACGCCAAAGCACCCATGGTGCTGCTGGGCACCGGCACGTTTATCGGATGCTGGAATTCCTACGTGTGGCCTACGCTGACGCTGACCTCGGTGGACAAGTGGCAGATCATGCAGGTCATCCGTTCCTTCCGCAGTACATACAGCGAGGCCTATGGCGTGGTTATGGCCGCTTCCTTGCTCAGCGCTATCCCGCCGTTGATCGTTTTCCTGATCTTCCAGAAGCATATTATCAAGGGTATGCTGATTTCTGGTATCAAATAAGGAGAAAGACCCAAGATGAAAAAACGACTGATCGCTATTTTGACGGTAATGCTTCTGCTGCTTTCCTCTGCGGCTTTTGCCGAGGACGATGGCATTGCCAGACTTCCCAACAAGGCTGACGAACTAGCAAAATCGTTGGTGACCAGCAAAACAACCTGGGTCAGCCAGATTACGGGTGAAAACAGCCCCAACAAGACCCTTTCCCGCTTCGACGTCTGGGGCACCGATCTGGGTTCCATGACGGAAATGAACGGCAAGGTATACATGTTTGGAGGAGACACGTTCTCCTCCGAAGACAGCGAAGGCTGGCGCAGCAACGTGCTGTTCGTGATCGACGACGATGATCCTTCCGATGGTCTGACGATCGTGGACGCGGTGACGGATATCGAAGGCCACGCGAAGGAACTGCTGGGCAGCATGAAGCGCGACAATGTGCAGATGACGGTCATTCCGACCGATATCTTTGCCATTGACCAGACCCTCTACTGCATTTACATGTCCGTTAAACATTGGAATCCCCAGGGCGGCTCGTGGATCTGCGGCTTCTCAGGCCTCGCCAAATCCACAGACGAGGGACAGAACTGGACGAAGCTGGATCTCCGCTGGGATGGAGACAGCAACTTCATCCAGACGGCGCATTGTCTGGTGGAGGACACGCTGTACCTGTGGGGCATTCCTGCCGGTCGCTTTGGCGGCGTTGCGCTGATGAAGGTGAAGGCCGACGAAGTGGAAGACGGCGAAGCCTACGAATATTTCACCGGCGAGGATGAAAACGGCGACCCCATCTGGGTGAAAGGCTCCGACGGCGCGGCGCAGGCAAAAGTCATTATTAACGAGCCGGTCGGCGAAATTTCCGTTATCTATAACGAGTATCTCGGCAACTTCGTTATGACCTATCTCCACGAGGGAAAAGGCATTGTGATGCGCGAGGGCGTGACTCCGTGGGGAGAATGGAGCCGCGAATACGTGTTGGCCAGTGCTGGTCAGTATGCCTCGCTGTACGGTGGATTCATGTGTCCGAAGTACGTGGAGGAAAACGGAAAGGTCTTCTACTTTGCGATGAGTCAGTTCTTTCCCATCTATAACATTATGTGGATGCGCGTGGAGCTGCCCTGAAAAACAGGCTGCATTTATAGAATCAAGATGAAGGCAAGATACGAAAGGAATGGTTTAAAATGATGTTGGATAACATGAGTCGGTTGCATCGGTATCAGACGATCTCTATTTCCCCTGAAAACCTGACGGGCGAAAAGGGCAAGGGCGGCGCTATGCCGGTGGAACAGGGCAGCTCTTACGAAGCGGCCCGCGAACTGGGCACTGGCTGGAAGGTCAACCCGCGGATGTTCATCCCGGCGGGCGAGACGCTGACGCTGGCGGACGTTCATGACGAAGGCGAAATTCGTCAGATCTGGCTGACCCCCACCGGCGTGTGGCGTGGACAGATTCTCCGCATTTATTGGGACGGCGAGGAAACGCCCGCCGTGGAGTGCCCGCTTGGCGATTTCTTCGGCTGCGGCCTGAACGAATATGCGCCGCTGGTGTCCCTGCCTGTGTGTGTCAATCCCGGCAACGCCTTTAACTGCTACTGGACGATGCCTTTCCGCAAGGGTTTCCGCATTACGCTGGAAAACCGCAACGCTGAGCAGGTGGTCGTGTATTATCAGATCAACTATGTGCGCAAGCCCGTGGAAGAGGACGCTGCCTATTTCCACGCTCAGTTCCGCAGAGTGAACCCCAACCCCTACAAGGCGGACTTCACCATGCTGGACGGCATCGAGGGCCGGGGCCAGTATGTGGGCACCTATATGACCTGGGGCGTTCATAACAACCTCTGGTGGGGCGAAGGCGAGGTCAAAATGTTCCTCGACGGCGATAAGGAATATCCCACCATCTGCTACACGGGTGCGGAGGACTACTTCTGCGGCTCCTATGACTTCGAGAACCAGAAGACCCACCAGTATGAAGAGTTTACCACGCCCTATGCGGGCCTGTGCCAGGTGATCCGTCCTGACAGCCTGTATCGTCCTCAAATGCGATTCGCCATGTACCGCTGGCACATTACCGATCCCATCTACTTCGAAAAGGATATCCGCGTGACCATTCAGGAGCTGGGCTGGCGCAGCGGCGGCCGGTATCTGCCCCTGCAGGATGATGTCAGCTGCGTGGCTTACTTCTATCTGGACAAGCCGTCCTGCAAGCTGCCTAAGCTGGGAACACCGGACGAACTGGAAATTATCTGATTCGTCACAAGGGGGTGCTCTTTCATGGATATGACGATCGGTGATATGCTGGAAATGCAGGAAAAGCTATATAAGGCATATGGCGAGCCGTTTGGCTGGATGGATTATACGCCTAAAAACGCGGCGATGCATTGGCTGTATATGCTGGGAGAAGCTGGCGAGGTCGTTGACGCATTGAAGAAAAACAGCCTCGATCAGCTGATGCAGGAGGGAGAGCCGCGCCGTCATCTGGTCGAAGAAATGGCAGACACCATGATGTTTTTCGCGGATACTATGGCCTGCATGGGCGTGTCAGCGGAAGAATTTTCCAAAGTTTACAGAGAAAAACACGAAAAGAATATGAACCGCTGGAAACGGTAACTCCAACAGCGGCGGGCGTATAGCCCGCCGCTGTTTTATGTTTCTTTTCGATGACAGGTTTTGCATAAAGGCCACCTGAAAAGCCGAACCTATTGTTTCTGAAAAACAGAATCAAGCCGGAGGGGGTGGAATGAAGTTCGCTATCTACAGCCGCAAAAGCAAGGCGACCGACAAGGGTGAGAGTATTGGCAATCAGGTGGAAATGTGTAGAAACTATATCAACGCCAACGCACCGGGAGAAGAACACGAGTTTCTGATCTACGAAGACGAGGGCTTCAGTGGCAAAAACACCAAGCGTCCAGAGTTCCTGCGTATGATGCAGGACGCAAAGAAAAAGAGGTTTCAGCAGGTCGTGGTGTACCGGTTGGACCGAATCAGCCGCATGACCATCACCGAGAAATTACAAAGCAGCGGCATTGGCTTTATCAGCATTAACGAGCGTTTCGACACTACCACGCCCATGGGGCGCGCCATGATGCAGATCGCCGCCGTATTTGCCCAGCTGGAACGGGAAACGATTGCGGAGCGCGTACAGGATATCACTGGAACGAATGGTTCAACGGCATCATCTACAGCAGCGGTCCGGAGCAATATCCTTTGCAGAGCTACATGCGAACCATCGTCATTGACCAGA
>ERZ772883.640-NODE-640-length-34219-cov-5.197459_pt1 | contig 34219 bp, 44 predicted proteins | sample MGYA00580575_ERZ772883 | MGnify/ENA primary metagenome ERZ772883 (study PRJEB29015, sample SAMEA2737666) | human gut metagenome | biome: human gut; feature: human-associated habitat; material: faeces | place: China | collected 2012 ...
CCTTCCTGTTTTTGGGCAACGTCCCGGCTTTCGGTATGGCAGTGATTCTTCTTGTTCTCTTCGCCGTGAAGCTGAAATGGGCTCCCATTTCCGGCGGCTATGGTTTTGATATGATTCCCAATTTCAGCTGGAGGTTTATTTCCTCTGTGATTTCTCACTACCAGCTGCCCTTCTGGAGCATTGTCCTGGTTTCCATCGGCGGTCAGGCCGTGGGTATGCGCTCCATGTCTATCTATGAACTTAATGCCGACTATGTCAAGTATGCCCGGTTCCTTGGCATCAAGGATCGCAAGATCGTCGGTTATGTTTTCCGCAACGCCATGCTGCCCCAGGTCACCGGCCTGGCGCTGTCCATCGGCACCATGATCGGCGGCGCTCTGGTCGCTGAGATCATCTTCTCCTATCCCGGTCTCGGCAGCACCATGTACAGCGCCGTCCCCACGCCGATGGACAGCAGGACGTTCCGCTTCCACAGGTGCAGGGCTGCCAACACCGCGATGGAGATCAGCTCCGGCAGACCGTGGGGGGCCTCGACGATGGACACATTCCGCAGGCAGTACACCACCAGCAGCCCCATCATGGCAGCCGGCAGGGTGCGGCCCAGATAGGTGACGATCTTGGGCACCGGGCGGCTGTCGGGAAACAGGAGGAAGGGGAGAAACCGCGTGACCATGGTGCCCGCTGTCACCGCCAGGGCGATGATCAGGGCCTGGGTCGTCGTCAATGTCATAGCTTTTTCCTCCCGATCAGAAGCACCGCCAGCACCATGGCCATGGCGGGGATCACCAGCTGGTCAGCGCCGAACACCGCCAGCGCGATGACGCTGCACGCCACCCCGATGATGCCGCTGGCCCGTTTCTGCGGGTCGGTGACCTGCTCGATAAACAGCACTACGAACAGACCCGTCAGGGCAAAATCCAGCCCCGTTGTGTCGAACCGGATAAACTGCCCCGCCAGAGAGCCCAGCAGGGTACCGCCCACCCAGTACACATAGTCCAGCAGCGAGACGGACAGGTAGAAATGCTTGGGGGAGACCCCCTCCGGAGGCTCCACGGAGGATACGATGGAGAAGGTCTCATCGCTGAGGGTATAGATCAGCACCGCTTTCGCGCCGCCCATACCCCGGTATTTTTCCAGCATGGACACCCCGTAAAACAGGTGCCGGGCATTGACCATCAGGCTCATGACGAAGGCACCCAGGGGATCGAAGGCGGAGGTCAGCAGGGTGATGGCTGCGAACTGCATGCTCCCGCAAAAGGCCACCGCACTCATCAGCAGGGCCCAGGGCGCGCCGAAGCCCTTGGTCTGCATCAGCACGCCGTAGGCAAAGCTCAGCACCAGGTATCCCGTCAGCACCGGAACGGTGCAGGGAAAAGAAGCGGCAATGGCTCTGCGCCAGCACAGCGCCCCCTGGCCGGAGGCGCTGCCGCCCGCCGGAGGCATATCATTGGTTTTCATCATATTTTACACACTGAAAAGAATGTCGGCATAGGTGGGATAGGGCCAGAACTCGGCGGCGGTGTGGGACTCCAGCCGGTTCACCAGGTGACTGGCCTTATATTCCAGGGCGTACACCACGTCCCGGTAGTACCGGGCGGACTCGATGCCGCCCTCGGCGTCGGGGGCCTCGGCCAGGGCCTTGGTCATGGCCTTGGCGGTGTTGTACAGCTCCTCGTTCCAGGTGCAGAGGGTCTGCAGCAGATCCGTCTCGGCGGCGCAGTCCAGATACAGGGCCTTCTTGCGCTGTACAGCCTTGGCCAGCTCCCCGGTGTAGCGGGACACGGCGGGGAAGATGCTTCGCCGGATCATAGCCAGCAGCGTGTTGGCCTCGATGGCCGTGATCTTGCAGTAATTTTCCAGATGGATGCCGTAGCGGGCGTGCATCTCCACCTGGGAGAAAACGTCGTGCTTGGTGAACAGGTCGATGTTCTTTTTGTCGATATAGGCGGGCATGCTGTCCACGGTGTCCCGCAGGTTGCTCAGCCCCCGGCGCTTGGCCTCCTCCGCCCAGGAGTCGTCGTAGCCGTTGCCGTTGAAGATGATGCGCTGGTGGGCCTTAAAGGTGTCGTGCAGCAGGGCCTGCAGGGCGGCGTTGAAGTCCTCGGCCTTTTCCAGAATATCGGCGAACTGGCCCAGCTCCTCGGCCATAATGGTGTTGAGCACGGTGTTGGGGCTGGCCACGGACTGGGAGGAGCCCAGCATGCGGAACTCAAATTTGTTGCCCGTGAAGGCCAGGGGAGAGGTGCGGTTGCGGTCGGTGGTATCCTGGGGGATCTCCGGCAGGGTGTCCACGCCGATCTCCAGCTTCTTTTTGGTCATGTCCACATATTCCGTGCCCTGGATGATGGAGTCCAGCACAGCGGTGAGCTCGTCACCCAGGAAGATGGAGATCACCGCCGGGGGTGCCTCATTGCCGCCCAGGCGCAGGTCGTTGCCGGGGTAGGACACGCAGCAGCGCAGAATGTCCTGGTACTCGTCCACACCCTTGATAAACGCGGCCAGAAACAGCAGGAACTGGGCGTTCTGGCTGGGGGTCTTGCCGGGCTTTAAGAGGTTCTCGCCGGTGTCGGTGGCCAGGGACCAGTTGTCATGCTTGCCGCTGCCATTGACCCCGGCAAAGGGCTTCTCGTGGAGCAGGCACACCAGACCGTGGCGGTCAGCCACCTTTTTCAGCAGCGCCATGGTCAGCTGGTTGTGATCCGTGGCGGTGTTGGCGTCGGTATATACCGGGGCGATCTCGTGTTGAGCCGGGGCCACCTCGTTGTGCTCGGTTTTGGCGAACACACCCAGCTTCCACAGCTCCTGGTCCAGATCCGCCATGAATCCGGCGACTCTGGGCCGGATGGCGCCGTAGTAGTGGTCGTCCAGCTCCTGGCCCTTGGGAGGCCGCGCGCCAAACAGGGTGCGGCCGCACAGCTTCAAATCCTCCCGCTTCTGATACATGCTCTTGTCGATGAGAAAGTACTCCTGCTCCGGGCCCACCTGGGGGATCACGTGCTTGGCCTCTGTATTTCCGAACAGGCGCAGGATCCGCATGCTCTGCTGATCCAGCCGGCTCATGGAGCGCAGCAGGGGCGTCTTCTTGTCCAGCACCTGCCCGCTGTAGGAGCAGAACACCGTAGGGATGTACAGAGTCTTGTCCTTCACGAAGGCGTAGGAGGTGGGATCCCAGGCGGTGTAGCCCCGGGCCTCAAAGGTGGCCCGCAGGCCGCCGGAGGGGAAGGAGGAGGCATCCGCCTCGCCCCGGGACAGCTCCTTGCCGGACAGCTCCATGATGACCGAGCCCTTGCCGTCGGGGGTGATAAAGCTGTCGTGCTTCTCGGCGGTGACGCCGGTCATGGGCTGGAACCAATGGGTGTAATGGGTGGCGCCCAGCTCCGTGGCCCAGTCCTTCATGGCCGCGGCGATCTGGTCGGCAATGGAACGCTGCAGGGTAGTACCCTGGGCCATGCACTGCCTCCAAGCTTCGTAGGCGTCGGCGGACAGGCGCTGTCGCATTTTGTCCTCATTAAAGACCATGCAGCCGAACAGTTCCGGGATGTTTTTGATTTTTTCGTCCATTGCAAACTCCTTTCGCCGCCCTTGGCGGCAATTTTTTATAACACCGCCTGAAGCAGGACGGGTGTAAGATAGGTTTCGATAGCGGCGGCCGCCAGAAGCAGCGGCAGGATCCACAGAAGCATGATCTGCCCGCACTGACCGGCGGCAGCCCGGACAGCCCCCGCTTTCTTTTGCAGCAGGGCGGCGGACACCTCTCCGCACAGGTGCAGGCCCGCCGAGACTGCCAGCACCAGGGCCGTCAGCTCAAAAACGCCGTGGGGCAGGATGCCCGCCAGATACTTCCACAGGGGGATCCCCTTGTGGATGTAGTACCCAGCGAACAGGCCCAGGCTGGCGCCGTTGACGCCCAGAGTCAGGGCCGACAGACGGATAAACGGGAGCAGCCCGTAGGCGATACATGTCATCATGGCGATGAGATTGTTCATCAGCAACGCGGAAAACACGATCTGCCCGCTCTCGTCCGCCACGCCCTTTTGCAGCAGCATCTGGGCGAATTGCTCCACGATGCCGTCGGCCTGCTGGGGAAAGAGCATGCTCCCGGCGAAGCTCAGAAGGATCAGCCCCGCCAAGGTCAGCGCAGTCACGGCCACCGAGCCGCCGAATCCCCGGCGGAAGAAATCGATGCTGCCGCCGTACAGCTGCTTTACAGTGCCCACGCGTTCAGCTTGTCAAGACCGGCCCGCAGGCGGCGCAGAGTCTCGTCTTTCCCCAGAATGGCGCAGATCTCCACCGCGCCGCCGGGGGTGACCAGCTTGCCTGCGGCGGCGATGCGCACGGGCCACATGAGCTTGGCGTTCTTCACCTCCAGCTGCTCCGCCAGGGCGATGAGACCGTCGTGGACGCTCTCCACCGTCCAGGTTGGGAGGGCCTCCAGCATGGGGATGGCCGCCTCCAGCATGGCTTTGCAGACTGCGGGATCGGTCTTGGCCTTTTTGTTGGTGAAAAACTCCACACTGTACTCCGGGCAGGCGTCGAAGAAGTCCACCTTCTCGGGAATGTCCGCCAGGCGCTCGCACCGGGCCTGGAGCAGCCCCGCGATGGCGGCGATGTCGAAATCGCCTTTCACCGTCCGGCGGATATAGGGCTCGGCCACCTGGGCAAAGGCCTCCGAAGCCATGGCCCGCAGGTAGACGGCGTTGAAGTGATCCAGCTTGGCCCGGTCGAAGATGGCCGGGGACTTGGAGATACCGGTGATGTCGAATGCCTTCACCAGCTCCGGCAGGGTGAAAATCTCCTGCTCGGCCAGCTCACCCTTGGGGCTCCAGCCCAGCAAGGCCACATAGTTGAGGATGGCCTCCGTGAGGTAGCCCTCCGCCTTCAGATCCTCGTAGGAGGGATCGCCGTGACGCTTAGACATTTTGTTCTGGGCGTCCCGCATCACGGGAGAGCAGTGGACATAGGTGGGAATTTCCCAGCCGAAGGCCCGGTACAGCAGGTCGTATTTGGGAGCGGAGGAGAGATATTCGCTGCCCCGCACCACATGGGTGATGCCCATAAGATGGTCGTCGATGACGTTGGCGAAGTTGTAGGTGGGCAGGCCGTCCCGCTTCAGGAGCACCTGATCGTCCAGGGTGCTGTTTTCCACGGTGATATCGCCGAAAATGGCGTCGTGGAAGGTGGTGGTACCCTCCGCGGGGATCTTCTGGCGGATGACATAGGGCTCGCCTGCCTCCACCCGGCGCAGTGCCTCCTCCAGCGGCAGATCCCGGCAGGGATCGGCGGCGCGGGAGAAGTCGCCGCTGTCCTCCTCGGACTCGGTTTTCTCGCAGAAGCAGTAGTAGGCTGCGCCCTTTTCCGCCAGCAGCCTTGCATATTTTCCATAGGTGTCCCGGCGCTGGGACTGGATATAGGGGGCCACAGGACCGCCCACATCGGGGCCCTCGTCGTGGGTGAGGCCGCACTCGGCCATGGTACGGTAGATTACATCCACCGCACCTTCCACCTGACGGTTCTGGTCGGTGTCCTCGATGCGCAGGATAAACGTGCCGCCATGGGAGCGGGCGATGAGCCAGGTATACAAGGCCGTGCGCAGATTGCCCACATGCATGTAGCCCGTGGGCGAGGGGGCAAACCGGGTGCGCACCTTGCCGTGGGGGATCTTTTCCTCCATCTGCTCGAAATAGCTGTGATCCAGTGTCATAGCATTAAACCTCCCCAGTAAAAATCAAAAAGCAAATACTATTCCATACTAAAAATATACCATACCATTATATTTTAACTTCCGAAAAAGTCAAGAATAAACACGCCATCCGGTTGCAATTTTGTGGGATTAGTGATAACATGACATTGATTAGCATGAAATTGGGGCAAAATTTCAGATATGCCCCTCTTTCGGAAGGAGAATAACCATATGGAAACCACTGTGGAAAAGAAAAAACGGATATTCAGCGGCATCCAGCCCAGCGGCGAGCTGACCCTGGGCTCCTACATGGGAGCCATCCGCAACTGGGCGGACCTGCAGGAGGAATATGACTGCCTGTACTGCATCGTGGATATGCACGCCATCACCGTGCGGCAGGATCCGGCCACCCTGCGCCGCCGCAGCGTGAACCAGCTGGCCCAGTACATCGCCTGCGGCCTGGATCCCAAGAAGAACATCATGTTCATCCAGAGCCATGTGCCCCAGCACGCGGAGCTGAGCTGGATCCTGGGCTGCTACACCCAGTTCGGCGAGCTGAGCCGCATGACCCAGTTCAAGGCCAAGGCCAAGCAGCATGCGGACAACATCACCGCGGGCCTTTTCACCTACCCCGTTTTGATGGCGGCGGACATTCTGCTGTACCAGGCGGATCTGGTGCCGGTGGGGGAGGATCAGCGCCAGCATGTGGAGCTGACAAGGGACATCGCCCAGCGGTTCAACGGCCTGTACAGCGATACCTTTACCCTGCCGGAGGCATTCATCCCCAAGATGGGCGCCCGGGTCATGAGTCTTGCAAACCCCGAGAACAAGATGAGCAAGTCCGACCCCGACGGATGTGTGTTCCTCATGGACAAGCCCGAGGACATCATGCGCAAGTTCAAGCGCGCCGTCACCGACTGCGAGACAGCGGTGAAGTTTGACAAGGAGAATAAGGCCGGTATCTCCAACCTGCTGACCATCTACTGCGCCGCCACCGGCAAGACCATGACCGAGGCGGAGGCGGAGTTTGCCGGCCAGGGCTACGGTGTCTTCAAGCCCGCTGTGGGTGAGGCCGTGGTGGAGCTGCTGCGGCCCCTGCGGGAGGAGAGCGAGCGCATTATGAAGGACAAGGCGTATCTGGAGAGCGTTTACAAGGAGGGAGCGGAGCACGCTTCCTACCTGGCCCAGAAGACTCTGAGCAAGGTGCACCGCAAGATCGGGTTTGTGGCAAAATAAGAGCTTGGCTGTAGCGCGTATGTTTCCTTGCAGAGACGGAAAACATTTGTTATAATCGAGAGTGAACGAACGCAGCAAAATAAATCACATAGAAAGGAATTGGCAACTATGATCTATACCAGCGAAGTGCAGCATATGTGCCCCATCGCTAAGGGCGCTTATCACGGGCCCGCCCCCATTCCCGAGGAGGGCAAGTGGATCCAGGCCAAGGAAATCGGCGACATCTCCGGCTTCACCCACGGTATCGGCTGGTGCGCCCCCCAGCAGGGCGCCTGCAAGCTGACGTTGAACGTGAAAAACGGCGTCATCGAGGAGGCTCTGGTGGAGACCATCGGCTGCTCCGGCATGACTCATTCCGCGGCTATGGCATCCGAAATTCTCATTGGCAAGACCATTCTGGAGGCACTGAACACCGACCTGGTCTGTGACGCTATCAATACCGCCATGCGCGAGCTGTTTTTGCAGATCGTGTATGGCCGCACCCAATCCGCTTTCTCCGAGGGCGGCCTGGCAGTGGGCGCTTCCCTGGAGGATCTGGGCAAGGGCCTGCGCAGCCAGGTGGGCACCATGTTCGCCACCAAGGAAAAGGGCCCCCGCTATCTGGAAATGGCCGAGGGCTATGTGACCCGTGTGGCCCTGAATAAGGACGACGAGATCGTGGGCTACGAGTTCATCAGCCTGGGCAAGATGATGGACTTCATCAAGAAGGGCGACGACGCGGGCACCGCTCTGGAAAAGGCCAAGGGCCACTATGGCCAGTTCGATAGCGCCGCCAAGTATGTCGATCCCAGACAGGAATAAGGAGGAGGACGAAATTATGGCACTGTTTGAAAGCTACGAGAGAAGAATCGACAAGATCAACGGCGTCCTCGCTCAGTACGGCATCGGCTCCGTGGAGGAGTGCCGGGACATCTGCCGGGCCAAGGGTTTTGATCCCTACGAGATCGTGAAGGGCATCCAGCCCATCTGCTTTGAAAACGCCTGCTGGGCCTACACCGTGGGCGCGGCCATCGCCCTGAAGGCTGGGGTCAAGACCGCTGCCGAGGCTGCCAAGATGATCGGCGTGGGCCTGCAGTCCTTCTGCATCGACGGCTCTGTGGCTGAGGACCGCAAGGTGGGCCTGGGCCACGGCAACCTGGGCGCTATGCTCCTCAGCGAGGAGAGCAAGTGCTTCGCCTTCCTGGCGGGCCACGAGTCCTTTGCCGCCGCCGAGGGTGCCATCGGCATCGTGAAGAACGCCAACAAGGCCCGCAAGGAGCCCCTGCGCGTGATCCTCAACGGCCTGGGCAAGGATGCCGCCCAGATCATCAGCCGCATCAACGGCTTCACCTATGTGCAGACCCAGTTCGATTATTATACCAGCGAGCTGAAGATCGTCCGGGAGATCCGCTACTCCGAGACGGAGCGCGCCGATGTCCGCTGCTACGGCGCGGATGACGTCCGCGAGGGCGTGGCCATCATGCACCATGAGGGCGTGGATGTGTCCATCACCGGCAACTCCACCAACCCCACCCGCTTCCAGCATCCGGTGGCCGGCACCTATAAGAAGGAGTGCATCGAGCAGGGCAAGAAGTATTTCTCCGTGGCCTCCGGCGGCGGTACGGGCCGTACCCTGCACCCGGACAACATGGCTGCCGGCCCTGCTTCCTACGGCATGACCGACACCATGGGCCGTATGCATTCTGACGCCCAGTTTGCCGGCTCCAGCTCCGTGCCCGCCCATGTGGAGATGATGGGCTTTTTGGGCATGGGCAATAACCCCATGGTGGGCGCCACCGTGGCTGTTGCCGTGGCGGTGGAGGAGAGCCTGAAGGGCTGATTCCCATTTGGCAATCTCATAAGAATATCCCGCCGCTGATGCGGCGGGATATTTTTATATATTGCTCGTTAGTCCTTCATCAGCGGTGCACCGGCGTGCCATGCCTGGCCCACCTTCTCGCCGATGGCATAATAACCGTTGCGATACGGATCGAAGGCAAAGGCATTCAGCTTGGCGGCGTCCACTTTGCCGTTTTCATCCAGCACGGACTCGTCCGCCAGCACGCCGACGATCTCGCCGATGACATGGTGGCCATACACCTCCATCTTGTCCTCAACGACCCTGCACTCCAGCGTCAGCGGGAATTCCTCCACAATGGGGGCATCCACCTTTTCACTTTTCACGGCGGTCAGACCGCTGCGCCGGAATTTGTCCGGCATCTTGTTGCCGCTGGCGATGCCGAAGAAGTCGGCGGCTTCCATGTGGGGGATGTCTGCAATGCTCAGGGTGAATGCCCCGCGCTTTTTGATGTTTTCCGACGTTTTGTGGCCTGCGCTGATGTTGAGAGAAACCATATTCTCCGCGCAGATGCCGCCCCAGGCCATGTTCATCACATCCACCGTGTCGTCTTCGCCGTAGGTGGCGATCATCAGCACAGGCATCGGGAACAGATAGGGATTCACACCCAGTTCTTTTTTCATGCTAAAGACCTCCATTTGCAAATTGGATTGACCTTGCTCCGTCATCCCACCGTCATAATAGCATACATTATAAAAAACACAAGTACCCGTATAAAAGATAGTCACTATCAAGGAAAATAGTTTGCCCCGGTTTCTGGTTTCCATCCCATGTGCTTCGCCTTTCGAAACCCGCCGGTGCAGGCAAGCTTTTTATTCTGCCGCATGGGGTGATTTCCCCTTGCGCACCTCTGGCGGGACTGGTAGAATACAGACAACAGAAAACCAAGGAGGATACCTATGATCTGTGAGATTTGCAAGGACGAAGTGTTCCTTGCCCAGGCGGCCGAGCCTGCCGGGGCAGATGACCTGGCTGTGGCGCAGGATCTGCTGGACACCCCGCTTGCCCACAAGGACGGCTGTGTGGGCATGGCGGCGAATATGATCGGTGTGAACAAGCGCATCATCGCCTTCGAGAGTGACGGCGAGTACATGGTTATGTTCAACCCGGTCATCGTCCGGCAGTCCGGCGCATACGAGGCCCAGGAGGGCTGCCTGTCCCTTTCCGGCGTCCGGAAAACCAGACGCTACCGTACCATCAAGGTGCAGTGGCAGAATGAGAAGCTCCAGACCCGGCTGAGGACCTTTTCCGGCTTCACAGCGGAGATTATCCAGCACGAAATTGACCACTGCCAGGGGGTTTTGATATGATATTCTGCTTTTCCGGCACCGGCAACAGCCGGTATGTGGCCCGCCGCGCAGCCGAGGCGCTGGGGGAGACCGTACTGGATCTGAATGAGCGCATCCGGGCGGGGGACACCTCCCCGGTGGAGTCCGGACGGCGGCTTGTGATCGTCACGCCCACCTATGCCTGGCGCATTCCCCGCATTGTGCGGGACTGGCTGCTGCATACGGATTTGCCAGGCGCGGAGCAGGTCTGGTTCCTCATGACCTGCGGCAGCGAGATCGGAAATGCTGACCGGTATAACCGCGCTCTCAGCCGGGAGCTGGGGCTTGCCTATATGGGCACGGCCCAGATTGTCATGCCGGAGAACTACATCGCCATGTTCCGTGTGCCCCAGGCGGATGAGGCACGGGAGATCGTAGCCCAGGCCCAGCGGGACATAGACCGGGCCACCGCCGCCATCCGGGCGGGCTTCTCCTTTCCCCCGCCACGCTGCAGCCTCTACGGACGTTTCATGAGCGGACCTGTGAACCCGATTTTCTATACCTGCTTTGTCAAGGCGAAGGCATTTGTCGCCGGCGATGCCTGCGTGGGCTGCGGCCTATGCGCGGAGCACTGCCCCACGGGGAATATTCGGCTGCAGGCCGGCCGGCCCGTCTGGGGCGACCGGTGCACACACTGCATGGCCTGCATCTGCTACTGCCCGACAGAGGCCATCGAGTACGGCAAAAAGAGCCTTGGCAAGCCCCGCTACCATTTTGAAGCCCTGTGAGGTGCGTTTTTATGAAAGGAAGCTTTCGGAATTTTCCGTTCCGGGGCCTGAAGATTGTCAAGTCCATTGCGAAAAAAAATTGAAAAAATTTAGGGCTGATTTTCGGCAAGATTAGCGATATATCGATTAAACAGGTCGGCGGCAGTCTCATAATTAAGGATTTTACGGGGCATCGCGTTAATGAGGGCAGCGACTTTATCACAATCCTTTTGCGTGACCTTTGCCATGCTCTTACCTTTCGGGAAGTAGCGGCGGATGATACGATTGTTGCGCTCATTGCTGCCACGCTCACAGGAAGAATAGGGGTGACAGTAATAGACAGTTAAACGCTTATTGCCTTGCTTATCATGCTCCATGCCGTGACAGTCCTGGAACTCGCTGCCGTTATCCACAGTGATGGTTTGGAATGTGCCGTGTGGAAACTTGGGCATGATTCTATCCAGGGCCTTGGTGGTGGCCGCTGCGGTCTTGCTGCCAGCCCTTATAATGATCTCAAAGCGTGTCAGGCGTTCGGTGAGAACAAGGAGGGATTGCCGCTTGCCTTCTGCGGTGCCTATAACACTGTCCATTTCCCAATGGCCAAAGGACAAGCGGTGGTTTACATGAGCTGGGCGGCGGTCTATGGGTAGGCCCTTGGGCGCTCTGCTGGCCCTAACCTTGCCGGGCTTGCGGTGCTTACGGCGGGGCTTTTCCGGGAGGTGCTTATTTGTTATGCCGGGGATATAGCCCCGGTCTATGTAACGATACAGAGTGGAGGTGCTGACTGTCCATTCCCTGGCTCTTTTCTTTTGGTTTACAATAATGTCGATGGAGATTCCATGCTTGACCTGCTGGGCAACATCTGCGGCGAAACCGTAGTTGTTGCCCAGCTTTATTTGTGTGCCCTTTGAGGTAGCGTGGTAGTCGGCGTAATCCTGAGCGATCTGCGCAGAATAGCGAAATGGTCGCCGGGTGGTTTCTGCGCCGAGGTGTGGGTATAGACCACGCTTGACCTCCCGATAGATGGAGGAGGGAGAGAAACCGAGGGCTTGAGCAATATGGGAACAGGTATGATTTTTGTTGTACAGCTTCTCAATCAGAAGACGGTCATTCCAGTCTAAGCGGCGGTATTTCCTCATGGCTGTTCTCCTTTGAAAGTGTAGGTTCAAAAGTCCATAAAATGCAGCAAACGCCGGGGCATTTCTGCCTTGGCGTTTGTTTTTACCATAGTACCACATTTTCCCGCATGGTGCAAGTACCTGCTGTCCGCTGCGGCGGGGACGGGAACAGGCACAGCGCTGCTGCGCTGGGTGTGGGTGAACTTTCGCATATTAACTTTTTGCCTTGCGGGGGACGGCAAAAACTTAATATACGGTTTCACCCTGGGTATTGGTCTAACGACCAATGTCGGAATATGATTTTTTACTGGTCTCCTTTGCTGAATTTTCTTAACGGGCGACGGGCGAAAACTCAAAGGCAAAAATCGCGGGGGAAGATTTTTCCCTCCGGTTTACGCCCATCACCCTAAAAATTATAGCAAAGGAGGTAAAAAATCAAATCCGACATAGGGGCTCAGGGGTCAAATCTAAAGACAAAGTTTCCCGCGCTGCGGGGCAAAGACGAAAGGAGAACAGACCATGAAAGAGACAACGAAAATGAGTAGAGCAGTCGGCCAGCTGGAAAAGATTTACAATACCCTAAACGCCGACCTATTCGGCGGGGCGCTGCCAGTGCCAATTATAACCGTACAGAGCAAGCCAGGGACATACGGCCATTGTACCACATCCAAGGTTTGGAAAAACAAGGACAGTCAACAATACGAAATGAACATAGCCGCCGAAATGCTATCTATGGAAATTGAAGAAGTACTGGACACGCTCATACATGAGATGGTACACCTTTACTGCCGGGAGAACGGCATACAGGAGGTAAGCCGGGGCGGGAAGTACCACAACGGGAAATTTAAGGCGCTGGCAGAGGAAAAAGGCCTTGTGTGCTATAAGGCCGGGCAATATGGGTGGAACACCCAGGGACACGACAACGACAAACTAACGGAAATGGCATTGGAAAAAGGATGGTCTGAAATCAAAATCAGCCGGGGCGGGTATCAGAGAATCAGCATACCAGCCGGGGGAACACAGAGCAGCAGCGGGGCGGCCATGCAGCCAGAGGGCGGCAAACGGCCCAGCAGCACAAGAAAATACCAGTGCCCGTGCTGCAAGAACAGCGTGAGAGCCACCAAGGCAGTCAATCTTATCTGCGGGGACTGCATGGAGAAAATGGTGGTGGCAGAATGAGACAGACGAAAGACTACAATGTAAGTTTCCGGTGTTACTTTCCGGGAGCCGATAACAAGACCCAGCACTATATGACAATGCCGCTGAAAGACATAGCGAAATGGATAGAGGCGTACAGGTTTACGCACCCGAATTTACAGAGTATCACCGTTAAGGTGTGGATGAAAAAAGACGAAAATTGAAAGTGTAGGTTCAAAAGCTGCCCTATCGGCTGGACGGGGAGAACTGGAGAATGACGAATGAAAGCAATCAACAACCAGGGACAGGCAGTTTATTACAACTGCGTTGTCAAGCACGATAAAATCCGGTATCAGATACAAGCGGCCAGCGGCCAGGCCATCACCGGACGTGACAGGCAAAAGCGCAAGAGCCGGACTTTTGCCCAGGAACACCAGGCAAGAGCATGGCTTATTCGCAATGGCTACGAAATCGTAGGATAACTTTTTACCGGGGGTAAAAACAGCGTATATCAGGGCGGGGGGTATATTCGTATATCCCCCGCTTTCCTATGGGCAAGAGAAAAGCCCCAGCCGTGGGGCGGGGGCTTCACCATACTTGCCATTCCTTTTCCGGAAGGGGTTTCCGGGCCAGGGTATTAAAGAGCTTCCAGAGGGGAGGACAGAATATCAGTTTTGTACCACCAGTAAGGAACGGAACGAAAAAGTATTCATCACAGATTTCTTTGGTCATATCATTGATACCAACTCTACGACCGATTTCTTTTCTCTTGATGAAGAACGGAAGAAGAGAGGGTTTGATCAGGTAGATATGACGGGCGAGTTTACGAATCTTTATATCAACGTCCAAACCCTGGGAGAAAAAGTCAACGTCCAGTTGGTAATGACGATGGTACTTGAAGAAGTAGATTTCATCGGCAGTCATAGCCATTTTGCGGTTGTCATATTCCAAACCGGCTTCATCAATAATCAATCGACCATTGGATATCATGTATTTTCCGAAGTCGGATTTTTCGCATTTGTAAGCACCGGTAATGCCGAAGTTAGACCAAACCTTACGACCTTTTTTCATGTCCTTTTTGGCGAGGTATGCGGCAAAGGTGGATTTACCAGCACCGGGGATACCGAAATACAGGGAGAGGGCAACAGGTTTCGATTTCATAGCGTAACCTCATTTTTGAAAGTGTAGATTCAAAAAGAATAAAGGGGGTGTGCGGCGAGCGCACGCACACCCCCTTTTTTTAAGCACGGGCAGACAGCAGGCGCTTAAACATACCCACACCAAGGCCACACAGGGGAATAGCCACGCAGGACAGCAGCAGGATGGGCTGGGCTGCAATGGTGGAGGCGGTCGTACCTACCCAGCTAATGGCAGAGGTAAACACAGAACCGACAGCGGTAAGCAGAGCATCCATGTTATTTTACTCCTTTCAGCAGAAATTTAGAGAGACAAGGGATCAGGCGCGGGCAGACAGCAGACGCTTGAACATACCCACACCCAGACCGCACAGGGGGATAGCCACACAGGCCAGAAGCAGGATGGGCTGGCCGGCAATGGTGGAAGCCACCTCACCGACCCAACTGATAGCTTTGGTGAATACAGAGCCGACAGAGGTCAGCAGAGTAGCCACAGTCACAGCGGGAGTTTCCGTGAACAACGCTCCTTTCAATGTAGATTTTTGAGTAAGCTGCGCACGATGCCAACGACAGCGGCGAAGCAGACCAAACTAAAGAGATAGAAAACAGGCGGGGTAATGAGGAAGTCACAAATGGCATTGAGAATAGCCGTACAGAAAGCAATCATTTCATTCATCGCTTGAACACCACCCCGAGAAGCCGGAAGAAGCTATAGAGCACCAGAGCAAACAAAGCCACACCGGCGAGATACGGCCAATCTACACCGGCCATACCTTGCAGCGCTGTACCGGCTGCATCGGTAACGGGGGTGTAGGTGCCGAAGATGGAAATAATCAGGTCACGCATAGAATCACCTCGTATCATCTTTGCGAGCAGGGGGCAGCCGAAGCCGCCGACTGCCACGGGAAGCCAGTTCCTCCGCATTATCCACAGTGCCCACGGGGAAACCGAAGATAAGGGAGAGGAACGAGAGAGAAATAGGAATCAGAGCCAGGCCGATAAAGAGAGCGGCGAAGGAGAAGCCCAAGCCGGGCACATCGGTTTTAGTAAAAAAACGCCAGGCAGAGCCGAGAAACGTTTTGATACACTGGATAACATCAGAATCAAACAAAGAGAGACACCACCTTTCCCAGCACACCGCCGAGGACGTTTACAACAAACTGAATCAGCTGCCAAAGGGCCTTAATAAGGGCCACAGCAACGAAGATAGCAAAGAACGTAATGACAGCGGAGACGAGAAGATACAACGGCGTTGGAAGCCACTGGAAAGCGGTACGGATAAAGCCTATCATATTTAGCTACCCACCTTTATCACAAGTTTGAAAATACCAAAGAGAATGATAGAGCCGAATACAAAGTAAATCAGCAGCTTAATGGCAAAGGGTAGAGCGCCGAAGAAATCGCGGCAGAATTGGAAGAAGTCGCCAAGATCGGTAAACACCAAAGCAAGGTTTGCTATCAATCCCACACTGTCACCCCCTCACCAAGACCGCTGGGCGCATCGTCAAAGAAGAAGCCGCCCAGACCGCCAATGGAATCGTCTACGTTGTCCAGGGCGCTGCCAATGACCAGCTTATAGAGGAACTGGAGCAGCTTGCCGGAAGCGGACAGGGAATCACCAGCAACGGAGGTCACAGACTTCTTATCCCCGTTTTCGTCTTCTACATAAAAGACATTGTAAGCATCGTTATCCTGAGTAATGTTCACAACGATGTTATCCACGCTGGCGGGGAGATTGTCCATCTTGTCGATGATGGTTGAAAGTGCACTTTCAACTTTGGTCAGGTCAGCAGAGCCGGAAGAACCACCGGTGATATTCACCTCCAGCCCGCCAAGACTGGTTTTCAGGTCGCCAAGCTTAACGTTGAGGTCGCCAAGAGTGTTGTTCATGGTATTAATGACACCCACAAGACCGATGTTATCCGTGTGGAGCTGGGAAATGTTGGAATCCAGGTTTGAAAGTGTAGATTCAATGGTGGTGAGATCGGTAGGTTCACCACCAACAACGATAACCTCCAAACCATCAAGACGCGCTTTTAAATCAGACATGATCTCATATGTCAACCCCACCGTATTCTCCAGGCCCAAAGCCGCAGATTCAATGGTGGTAAGATCAGGCAGCGGATAGGACGTGGGCAGCTTATCCAGCTTCTGACCGAGAGATGACAAAATGTTATTGATCCCAACAAGCCGGGCATCAATGACGGACACACGGTCGGCAGATGCTTTGTAAAGCCTGTTGCCGGAATCACAGAGATAATAGCTGTACTGCCCGGAATAGACACGGATATACAGGGACGAGTCCAAAGCGCAGTAATCAAAGTCCGAAGCATAGGGAGCGCCTTCCCGGGGCAGATATGTAATTTGTTTGCCGGGCAGCTGAGTATTGAGCCGGGCAACTATGGCCTCTGCCGAATCATAAGAAATGGGGATAGTCCCATAGGCCGTGCCTCCGGCGTCCGTAAGATAGCCGCAGGTATAGGTATTGGTGGTAAGCAGCTCTGTAATGGTATCCAGCTTGTCAGAGTAATCAGGCAAGGCCTTAATGGCGCTGATGACGGAGGCAGCGTCCGTGTGCAGCGTGTCCAGCTTTGAAATAACGCCGGAAATCTTAGCCGACAATGTATCGATACCACCAACGATGGTGGAATTATCTGTGTGCAGCGTGTCCAGCTTCGTGGCCAGGGTGGAAAGCTTGCTCTCTACGGTATCGATATATCCGGCAATGTCGGTCAGGGTGGTGGCCATAGAATTGACCTTAGAGTAAATGTTAGAGAGACGATCTGAACCGGCCTTAAAGATGGTGTTGGTGGAGTCACAGAGGTAATAGGTGCCGCCGGACATTACCAGGCAAATCATGCTGCTGGAGGTCACATAAGCACGGCGGAAGGTGGACGTAGTCGTTCCGCTGCCGTCTCGCTTGAGGACGGTAAGGTTTTTGCCCTGCATTTCGGAATTGAGCCGGGCAACGATCTGCTCGGCAATGGAGAAAGAAATAGACTGGGTGGGAAATTCCGCGCCGCTGGAATTGGTGATATAGCCGCAGCAGTATGTATTCGCGTTGAGCAGGTCGGAAATGGTGTCCAGCTTCGTGCCGATGCTGGTGAGCGAGGCAAGCTTATTGTTGATGCTGGCCAGATAACCATTGCTGGCCATGAGCTGGGTTATGTTGGTGGAGATGGAGTTAACGCTGGTTAAAATATGGTTTACACTCCCAGAAATACCCTGCAAAAGCGAATCTGTATCAAACCGAGCCAAAAAGAGCATACCAGAACCATCCGTAAGACACCGATTCGAAATATTCACGTTAAATCCATCACTTAAATAGGCTTTACCAGTGCCAAGAATATAATAACCAGCTACATCACCAAAAGCTCCATAAGCAATACGGCAAGGGAAACCATTACCATTCAAGTCAAAACATGCGCTGGACAACGAATCATACGACATATAAGCAATGCGAGTGGGGGAAAAATTTGATTTTGCTTTCCACAGAGAATCAACATAAACTGCCTGGTCTTCTCCCGAGCCTACAATTTCAGGTTTCGCCGCAAATTTAAGAATACCCCATAAAATTTCTGCTTTTGATGCAGCATGAGCAGGCACTACGGAAACCAAAAAGAGTGTAACAATAAGCGAAAATGCTATTACAATTTTTTTCATATTGCATACACACCTTTCAAATGATAGAATAGAAAAAACGAAAAAGGAGTAATGAAATGGGCTTGTATAACATAAACAAATACCCCAGCGCGGAAGAGCCGCCGACCATAATTTCAATAATTATTCTTGCAATAATTGTTGCAGTTGTCCTAATAGTCGGCAAAATAAAGAGGCGTAAAAAGTAACCATACGTCCCCGGGCTTTATGCCCGGGGATATGTCTCATTTAGAGGGCTTTTGAAAGTGTAGTTTCAAAGACGGTGAACAAGCCATGCGGCGAAGTGCCAAGCCAGCGAAGCAATAAACACCAGCAGAGCAAAAACAACCGAGCCAAAAACGGCAGAAAGGAAAGCAGACATGAAAGAGCTCCTATCACAGTTAATTCTTATCCCCAAAATGTTTATGGAAATGTTCCGACAATTACGGGAACTGAATCACCCCATATTCGATATAGCAGGATTGATAACAACAGCAGGGGCTATCATTGTGGGAATTGCAAAAATCAAAAAACGAAAACACTGATTTTACCCACGGTAAAAACACCGCATGGACGCAAACGGGAATACACAGGGACGGGGCTTACGCTTCGTCCTTTTTGCGCTTTGCACCGGGCTGAAATTTATAGGGGAACAGGGAACGCAGGAGCTTGAGAATCACCCAGAGCATGGCCGAGCCGATGAGGGTGAGCACGAACAGGAACACCAGCACAATAGCGGCGTAGATGAGAAATTTAATCATAGTCAATCAGCCTTTCCGAAAAGTAGTTTCAGCGCATAGGAGGGCTTAACATGCTCCAGGGCGCAGGAGATCAGGAATGCCATAAGGGCAAGAAGCGCAAACACAGCAGCGCCAATCAGCAGGAAATACAGGAAGTAAAGCATCAGTTTGAAAAACATAGAATCACCTCATTGGATGCAGGAGTAGGAGTCGAACCTACAGCACCGGATCACGATTCCGGTATGTTACCGTTACACCATCCCGCAGGATTAGAAAAAGCCCTTAATTGTCTGGAAAAGGAAGCGGCCAAGAGCATAGGCAAAGCCAGCAATCACGCAGTATTTGAATTTGTCAAAGGGATTGAAAGACATGGCCGACCTCTTTTTGAAAGTGTAGATTCAATGGTGTTGCTTGATTTATCCGCCCTTTATCGGGCGGTTAAATCAAGCATTGTCTGTACCGGCTCACGGGCGGCTGCATCCGCCCAGTCGTGCCTGTGAAGGTAGGCATCAACGCCGGGATAGTCGGTAATGCGTCCGGAGGGCTGAAACTCACGGACGATGTGGATACGGCGGAAGAAAGCATCACGAGTCTCCCGATCAATATTCATGTATTGCTGTTCCGGGGGAATGTTAGTGATGATGAAAACCTTAGTGAAACAGGCTTGACGGTTGAAATAGCGGCATGGGAGCAGCAGCGGATAGCCGTCAAGATAGTTCAGCATATCGCCGTGCTTCAGGCCGGAGCGGAATTCCTCAAAGATGATGACATCTTGACCGTCATAGGTATCAAAGGGGTGCTTGTAGTCGGTGACGCGGTAGCAGTTGGCATAGCCGTACTTGTCCATGACAGAGCGGGTCTTGCCGCCGCCTGTCTTGCCGAATATGTAAGTGACTTCCAAGTCACGCCAAGAATCCTTAAACTGTGCGTCACGGTACATAGAGCGGACACGCTCCACCTTTTCCAAGTCACGGTAGGCGCTTGCCACAGCGTCCACTATGTCCTCATTGGTGGCACCGGCTTTTATCAGCTCAACGATTTTGTCAGCGTCACGGGATTTGCCTTGCTGCTCCATGGGCATCTCGCCGCCTTCTTCAAAGGTATCAGAAAAATTGATACCTTCATGGAGGTGGCCGCCGGTGTCCTTGTAGGAGTAAGAGCCGTCCGGCTGCTTGTTGAACTTCGGACCGTCCTTGAGGACGTAGGCGCGGTTTTCCGAGGATTTACCGCGGGCAATGTCACGGTGGAAAGAGGGAAAACGAGCGTCAATTTGCGTGTGTGTCAGTTGGTTTTCGCTTACGAGGTATACATGGGTGTGAAGTGTTTCACATTCGTCACCTTGTTCGTCACACATGCACCAGTAAACAACAGAGGGCAGATCGAGCACAGAAGCCTTGATACGGGCGTGGTCAAAATCATGCACAACGGGGTTGTTGATGGTGATAAGCCATTTCCGGGAGCGTGGCATAGAAAAACCTCCAAGTTTGACAATTTTTGTCAAAGAATCTCAAATTCTCAAAAGTTGCAGGGGGGTAATACTGACCCCCTGCCCCATAGGGCGGCTGCGCCGCCCTATGGCTATGGAGGAACACGCGGAAATGGGAATGGGAAAGCTGGCTTGTCCATCACTTCGCCGGGGAGAAGTCGAAGACGTAGCCGCGGTTATCGAAGTCCACATTGTACTCCTTGCCGACCTCAATAAGGTCGAGGGGGTAAGTGTCGGGATCCAGAGCCAGGGTCAGAGCAGCCTCACCAATGACACCACGGGCCTTGCCGAGATAGTGAATCTGATTGAAGTTGTAGGGCCGCCCGGTTTTCTTCGCAACACCCTCCAGGTGAGCCTTGCCGCAGACTTTAATTTTCATGTTGAAATACCTCATTTCGTTAATTTTAAGGTTTGAAAAACCTTTGCAATGAAATTGTAAATCAACATTCCGTTCCGGGGCCAAAATTCCCCTTGACTTTTTGCAGAAAATAGGGTATGATAAGCAATGTTGTAAAGCATATATACTTTACAGAAGGAGGCCGGACCGTGAAAAACCAGACCTACCGCATGACCATGCTGCTCGATTTTTACGGCGAGATCCTGACCCCGCGGCAGCGGGAGTTCTTTGACCTGTATTATAACGAGGACCTGAGCCTGGCGGAAATCGCGGAGAATTACGACATCAGCCGCCAGGGCGTGCGGGATGCCATTGTCCGGGCTGAGACCGCGATGAACGAGCTGGAGGACAAGACGGGTCTTCTCAAGCGCTTTATGCGCCTGCGGGGCAAGGTGGAGGCCATTGAGTCCGCCGCCGCCCAGATCCGGCAGATCAACTACCGGCAGTATGAGAATCCGGAGCTGGAGCGCCTGACAGAGGAGATCCTTGCCGGCGCCGCCGCATTGAAGGAGTAAAGACCATGGCCTTTGAGGGACTGAGCGAAAAATTAAATGAAACTTTTAAGCGCCTGCGGGGCAAGGGCCGTCTGACGGAGTCCGATGTCAAGGCAGGCCTGCGTGAGGTGCGCCTTGCGCTGCTGGAGGCAGATGTCAGCTACAAGGTGGTTAAGGATTTCATTGCCAGGGTCACTGAGCGCTGCGTGGGCAGCGACGTGCTGGAGAGCCTGACCCCCGCCCAGCAGATCGTGAAGATCGTGAACCAGGAGCTTACCGAGCTTATGGGCGGCAGCAATGCCCGCATCGCCACCGCGTCCAAGGGCCCCACCGTTGTGATGATGGTGGGCCTGCAGGGTGCCGGTAAAACCACCAACTGCGCGAAGCTGGCGGGCCTCATGCGCCGCCAGTACGGCAAGCGGCCCCTGCTGGTGGCCTGCGATGTGTACCGCCCCGCTGCCATCAAGCAGCTGCAGGTGGTGGGCCAGCAGCTGGATATACCCGTTTTTGAAATGGGCCAGAGCGACCCGGTGAAAATCGCCCGGGAGGCGCTGAAATACGCCGCCGACCACGGAAACGACACCGTGTTCCTGGATACTGCCGGCCGCCTGCATATCGACGAGCAGCTGATGGACGAGCTGAAGCGGATCAAGGAAAACATCCATCCCCATGAGATCCTCCTGGTGGTGGATGCCATGACCGGCCAGGATGCCGTGAACGCCGCCACCGCCTTCGACGAGGCCCTGGGCATCGACGGGGTGCTGCTGACCAAGCTGGACGGCGACGCAAGAGGCGGCGCGGCCCTGTCCATCCGGGCGGCCACGGGCAAGCCCATCAAGTTCGTGGGCACCGGCGAAAAGCTGGACATGATCGAGCTGTTTCACCCGGAGCGTATGGCCTCCCGTATTCTGGGTATGGGCGATATGCTCACCTTCATTGAGAAGGCGGAGCAGCAGTATGACGAGAAGCAGGCCAAAAAGCTGGAGGAGAAGCTGCGGAAAAACCGCCTGACCCTTTCGGATTATCTGGATCAGCTGGAACAGCTGCAAAAAATGGGTGATCTGAGCCAGATCGCCTCCATGCTCCCCGGCAACCTGGGCAAGAGCTTCGATGCCAGCCAGATCGATGAAAAGCAGATGGCCCACAACAAGGCCATCATCCAGTCCATGACGGTGCAGGAGCGGGAGAATCCCCAGATCCTCAACGCCTCCCGCAAGCGGCGTATCGCCGCGGGCTGCGGTCTGGAGGTGGTGGATGTGAACCGCCTGCTGAAGGCTTTTGAGGCCATGCAGCAGATGACCAAGGCCATGACCAAGGGCAAAATGCGCGGCATGGGTGCAATGATGGGCGGCATGGGCGGCTTCGGCGGCGGTATGCGCAGCTTCGGCCGGAAAAAGCGGTTTAAGTAAGGGCGCAAAAAGCCTCGCAGAGTTCGCGTCCGCAGACGCGAAAAATTAAAATCATTTTTCACCGCGACATGTGCGTGGGGGAAAATACCTCTCAGACTGCAAGTGTGGAATTTTGAGCCTATGGCTCAAAAATATGCGCGCAGCAGGCTGCAAGCCTTTTGGCAAAAAAATCGAAGATTTTTTGCCAGCATCATAAATAAGTGCAGCGGCATTTATCAATAAAAAAATATTTATATTTGGAGGAAAATTACCATGGTTAAGATCAGACTGAGAAGAATGGGTGCAAAGAAGGCTCCCTTTTACCGCGTAGTGGTGGCCGATTCCCGCTATCCCCGCGACGGTCGCTTCATTGAGGAGATCGGCACCTACAATCCCTGCGTGTCTCCCGCTGAGATCAGCATTGACGCTGACCGTGCCCGTGAGTGGATCAAGACCGGCGCTCAGCCCACCGATACCGTTCGCGCCCTGCTGAAGAAGGTCGACGTCCTTTAATTCGAGGGTACGGCCATGAAAGAACTGCTGCTCTATATCGCCAGAAGTCTGGTGGATCATCCGGAGCAGGTCACGGTGACGGAGACCGGCGAGGCGGACGATTTGACGCTGGAGCTGCGTGTGGCACCCGAGGATATGGGAAAGGTGATCGGCCGTCAGGGCCGCATTGCCAAGGAAATCCGTACTGTGGTGCGGGCATATGCCCAGCGCACCGGCGTAAAGGTTTCGGTCGATATTGTTGACTGATAGAATCCCCCGGAAACCCCTGTTATGGCGGGGTTTTCCGGGGGATTTTCCGTCTGCAGCACTGTGACGGGGGCATCTATAAATCTGACACATCCGGCTGTAAAAGCGGCCTATCGCTCCGACGGATTTTCCTGTAAAATGAAGAATATATGATCCTGCGGGCCGGGTGCTGCTCCTGGTGCTGCCAACTTCCGCTATGGTGCGGAGCCGGAGGAGAAATACGGCCCAAAAAATTTCCGATCCGAGCTGAAAATCGCGGTATCTGTGTTATCATAGCAGAAAAGGGGGCGTGGGGCCATGCTGCGTATGGAGATCGCGTTGCTTCTGGTGACGGCCTTTGCGGCTCTGGCAGAGCTGTGCAATTTCCTCCTGCCGCTGACTTACACGCAGACACCGGAGGGCAACTATTCCTCCGGCCCCTATATGCTGGTGCCCTATGGAGCGGTGGCGTTTTACCTGGTGCTGTGCGCGGCGCTGTTGGTGATGAATGGGCGCCGCATGCACCGTAAGAAGCGCTCTGCCATCGGCGCGGCGTTGATGATCGAGTTCGTGGTGTGCTCTCCAGGGACTGCACCACACCTGGCTCATCAGCGGCATGGGCATCACTCTGATGACCCTGTCGTTCTATCTCACGCTGGAAAATCCCGAGGCCCTGCGGGCCCAGCTGGTGGAGCAGAAGCTCTCTATGCTCTATCTGAAGAGCCAGGTCAACCCGCATTTTCTCTATAACACCCTGGATACCATCCGCATCCAGGCGCAGCACCCGGCCCGCAGTATATAAAAAGAAATAAAAGGAGAATTTACCATGGAAAAGAGACTCTACAAATCCAATAAGAACAAGGTACTTGACGGCGTTTGCGGCGGCATCGCAGAGTATTTCAACATCGATCCCACCCTGGTGCGCCTGGGCTGGGTGGCATTCTGCATACTGGGCGGCAGCGGCATACTGGCCTACATCATCGCCGCCATCGTCATGCCCCGGGATCCGGAGTGCTGAGGGAAGCGGCAGAGACACGAGCACTATGACCAGAAAAGGAGACGGGCCGCAAGGTCCGTCTCCCTTTGCCTTTCGGCGGTGAAAACCATGGAAAAAACGAATACTTCTCCCTTACCAGAGAAAAAATCACCTTTACTTGTGCCCGCTGGTTTGCTATACTTTTTTTGAAAACGGGAGGAGATGGGACTCATGATCTATCTGGATAACGCCGCCACCACGCTGCACAAGCCGCCCCAGGTGATGGAGGCCGTGCTGCACGCCATGACCACTATGGGCAATGCCGCCCGGGGCGCTCACAGCGGCGCGCTGGAGGCTTCCCGGACGGTGTTCGGCACCCGGGAGAAGCTGGCGAAGCTGTTCGGCTGCCCGCGGGCGGATCATGTGGTCTTTACCGCCAACTCCACGGAAGCGCTGAACATCGCCATCAACGGCCTTCTGCATAGGGGGGACCATGTGATCTCCACGGATTGCGAGCATAACTCCGTGCTGCGGCCCCTGTACAGGCTGGAGGAGGAGCGGGGCGTTGCTCTGAGCTTTGTCCCCGCCGACAGGAAGGGCCTGGTGGACTATGCCGATTTTGAGCGCCTGATGCGCCCGGAGACCCGGGCCGTCGTCTGCACTCACGGCTCCAACCTCACCGGAAACCTGCTGGACATTGCCCGTATTGCGGACATTGCCCACCGGCATGGGGCTCTTCTGATCGTGGACGCTTCCCAGACGGCGGGCACGGTGCCCATCCATATGGAAGCAATGGGTGTGGACGTGCTGTGCTTCACCGGGCACAAGGGGCTTATGGGCCCCCAGGGCACCGGGGGGCTTTGCATCCGCCCCGGAGTAGAGATCGATCCCTGGAAGGTGGGCGGCTCCGGCGTCCACTCCTATGACCGCCGCCAGCCCCGGGAATACCCCACCCGCCTGGAGGCCGGCACGCTGAACAGCCACGGCATTGCGGGCCTGTCTGCGGCGCTGGATGTGATCCTAATGCGCGGCGTGGAGGACATCTGCCAGACCGAGCATACCCTGATGCAGCGGTTTTATGACGGCGTGAAGGACGTGCCCGGCGTCACGGTGTACGGGGATTTTTCCGCGCCGCAGCGGTGCGCCATCGTGGCGCTGAATATCCGGGACTATGATTCCTCTGCCGTGTCCGACGAGCTGGCCGTGCACTATGGCATTGCCACCCGCCCCGGGGCCCATTGCGCCCCCCGAATGCACGCGGCCCTGGGCACTACGGAGCAGGGGGCCGTTCGTTTCAGCTTTTCCTGCTACAATACGGCCCGGGAGGTAGATGCCGCCGTGGCGGCGGTGCAGGAGATCGCCAGATAATGGGGAAAACGGCCCTGCATCTGTCCTTCGCGGCGAAAATGGGCCCATACCGGCATAAAAAACTTTTGGAATGGGGCAAACTGTGGTATACTGACCATGATCCCCGAAATTTCGGGGCGATCTTGAGAGAAGACCCCGTAGCAAAGGAGGCCCCATGCGAAAGATCCAGAGCAGCCGGGAGGCGCTTTTTCAGTTAAACGGCACCCCGCCCATGGGCATTGCCGTATCCATGGCCCTGCAGCACCTGGTGTCCATGATCGTCGGCTGCGTCACGCCGGCGATCATCATTGCCAATGCCATCGGCCTGCCCCATGACCAGCGGATCCTGCTGATCCAGGCGTCGCTGGTCATGTCAGCCGTGACCACGCTCTTACAGCTTTTCCCCATCGGCGGCCGGTTCGGCTCGGGCCTGCCGGTGGTTTTCGGCGTTAGCTTCGCCTATCTGCCCAGTATGCTGGCCATCGTCGGCAGCGGCGGCCTGTCCGCCGTGGCGGGGGCTATGATCGTGGGCGGCATCGTGGCGTCACTGGTGGGCATTTTTATCCGTCCCGTGCGCAGACTGTTTCCCCCGGTGATCACGGGCACGGTGGTGTTTACCATCGGCCTGTCCCTGTACCCCACGGCCATCAACTACATGGCCGGCGGCACCGGCAATACCTATGAATCCGTGGTGACGGACCGGGGCCTGACCGAGGCATTGGTGTATGGCTCGTGGCAGAACTGGGCCATCGCCGCCTTCACGCTGACGGTGGTGCTGCTGCTGACGAACCATGGAAAGGGCGTGTGCAAGCTGGCCTCGATCCTGCTGGGCATTGCTGCGGGCTATATAGTGGCGCTGGTGTTCGGCATGGTGGACCTGTCCGGCATCGCGGATGCGGTCTGGTTTGAATTGCCCAAATTCGTGCCTTACGGTGTGACCTTTGATCTTTCCGGCTGCATTGCCCTGGGCCTGCTGTTTGCCATCAACTCCATCCAGGCCATCGGCGACCTGACGGCAACCACCGTCGGCGGAATGAACCGGGAGCCTACGGATCGGGAGCTGCAGGGCGGCATCATCGCCTATGGTGTCAGCAATGTGCTCACGGCCCTGCTGGGCGGACTGCCCACGGCCACATATTCCCAGAATGTGGGCATCGTGGCCACCAATAAGGTGGTCAACCGCTGGGTCTTTGCCCTGACAGGCGGGTTTTTGCTGCTGGCGGGCGTGGTGCCGAAGATTTCAGCCATTCTCACAACCATTCCCCAGTGTGTGCTGGGCGGCGCTACGGTGGTGGTGTTCTCCACCATTGCCATGACAGGTATGAAACTTATATCCCAAGAGGGGATTACCGCCCGGAATACCACCGTGGTGGGCCTGTCGGCGGCCTTGGGCGTGGGTATATCCCAGGCGGCGGAGGCCCTGAGTCAGTTCCCGGAGGCGGTGACGACGATATTCGGCAAGTCGCCGGTGGTTATAGCGACATTGATGGCCGTGCTGCTGAATCTGGTTCTGCCCAAGGAGAATGCGGACGAATCATAAAATCGTTTCCCGGCTCTGCCCGGGGACAATAAAAAGGCACCTCACATCTGACAGATGTGAGGTGCCTTTGGCATATGGGTGGATCGTATCGATGAATTATTTGCCGGCCAGAGCCCGCTCCAGCCAGATGGCGCCCACGTCCATGGCGGCGTACAGGCTGTCCTTCTCGGACTTCTTCACCACGCGATCCCGGCTCTTGAGATCCGGGGCGGTGAGCTGCAGCTGCACGGAGACCCGGGTAGCCACGTCCATATCCTTTTCCTTCTTGGTTTCCAGGATCTGCAGCATAACGATGTATTCGTCAGCCATGCTGCCGTAATAGATCAGGTTATCCACCCGGCGCAGAGGATGGTTTTTATAAACAAGGCCCTCGCCCTTTTTTGCATCCGACATAGTAAAGCACAACTCCTTTTCCCATAACTTATCTTCTATCATAGCATATGGGCGCTCGTCTGTCAAATTTCCGGCCTGAAAAACGGAACGAAAAACCGGGCTGCGCAGCCGCAGCCCGGTTTTGGCGTTTTACAGATCCAGATAACTCTTCACCAGCGCCTGCAGCATCTCGTCCCGATCCAGCTTGCAGATCAGCGTCCGGGCGCCGTTGTGGTTGGTGATGTAGGTGGGATCCTCCGAGAGAATGTACCCGACGATCTGGTTGATAGGGTCATAGCCCTTCTCCTTCAGCGCGTCATACACTGCGGAGAGAATATAGTGGGTCTGCTCCTCTCGATCCTCTGCCGTATTGAATTTACGGGTAAATTCATCCATAGGGGACACCGCCTTTCTTGATTACTGGAAATAGTATATGCTTCTTTTATGAAAAAGTAAAGGAAAATCGAAAAAACCTAAAAAGCCTCGCAGAGCTTGTGTCCGCAGATGCAAAAGATGGAAATCATTTTTCGCAGCGACATGCGTGTGGGGGAAATTTTCTCTCATACTGCGGTTTTTCACCGGGATAGTTACTTACCCCGCAGCTCCGCGCCCAGGTTCTTCACCAGCTTCTTTACGGCGGAAGCGGCGCAGGCCTCGATCTCGGCAGAGGTGAGGGTCTTTTCCGCAGAGCCGATGGTCAGGCGGATGGTCACGGACTTCTTACCCTCCGGGATCTGCTTGCCGTGGTACTCATCCACAAAGGCGGCACCGTGGAGAAGCTCGTTGTGGATGCCGGAGAGAATCTTCTGCATGTCCGCCCACTGGGTCTCCGCGTCGAACAGCAGGGAGATGTCGTAGTCCGTCATGGGGAACTCGGCCAGATGGGTGAAGGAGTTGGTGCGGGAGCGGAAGGGCACCAGGGAAACCACGTCCAGCTCAAAGAGCATCACGCTGAGGTTCTTGATGCCGCAGGCCATGGAGGCTTTCTTATTCAGCAGGGCCAGGTTGCCGATGCGCTTTTCACCCAGACAGATGTTCAGCCACACCACATCGTCGGCCCACAGGGGCTTTTCCTCCTGCCGGAAGGTGAAGCCCTCCATGTGGGTGTACCGGGGCATCATCTCAATAACGCCCTTGGCCCGGCGGAAGAGGTCGGTGACATTTTTGCTGTCGCCGGCAAAGGCACCGGCGATGTTCTTGCGCTGGGAGGGAAGCTTTTCCCGGCTGTCATAGGGGGCGGTATAGTCTGCGTCCCGGAACACCTGGGCGCACTCGAAGATAGAGAACTCCGTGAAGAACCGCTCGTTTTTCACCACTGCCTTGCACAGGTTGGGCAGCAGCGAGGAGCGGATGAGGCTCTCGTCGGGAGAGGGGGGCGTGGAGAGGGCCAGGATGCCGGTGGTATCCTGCAGGATGGCGCTTACATACTGGTCGGTCATCCAGGGATAGGTGAAGATCTCCTGCATCCCGCAGCGGATGGCCAGATACTCCTTGATACGCCGCTCCAGGTCCTTATCCAGCTGGTTGATGGCCCCGTCAAAGGAGGTGGTGATGGGGGCGGCCCGGAAGTTCTCGTACCCGTACATCCGGGCTACCTCCTCCATAATGTCCGCCTTGATGGACACATCGCCGGTGGAGCGCCAGGTAGGCACCACGATATGCAGGTTGTCGCCGTCGAAGTTCAGGTCGTAGCCCAGCTCGCCCATCTTTTTGGCGATGTCCTCGTTGGGGATGCGCTTGCCCAGTCGGCGCTCCAGCCAGTTCAGGGACACGTCGATCTCCGCCCGCTGGAGCTTGTTGGGATAGCAGTCCACAAAGCCCGTGACCTTCATCTCGGGGTACAGCTCCGCAAACAGGGCCATGGACAGATCCAGCGCCTGGTCGCAGCGCTCGGGATCGATGGCCTTTTCGTACCGGGCGGAGGCCTCGGTGCGGTTGTCATAGCGCAGGGCTGTGCGGCGGATGCCCGCGGCCTGGAAGTTGGCCACCTCCAAAATCACCTTGTTAGTGCCGGGGAGGATGGAATCCTTGGCGCCGCCCATAACGCCTGCCAGGCCTACCACCCCGGCATCATCGGCAATGACCAGGTCGTCACTGGACAGGGGCAGGTCCTTGCCGTTAAGCAGCCGGAGCTTTTCCCCTTCATCGGCCCGGCGGACGATGATGTGGCCGGCGATATGGTCGGAGTCATAGGCGTGGGAGGGCTGCCCCGTGGCCAGCATCACATAGTTGGTAATATCTACCAAGGCGTTGATGGGCCGCATACCCACCTTCCAAATGCGATTTTGCATCCAGTAGGGGGCGGGCTTCACGCTCAGACCCTCAATTTGCGTGCCGGTCATCCGGGGGCAGCGGTCGCTGTCCTCCACGGTGATGGTGAGGCCCGCGGTGTTTTCAACATTCCGGTCAAAATGGGGCAGGGGATTCATGGGCAGGTCGTAGAGGGCTGCGATTTCCCTTGCGATGCCGTAGTGGCCCCAGAGGTCCGGGCGGTTGGTCATGGATTTGTTGTCGATCTCCAGAATGATGTCGTGGAGATCCAGGGCATCGGCCAAGGGCGTCCCGGCGGGGGCATCGAAGTCGGAGAGATCCAGGATGGTGGCCTCCTCCGTGAAGGGGAAGAGGTCAAACAGGCCAATCTCGCTGCTGGCGCATATCATGCCGTAGCTCTCCACGCCCCGGAGCTTGGCGGCCTTGATCTCCACCGGCTCACCCTCGCCGTGCCAGCGGCAGTGGGCGCCGGGCAGGGCCACGGCCACCTTCATGCCGTCACGGAGATTGATGCCGCCGCACACGATGTCCTTCACTTCGCCGCCGATGTCCGTTTTGCACACACGGAGCTTGTCGGCGTTGGGGTGCTGCTGCACCTGCTGCACTACGCCTACTACCATGTTATGGAAGCTTTCAGACAGATCCGTGGCGTCCTCCACCTCCACGGTGGACATGGTCAGGTCGTAGGAAAGACGCTTGAGGTCCATATCGTCAGGGAGCTTTACATAGTCCTTGACCCAGTTCAGAGAAACTTTCATTGTGTAAAACCCTCCTTTATCAGTGGAACTGCTTCAAAAACCGCAGGTCGGCGCTGTGGAACAGGCGCACATCGTCCACGCCGTAGCGCATCATCACCAGGCGGTCCAGGCCGATGTTTACATAGAAGCCGGTGTACTCGTCCGGATCCAGCCCCGCCGCCCGGAGAACATTGGGGTGGGGGGTACCGCCGGGCATGATCTCGATCCAGCCCACCTGCTTGCAAACCGAGCAGCCCTTGCCGCCGCAGACCAGGCAGCCCATGTCGATTTCAAAGCCCGGCTCCACAAAGGGGAAGAAGCCTGCGCGCATCCGCACCGGCACCTCCCGGCCAAAGACCTTGGAGAGAATGCTCTGGATCATCACCTTGCCGGAGGCGAAGGTGAAATCCTTGTCCACGATCAGCGCCTCATACTGGAAGAAGGCGCGCTCGTGGCGGGCATCGGTGGTCTCGTTGCGGTACACCCGGCCGGGGTACACAAAGCGGTAGGGGGGCTTGTGGGTCTGCATATAGCGTACGGAGCCGCCGGTGAGGTGGGGCCGCAGGCAGAGCTTATCCCAGCACTCGCCCTTGTCGTGGCCCGAGAGCCAGTAGGTGTCCATGCTCTCCCGGGCGGGATGGTTGGGGGGGAAGTTCAGATTATCGAAGCCGTAGAGCTCACTGGTGATGTCGTCCTCCTCGTAAATCTCAAAGCCCATGGAGCGGAAGGCGTCGTTCAGGTCGTAGCACATCTGGGTGATGGGGTGCAGGCCGCCGGCAGGAGGCAGGTAGCCGGGCACGGAGATGTCGAAGTCGGCGTCGATCTGGGAGGCCTTCAGCTTCAGGTCGTTTCGGTGCTGCTCAATGAGCTCGGTCAGCTGGGCCTTGGCCTGGTTCACGGCCTTGCCCATCTCCGGGCGCAGGGCCACATCCAGCTTGGGCACCTCCTTCAGCAGCGCCGTCAGGTCGCCCTGCTTGCCCAAAATGGCGGCCTTGATGTCCTGCAATTCCGTCTCGTTCTTGGCCGACAGAATTTTTTCCCTGCCCTCCTGGAGCAGTTCATTCAGCTTTTCCTTCATCAGCAATGATTCCTCCTTACAAAAAATCAGTTTTGTTCGGGGATAAAAAAAGACCTTTCCTCCCCAAAACTAAGGGACGAAAGGCATACAGCGTTCCGTGGTACCACCCAAATTCGCAGGAAAGATCCATGCGCACTCGTTTCCCCATAACGGAGGCTGACCCGGCCGCGCATTTCCTCGCGGCAGCTCCCGGGCGAACACCGCATCGGGCCACGGGCCAGCTTGCAGCCGGTGACTGACCCTCTCTTGGAAGCCGATGTGTGCGGATTTTCCCGTTCCACGCTTTTTACACATGCATATGTACCTTTATACCACATTTCTTCCCGCATTTCAAGGGAAAAATTTCGCCATGAAAGCGAAAAAATATCGCTCCCGGGGCAAAATCGTGCTATACTATTGCAGAGAAAAACAGAGAGGAGGCACATATCATGCAGACCATTACGGGCTCCCGTGTGCGGGGGATTCTGCCCCGGAGGGACCCGGCGGGGCACAAGGGGAATTTCGGAAAGGTCCTGTGCGTCTGCGGCAGCGTGGGCTATACCGGTGCGCCGATTTTTGCCAGCCGCGCGGCGGTGCGCACCGGGGCGGGATTGGTGTTTCTGGCGGTGCCGAAATCCGTCTGGCCTGTGGCGGCGGTGAAGAGCGACGAGGCCATGCCCTTCCCCCTGCCGGAGACGGCGGACGGAAAGCTCTCTCTCCTGGCGGAGGAGTCTATCCGGCAGCGTGCGTCGGACTGCGACGCGGTGCTCATAGGCTGCGGCTTGGGCCGGGACTGGCAGACGGATACCCTGGTGCGGAATCTGCTCTCCATAGAAAAGCCCCTGGTGCTGGATGCCGACGGCCTGAACGCCCTGGGCCAAAGCGTGGAGCTGCTGCAAAAGCGGACCGCGCCCACGGTACTAACGCCCCACGAGGGGGAGTTTCTTCGCCTGGGCGGCGACCTTTCCTGCGGACGGGAAGCGGCAGCGGCGGCATTTTCTCAAAATTACGGCGTATACTTGGTCTTGAAAGGACACCATACTCTGGTGGCGGCGCCGGACGGATGCATGGCCGTGAATGGCACCGGCAACAGCGGCATGGCTAAGGGCGGCAGCGGCGATGTGCTGGCGGGGATGCTCCTGTCTCTGCTGGGTCAGGGCTGTGAAGCCTATGATGCCTGCTGCGCGGCGGTGTGGCTCCATGGCCGGGCCGGAGATCTGGCCGCCGCCGACAAAGGCGAGCGGGGCATGACCCCTACGGATCTTTTAGAGCAGATACCCTATGCCATGAAAAACCTATAAATAAATATAGAAAAATGTCATTCCGAGGAAGCGAAGCGACCGTGGGAATCCGTAATCCCCAAAAGGGGAGACCCATCAAAGACTGCACGCTGGCTTCGCAATGACGATATTTTGGGATACGGAGAGCCTTTCAATTCAGTTGGGAGGTCAATACTGTGAAAAAATGTATTTTGCTGCTTTTTCCCCTGTGCCTGCTGCTATCCGGCTGCGGCGCATCCAAGCGGGAGGCAGTGCAGGCTTATTACAAAAGCATCCAAACAGCCCGGATGCAGGCGCAGGTGGTGGTGCACCTGTCGTCGGATGACAGGAGCTTTACCGTGGCGGGCACCTATGACCGGGCCAAGGGCGCTACCACCACTATTGTGGAGCCGGAGGCCCTGCAGGGACTCAGCGCCTCGGTGACGGCAGAGGAGATGCAGCTGCTCTATGACGGCAGCGTCTGGCCGGCAGGGGACGGCAGCGGCCTGTCGGCGGCCAATTGCCTGCCGCTGCTCCTGTATGCGGCGGGGGAGGGCTTCGTGACCCGGGAGGGCACGGATCGCATGGATGGCCAGTCGTATATCTTTCTGGCCACGGATGCCTCGGTGAAGGGCGGGGAGAAATTCTCCTGCACCCTGTGGGTGCAGCCGGAGACCTTTGCCCCCTACGCTGCCGAGTTGAGCCGGGACGGCCAGGTGCTGCTGACCGTGACCTTTACACAGTTCACCTGCCAGACGGGAGAAAATACAAACGAGAATGCATGAAAGAGGCGGAATTGTATGGAATCTACATTGCGGAGAACCTGGGCGGTCATCGATCTGGACGCCCTGCGGGAAAACTATGAAAAGCTGCGCCGGCACATCGGACCGGATGTGAAATTCCTGGGCGTGGTGAAGGCGGACGCTTACGGCCACGGGGCCATTCAGGTGTCCCGGGTGCTGCAGGAGAGCGGCGCGGATTATCTGGCGGTGAGCAGCGCGGACGAGGCCATGGAGCTGCGCCGGGGAGGCATCACCATGCCCATCCTGATCCTGGGACACACCCCCAAGGAGCAGGTGGAAAAGCTGATAGAAAATAACATCACCCAGGCCGTTACCTGCAAGGCCAAGGCTCTGGAGTACAGTGCCGAGGCCCTGCGCTGCGGCGGCACGCTGAAAATACATATCAAGGTGGACACCGGCATGTCCCGCCTGGGTTACCTGGTCAGCGGCGATCATTTTGATGGCGGCGTGGAGGGCATTTGTGAGGCCTGCCGCCTGCCGGGGCTGGAGGCGGAGGGGATTTTCACCCACTTCGCCGTGTCCGACGAGCCGGAAAACCCGGACAGCCGCGCCTATACGGAGGAGCAGTTTGCCCTGTTTACAGCGGTCATCCAGAAGGCGGAGCAGAAGCTGGGCCGGAAATTCTCCCTGCGTCACTGCGCCAACACCGGGGCCGTGGCCTACTGGCCGGAGATGAAGCTTGACATGGTGCGCCCGGGTCTGCTGCTCTACGGCTATGGAGACGGCGCCCAAAAGCTGGGCCTGCGCCCGGTGATGCGCCTGATGACCAGCGTCAGCACCATCAAGGTCTATGAGC
>ERZ772883.641-NODE-641-length-34200-cov-7.703060_pt1 | contig 34200 bp, 35 predicted proteins | sample MGYA00580575_ERZ772883 | MGnify/ENA primary metagenome ERZ772883 (study PRJEB29015, sample SAMEA2737666) | human gut metagenome | biome: human gut; feature: human-associated habitat; material: faeces | place: China | collected 2012 ...
ACCTGTGACCCTCTGCTTGTAAGGCAGATGCTCTCCCAGCTGAGCTATGCTCCCCCGCCCTTTCATCACCGTTTCTCGCGGCGACGTGTTATATAATACCTTACTCGCCGTCATTTGTCAACAACTTTTTCAAATTTTTCCCGGTGCTTTTTCATCTTTGTTCAAGTCAGCTTGAAAGCTTTGAAAATACAGGATTTTAGGCCGTTTCTCCGTGTTATTTACAGCGGCATCACATAAATTTGGCAGGGATTTTTCTCGCCCCACAGCGTCGGAAAAACTTCCAATTCCTGAAATCCAAGGCTCTGGTAGAACCGATTGGTCGCGTCATATTCCGCATAATGTCCCATGGCGACGGTCTTTACCTGCATCAGTGTGTTGCCTTGCCGACGGGCTTCCTCCCGCGCCGCCTCCGCCAGCGCGGTGCCGATTCCCTGCCGGTGAGCCTCCCGGCGAACGCCCATCACCGCCAGCTCCACCGTCTTCGGGCCAGTCTGTTTCAGGCAGAGGAACCCGACCGCGTTTTCGTCTTTTTCCGCGGCAAAGAAGGTCTGTCCGGCGCTTTCGGCGATATACTCCTCCCGGGCCTCGGGAATCCCGAACCATTCCGGCAGACTTTCCAGAATTTCCCGGCTGATACGCCGCTTTTCCTCCGGGCTGTCCACCCGACGGATAGCTGCAGTGCTTACCTTCTTTTCCTTTCGGCACAGGCAGAAGGGATGGCCCGCCGGGTCCAGCAGGGTGACGAACTGTTCCCCGCCGTACTGAGCGGGCGCTTTGACCGCGCCCAGCTTCAGCGCCTTTTCCACCGCTTCAGGCACAGAATCTACCTGAAAATCAAAGTGCATCTGCTTCTGCTGGCAGCCGTCCTTCTCCGGCCACACCGGCGGCACATAGTCTTCCTCCTGACAGAACAGGAACACGACGCCTTCGGCGCTGCGCACGGCCGGGCGGCCAAAAAGCGTGGCCGTTTCCCAATTCAGCAGTTGACCGTAGAAGCTTTGCAGAGCCTGTTCGTCGCCGCAGTCCACCATGACGTTGCCCAGTCTGACTTCGTCAGTCATTTTTCTTTCTTCCTTTCGCACAGGTTTCACCGTTTTTTCTTGGGTTCGGGCAGTTCGTCCCGCATCGTGCGCAGCAGCCCCGCCAGCCACGCCCGGTCATCCATATTTTCTACAAACAGCATAGGCTTTGCACCCTCGTAGGGCAGTTGGTACACGGGTTCTCCCACGTAAGCCGCCGCGGACGGAACCAGCTTGACCAGCAGACGGTTGTCGTACACGCCGCCCGCCAATCTCCCGTCCACATACAGCAAGTACTCCCCCATCATGGGACGGAAGGTGATCCCATCCAGATCGGAGAGCTGTTCCAAAACAAAATCCAGATATTCCTTGCTGGAAGCCATTTTCTCCCTCTTTGTCAGATGTAGTCGGAAATATAGGGTGCTTCATGCAGGATCGCCTTGTCCAGCCGAAGCACTGCCGCCGGGTCGGCTTCAATGCGGCCCATGCGGTACAGCTTCAGGGCCGACTTATAGCCCACCAACAGCGTGGTCAGGGTAGCGATGGACAGTTTGAGCCGGTAATCTGGCGCTTCGTCCGTCAGAGTGCAGCGTCCCCCGCGGAACTCCGCCGTTACCGTCTTGTTGTTCCAGTCCAGAAATTCGTCCTCGATCTCAAAGGCAAAGCGCACCCCGCTTTCATTGGGGTCGCAGGCATAGTTTTCCAAAAAGCGCTCCACATCCACGATCCGGCCCATGATATAGGGGCGGATCACCTCCCGAATATCGCCGTCGTCCATCTCAAAGGCGATGGGGTCGCTGAAATAGGAATTGCCCCGCACTTCGTCGATCATGGAATCATGGGCGCGGATGTACTCCCACAGGCCCTCGTAGGCTTCCCGGTTCAGATAGATCATTTCCTTGACGTGCATCACGTCGTCTTTGATGAGGTAGACCATATAGCCGGTGGGTTCGCCCTCCACGTTGTAGTAGACGGCCACGAAGGTGTCGTCCTCGTCCCAGCGCCAGTATTCCTCCCACGCCAGACTGTTTCGGTACAGGCAGCCATGTGTGGCCGCCGCGAACCGAGTGTGCAGCTCCATCAGATCCTGACTTTGCCAGCCTACCCGGCGCACATAGCCGGGAGCCTTGGCCTTGGACGGGATCTGCCGATCCTTGACCGTATAGGAAATTTTGTTGGAGATGATCTCATACCCGAACCGCCGGTACAGCGGAATGGAATAGGGAAACAGCATGGCGAAGGACTGTCCCCGCATCCGCATATCTTCCAGGCTCAGATGCATCAGCCGCTTCATAATGCCGTGGCCCGTGTATTCCGGGTAGGTGCACACGCTGGTCACAAAGCCGATGGAATACGTTCTGCCGTAAATGTTCATTTCCAGCGGATACACGGCAATCTGGGAGATCAGGTTATCCCCGTCGAAGCAGCCCAGCACGTCGGCCCGCTCCAGCACCGGGAACTTGGACTGCTTGATCTCATCGTCCCGCCAGCCCGTTTCCGCCAATTCCTGCTCCGTCACCTGAAAGGCGTAGCGAAGCAGCTGATTATATTGTTCCAGATCGTCCGTGGTCAAATGGCGCATCTGATAATTGGGCCTGATGGCATTTCCCATGCTTTCGTTCTCCTTCATCCTTGCGTTCGCGCCTATTATAGCCCGGCCGCAAAGCCAGCGTCAATGCGTTTTTTCATGCGTGGGACAGAAGCGGAAAATACAGCCGTTCCCGCTGGATGCTTTCCAGCTCCTCGCCCCGATAAAACAGCCGGTATTTCTCCCCGCCGTCAAAAGGGGCGGCTTTGAACAGGGACGCATCCTCCGGCAGTGGAGAAAAACCCAGACGAACGGTTCGTCTGCCGATATCCAGCCGGGAAAGGATCATTTCAAGAGGAATTTTCTGTTCCGCCGCAACACCCGCCAGGATCAGCGTATCTTTTTCCGCCCCCAACACGATGAAGCAGTCCAGATTGTCCGAGTACCAGACGGTTTCCAGATCCGCCGTATAAAACATTTGCAGGCCGTAGCGGTTTTTCTGTTCCAGCGACGAGAAAACCGCCCCGTTTCGAACGGCGTGTTCATACCGTTCCCGCAAGGCGAGAGCATCCTTTTTGACCGGGCGGAAGTGTCTTCCCTCCCGCTTGATCACGCCGGGTTTCAGGGTGTATTCGTACTGCATAAGTTCCCGGAAGCCCAGCTTCCGGTAAAAGTCCAGCGCGCCCAGATTTCCGAACAGATAAATGCCCGTCTCGATCCCATCATATCGTTCCAGTATCCGTTCCATCAATTGCCAGATCAGTCCCCTGCTGCGGTACGCTTTGTCTTCCATGACCGTTCCCAGTTGAAAACAAAGTTGTTCTTCACCGTTCTTGTTAAAGAACATCCAATTGACCGACACATTGGCCACGATCCGTCCTTTTTCCTCAAACGAATATGGGATGTACTCCTCTGCACGGAAACCGTTTTGCATCCAGTTTTCAAAATCAAAGCCAAAGGTGCGGCGGGTCATGGCATTCAATTCGTATCGAAAAACTGTGTTGTGCATATACTTTCGGAGCATTTTCATTTTTTTCTTCTTCCTTTCGCCATCACGCGTCGAGGTAAAACAGAATATCCGCTTTCCCTTCCTGACTGGTTCCCCGGTATACCTCCGTATCCAGTCCGCCGATATGAAAGCCGTAATGCAGATAGAACAGGCAAGCGCCCACGTTGTTGTCCTGTCCCTGGGTATACAAGCCCCGATAGCCCTGCCGCAGGGCGATCTCCCGGGCTTTATCCATCAGCAGCGCGCCGATCTTCTGCCCCCGGTACGCCCGGCACACCTTCAGGTCATACAGGTACAGATATCGAAAGAACCCCGGCTGCAGCACGGCCAGCCCGACGCATTTTTCGTCCTCATAGGCGCCCAGAAAAACACTGTCCTTCATTTCGTCATAGTCGTAGTTTTCATCGGGAAAGCACATTCCCCCCACCCGCTCCGGCGGGAAAGGCCGCACCTCGTAGCTCCACCGTTCGTTTACGTAAGAGGGCACGCCCCTGCCGGTCAGGGCAAAAGGTTCGTTGGGCAGGCGAATATCCTGCCGGTGTTCCTGGTCGATAACAGTAATGCGAATCATATTTTCCCTTCGTTTCACTCGACCGAACAGGCCTTGTTTTTTTGCGCTTTCTGTTTTCGTCGTTGGGCCGCGTTTTTCCTGTTGATTCGAAAAACAAACCTCCCGGCGCATCGAAACGACACACCGGGAGGCAGAATTCATTGTACGTTGCAAAACGTGTCAAAGACGGCCCTTAGCCCCAGGGATTTTCGTCGGGATAGGGCAGGTTGGCGGGACGGTTGTAGCTCACGTCCGCGATGCCCAGATACTTGAACACCTCAAACAGCGCCTTGCCGTAATGGCCGAAGGCCACCGCGCCGTGGTGCGGGAAGCGCTTCGCCACCAACACGTGACGGTAGAAGCGGTCCATTTCCGGAATGGCGAACGCGCCGATGGAGCCGAAGCTCTCGCAGTCCATATCCACAATCTCGCCCTGAGCGATGTAGGCCTTGAGCTGGGTGTCCGCCGTGGACTGCAGACGGAAGAAGGTGATGTCTCCGGCCCTGATGTTGCCCTCCATGGTGCCGCGGGTGATGTCGGGCTCCGCACGGTCGGGCTCCAGATCCCGCTTCATGATGAGCTGATAGCCCATGTGGGGATTCTTCAACAGGTTGGAGCAGGTGTTGCCGCAGTGGAAGCCCATGAAGGTCTCCGTCAGACGGTAATCGTACTTGCCCTTGATGCTCTTTTCGTACATGGAGGCGGGCACGGTGTTGTTGATGTCCAGCAGGGTCACAGGCGCGCCGGACACGCAGATGCCGATGTACTCGGACAGCACGCCGTAGATATCCACTTCGCAGGACACAGGGATGCCCATGCCGGTCAGACGGCTGTTGACGTAGCAGGGCACGAACTTGAACTCGGTCTGGAAGGCAGGCCAGCACTTGTTGGCGAAGGCCACGTACTGACGGGTGCCCTTGTGCTGCTCGGCCCAATCCAGCAGGGTCAGCTCATACTGGGCCAGACGGGGCAGAATGCCGGCGTAGGGGTTATGGCTGCCCAGCTCCTCTTCCATTTCCTTCATCTTAGCGGGAATGCGGGGATCGTCGGCATGCTTGTTGTAGGCCACCAGCAGATCCAGTTCGGAGTTTTCCTCCACGGCCACGCCCAGATCGTACAGTGCCTTGATGGGGGCATTGCAGGCCAGAAAGTCGTCGGGACGGGGGCCGAAAGCAATCACTTTCAGGCCCTTCAGGCCCAGAATGGCGCGGGCGATGGGCAGGAAGTCCTCCACCCGGTCGGCCAGCTCGGCGGCAGTGCCCACGGGCAGTTCGGGAATGTAGGCCTTGCGATGGCGCAGACCCAGATTGTAGCTGCAGTTCAGCAGACCGCAGTACGCGTCGCCGCGGCCGTCGTGCAGGTCGCCGTCGCCCTCGGCGGCAGCCACGTACATCACAGGGCCATCAAACCAGTCGGCCAGCAGGGTCTCAGGGGTCTCAGGGCCAAAGTTGCCCAAGAATACCACCAGCGCGTTCACACTGTGGGCCAGCACATCGTCCACTGCCTTACGGGCGTCGCACTCGTTTTCCACGGTCACGGGGCACTCGTACAGTTCGGTTTTGCAGGCCTTGTGCAGCGCGGTGCGGCGGCGTTCCGCCAGCGCCATGGGGAAGCAGCCGCGGCTGACGGCGATCAGGCCCAGTTTGACTTCGGGAATGTTCTGAATCATGGTTTTTCTCTCCTTTTTTTGTGGGTTGCAAATGGAAGGTCAATCCAGTCGGGAAAGCTCGGCAAAACTTTCCTTCATGGCGGGATAGAGTTTTTCGTACAGGCGGTAATACCGCTCGTACTGCGCGCCGCGCTCCGGGTCGGGCTGCTGGGCTTCGTTCAGGCGGATGACCTTTTCGCAGGCGGAAGGAATGTCCTCATACACGCCGCAGGCTACGCCCGCCAGAATGGCCGCGCCCAAGGCAGGCCCTTCCCGGTTGGCTACCGTGCGTACAGGCATCTGGAACATATCCGCCATCATCTGCCGCCAGAAGGGGCTGGTTCCGCCGCCGCCACAGGCCAGCATGGCGTCGGGAGCCACTTTCATCCCCCGCAGCACGTCCAGATTCTGGCGCTGGGAGTACATCACGCCCTCCATTACCGCCCGGAGCATATCCCGGCGGGTATGAATGGCGCTGAGGCCCACGAACGCGCCCCGGGCGTTGGAATCCAGCAGGGGGCTGCGTTCGCCCATCAGATAGGGCAGGAACAGCAGACGATTGGCTCCTAACGGGGACTGAGCCGCTTCCTCGTTGAGCAGGACGTATGGATCCACGCCCATTTCCTTCGCGGCCTGACATTCCGCCTGACAGAAGGTGTCCCGGTACCACTTGAGGGACAGACCCGCCGCCAGCGTGCAGCTCATGACCGTGTACGCGCCGGGAACCGCCGCGCAGAAGGTATGCACCCGGCCAGCCGGGTCGATCTGCACCCGGTCGGAGTGAGCGAACACCACGCCGGAGGTGCCGATGGTGGTAAAAGCGCGGCCCTCAGCCACCACGCCGGTGCCCACAGCGGCGCAGGCATTGTCGCCGCCGCCGGCGGCTACTACCGTGCCTTCGCACAGGCCCGTGGCCGCCGCGGCCTCTGCCGTGACGCGGCCCGCCGGGTCGCTGCTTTCCAGCAGGGGCGGCAGCAGATTCTTGTCAATGTGCAGCTTTTCCAGAATTTCTTCCGACCAGCAGCGGTGGGACACATCCAGCAGATTGGTGCCGCTGGCGTCGCTCATTTCGGCGGCGTATTCGCCGGTCAGGCGGTAGCGCACGTAGTCCTTCGGCAGAAGGATATGGGCGGCCTTCTCATAAACCTCCGGCTCGTGCTTGCGCACCCAGAGAATCTTCCCGGCGGTAAAGCCGGTCAGGGCCGGATTGGCGCTCAGCTCGATCAGCCGTTCCTTCCCAATGGTCTGGGTGATCTCATCGCATTCCTCCTGCGTACGTCCGTCGCACCACAGAATGGAACGGCGCAGTACGCGGCCCTCCCGATCCAGCAGCACAAGGCCGTGCATCTGGCCACTGATGCCAACGCCCTTCACGTCCTCGGGCTTCACGCCGCTCTTGGCGATCACTGCCTTCACCGTGTCTCGGGCGGCGTTCCACCAGTCCTCGGGTTCCTGCTCCGCCCAACCGTTTTTGGGCTGATACAGCGGGTATTCGATGGTCTCGCTGGCAACGGCGCGGCCCGTTTCTTCAAACAGAACCGTCTTGGTGCCGGAGGTGCCCAAGTCAATTCCCAACAGGTATTTCAAATTTCTCATCCCCTCCGATTCTGCAAAACCGTTGTCCATCCTTGGAAACGCGGTTCCCAGAATGTTAGTAAACAAAGTTTAATAACTAGGCTATATGGTATCACTTTCCCCGAAGGATGTCAAGGCGTTTTCCCCGTATGAAAAGCACCGGCCATGGTTCTCCACAGCCGGTGTTTTTTCAAAATCAGATCACCTTTCCGGGGTTCAGAATCCCGTTGGGGTCGAATACCTTCTTGATGCCCCGCATGAGCGCCACCTGCTCGAGGCCAAGGCTTTCCTCCAAAAATGCCCGTTTAGCATGGCCGATGCCATGTTCGCCGCTGACCTCGCCGGACAAGAGCCGCGCTTCGGAATACAGGCGTTCCATGACCTTTTCGACGGTTTCATGCCACTGTTCGTCCGCTACGCCGTCCTGACACACATAGATATGCAGGTTGCCGTCACCCGCGTGGCCGAAGGAACAGATGCGCACCTGCATTTCTTTGCCGATCTCCACGCTCTTTTTGACAAAGGCGGCAATCCGATCCCGGGGAACCACCACGTCGCATTCGTCCATGCTTTCCGTGCTGCCCTTGATGGCCTCCAAAAACGCGCCGCGGGCATTCCAGATGCTTTCCTTGCGCTCGTCGGTGTCCGCCAGCAGCACGTCCACCGCGCCCAGCTTCAGAGCCAGATCGGTCAGGGTATCGATGGAGGGCCGCAGCGCGTCGTAGCTGGCCCCGTCCAGCCGCACCAGCAGATACGCGTCGGCGCTGGTGTCGGGGAACTGCTTGCCCAGATAATTTTCCGCGCAGGCGATGACCTCCCGCTCCATAAACTCCACGGCGGTAGGCTCGCAGCCGCAGCGCAGCACCTCCGGCACCGCCTCGATGCACGCGTCCAGATCAGCAAAGGGAATCAGCAGCGACACGTTGGTCTTGGGTTCCGGCACCAGTTTGACGGTCAGCTTGGTCAGGAAGCCCAGCGTACCCTCGCTGCCCACCATCAGGTCGATCAGGCTGTAGCCACTGGAGGTTTTCACGTTCTTGCCGCCCAGATGGAGCACGTCACCGTTAGCCAGCACCACTTCCATGCCCAGCACATAGTCCCGGGTCACGCCGTAGCGCACGGCGCGCATTCCGCCGGCGTTGGTCATGGCGTTGCCGCCCATGGTGGCGGTCTTTTCGCCGGGATCCGGCGGATAAAACAGCCCCGTGCCCTCCAGGCTCTTGGGGAACTCCATCAGCAGAACGCCCGGTTCCACGGTGGCGGTCATGTTCTTCGCGTCCACTTCCAATACTTTCTTCATTTTTTCAGTGGAAAGGACGACGCCGCCGTCCTTGGGCACGCAGCCGCCGCACAGGCCGGTGCCGGAGCCGCGAGGTGTAACGGCGATGTTGCGCTCGTTGCAGTATTTCAGCACGGCGCTGATTTCTTCGGTCTTCAGGGCCTGCAGCACCGCTTCGGGGCGATAGCTGCCATAGATGGTCATTTCATCGTGGTCGTAATCCGGGGAAATATCCTCGCCGGCAAACACCCGGCCTGGCATGACCGATTCAAAGAAAGCAAGATCGTTCGAATCCACGGTTTTGAACGGCTTCATGCTCTTTCCTCCTTCAGCTTCTGGATCATCCGGGGCACGATCTGGTACAGGTCGCCCACCATGGCGATATGGGCCACGTTGAAAATGGGGGCCTCCGGGTCCGTATTGATGGCGACGATATGCTCGCTCTGATTCATGCAGGCGGCGAATTGAATGGCGCCGCTGACGCCGCAGGTAATGATGAGCTTGGGGCGGACAGTCCGGCCCGACAGACCGATCTGACGGGCGTTGAGCGCCCAGCCTTTTTCTACCAGCGGACGGGAAACGGCCCAGTCGCCGCCCAGCAGCGCCGCCAGCTCCTTCACCATGTCCAGATCGGATTCCTTCTGCAGGCCCCGGCCGCCTACAACCAGAATTTCCGCATCCGAAATGCTTTTACCGGCGGGCACGGGCACGGTCTTCACATGGGTGACCTTCGACTCCCCTACCGCCTTGGGAATGTGGCGCATGATGACCGCGCCCTCCGCCGTTTCCTGACGGGCGGGCTGATCCATCACCTTATAGCGCACGGTAGCAAACTGGGGCCGGGTGTTGGCAGTGATGATCTGTGCCATGATGTTGCCGCCAAAGGCCGGGCGAATCTGAACCAGATCGGTGTTTTCCCGCAGCTCCAGCTTAGTGCAGTCGGCGGTCAGGCCGGTATGGAACCGGGTGGACAGCCGGGGCGCAAGGCTGCGGCCCAGAGAGGTCGCGCCCACCAGCACCACGCTGGGTTTTGCATGCTTAATGTAGTCCTCCACGCAGAAGGCGTAAGCGTCGGCCCGGAAATACCCCAGCGCCGGATCGTCGTATACGGCGATCTCGCTGACGCCGTAGTGGCGCAATTCCTCGGCAAAGGCGCTGACGCCGTCGCCCACCAGCACCGTCTTGACCTTGAAGCCCAGCGGAGCGGCCAGTTCCCGGGCCTTGCCGATCAGTTCCAGACTGACGGGATGCAGCCGCCCGCCGCTGACCTCGGAAAACACGAGGATATCGTTCCATTGGGACTTATCCACGCCTTCCACCTTGGTCTCCAATTTGAGAATGGCTTTCTCCGGGCAATTCTTCACGCAAATGCCGCAAACCTTACAGGCAGCGTTCAGCTCGGGATGCCCGTCCTTTATGTCGATCGCGCCGAAGGGGCAGTTTTCCACGCAGAGGCCGCAGCCTGTGCACTTGCGCTCCAAAAATGCAATCTGTGCCATTTGTGCGTTCCTCCCTTAAATAAACTTCCACTTGCGCAGGGTATCGTGCAGTTTTTCCGCCAGATCGCCCTCCGTCCACGTTTCCCGCTCCACGTCGTTTTGGGGCGGGAAGATGCGCTCCACCTGCGTGGGACTGCCGGACAGGCCGTAATGGCTGGGGTCGGTATCCAGAAAAGTGTCCAACCCCTGAATATGGATGGGCTTTTCCCGAATCTCCCGCTCCACCTTCAGAGAGGGCAGACGGGGCATGAAAATATCCTGCTCGACCGTCACCAGACACGGGAAGGGCATATGGACGGTCTCGATCACGTCCTGCAGCTGCTGCTCCACGTCGATGCCGTCGTCCGATACGTCGATCCTGCTGACCCACGCCGCATGGGGAATGCCCATATGCTCGGCAATGGCCGGGCCTACCTGCGCGGTGTCGCCGTCGGTGGTCTGCTTGCCGCAGAGGATCAGGTCAAAATCGCCTACACTCTGAATGGCCTGCGACAGGGTGTAGCTGGTGGCCAGCACATCCGCGCCTCCCAGCCGCCGGTCGGAGAACACATAGCCGTCGTCCGCGCCCATCATGTAGGCTTCCCGGATGATGGCCTGCGCCTGCGGCGGACCCATGGTGCCCACGGTCACAGTACCGCCGTACCGGGCTTTCAGCCGCAGCGCCGTTTCCAATGCGTACAGGTCATAGGGGTTCATCTTGCTCTGGATGCCGCTGCGTTTGAGCACACCCGTCTTTTCATCCACCTGTACCTTGTTGGTGGACGGCACCTGCTTGATGCATACGAAGATGTCCATTGCTTTCCTTCTTTCGCGCCATGCCCTCTTTTCGAAACCTTTCAGACGGCGCATAGCGGTTATATATTTATTGATATAGCAGTTCGATTTTGAACATTCATTGTCCTGCACTCTTTCTTCAAAAATCAAAATTTTGTCGTATTTGTATGATTTTGTACCATTTCATTATCTAAAAGAACCAGAATGACAATTTCTTGTCGATTTGGTCTGCTTTTTTCCTTTGGTCAAAAAAGAAGCCGCCCTGTTCTTTCATTCGAACAGAGCGGCTTTGCCAGCGGTCTTTTTTATTTTCTTTCTTCCCACTCCGCCAATTCCTGACGGATATACTGCAGGGAAAGCAGCTTCTCCTTTACTTCCTCTACATTCAGAAGGCAGGTGTTGTTGGAGTTGAACTCCGTCAGCGGGTTTCGTTCCACATTGCCCTTGACCACGTACTTGTCATAGTTCAGGTCGCGGGTATCGGCGGGTACCCGGAAGAACCGGCCCATATCGATGGCGTGGACGCATTCCTCATTGGTCAGCAGGGTCTCATACATTTTTTCGCCATGGCGGATGCCGATGACCTGCACGGGATTCTCCGCGTGGAACAGCTCCCGCACTGCCTGTGCCAGTGTGCCGATGGTGCAGGCCGGGGCCTTCATCACCAGAATATCGCCGCTCGTGCCGTTTTCAAAGGCAAAGAGCACCAGCTCTACCGCTTCTTCCAGGCTCATAATGAAGCGGGTCATGTTGGGGTCGGTCACGGTCAGGGGCAGCCCCGCCTTGATCTGGTCGATGAACAACGGAATGACCGAGCCGCGGGAGCACATCACGTTGCCGTAGCGGGTGCCGCAGATGGTGGTCTTTTCAGGAGCCACGGTGCGGCTCTTGGCCACAAACACCTTCTCCATCATGGCCTTGGAGGTGCCCATGGCGTTGACGGGGTAGGCGGCCTTGTCCGTAGAAAGGCAGATGACCTTCTTCACCCCAGCCTCGATGCAGGCGGTCAGCACGTTATCCGTGCCCAGCACGTTGGTTTTCACGGCCTCAATGGGGAAAAACTCGCAGGAGGGCACCTGCTTGAGCGCCGCCGCATGGAAGAGGTAATCCACGCCGTACAGGGCGTTTTTCACGCTGGCCATATCCCGCACGTCGCCAATATAATACTTGATCTTATCGGACTGATAGCGGTGGCGCATATCGTCCTGTTTTTTCTCGTCCCGGCTGAAGATGCGGATTTCCTTGATATCCGTATTCAGGAACCGGTCCAGCACCGCGCCGCCGAAGGACCCGGTGCCGCCGGTGATCATCAGAGTTTTGCCGCTGAAAAGCATATCATTCGTCCTCCTCGCCGTTCTTAAGCACGTTGCCGGTCAGGCGGTGCAGCACTTCCCGGTAGGCCTCCTCCACATTGCCCAGATCGTGCCGGAAGCAGTCCAGATCCAGCGGCTCGTGGGTGCGGGCGTCCCAGAAGCGGCAGGTGTCCGGAGATACCTCGTCCGCCAGCAGAATTTCGCCGTGGAAACGGCCGAACTCCAGCTTGAAGTCGATCAGCTCGATATTGATCTCCCGCATACACTCGCAAAGAATTTCGTTGACCCGCAGGGCATAGTGAGACATGATCTCGATTTCCTCCGGCGTGGCCAACCCCATGGCGGTAATGTGGGTCAGGTTCACCAGCGGGTCTTCCAGTTCCGGGTCCTTCAGGCAGTGCTCCACCACGGTGTTTTTCAGCTTGGTCCCGTCCGGATAACCGATGCGCTTGGCCAGACTGCCCGCCACGATATTGCGTACCTTCACGGTCACAGGGATGATCTCCACCCGCTTCACCAGCGAGCAGCGGTTGTCGATGCGGCAGATAAAATGATTGGGCACACCCTTATCCTTTAGCAGGGTAAACATATATTCACAGATCAGATTGTTGATCTCGCCCTTGCCGATGATGCGCCCCCGCTTCAGTCCGTGAAAGGCGAAGGTTTCATCCCGGTAATAAACCACTGCTTCGTCAGGATTTTCCGTAGCGTACAGGCGTTTGCCCTTGCCCTCCGCAATCAGCTCCGTAATCTGATCCATGCTTCAACCCTCTTACATCGTTATGGCTTCGTCAAAAAGCCGCCTTTTCCGCTCTATTGTAGCATCTTCCGCCCTCAAGCGCAAATCACACGGTAATATTTTTCACCCATTTGCCCTTTTTGAGGATCCACAAGGCCGGGAACACCTTGGCGTACATCAGGAACTGTACGATCAGCACCGCTACCCAAAGGGAAATCTTTCCCGGCAGGAAAATGCCCATCAGCACGGCGGCGGGCACGGGCACCGCCCACATATAGCCGCTGTCCAGCAGCATGGCGTTGCGGGTATCGCCGCCGGCCCGCAGGCAGAAGAAGCAGAAGCCGTAGATGAACTGCAGGGGGCACAGCACACTCATAATCAGGGAGATCAGCGTTGCCGTGCGCCGCAGCTCCGGCGTCAGCTGATAGGCCTGCGGCAGCAGCACCGACAGCAGGCAGGACAGAAGCATTCCCGCCATGGCGATGACCACGTCCAGCCCCAGCAGCTTCTTGCAGCTTTCCCGGGCCTCCTTCAGCCGATTCGCGCCCAGCTCGGTGCCAATCAGCACGGAGACCGCCGCCGAGGTGCCGGAGGCCAGGATGGAGGCGAACATATTGCACACCTCCGCAATGGAGATGGCGGGCAGGGAGGCCTCGTCCAGCCGGGCGTAGCACCAGAAGTACAGGTTCAGGCCCACGCTCCACAAAAGCTCGTTGGCCACCAGCGGCGACGCCTTCACAAAGAAGGTGCGCACGGTTCTGCCGGGCAGGCGCAGGGCCGCCCTCAGATTCCAGCTGAAATACATCCGTCTGCTCCCCAGCAGCGCCAGATAGACCAGCATTTCCAGCATCCGGGCGATCAGCGTGCCCCACGCCGCGCCTGCCACGCCCATGGCGGGCGCGCCCAGCTTGCCGAAGATCAAAATGTAGTTGCATACGGCGTTGGCGGTGATGGTACCCAGACTGACCAGCATGGGCAGCCGGTTCAGGCCGATGGAGCGCAGGGAAAGCACGCAAACGTTGCTGATGGACGTGGGCAGATAGCTGACGCTGACCACCGCCAGATAGCTGAGGCCCAGCAAAATGGTGTTTTCATCCTTCACAAACAGTCCCATGATCTGCCGGGGCAGCAGCTGCAGCAGCACAAAAAACACCACGGAGATCGCCAAGCTCAAAAACACCTGCAGGGAAAACAAACCCTGACAGGTCTTGTGGTCCTCCGCCCCATAATACTGGCTGATCATCAGTCCCGCCCCGCCGGTCAGCCCGAAGAGCAGGCAGGTAAAGATCGTATAGGGCTTGTTGGCCACGCTGACGGCGCTCATGGCCAGCCCGTTGGGGTCCAGACTGCCCACCATCAGGTTGTCCACCATGTTGAAAAGGCTGTTGATGAGCTGCTGCACCGCCACGGGCAGCATCACGCCCAGCGCCCGGCGGCAAAATTCCTTATCCGCCCGGTAGAGCCTTAATCGTTCCGAAAGCTGCATCTTTGGTCAAGCTCCCATTTCTTCCATAATATTAAAAACATAGCGCCGCACGCGCGCCAAAATTCATTGTATTCTTTCTCTTTGCGCTTTGTCAAGCCGGAAACGGCCGTGCGTTGCCAATCCTTCCAAAACATCGTATAATAAACCTTCGTGAAAACCCGTTCAAAGGAGGGATGACGTTGTACCGCATTTTCATCGTGGAGGACGACCCGGTCATCGTGTCCGCCCTGTGCGCCCATATGGAAAAATGGGGCTTCGAATGCCGGGGCGTGGAGGATTTCCGCAAAGTAACGGAGGAATTTGCCGCCTATGCGCCCCATCTGGTGCTGATGGATATTTCCCTTCCTTTTTATGATGGCTACCACTGGTGCGCCGAGATCCGCAAGCTGAGCAAGACTCCGATGATTTTCCTTTCCTCAGCGGCAGAAAATATGAACATTCTCATGGCGCTCAGCGCGGGCGCGGACGATTTCGTCCAGAAGCCCTTCGACCTCTCCGTGCTGCTGGCCAAGGTGCAGGCTCTTCTGCGGCGCACCTACGATTTCGGGCAGGCGGCTCCCACGCTGCTCAGTCACGAGGGGCTTTTGTACAATTCCGCTGAGGGCACGGTGGAATTTCAGGGAAAGGCCGTGTCTCTCAGCAAAAACGAAAGCCGCATTTTGGGCGTTCTGCTCCGGCACAAGGGCGAGACCGTCAGCCGGGAGACGCTGATGAACGCCCTTTGGGAGACGGACTGCTTTGTGGACGAAAACACCCTGACCGTGAACGTGACCCGTCTGCGCCGCCGGCTGGAAAGCATCGGCGCGCCGGACATGATCCAGACCAGAAAGGGCGTCGGGTATCTGATCTCATGAAAAGAAAGCTGTTTGGAACGGCCCTTGGAGGCTATCTTCGGGAAAAATCCGGCTGGCTTCTGGGCTTTGCGGGCATGATCGTCTGCTTTTCGCTGATCGGCTGGGCCTGCGGTCTGCCGGGTTCCGTGGCGCTGTACGGTGCGCTGCTCTGCGGCGCAGGGCTGCTGGCAGGATGCACTATCGGCTTCTGGCGACACCTGCGGCGGCTTTGTCTGCTTCGGGAGCTGGACGCGCTGCGGGACCCCGCCGAGCTGCTGCGGCCCCGCACCCAGATCGAAACGGAGTACGACCGGCTGCTGCGGCAGCTGTACCGGGAAAAGGCCGAGCTGTTGGCGGAAAGCCGTCAAAGCAGCCGCCGCCAGCTGGACACCTTCTCCCTGTGGACGCACCAGATCAAGGTGCCCATTTCCGCTATGAAGCTGTTGCTGCAGGATCGGCCCGACGCGGCCAGCGCCACGCTTTTGTGCGAGCTGTTCAAGGTGGAGCAGTATGCCGACATGGCGCTGAATTATGCTCGGATGAACGCCTCCTCCACCGACTACGTGCTGCGCACCTGCGATCTGGACGCGCTGTTGCGGAAGGTACTGCGCCGGTTCGCGCCGCTGTTCATTCAGAAGAAGCTGCGGCTCTGCTACGAGCCTGTGTCCTATTCGCTGCTGACCGACGAAAAGTGGTTCTCCTTCGCCGTGGAGCAGCTGCTTTCCAACGCCGTCAAATACACCAAAGCCGGTTCCGTCACCGTGGCGGTGGATGCTGAAAAGCAGCTTTTGACCATTTCCGACACCGGCATCGGCATTGCCCCGGAGGACCTGCCCCGGGTATTCGAGCAGGGCTACACCGGCGAAAACGGTCGGGAACAGCAGCGGGCCACCGGGCTGGGGTTGTACCTGTGCCGGGAGGCGCTGACCCGGCTGGGTCATTCCATTCGGCTGGATAGTACGCCCGGGCAGGGAACCACGGCGTTTGTGGGGCTGGAGCGGGACGAACGGGAGTATGAATAAGAAAACCGGGCTTGCAATCTTACACTTTTGTAAGGTTGCAAGCCCGAATTGTAAGCCAATGCCATGGATGCGCCGCTTCGCCTTCTGCTATACTTTCGGAGCGCTTGGCGCAAAGGAGGTTTTTTGCAATGTCCATACTCAAGGTCGAGCATTTGAAAAAGGTCTACACCACCCGCTTCGGCAGCCAGCAGGTGCAGGCGCTCCGGGACGTGAATTTTTCAGTCGAGGAGGGCGAATTTATCGCCATCATGGGCGAAAGCGGCAGCGGCAAAACCACGCTGCTCAACATTCTGGCGGCGCTGGACAAGCCCACCGAGGGCCATGTTTTTCTGGGCAACCGGGAGCTTTCCGCCGTCAGTGAGAAGGAAATTTCCGCTTTCCGCCGGGATCATCTGGGCTTTGTCTTTCAGGATTTCAACCTGCTGGACACCTTCAGTCTGCGGGACAACATCCTGCTGCCGCTGGTGCTGGCGGGCACGCCCTACCGGGAAATGGAGCAGCGTCTGAAGCCGCTGGCGGACAAGCTGGGCATCACTTCGCTTCTGTCCAAATTTCCCTATGAGGTCTCCGGCGGACAGAAGCAGCGGGCGGCTGTGGCCCGCGCCCTGATCACCGAGCCCCAGCTGCTGTTGGCAGACGAGCCCACCGGCGCGCTTGACAGCAAGGCCACCGACGGCCTGCTGCGGCTGTTCAACGGCATCAACGAAAGCGGGCAGACGCTCCTGATGGTCACCCACTCCGTCAAGGCGGCCAGCCATGCCGGGCGGGTGCTGTTCATCAAGGACGGCGAAGTCTTCCATCAGCTCTACCGGGGCGAAGGCACCGATCAGGACTTCTATCAGCGCATCACCGACACCCTAAATCTTCTTATGACGGGCGGTGGGTCCCGTGCGTAAGGGCTTTTACTGGAAGCTGGCGGCGGGCAACATCCGCAAAAATCGGAAGATCTACTACCCCTATCTGCTCACCGCCGTCCTGACCGCCATGATGCTGTATGTGATCTCTTCGCTTTCGTCCAATCAAAGTCTTGGCTCCGGCAATCTTTTGATAACTTTGCAGCTGGGCAAGCTGGTCACGACCCTCTTTGCGGTGATCTTTCTTTTCTACACCAACAGTTTCCTGATGAAACGGCGCAAGAAGGAATTCGGTCTGCTGAACATTCTGGGCATGGGCAAGAAGCACATTGCGCTGGTGATCTTCTGCGAAACGCTGATTTTGCTGCTGGTCAGTCTGGTGTTGGGGATCGGGCTGGGCATTCTGTTCGACAAGCTGATGTTCCTGCTGCTGATGAAGCTGCTGGGGGCTGCCGTATCAGGCCTTTCCTTCCAGATTCTTCCCGGCGTGGTAGCCAGCACGGCGCTGATCATCAGCGTGATCTTCCTGCTGATCCTGCTCAACTCCATCCGCCAGATTCATCTGGCGAAGCCCATCGAGCTCTTGCGGGGAGGAGAGGTCGGCGAGCTGGAGCCAAAAGCCAACTGGTTGCTGGCCGTGCTGGGATCGCTCTTTCTGGGCGCGGGCTACTACATCAGCATTGCCGTGACGGATGCGGTCACCTCCATTCTGCTGTTCTTCGTAGCGGTGATCTGCGTCATTCTCGGCACATACCTGCTGTTCACGGCGGGCAGCGTCACCCTGCTGAAGCTTTTGCGGAAGGACAAGCGCTTCTACTACGGCAAGCCCGCTCATTTCATCAACGTCTCCGGCATGATCTACCGCATGAAGCAGAACGCGGTAGGGCTGGCCAACGTGGCCATTCTGTCTACCATGGTGCTGGTGATGATCTTCTCGACTTTCTCCCTGTGGTTCGGCATAGACGATACCCTTCGCTCCCACTGCCCCACCCAGCTGGTTTTTGAGATCACCTCCCCCATCTCCCGGGAGACGGTTCTTAGCCGGGTGGAGCAGGCCGTGCGGGAAGAAAACGAGTCTCTTTCCGAGGAGATGGACTATTATTCCATCACCTTTGCCGGCTACAAGCAGGGCAACGTCTACCTGACTGACCCAGAAGCGGAGAATCTGAGCGAGCTGGCCACGGACGGCCTGTCCATGCTGCGGTTAATGGACGCGGAGGATTTTGCCCGGCTTACCGGCGAGAAGGCCGAACTGGCCGAGGATGAGCTGTGGCTGGTAGACGGTTCCGTCCCTCACGCGCAGGACGATCTGTACCTGTTCGACCGTCATTACCGCATCGTGCGGCGGTTTGCCGCCGAGGACGTGGTCATTCCTTCGGATTCGCTCTACGTCTACCCGGTGCGCTGGCTGATCGTAAAAGACCGTGCAGTGCTGGATCAGATCATCGACGAGCAGGCGGCCGCCTATGGCCGCCACGCTTCCAGTCCTGCGACGTGCCTGTTCCTCAACCTGACCACGAGCGACAACGACGCCATTCTGCGCTGTTTTGATCATATTGAGAAGTCCCTGACCGAGGCAGAAGGCTCCATCAGCTTCCGTCGGATCGAAAATCAGATCAATCTTCGGCAGGAGCTTTCCGAGCTGTACGGCGGGCTGCTGTTCGTGGGCCTATTCCTCGGGTCGCTGTTCATCATGGCGATGATCCTCATCATCTACTACAAGCAGATTTCCGAGGGTTACGAAGATCGGGAACGCTTCCGCATCATGCGTCAGGTAGGTCTGAGCAAGGCTGAAATTCGCCGCTGCATCCATTCGCAGATTTTGATGGTGTTCTTCCTTCCGCTGGCAACGGCGCTGATCCACACCTACTTTTCCTTCCCCAGCGTCACCCACATGTTCGCGGCCCTGAGTATGCAGAATATTCCCCTCATGCTGCGCTGCATGGGCGTCAGTTTTCTGGTTTTTGCTCTCCTGTACGCAGTGGTGTATCTGCTCACCGCCCGGGAATACGAAAAGATTGTAGCCTAATGGCTTTCCCGCGGGGTTCCGTCCAGACGGAGCCCCGCTTTTCTCCCAAAACCAGCACAAAAATGAAAACCATGCCAAAACATTTCAAAAAGTGCTTGACAAACCATCTGCCCGTGAGTATACTAACTATGTTGCGCTTGGAGAGTTGGCTGAGTGGTCTAAGGCGCACGACTGGAAATCGTGTGTGGGCTAATACCCCACCTAGGGTTCAAATCCCTAACTCTCCGCCAGTGTTTACTATGCCCAAGTCCTTATTACGTAAGGGTTTGGGCATTTTCTTATTTCCCATTACTACCCCATTACTACCCCATTACTACCCCAATTGAATTTTGCAAAGCCTTACAGTCCTTGGATTAGACGTTCCATTCTGTCAGATGCATCCCGCTGCATTGCTTCGGAAACGTGTCCATAGACATCCATTGTGAACGCCGTGGTCGCGTGACCAAGGGCTTCTGAAATGGTTTTTACGTCCGTACCATTTTTCAGAGATAAGGTTGCGAACGTATGACGAAGATCGTGCAGCCTTGTCTCCCCAATACCCATGGCTTTTACGATCTTCTTAAACTGAGCATAGACCGAGTTGCCGTTCAGGTACTTCCCGTTTTTGTGGGTGAAAACAAAATTTTGATCGTTCATCCAAGCCGCTCCGCACGCAATTCTGTTTTCAGCTTGTTCTTTTTTGACTCGACGCAGCACATCCATTACGCTTTAAGCGGGACGAAATGTGCGTTCTTTGCCATTCTTGAGTGTCATGAACTCATATTGGCTTCCGGGTTTTGTCAGATTTCGATTGAACTGATGGTACACGCGAATTGTTCTGCAAACGAAGTTGACACAATCCCATGTGAGACCAATCAGTTCAGCGCGTCTCATCCCGGTAAAAATCATGACATAGTAGTAGGCATAGTATGGGCTATCCTTGATGGCGTTTAGAAAGTTGCCGAGTTCATCATCTGGTACCGGCGTCATTTCATGCTTGATTACCTTCGGCAAATCGCAGGCATCGGCTGGATTCACACGGATGATGCCTAGCTTTACAGCTTGATTCAAAGCCTTATGCAGCGTACCGTGTAGATTCCGAACAGACTTTGGAGCGATTCCCTTTTTGACCAGACTGGAATAAAAGCGCTGAATCATTGCCCCATCCAGTTTGACAAGATGAATTTTCCCAAGAGCCGGAATAATGTGAAGCCGTAAGTCCGATGCATACTTTCCTCTGGTTGTATCCTTGATAGAGAGGCAGTAACTGCTGAGCCATGTGTTCAGCCATTCTTCTACGGTAATGCCTTCGTCTTTGACATACAAGTTAAAGGCGACATCTGCCTTCAATTTATTTAGCTTGTCTACCCTGCTGGTGCTCATGGCAAATAAGTCGCTTGTAATAGCGGCGCTCTCGAACTCCATATTCATTTCCTTCAGCGCGTCGATAAAAGCCACGGGATGTCTGCTGTGTCCGCACCGAATGACGATTGGGTCGTTCTTTGTTTCAAAGTTGAAAGACGTCAGCTCGTTGAAATGAAACACCTTTTGATCGCATCGGTAAAACACAATCTCAGGAACGTCCGCAATGTATCCCTTCGCAGCATCCAAGTAAGTCATCCTCTCACCTCACTTTGCCTTATTCATTTTTGTATTAGCCATATCCGGCAATCTCGTCTTCCGTATCGTAAGTATCACTCGTTTCCTCGCCAGCAGAGCTGACGATTGTTTTTAGTTTCTGTCGGCAGGCTTTTTCCACAGCCGAGTTCAGCATGTAGCCTCCGACAGACGCGACGGTAATGGTCGCCGACCATTGAATGACATGCTCCAGCAGCGACGCTTCGTAGCTGTCCACGTCGTAAAAGAAAACCAGAAGGAACACCGCTACCGCAACAATCACCCACTGTACCAGACTGGCGGAGGACAGCTTTTTGCTGTGCTGCACATACCATTTGACAAACGCATGGTCGTCGTTCGTTTTCTTTTCCATCCGCTGTCACATCCTTAGTGAATGTTTTCAATCCATGTGGGCAGCGCATCGATCTCTTCCTTCAGATGTTTGATCACGCCGTTCCCGCCCATGTCAAAATAGCTCTGAAACATGGCGTCCAGCACCTCGCGATCCCGTGCTGTAATGTGCTTGTTCCTCAGATGAAAGCGACATGCCTGATTGATCCTGTCCCGAAGGAGTGATAACAGGCCGTTGTGCATCCCCTGATTTTCTTTCTTGAACTTCGTAAACCGCCGCCAAAGCACTGCGACCATGCTGGCAAGGATTCCGCACGCCCAGCCGATCCAGTACTTCAGTATATGTTCCATGGCGACGTCCAGCATCAGTCATCACCGCCTGTCACTGTCAGGGTTATCCCTATAATTCAGGAACCCAAACAAGCCACCAGAGATTATTGCCCAATTTGCGGTAGCAAGATTCGGTATCTGACGACTGATCTTCGCCCCGTCTTCCCGGAGGAGCGGCTTTTGCTCGAAGTCCTCCTGGAAAAACCAGTCAACGCCCTTTCCTCTGCATCGGTTTGGGCTGAAGCGAATCGATATTATATTGACGGAAAGTCCATATCTCTCCCGCTGAAACTCTTTGCTGAAGCGGATGCGGATATCATCGCAGAAGAGCTAAAACGCCGGACTCCGTCAAACGACGGATCGCACTTTCCGGAAATGATAGATCGGTTTATCGCCGCTAACAAGCACCATCTCAACGCTCTGAAGGAAGAGGCCTATTCTTTAGCGGGAACATATTTTTCTTAGGTGCTTTCCAATAAGGATTCTGCCTCAGACGCATACTCCTTATATTTTTCAAGATTGACAGTCATCCCGGATATTAGCATTCCCAACACAAGACATGCATCTTCGGCACATGTAATACTAAACTGCTTGAATTGTTGCTTTGTTCCTCCAGACATGTTAAATACCTCCTATAAAAACAGCCGGGACACCCCGGCTTCCACAACTTACCACTCAAACACCAACTTACCCCTCAAGCGGCAAAACCGGTGGAGGAAAAATTAAATTGTATCAATCCCGGTGTTTTTATATCAGGAAAGCTTATAGCTATGAGTCCATTCGTCTCGTTCTGTGCTAGAATAAAGCAAGAAAGCAAGGCCTGCCAAACGCAAAGCTAGCAGAGGAGAGAAAATGAATGGACAAGAATCCTTTAGCACATACGAAATGGCGGTGTCAATATCACATACAATTACACCAAGTAGCGGAGACAGATAATCTACGAAAGATATATAAAGTAGAGATAGGAAAAATACTCAAAACAATATGTGAAAGACAAGTTTGCCAACATTCCCAAGATATTTGCCACGGCAAAACCAATTCTCCGTCTGTTTGTGTTGCGCCAAACAGGCGGGGTTGGATAACGCCTACAGTTTGAGGACCCGCACCGCGCCGGGGAAGGGAAGAATGTCCCGGATCTCGCCGTCCTTCAGCAGGGTCAGCCCCGAATCCTGACAGGCGGCGAGAATTGTATGTTCGTCCGCCATGCAGAAGTCACGCGGCTCCCTGCCTGCCAGGCGATAGAAAGCATCCCGGCGCAGGGAAGGCAGCGCACAGCGCACAAGAGTGCCCTCGCCCCGGTTGGAGGCATAAAGCCACTTTCCATCCGCCGATGGCCAGAGGGCGGCGGCGGTATTGGGCGTTTGTTCTTCCTCCAGTGTGGAAACGCCTGGTTCGCAGATCCGGCCCTGTTTTTCGCCGAAAACCACGGCATAAATCCTGTTGCCCAGTTCCGTTACCAGATAGGCGCTTCCGTCCGGCGTATATGCCATGTGCCGCGGCCCTTGACCGGCGGGAACAGGGATGCGGTAGCGCTCGCTGAGCAATCCGTCCTCTGCCTGATGGTACACCACCAGTGCGTCGATGCCCAGATCCACCACGCAGAAGCTGCCCGGCAGCGTAGGAATGCGTGTGACCTGATGAATATGAGGTCCGGCCTGGCGGGTGGGATGAAGCCCCCGGCCTTCATGCTGAATGCGCTGTCTGCAGGGGCCGATGCCCTTCTGCGTAAGCGGGAAAACGGTCAGAGAGCCGGTGCCGTAGTTGGCGCAAAGCAGAGATCGGCCGTCAGCGGAAAAGCTCAGCGCGCAGGGGCCGTTGCCTTCCGTAGCCTGACGGGAGATAACGTCCATCCCCGTTTCACTGATTTTAAGCTCGTTTACGCAGCCGCGCATTGGCTCCGGCATGTCGCTGCTGACGGAGAAAATGCGCCCGTTCGGGCCGAGGGACTGCCAGTTGGGGTCGGTCAACGAGCCGTTCGTCCAAAGCAGGCGCAGCCGGTCGTTTTCCAGACGAACCCGGCCGATGCCGGCTCCGCCCATGCGGGTCAGGGTTCCAATCAGAAAATCCATATCAGGGCTCCTTCCTTTTCAAGGCTTCATCGTCGATGTGATAGCACTCCCATGGGATGCGGATCTCAATGCGGCTTTCCACCCCAGGGTCACAAAAAATGGTCAGGGACTGATGATCCCGGTATAGCAGACGTAGGCGCTGCAGTACGCTGCGCAGGCCAAAGCCCTTCAGCTTTTCCACGGGGATCAGATCCTCGTTGATTTCTTCCACCTCGCGGATAGTTTGTTCCGAAAAGCTGCCGCCGTTGTCACTGACGCGCAGTGCCAGCCAGTCGCCCTGCCGCCGGGCCGTCAGATGGATGGTGCGGGTCGCCAGATCGCCGCTGTGCACCAGCGCGTTTTCCACCAACGGTTGAAGCAGCATGCCGGGTACGCGGCAGTTAAGCGTCTTTGCAGGGATGTCCGTAACCAGCGCATTTTCATCCCCGTAGATCTCTCGGTAGAGATATACGTATTCCTCCACATAGCGAAGCTCGGTGCGCAGGCTGGTGAAGCGCTGCTCTTCGGCGGACAGATTGTCCCGCAGATACTGGCTGGCCCGCACGGCCAGGGTGGAGACCTCCTTCTGGCGGCCCATCTGGGCCAGCGCGCTTATAGACGCCAAAATGTTGCAGATGAAGTGTGGGCTGATTTTTGATTGCAGCGAACGGTACTTGAAATCCAGTAGGGCGTATTCCGCCTTCTGGTGCTCCACCGCGTGGCGGATCATCTGATCGGTACTTTCCTTCAGGTTTTTCTGCATCCAACTGAATTTTTCCGCCAGTTCGCCGATTTCGTCCCGCGTGTTGATATCCACCTGCACGTCAAAATCGCCCTTGCTGACCTCGTTCATGGCAAGCTGCAGCTTTTGGACGCTGCGGGTGAGAGAATGGGCGATGAGAGCGGCCAGTCCGATGGCCAGAGCCGCCACTGCCAGACACAGCAGAGCGCCGCTGGAGCATACCGCATTGGCCAGGTTCAGTGCGTCCGACAGAGGAATCAGGTGCGCCGCCCGCCAGCCGTAACGGGTATCGGTGTGCACGGTTATCCAGTAGCTTACGCCGTCGATGCGCACCTCCCGGCTCAGCGGACGGGCGGTCTGGCTGGCGTATTCCGCCACAGCCTGCTGCTCTTCCGTGGAAAAGGGGGACGTTTCCAGCAGGGAGGCGCCTGCACGGGTGAGAATGCAGGTTTTTCCGCTCATGGCCCGGTCCATGCCCATGGCGGACATCATTTGCTGGCTGCTGGTCTGGGCGATGAGTATGCCGGTGAATTTCAGCGGTGTGATATAGCACACCGGCATTTTCAGATACAGCTGTTCTTCATTATCGCCCCGAAACCAGTAGTTGTAGCTGTTTTCCAACGCGTCCTGCAGGCTGTAGTAGGCGGAAAGCAGCGGTGTGGCCCGGTCCGTGATTGCCGATGTGCCGAAAAAAGTGTTGCCCTCCAGATCCACGGCCAAAAAGCTGGTAAAATAGCTGTTGTTGCCGCACATGTTGCGCAGCTCCTGCTCTACCTGAATGCGCTTTTTGGACGGAGAAGCATGGCTTTCCAGACCTTCCGCCAGCAAGACGTTCTGATAGAGGTTGAAGCAGTTCTGCTCCATGTTGGACAGCACAAGGCTGGCGCTGGTGCAGAGCTGGTTGATATAGGCATCGTATTCTGCCGTTTTGTCCTGCAAAAGCCGGGGACGCAAAACGGTGTTGCCGTAAACGACAACACCTGTCAGAATCAGCGCGATGGTCAGCACATGGGTCAGGATGATCTTCTGCCTGAGCTTCATTCCGGTTCCCTCCTGCTGTGTCGGTAATCGCTGGGGGAGACGCCCTCGTGCTTCACAAAAACATTATAAAAGGAAATATAATTCTTGTACCCTACGACCGTGGCGATCTCTTCCAGGCGGTAGGTGGGATCCCGCAGCAACTTTTTCGCCAGGACAATCCGCGCGTCGACGACCCATTCCAGATAGTTGCGCCCGGTATGCTTTTTGATTAGATAGGAAATGTAGTTGGGCGTCAGATCGAAATGGGCGGACAGAGATTGCAGCGACAGCGGCTCACTGGGGTTGTTGCGGATGTAAGACAGGATGCTGGATACGCTAAGGGATCCGCAATCCACCGTTTCGATCTCCTGCGGCTGCTCTTTTTCCTCGATGATGCGCTGCACGATGCGCAGCAGCTTGTCGTTGTCAAAGGGCTTGAGCAGGTAGTCGAAAGCGCGCAGATCCAGCGCCTTTTTGACATACTCAAAATCGTTATAGGCGCTGATGTAAATAACCTTGCTGCCGGGGGAGACAGCCTGAATGGTCTCTACCATGGTCATACCGTCCATGCCCGGCATGCGGATATCCGAAATGATGATATCCGGCTTGCTCTGCAGGATCAGCATACGGCCGCGCTGGCCGTTATAGGCCACACCGGTCACTTCGCAATTCACGCTGTTCCAGTCAATGGCGGTAGCCAGCATATCGGCCGTAGCGCGATTATCCTCCACAATAACGACCGTGTACATCTGGCTTCCCTCCTTGAAAAAATTTCAGCCTTTCACAGCGCCGGACATGATGCCGCTTACGATGTACCGCTGGGAGAACAGATACAAAATCAGCACCGGCAGCATACACAGGGTAAAGAACGCAAAAGCCTGATTCACGTCCACGCCGCTCTCGGAGCGGTACACGAACTGCGCCAACGGCAGCGTGCGGTTCTGCGCGGATTGCAGAATGGTAACGGATACGTAAAAATCGTTCCAGCTGAACAGGGTGTTAAGCACCAGCATGGTCACGTTGATGGGCTTCATCAGCGGGTATACCACCCGCCAGAAGGTGCGGAAGATACTGGCTCCGTCGATATTGGCAGCCTCCTCCAGTTCCGCAGGCACAGTGCGTACAAAGTCGGTGATGACCAGGATGCACATGCCGATCTGAAAGCCGGTTCTGACGATGACAAAGCCGCTCAACGTATTCATGAGCCCTACCGCCTTCAGGTTGACATAGGTGGGGAACATGATGCACTGGAAGGGAATCAGAATGCCCATCAGAAATACGTAATATATGAAATTATATATCTTTCGGCGGCTTCTTGCAAGCACATAAGCGGCCATGGGCGTGATTATGGTCAGAATGGCCACAATCCACACGGTGGTCAGCAGACTGTTGACAAAGCCGGTCTGAAAATCGCCGTTTTTGACGATCACGTCGCGGAAGTTTCCCAGATACAGGGTTTTGGGCAGGCTCAGGGGCGAAGTTGCGCCCATCTCCGACGGCTGCTTCAGCGAATAGACCAGGCTGACGTAGAGGGGACACACAAAAAAAAGCGTGATGAGGACTACAACGATGTTGCGCGCCACACGGCCCAGTTTATGCCGAGCGCGCATGGAAAGGCCGTGATGAGCGGCTGTATTGGCGGCGTTCATGCGTCTACCCCCTTTGAGCGGAAGAATTTGGATACCAAGAAAGAAAAAAACAGCAGGATCAGGGTCATGATGACGGCGGCTGCCTGGCCGTAGCCGGCCTTGGAATTGCCGAAAATGTTGTTGTAGATGAACATGGCCATGGTGGTGGTGGTATCTCGGCCCGGGCCGCCGTTGGTGGTGGCCATGACAGCGTCAAATACTTTCAGACCCCAGGCCAGCAGCAACGAAACGTTTACCGAAAAGGCGGGCACGATCATGGGCACGGTAATCTTTCGGAACTGGTACCATCTGCCCGCACCCTCTACGCTGGCGGCCTCATAGTATTCATTGGGCACACCCTGTAGGGCGGCGATGTAAATCAGCATACAGTAGCCGCTGGTGCGCCACACGCTGATGACGGCGATGCCCAGCATGGCCTGGGATTTGATGGCCAGCGGGCTTTGCACGCCAAACAGGGGGGAGTAAACGGCGTTGAAGATATATTTCCACACAAAGGCTGCCGTCAGCATGCTGATGACATAGGGCATGAATACCAGGGTACGGCAGATATTGTTTATTTTTGACGAACGGTGGATCAGCAGCGCGATGCCCAGACCGATCAGATTGGCAAACACGATGTAGTAGGCGGCGAATTGAAAGGTATTGCTGATGGATTTCCAGAAACTGGTTGATTTGAGCATGGACAGATAATTTTTCAGGCCCACGAATTGGGATTGGGAGGATACCAGGTTCCAATTGGTCAGAGAATATGGAATGCCCTGAAAAAACGGAAAGACGACCGTTATCAGATACAGGATCAGCGCAGGCAGCACAAAACAGGCGTAGGTAATCCGTTTAACGGTGCAGTAGCGCGTTTTCGCAAGCAGAGTGCTGTGAGCTTGCATAAGCGACGCCCCTTTCAAAAAAGATGGAAGAAAAGGGAGATGGGCCCGGGTTCGTGCACGAACCCATCTCCGTCTTGCGCCGGGGAGAACGGCCGCCGGCGACAGAGGATTACTTGCTGGCGTTAATCTCGTCAAAGGCTGTCTGCAGTTCCGCGATGGTATCGGCGGGAGTCAGGCTGCGATCAGCGCAGAAGCCCTGAGTGATGGAACGCCAGTTGGTCAGGTACTCGCCGCTGAAGGAGGCGGTGAAAGCGCCTTCATGCGCGATGTTGCCGGTTTCCTTGGCCTGAATGGCGGTCAGGATCACTTCCGGCATTTCGGTTTCCACGCCAGGCACAACGGAGGGGCACAGGGTGTCGGCGCTCCACTGGCCGGCCACTTCAGGGGTGAGCAGGTACTTCATGAAGTCCAGCGCGGCTTCGGTGTGCTCGCTCTTACCGTTGACCATGAAGATCTGATCCAGCTGCACGCAGTAGGCGTTGGGTTTTCCGTCGTCGCGAGGTACGGCGAACATGCCATACTCAACGGTGGGGTTGAACTGCTGGATCTGTGCGAAAGCCCAAGTGCCGTCATAGATCATAGCGGCGCCCTCGCCGGCGATCAGCTGGCGGCCCATGGTGGTATCGTTGCTCATATCGTCCATTCGGCTGTATTCCATGCGGCGGCCCCATAGCTCCAACGCCTTTTCGAACTCGGGATAATCGGTAAACTTAACTTCACCGGCCATCAGCTTTTCAAAGGCGTCGTTATGACCGTTTTCTTGCAGCAGGGGCCACAGGATAGCGCGCATTTCGATATCGGGATAGGTCACGTTGGAATAGTTGCGGGCCCAGGGATCGATGCCGTTGTCCTTCAAAGTCTTGCAGACAGCGTCCAGTTCATCCTGAGTGGTGGGGACGTTCAGGCCATACTTTTCAAACATACTCTTGTTATAGATGACGCCGTAGGTCTTGAAGTCTAGAGGCAGAGCGTATACGCGGCCATTGTAGGAGCAATTCTTGATGTCGCCCTCGGTCAGGCCCAGTGCGGCGATCAGCTCGTTATCGGTCAGATCCATCACATAGCCGGCCTCAATGATGTCGGCGTACTGGCCGGGCTGGCCCATCATGATGTCGGGCGCGTCTCCGGCGCCTACGCGGGTACGCAGCTGGGTGATGTATTCGTTCTGGCTCAGGGCCTGACTGTCAAAGGTCACATTGGGATGCAGCGCGATGTAGCCTTCCAGGATCTTGTTGAATGCGTTCAGCTTCACTTCGTTGCCCATGTAGTGCAGAATGGTAATGGTAACGGGTTCCTCCGCCAGAGCGGTGGCCGCAAGGCTGCCAATCAGACATACGGTCAGTAGAAGGGCGAACAGTTTTTTCATGTGGGTCTACCTCCTGCTTTGATATTGGTTTGTCCGTGCAGACTGTCCCGCCTGCGTTTGTATTCATTATACGTTAACAGTCCAAATTGGACATATAGCAGATTGTCAAATTCTTATATCAAACCTTCGAATTATCAAAAAACTATTGAAAATCTGGCCCAAATACATATGATGGATGCCAGGAAAAAGGGGAGAGAAGCGTTCCCCGCTCAATAGCAGAAGGAGTGTGCATCCAAGTGAACAAAGTCGCCATGATTACCGGAGCCACCCGCAACACCGGTTTTGCCATCGCTCATCGCTTTGCGCAAAACGGCTATGATGTGGTCGTCACCAGCCGCGACCAGCATAACGCCGATGAGGCCGTGCTCCAATTAAAGAAAGAATTCCCCGAAAACCGTTTTCTGGCCCTTGGCATGAACCAAGGGGAAGCCCAGGCCATTCACAGCGGCTTTGAAAAAATAAGGGATGCCTTTGACCACTTGGATGTGTTTGTAGGCAACGCGGCCGATTTGGCCGTTGACTGCGATGTGTTTAACACCAGTCTGGAACGCTGGAACCAGGTTATCGCCACAAATGTAACAGGCAACTTTCTGTGCGCGCAGGAGAGCGCCAAACTGATGAAAGACGGCGGCAGCATCGTGTTCATTTCCAGCGTACATGCCAACCAGTCTATTGTGGGCCGGGTGGCCTATTCCACCTCCAAGGCTGCCATCGGCGGGCTGATGCGCTCCTTGTCCCTGGAGCTGGCCTACCTGAACATTCGCGTCAACTCCATCATTGCCGGAGCCATCTGGAGCGACCGCTGGGAAAAGCAGACCCCGGAGCAGACCACGCAGCGCCGCCTGAAATATCCTGCGGGCCGGGAATCCTCAACCGGAGAAATTGCCCACGCCGTGTCCTTTCTGTGCGATGAGGAAAGCGCCACCATCACCGGCACCGAACTGACGGTGGACAGCGGCATCAGCATATGCCTGCTGCCCTATCAGCGCGACTGGCACAAGGAGTGAAAGCTATGGATTCCAAAGAACGTATCCTGAATGAAAAGCTGGTTATCATCTCCCGGGGCATCCCTACGGAAAAGCTGCTGAACTGCTGCCAGGCCCTACTGGATGCTGGGGTGTGTTGCCTGGAAAGCACCTTCGACCATATGCTGCCCGATCCCATCACGGATAACTGCGAAAAGATCCGCGCCATCCGCCGGGCCTTCGCGGATAAGATCTGCCTGGGCGTAGGCACCACCCTGAACTTGCAGGAGGCGCAGGCTGCCTTTGACGCGGGCGCGGAATACGTGATCTCCCCCAGCACGAATCCGGCATTGATTCATGAAACTAAGCGGCTGGGTATGGTGTCCATCCCAGGCGCCATGACCCCCAGCGAAATCTGCAACGCCTGGGATGCGGGCGCGGACGTGGTGAAGCTGTTCCCGGCGGACGACGTGGGCTTCCATTATATCCAAAACCTGAAGGGTCCCCTGCCGCACGTGCCCCTGATGGCTACCGGCGGCGTGAACCCCAGCACCATCCCTCAATTTTTGTCTGCCGGCATCAGCGCCGTAGGCACCGGCGTGACCGTACTGAAAAAGAACCTGATCGCCTGCGAAGATTACGAAGCCATTCGCGACCTGGCCCATATGCACAAGGACGCCATCCGCCTGTGGCAGAAGGAGAACGCCAAATGAAGATCACCGACATCAAAGCCTTTACTATGGACGCATTCCGCACCAACTGGACTTTTATCAAGGTGGAGACGGACGAAGGCCTCTACGGCTGGGGCGAAGCCAGCCTTGGCACCCGGGAGCACGCGCTTGAGGGCTGTGTGGAGGACATGAAGCGCATGGTGGTGGGCCGCAACCCCATTGACATTGAGAAAATGTGGTTTGAGGTATACCGGGACAGCTACTGGAAGGGCGGCCCGGTGATGATGAGCGCCCTGAGCGGCATTGAAATCGCCTGCTGGGACATTGCGGGCAAATTTTACAATGCGCCGGTATGCAATCTGATCGGCGGCCGCCTGCGGGACAAGGTGCCCATGTACGCCAACGCTTGGTTTGTCGGCGCCCGTACCCCGGAGGAGTTTGCGGGAAAAGCGAAATATACGGTATCCAAGGGCGTGAAGGCCCTGAAATGGGATCCATTCGGTAAAGCTCACATGACCCTGTCCCGCCGCGAGATGGACGCGGCCGTAGCCTGTGTAGGCGCGGTGCGCGAGGCGGTGGGTCCGGAGGTGGAACTGCTTATCGAGTGCCACGGTCGATTCAATCACTTTACCGCCGTCAGTATGAGTCGGGAGCTGGCGCCCTTCAAACCCATGTTCATTGAGGAACCCACCGTGCCGGACTGCATCGATTCCCTGAAATGGGTGCGGGATCACAGTATGGTACCTGTGGCCGCCGGTGAACGTTTCTACGGCAAGTACGTTTTTTGGGATGTGCTGCACAAGGAAGCCATCGACATCGCCCAGCCGGATATCTTCCACAACGGCGGCATTCTGGAAAGCAAGAAGGTAGCCGCCATGTGCGAAAGCTGCCACGTACCGGTGTCCTTCCACAACCCCTCCGGTCCGGTGTCTAACGCGGCCATTTTGCAGCTGGCGGCCTGCACCCCCAACTTCCTGATTCACGAGATCATGATCACCGACGGCACCTTCCGCCAGAACGTGACCAACGAGAAAGTGTATTATCAGGATGGCTTTATTCTGGTGCCCGACAAGCCCGGCCTTGGCATCCAGGTCAACGAGGAATACCTCAAGACACGCCCCTACTTGCCCCGCAACCTGCGCCACTACACCGGCACCCTGACCGATATCCGCCCCAAGGATGATACCGTATACTATTTTAAGGGGTGGGACGAAGGCGAATAAGACTGAAAGACATCGGCTCTGAAACATTTTTCGAAAAACGCCCGCGGAAAAGGTTTCTTTCCGCAGGCGCTTTTTGCGCAAGAAAATCCCCTGCCAAACCGGCAGAGGCAGTTTTATGCGGTGTCCATAGTGGTGTACATCCTACGACTACTGGAATCTGGATCATCTGGAGCTGATTGCCGCTGCCAAGGACGCGAACAGCGGCTGCGTCGCGCTGCTGGACGAGTTGACCGGAGCCGTGGGCGCGGCGATTCAGTTCTGGCAGCTTTCCACCGACCGGCCCCCTGTACCTTCGCATTTTCGAGGCGGACGGTATTTCCGTATACCGGTACGAGAAGGGCGAATACCGGGAGGAACAACCCAAGCGCGCCTATAAGCTGGCTGTGCGCCGGGATGCGCTGAGCGATTCCGTGGTGGGCGGCGAAAGCGATTCTTCCCTACCCCCTGCGGAATACCTAGCCGCCCTTTTCCCAAATCGCCTTTGAAAATCTGCAGGAGGCTCCCGCGCTCATCCGCCGCTTGCAAAGCGAAATGCGCCAGGCCATTTTGCACGGCGAAAGCACGGACAAAATCGCGGAGCGCATCTGCCGGGTGATGGACAACGGAGCCTATAACGCCCGCCGTATCGCTCAAACGGAGCGCACCCTCATTCAATCGCAGGCCCGCTATGAGCAGATGCTTCAGCTGGCCGCCCGCGGCGTTCGGCTTCAAAAGAAATGGGTTGCCCGCATGGATAAACGCACCCGCGATACCCACGCCGAGTTGAACGGAACGATCATCGGACTTCAGGAGCGCTTCTCCAACGGCCTCCTGTACCCCGGCGACCCCAGCGGCCCGGCTAAGGAGATCATCAACTGCCGCTGCGTGCTGATCGCAGTGTTTGGAACGGCAAAAGCGTTGCCCGCTTCCCCAAAACATGATATTCTCCGTAGGCTGATGGACGACTAATAGTCGCAAATTGAAGTTCAGAACATTCATATTGAAGATTCATCTCTCTTTTTAACTCAACATGTTCTGTACCATGCTTCATTTTGATAGCGATACAGCCATTTGTACCCCTGTTCTTCGCAATGACCTAAGCCATGCAAACTCTCCGCTTCCGATTTATTTATCCTGGTAAAAACCATTCTGACTCATCGTGCGCCATACCAGATACATGGTTTCATAGTTCTCAGCAATGAACTTTTGAATTTGAGAGGCTTCTCGCTCCATCAGCTTACCTCGATTGGTCATACGAGAACTACCATACACCACGAACAAAGAACTTGGCAGACCCAGCCTCAGTCAATTCTTCATCGCTGGCATGGGCATACATACATTCCACCACGCAATGAGAAGTGAAGTACAAATAATAGCCGCAAACCTTAAATGAAAAGTACTTAGGCACTGTGCATGTCCTCCAAGAACTCTTTGTTGCGGTTGTAGTACCGAAGAACCATGTCGTCTTCCTCGTCAGACATCAGCGATTCAACCACGTCGCCATTCTGGATAACCGCACGCTTGGATATATCATTCAAATCCACGACTTCAATATAGCCATCCTGTACGGTATAAGCATAACCGGCTACAATCACATCAGCACGATCCGCCGCTTCCTGCATGGTCATTGCACTGTCACCTCCTTGATAGAATCAAAGAAATTCTGAGGCAACTTCAACCTTTCCGCAATAAAACGCAGATTGATAAACTCTTCCACAGGTTGAGGAACGGTAGAGTATTTTGCCATGCACTCAATGTATCCCTTGTTCCATTTCTGAATGGACAAATAGCGTTCCAGATACGGAGACGTTTTGAACTTAATACATACATCCCCTGTCTTGAACATGCTGTACCTCGGTTCGTTGGTAAGAACTCCAATGTTTTGAGAACTCATACGTCATCGCCTCCTTCATCTTATTATATCACGCTTCCGGGATTTCGTCATCTGCCAACAGCATACCGTTCGCATCAAAGCCTATATTCAGCCAGCCAATTTCTTGCGCACGGCGAAGTGTCTGAGCGAGGCAGCGGTCTTTCTGTGTAATACATGCAATGCATTACTTGCACGAACTGATAATTGCAATTGTTCTATAGGTGTTCCAGCCATTTCCCTGTAGGACTACAATACATCTTGGACAAACGCAAAAAAGGAAAGAGAGATAGAGTCTCATATGCTAAAGTTGAGTTACCACATCACAACTCGGCGAAAGGAGACCATA
>ERZ772883.652-NODE-652-length-33941-cov-10.980552_pt1 | contig 33941 bp, 20 predicted proteins | sample MGYA00580575_ERZ772883 | MGnify/ENA primary metagenome ERZ772883 (study PRJEB29015, sample SAMEA2737666) | human gut metagenome | biome: human gut; feature: human-associated habitat; material: faeces | place: China | collected 2012 ...
GCGGGATCGGTTTCGGAAAGTTGTAATGGAGGATGATTTTTTCAGCGAATCGTAATTATGAATCCCGAGTATTATTTCCAGAAAGGTCTTCACCTGATCGTGGCGAGCGCTGTGATTTTTGCTTTGATCGTTTTGTTCAGCGCCATGGTTTCGCGGGGATTTCCGCTTTGGCTGGCGCTTGTTTTGCTTGTCCCCGCAGGACTTGGCGTGACCGGATTTTACTTTTTCAGCGTGGGCAGTTCGGCGGATCTTTCGGAGCGTTTTTTTCGTCGTTTTGGGTGTAGTCAGCCGAGAGGCGAAGAGAAAACAACGACAGAAGGAGTCGGTTCCGAACAGCGGTGTGAAAGAAGCCCGGACGCGATCGTGCCGGAATCCGCCGTTGTTTCTGCCGATCCGGTTCCGGACGATCGGATTCTCGAAAATGCACTCGCCACCGTCTACGAATATACCGATAAGGATTTGGGCGATGCCGTTGACGGGACGAATCGGCAAATTTTGCGACGACGTTTGCTTTATTTGGCATGTATGGCGCCTGTTCCGAATGATGTGCCGCAGGTTCGGCTTCGGCATGATCGGGTGAGCTATGGGGATTTGTGTCACTACGGTTGGAACGTCTGGAATGCTTTTAAGGGCGCGACCAATCGTTTTTATGACCAGACCGAATTGGCGGAATGGCTGAAAGCGAGCTTCGAGTCTTTGGCCAAATACAATACGAAGACGTTGCGGGCCAAGCTTCGGGCGACGGACGGAGGTTATCGCATCCGATTGATCGATAATCTGAAAGAATATATCCAAAAATAAAGAGCTGTATAAGGATGAGATATTCCCTGCACCCGGTCGGTGCAGGGAATTTTCTTTCTGTTGTCATGTAATTGCAAAATGCTGGTAAGTAGCAATATCTGAAATTGTTTGCCGGTGCAAATGCGGTGATTCGATTGCAAAAACAGGTGCAGGAAAAGCACCTGTTATTTTCGTCGCCGGACCTGCTGTTCGGGTTCGGTTAAATTATCGTATTATGGACTTAAAACAATTGAGTGAGCTGGGCGGTGAAGTGAATGTGACCGTCCGTCTGGAAGATCTCCGGCAATGGCACAAGGAGTTGACGGCAGTCGCGTCGCCGCCGTCCGTAATGCCGGTTCCGCAACACGCGGGCGAATTGTACACGCGAAAACAGACCATCGCGTTGTTGGGTGTCGATTCCTCTACGTTGTGGCGATGGGCCAAGAGCGGTTATCTTGTTCCCGTGGAGTACGGCGGGCAGCGCCGTTATCGCGTGGCGGATGTGCAACGGATTCTAAACGGAGACAGCTATGCCCGCTAAAACAGTGAAAAGAGAAAGCCCCTACCTGCGCGTGGGAACGACCATCTACAAGCGGGTCCGGCAGCCGTTGAGCAGCGGCCGGAGCGTCGAGACGCTCATCCCGTGGAATGTCGAGACCTTGCGTCAGGACTACGGGAAAAGCTATCTGGCCTGCATTCCGAAATACGACGGCTTTTGCACGGTTCCCGACCACACGAACTACCGCCGGGAGATCGACGGTTTCCTGAACCGTTACGAGCCGATTCCCTTTCAGCCCGCCGATGGCATCTTTCCGCACATCCACGACTTTTTCGCTCATATCTTCGGCGAGCAGGTCGAACTGGGGTACGATTATCTGCAACTGCTCTACCTGCGCCCCTTGCAACGGCTGCCGGTATTGTTGCTGGTGTCGGATGAACGCAACACGGGAAAGACGACCTTTCTCAATCTCTTAAAGTCGATCTTCGGCGGAAACGTTACCTTCAATACCAACGAAGATTTCCGTTCGCAATTCAATGACGACTGGATGGGCAAACTGCTGATCTGCGTGGACGAGGTGCTGCTCAACCGCCGCGAAGATTCCGAGAGGATCAAGAACCTATCGACTGCACGCAGCTACAAGGCTGAGGCGAAAGGCCGCGACCGCCGGGAGGTGGAGTTTTTCGGCAAGTTCGTCCTCTGCTCCAACAACGAGCGCAATCCCGTCCTGATCGAGGCTGCGGAAACCCGCTACTGGGTGCGGCGCGTGCCGCCGCTCCCGTATGACGATCAACACCTGCTGGCCAAAATGCGAGCCGAGATACCGGGGCTGCTCTTCTATCTGCAACAACGTATGCTCTCGTCACATGAAGAGAGCCGTATGTGGTTCGCGCCCCGGCTGCTGGTCACCGATGCCTTGCGGCGGATCATACACTACAACCGCAGCAAGACCGAAACCGAAATGCTGTCGATTATTCGCGATATCATGGATGCCGAGAACCTTGCGGAGTATCGGTTCGACGTGAGCGATATGGTCAATATGCTGGAGATACGCGGCATCCGTGTTGACCATCCCACCGTGCGGCGGATTCTTGCCGAAAATTGGCAGCTGCGACCCGCACCACCGACTTACTACCAACGCTATACGATTACCTACAACGGCGAAACGCAGCGGCAGGACAGCAAGACGGCACGGGTCTATACCGTCACGCGGGAACAACTCGGCGGATTGCTGGACGATGCTGCGATGTAAGAATGTTGAAAAAAGGAAGTAGCTTTCTTATTTTCATAATCTTACATCTCTTACAAATCCTCTTACAAAGTCTTACGGGTTCTTTCGGACTTACAGCGCCGGATGCCGTGTAAGAGATATGTAAGACGCCAACCTTTTCTTTCACTGGATTTTACACTTTTTCTCAACAAATTTACGGAAAAAATGACTGTCATACCATACAGCAACCGGATTTCCATCCGTGATTTTCTCGCCTGGCGCGGGATTCAGCCCAAATACGAACGCAACGGCTACGGTATGTATCTTTCACCCTTGCGGGAAGAACGCACGCCGAGTTTCAAAGTGGACTACGTGCGAAATCTCTGGTACGACTTCGGATCGGGAGAGGGCGGCACGCTGCGCACCCTCGTGATGCGGTTGGAGCGGTGCGACAGCCGTGAAGCCGTCCGACGGCTGCAAAACGGTGAAAAAAGGGACGCCGGTTCCGTTTCTCTTTCACCGGGTGTTGGCGAACGTCCAGCTGCCGGAGGTCCCTTGCCGGTCTTGCGTCCAGCCGCCGTCCCCGCGCTCCGCATCCTCTCCGACGCTCCGCTCCGGCATCCGGCATTGGTCGGTTATCTCGCCTCGCGCGGCATCGTCCCGTCGGTCGCCGCAGCATTCTGCCGCGAAGTCCGTTACGAGATAAACGGCCGCGCCTTTTTCGCCATCGGGTTCCGCAACGATGCCGGAGGATGGGAGCTCCGATCCGCACGGTTCAAAGGCGGCTCATCGCCCAAACATATCACCACCATCGACAACCGTTCCGATACGGTAATCGCTTTCGAGGGATTTATGGATTTCCTCGCATATCTCTCGCTGAAACATCCCGAACGACTGCGCATCGACGCCGCGGTTCTGAACTCGGTCGTCAACCTGCCCAAAGCCATCCCGTTTCTCTCCCGGCATCCGGTGATTCACGCCTTCTTTGACAACGACGAAGCCGGGCGTAAAACGACCTCCGATCTGATCCGTCTTTGCCCCCGCAGCGAGGTAATCGACCAAAGGCATTTTTACAGCGGGCACAAGGACGTAAACGACTATCTGATCGCCCGCATAAAAGACCGACCTAAGACCACGAAAACTATATCCGATAAGCAAGATCACTCTTGTCGGAATAATCTGCAAGCCCTGAAAGCGGAAACGGCGGAAATTGAACCACCGCGTCGGAAAGGGGTAAAGATTTAAGGAAGGCAAGGTTGTGTTTTCGTAGACGAAAACTGCGCCTTCCCCGCTGGTCGGCGTAAAATCCCGCTGGTCTGAACAATATACAGCATGAACAATCTATCGAAACAACCTGTCATGGAAACACCGAAGAAAACATACAGCAAACAGGGCGGACGTCCGAAAGTCAGTATCGGCCGCATCTGCAAATACGTCGTCAGCACGCGGCTCAGCCCCGAACGGAAACTCCGATTCTCTGCCCTCTGCCGCGAAGCAGGACAACCGCCTGCCGAAGTCCTGCGCCAGCTGATCGACCGAGGAACGGTAAGAGCACGGATCACCCGCGAACAACTGGATTTCATGGCCCAACTCAAAGGCATTGCCCGCAACCTGAACCAGCTGACCCGGCTGGCCAATGCCAAAGGTCTGGCGGCTGTCAGAGTACGGCATGCGGCGATCGTTACGGCCATCGAAAAACTTCTGAAACAGATATGCGATGGTCGGTAAGGTAATATCAGGATCGTCTTTTTCGGGGACGGTAGGCTACGTGATGAAAGAAGAATCCCGGATATTGGAAGCCGAGGGCGTCATGCCTCCGGAAGTAAAGGACATGGTGCAGGACTTTAAAGACCAGACCATGCTCAACCCGCGACTGAAAAACACCGTCGGGCATATCTCGCTGTCTTTTTCACCCAAGGACGCTCCGCGGATGACCGACGCCCTGATGACGCAGATCGCAAAGGAGTACAAGCAGAAGATGGGCATCACCGATACGCAGTATCTATTGGTTCGCCATCTCGACCAGCCCCATCCGCACTGTCATCTGGTCTACAACCGGGTCGGAAATGACGGACAGACCATTTCGGACAAGAACATCAAGATTCGAAACGCCAAGGTCTGCCGGGAGCTGACCGAGAAGTACGGATTGTATCTCGCGCCGGGAAAGGACGACGTGCGGCGGGAGCGGCTGCGCGAACCCGACAAGACCAGATACGAAATCTATGATGCGATCAAAAGGTGTCTGCCCCGATGCGCCGGATGGAAAGGGCTGGAGAAGCAACTGGAAAAACAGGGCATCGGCATCCGTTACAAGTATTGCGGTTCGACTGACCGCAAACAAGGGGTTTTGTTCTCGAAAAACGGCTTCGAGTTCTCCGGATCGAAGATCGACCGGGCTTTCAACTTTACGAAACTCGACAACCGGTTCAACAATATTCAACAACAAACCCAACACCGGGCAACGCTCTTCGGGAACCTCTCGGCGGCGGCAGGCAATTACCGTTCAGCATTTGCAGGGTTGTTCGGCGGTATGGGTAGCAGCGGCACGCGCGAAGAGCCGTCATCGGTAAACCTCGGAAAGGCAGGCGGGATTCCACTGCCGCCGGCCGATTCGCCCGGCGGAGTGTCCGCCAAGCAGTTACAGCGCAAGCCGGGAGAAAGCCCCGAAGAGTATATAGCACGAATCACGGCACTGCTCAACGCCGCGGCCGAGGCGATGGCCATCGCTGCGATGGAGCACCGCCGCAGGATGGAAGAACAGAAAAGAAGAGCCAAAATAAAACTGTAACCGAATTAGAAAATCTCAAAAATCATGAACGACGAAAATAAGATCGGACTCTCGATCGAAATGTACGAAGACCTCAAAGAAACGCTCGTCAAGGCTGTCAAAAGCACCAAAGCCAACGCGGGTCTGGAGAATGCACAGCTGGAACGGATCGAGCGGCTGATAGAGGCCACGGAGCTCTCGCAGGGGCAGGTCGCACAGATGCTCGAACAACTGCAACGGCATACGGCCTTGCCGGGAGTAAAAACCGAGCAGGAGCGGGAATTTACCGACAAATACAACGCTCTGTTGGCGCAGTTAGCGGGTAGGCTGGAGGTGATCGACAAAGAGATCAGGCAGACACATACATTGATAGAGCAGGTGAGGCAAGCTGTCGAAGCAGCGGCAAAGCCCGAAAACCTGCCAGTGCGGGAGCACCGGCATACTTATACGCTCGATATCAGTTCTTCGAAAACATTTTTGACGATGTTCGTCATGCTGGGATGTATTTTCCTGCAAGGCGCATTCATTTACCGAATCTCAGAGAATAATCGGCTGTTAGCTGCGAACGACCTGAAATACCGCTACGTGAAAATGCGTGGTGAGATCAAAGAAAAGGAGCTTATGGAGTTGGAAACGATATTCAGGGATGAGCAGCACACGGCCATACGCGATACCGTCCGAAACCAAGTTGAACGGTACAAAGAAGCCGTAAGGCGGCGGGCAGAACAACTAGAGCGGGCTGCAAGCAAAGAGCGCAAAGCGAAAAAGCTACTTGATGATGCAGCACAGTTGCGGGGAAAATAATTTATTTTCCCCGCTATAATGATTCGTTAATTTTGATTGACCACCTCCATGTTGTTTTGAAAATCAAGCAGTTGTGTTAATCTTGGATTTGTGGGCGTAAATGGTTTGGAGTCAATAATATAGGGGCGAACTTTTGCGTTTTAAAAATACGCATAAAAAAGCCCCTGTTCTTGAAAAGAACGAGGGGCAAAGGATTTTTTGAGGGGGCTGTGTGGGCCCCGGCATGATTGCCGTCCGCAGGCATCGCCCGTTATTTCAGCTTGCAGAGTTTGCGGTCTGCGTCGGTTGCCTCGCGTATGGAGATTGCAAAGCCTCCGCCGCGCGCCATCTCCACGTCGAGTTCCGTGCGTTGTCTGACCTTCCCGGTGCGGATGACATATGCCTGCGGATTGGTCTGGTAATCGGCATCGGGGGCATCGGCGTAGAGCGTCGCCACGTACTCCTTACCGGGATCGAGGTAGTCGAACGGGAGCGTCACCGTACGTCGGTTCTCGTCCGTCACGCCGCCCACGAACCACTCGCCCGTGTCTTTGGCCTTGCGCGCCACGACGATGTAGTCGCCCGGTTCGGCCAGCAGGTAGCGGCTCTCTTCCCAGTCCAGTGCGACGTCCTCGATGAAACGGAACGCATCCATGTATTTCTCATAGTGCTCGGGCAGGTCTGCCGCCATCTGCAGCGGCGAGTACATCGTCACGTACAACGCCAGCTGGTTGGCGAGCGTCGCGTTGACGTGCGAGTGGTTGCCGGGGTTGACCTCCGCGACGTCCATCACGAAGATGCCGGGCGTGTAGTCCATCGGGCCGCCCTGCAGGCGCGTGAAGGGCAGGATCGTCACATGGTGGGGCTTCGAGCCGCCGAACGCCTGGTACTCCGTGCCGCGTGCCGACTCGTTGCCGATCAGGTTGGGGTAGGTGCGGCAGAGGCCCGTCGGGCGCACCGCCTCGTGGGCGTTGACCATGATCTTGTGGTCGGCGGCCCGGCGGACGGCATAGAGGTAGTGGTTGTTCATCCACTGCCCGTAATGGTGCTCGCCGCGGGGCAGGATGTCGCCCACGTACCCGCTCTTGACCGAGTTGTACCCGTATTTGTCCATCAGGCGGTAGGCCGCTTCCATGTGGCGTTCGTAGTTGCGCACCGAAGCCGACGTTTCATGGTGCATCATCAGCCGGATGCCTTTCCCGTGCGCATATTCGTTCAGTGCGGCGATGTCGAAATCGGGGTAGGGGGTCACGAAATCGAAGACGTAATCCTTCGTGTGCCCGAACCAGTCCTCCCAGCCGACGTTCCAGCCTTCGACGAGCAGCTGGTCGAACCCGTGTGCCGCCGCGAAGTCGATGTACCGCTTCACGTTCTCGTTCTCGGCGCCGTGGCGGCCGCTGGGCCTGCATCGGGCGTAATCCGTCACGCCGAGCTGTACCGACGGCACGTCGCGCGTATAGGCCCAGTCGCTCTTGCCGGTGATCATTTCCCACCATACGCCCATGTATTTCACGGGCTTGATCCACGAGGTGTCGTCATAGGCGCACGGCTCGTTGAGGTTCAGGATCAGCTTCGAGGCGAGGATGTCGCGGGCGTCGTCCGAGACCGTCACCGTGCGCCACGGGGTATGGCAGGGCGCCTGCATGTAGCCTTTCCACCCCTGTGCGTCGGGCGTAAGGTGCGAGGTGAAGATGAAATTCCGGTCGTCCAGGTCGAGGTGCATGCACGCATAGTCGACCAGCGCCGCTTCGTGGATGTTGATGTAGAGCCCGTCGTCGCTCTTCATCTGCAGGGCCGTCTGTACGCCCGTGGGCGAGAAGGGCGTCTGCGACGAGTTGGGCGTGATGGCGCCGGGCATCAGCTCCCGTATCTGCGAGAGTTTCGACTCCGTGTAGTCGTACTCCTGCGTGTCGTAGTCGCCCGGGATCCAGAACGCCGTGTGGTCGCCCGCCATGGCGAACTGTGTTTTCTCCTCGCCGATGACGAAATAGGTCAGCGACTCCTGTTCGGGGAATTCGTAGCGGAATCCGAGCCCGTCGTCGTAGAGCCGGAAGCGGATCGTCATGTCGCGGCCTGTCGCGGCCTGCCGCAGCGTGACGGCCATTTCGTTATAGCGGTCGCGGATCTCGGCCTGCTCGCCCCATACGGGACGCCATGTCTGGTCGGACTCGCTGCGGGCCACCTGCCCGAGGGTGAACCCGTCGTAGAGCGATACCGGGCGCCCTGGTTCGCCCTTGCGGATTTCAGCCCCGAATTCCAGCTTTGGGGCTTCGCCGCGCAGTTCGAGCCCCATGCCGCTGGGCAGGATCACGGGGCGCTCCTTGTAATCGAGCGTATAGGTGGGGCGGCCTCCATCCGCCAGGCTGAACTCCAGGCGGAGGCGGCCGTCGGGCGAGAGGAGCGTCTCCTGTGCCGTGCAGGCTGCACCGGCCAGCAGCGCGGAGATATATAAAAATATTTTCTTCATGGTTCGGTCTTGTTATTTACGTTTGAATTCTACGATCAGCGCCTGCCGCGGGCCGACCGTGGTGGTATCGTCCACCTCCGTGGCTTTGCCCGTCAGGACGTTGCGCCCGTCGCTCAGCCCCGAGGCGATCTCGGCATAGTGCGACCACGGCACCTGTTTCTTGCCCCGCGAGTTGTTGATGAAGACGAATACCGCGTCGGTGTCGTCATAACGGAAATAGGCGTAGGTGTTGTCGCGCGAGAGGAAGTGCATCGTGCGGCCGTTGTGGATCACGGGCTTCGACTTGCGCCATTGGAAGAGCCGCTGCGTGTAGTCGAAGAGCCCCGCCTGTACGGCATCGCGCTGCGCCGGGTCGAACAGGTTCACCGCGTCGCCCTCCCAGCCGCCGGGGAAATCCACGCGCAGCCCGCCGTGTCCCTGCGAGAGGTCTTTCGAGGTGAACATCATCTCGTCGCCCGAGAATATCTGCGGGATGCCGCGCATCGTGGCCAGCATCGCCATCGAGAGTTTCAGCCGGTCGGGGTTTCTGCGTACGATGTCGCCGATGCGGTCGGTGTCGTGGTTGGCGACGAAGATCATCATTTTCGACAGGTCATGGTAGACGAAATCGTGCGACAGGCAGTCGTAGACGCGCGTCATGCCCTCGCCCCAGCGGAGCGAGTCGGTGGGCAGCGCCCGGCAGATGGCCTCCTGCAGCGGGAAATCCATGATCGACGGCAGGTGCGAGTCGAAGCCGTCCTTGTTGGGATTGCCGCCCTGCCAGTATGCCAGTTGCGGGATCGACGACGTCCAGCATTCGCCCACGATGTTGAAATCGGGGTATTCCCTGCGTACGGCCGCGCACCACTCGCTCATTGGCACCTTCTCGTTGTAGGGGTAGGTGTCGACGCGGAACCCGTCCAGGCCGGCATACTCGATCCACCACACGGCCCATTGCTTGAAATATTGCAGCACATAGGGATTGTCGAGGTTCATGTCGGGCATCGACGGCACGAACCAGCCGCTCTCCTGCAGGTCGAGGTCGTAGCGCGAAGCGTTGGGATCCATGTTCGTCGAGAAGCAGACGTTCGTCCCGGTGTATTCGGGGAACTGGTGTATCCAGTCCCTGAAAGGCAGGTCTTTCATCCACCAGTGGCCCGTGCCGCAGTGGTTGGTGACGATGTCCATAATCACCTTCAGCCCGTGCTCGTGGGCTTTGCCGACGAACTCCCTATACAGTTCGTTCGAGCCGAACCGGGGGTCTATGCGGTAGTAGTCGCCGCAGGCGTAGCCGTGGTACGAACCTTCGGGTTCGTCGTCCAGCAGCAGCGGCGTGGGCCATACGGCCGTGGCGCCCAGCCCTGCGATGTAATCCAGGTGGTCGATCATCCCCTGCAGGTCGCCCCCGTGGCGGCCGAAGAAGGCGCTGCGGTCGGCGCGCTCCCGCGTGTGGGGCGTCGAGTCGTTCGACGCATCGCCGTTGGCGAAGCGGTCGGGCATCAGGAGGTAGATCATGTCGGCCGTGGTGAAACTCCTGCGTGCGGCCGAGCCTTCGGCGCGTGCCGCGATCTCATAGGGAACCTTGAACTGCCGTTCCCCCTGCGAGAATACGAGGTAGTAGGTGCCCGGCTCCGCGTCGGGTTTCACCTCCACGTCCACGAATAGGTAATTGGGACTGTCGGCTTTGTGGCGGGCCTTCACCCCGACGCCCTGTCCGCCTTCGATGCGGATGTCGTATGCCGCGATGCCGGCCCCGTTGACGAGCAACTGGAGCGGGGTCTGCATCCCCGTCCACCACGAGAGGGGTTCGACGCGGGTAACCTCGCCCGAGGCGTCTGCCACCGAGGCGGGGTCGAATGCGGACTGTCCTGTCCCTGTGCAGGAGAGCAGTCCGGCTGCTGCGAGTGTCATGAAAAATCGGTTCAAAATATCGTCGTTTGTAAAGTTAGCAAAAAATCGGTTTCCAGCGATTCCCGTTTCGCCCGGGGCATCCCTGTGCTTCTCGTGCGCATCCCTATGCTTCTCGGATGGTTTACTGTCTATTCCCGTCGGGTTCTATCGGGTTCCCGGCGGTTTCCCGGCGCTGTTTCCGCGCATCCCCGGCGCATGTCCGCAACCTTTATCTCCTGTCTTGTGCGAAGACCAGCCATTGCCATGCGGGAAGCACGGTGCGGGTGCCGCCCGTGTATTCCTTCCCGGTGAAGAACTCGCGGCGCGAGCCCTCGAACGGCAGGTCGAATGCGACCTCCTCCGCACTGAGGTTCGCAGCGACTGTCACCTCGTTGCCGCCGGCCGTACGGGAAAACAGCATCAGGCCGTCGGGTGTTCGTTCGCCGAGCGGGTATGCGGCCTGCCCGCCGCGTTCCCCGGCTGCGAGCGCCGGGTTCTCGTGGCGCAGCCGGATCAGTGCGGCGTAGAAATCCGTAAACCCGTTGCGTTTCCACGCGGGGACGGGGTCTTTCTCGAAGAACTCGAAGCGGTGGTCGAACCCCATCTCCTGTCCGGTATAGACGAGCGGCTGCCCGTTGGGCAGCGTGAAGGTCAGCAACGCCGTCACGCGTGCCGCGTCGCCCATGCGCTCGAATTCCGTCCCGGCCCACGAGTTTTCGTCGTGGTTCGAGGTGAACATCAGGCGGAACGCCTCGCGCGGCATGGCAGCGGAGTCTCTGGCGACGTAGGCACGCAGGTCTGCGGCGCTTTTGCGTCCCTGTGCGATGTCGTTCAGCAGGTGGTGCAGCTCCCACGCATACGAGGCGTCGAACGCCCCGTCGTGCAATGCGGGGGCTTCGCCCTCGGCGAGCAGGTAGATGCCGGGGTACTCCTTCCGCAGTGCGGGCAGCGTCTGCTGCCAGAAGTCGATGGGTACCTCGCACGCCATGTCGCAGCGGAATCCGTCGATGCCGCGGTCGAGCCAGAAACGCATGGCGGCCGCCATTGCGGCACGCATGTCCGCGTTGCCGTAGTCGAGCTTGGCGATGTCCGTCCAGTCGTACTGCACGATGGTGTTGCCCTGCGAGTCACGTACATACCAGTCGGCCGGGCGCTCCTCGATCCAGCGGGCATCGGGCGAGGTGTGGTTGGCCACCCAGTCCAGGATCACGCGCAGCCCGAGTCTGTGGGCTTCGGCCAGGAACCGGTCGAAATCCTCCAGCGTGCCGAATTCGGGGTTGACGGCTTCGTAGTCGGAGATGGCGTAGTACGAGCCGAGGGTTCCCTTGCGCTCCTTGACGCCGATGGGGTAGACGGGCATCAGCCAGACGATGTCCACGCCCAGTTCTCTGAGCCGGGGCAGGTGGCGTGCGGCCGCCGCCAGCGTCCCTTCGGGGGTGTACTGGCGCACGTTCATTTCGTAGACGACCGAGTTGTAACTCCAGTCGGGGTGGGCGGCCGGTTGCTGCGGCCGTGTGCCGCAGGCAACCAGTACCATTGCGAGAAGTAATGCGGGCAAGCGTTTCATGGCGTGTCGTTTAGAGCGTGAATACCACCGACGACCAGGCGCCCATGAGCAGTTTCGACGAAGCGTCGCCGCGCTGAAGTTTCACTTCACCTGAGACGCCTACGGCCTTGTCCGGTTGGTCGGTAAGGGTCAGTATCTGCTCCTCCCGGCCGAAGTTGTGCACGACGAGCATCCGTTCGCCGTCCAGCTCGCGGTACCAGGCCGCGATGGATTGCTGCGAGGTGTTGCCGTCGTTGTAGACCGGGTGTTTGACCATCTTGCCCTGCGCCAGCACGGGGTAGGTGTTGCGCAGCCGGGCGAACGTGCGGTAGAGGTTGAGCAGCGAACCGTCGTCGTCGGCCTGTGCCTCGACCGAGATCGCCGGGGTCAGCATCTGCATGTCGATCTTGCCCGAGAGGCTTCCCGAAGCCAGTTCGTTGCCCGCCTTGTCCCACAGGATCGGGGTGCGGACATATTCGTCGCCGTTGGATTTGGTGCCCCAGTACCCGAGCTCTTCGCCCTGGTAAATGTAGGGTGCGCCCTGCGCCGTGAGCAGCACGGCGGCCGCCACCTTCATCTTTTCGGCGGACTGTCCCAGGTCGGAGCCCGTGCGATCCTCGTCGTGGTTCGAAAGTTTCGTGGCTTCGATATAATCGCTGCGGTACTGTGCGTAGAGGGGCTGCACGTCGAGGATGTCCTTGACGAAATAGCATCCGATGCCGTTTTGCAGCGCCCATTTGAGCTTGTACCAGAACGTGAATTCGAACAGCGCCGGCAGCCCCCGGTAATAGGGTGCCGCCTTGTCCGCTTCGTCGAGCATCTCGCCCACCATGTAGAAATCGCCCTCTCCGCCGGCGGCCTTGTAGCTCTCGTTCATGCGGTCGTAGAATTTCTTGAGGAACGTGGGGTTCTCGTCGTTGTAGGCGTTGTGGTAGATGTGCTTCACGGCATCGAGGCGGAACCCGTCCACGCCCATGCGTACCCACTTGTCGGCCGCTTCGGTGACGGCCTTGAACGCCCCGGACTGCTCGGCCTCGGCGGCCTTGCCGTAGTTGAGGTCGGCGAATGCCGCCGTCCAGAAGTGCGAATGGTACATCGTCGGCAGCGAGAACTGCACGTTGGCCGGATCGGCCGAGCGGTTCGACATCAGGGTGAAGGGCTCCCCGAACCGGATGATCGTCCGGTTGTCGGGGGCGCCGTATTTGGTGCCTGCGGCCCACGACGTGGTCGAGGTGCGGACGAGGAATCCCCAGTCGGAATCGAAGTCGAGCGTCAGTTCGTAACTGTTGCCGCCCCTGGTGTAGAAGCGTTTGCTCGTGCCGTTGCCGAAATAGAGGTATTTGTCGTCCGCGCCGCCCTGCGTATTGTCCGCATCCGCGGCATCGGTCGTTTCGGTAACGGTCACCGTCGGGCTGTCGGCATTTGTCCAGTCGAGCACGAACTTGAAGCGCCCGGCGGCACCCGCCCCCGTGTCGGTCGAGAACCATTGTCCGGCATCGTAGCCTGCGGCGCCTTCCGTGGCGATCTGGTCGATCCGCCCGGCCGCGATGTCGGCCTGCGGGTCTTCGGAGAAGATATAGCGGTCACGGTAAGGGCTCCCTTCGGACGCGGCGGCCGATTTGAACCACGGGTGGTCTTTGCCCGTATGGTTGAGCACGTAATCCAGGTAGACCCGGATGCCGCGGGCATGGGCCGCGTCGATGAATGCCCTCAGGTCGGCGTCCGACCCGAAGGCGGGGTTGACCGCCTCGTAGTCGAGCACGTCGTAACCGTGGTACGAAGCCGCCGGATGGATCGGTGAGAGCCACACGGCCGAGGCGCCGAGTGCGTCGATGTAGTCGAGCCGCCGGGTCAGCCCCGGCAGGTCGCCCACCTTGTCGCCGTTGCCGTCGGCAAAGCTGTATACCAGCAGCTGGTAGCTTATGTCGGCGCGTTTGCGGTTGTCCCACGCATCGGGCTGGGCGACGACCTGCTCGCCCTCGAAATCCTGGGAGGCATCGCCGCTCTGTGTCACGGTGACGACGACCGGATCGCAGCCCGGGGCGGTGAAGGTAAGCGTCGCGGAGCGTTTCGACGACTCGTTTGCGGTCGCCGTGACCGCGAACGACGTGGAGGTTTTGCCCGATGTGAGGGCCGGTGTGCACCATGCGGTATTGTCGCTCTGCGTCAGCGACCACGCGCCCGCATCGGTGCGCAGGTCGAGCAGCCGGCTGCCGCCTGCGGCTTCGAATTCTATCTCCGTGGGGGTCACGGAGAGCATACTGCCGCCGGTATCGCCGGTCTTGTCGTCGCTGCACGACACGGATACGGAAAGTACGAGTGCCAGCAGCAGGAAAAGAAATTTTTTCATAGCGGAATCTCGGTTAAAGTTCGTTTCGGGGCCTGCCGTCCGGTCAGGGGCGGCAGGCCAGAAACGGGACGGCAATCTCTGTGTGCCGTCCCGTGAAAGGGTGGCCGTTATTCGGCCTCTGCCGGGGTCTTGCCCTCGGACATGATGTATATCTGCGAATTCGCGAGGTCGAAATAGATGTCGTAGGTGCCGTCGAGCTGGACTTTCATGTTCTGCGAACCGCCGCTGGTGATGATGTCGACGGCCTTGTTGATGTCGACCGCACCGCCCGACGCCGTGCCGTAGTTCTTGGAGTCGTCCCAGGCGTTGTTGAAGCGGATCTTGAATTCGCTGGCGGTGGTCAGGACTACGCCTTTGCGAACGAGGTAGGCGCCCTCCTCGCTCATGGAGAAATCGCCCAGGTCACCCCATCCGGTGATGTTGCCGACCAGTCCCCATGTGTCGGCGACCAGCTCGGGCTTGGCGCCTGCGGCCATCACGTAGGCGCGTCCCGCCTCGGGCAGCAGCCAGTAGTCGTACGTGCCGGCTTCGGCGATCACGGCATTGACCTTGTCGGCGGAAACCTTGAAGGCCGAGCCGATCGTGCAGGTGTAGGGGCTGCTGCCGGCGAATGCGGCGTCGGCCCCGATCCACTGCGACTCGTCGCCGCTCTTGAAGAGGAATTCCGAGTTGGCGGCTACCTCGACCCCTGCGGCCTTGTAGGCCACGATGTTCGAGCTGGCGCTCTCCATGGCCGTCGGGCCCCAGTCGGGGGTTGCGACGGTCTGGCCGTGGATGTACCAGTCGGCCTTTTCCGGCCCCGGGTCGGGTTCTTCGCCGCCGCCCGTGCCGTAGTCGCCGGCATTGAGTTCGTAGGTGATCTCCGCAGAGTTGTTCAGGGTTGCGTATACGCGGTAGTTGCCCGCCGTGGCCTTGATGTTGTCGCCGTTCTGCGAAAGGCGTCCGTCCGCCCCGCCGAAGTTTATCGCCCAGTCGTTGTCCGCACGGAATTTGAATTCCCCGGCGGTCAGTGTGACGTCGACCCAGAAACGCTGTTTTTGGGTGTCGAAATTCATCTCCGTGTCGGTGTCCCAGCCGCCCGGAGTGGCATCGCCGATAATACCCATCGAGTTGAACGACAGCTTATTGCTTAACGTTAATGTCGAACGGTCGAATACGAAGCGGTAGAAGCGCTTGGAATAGACCATGATGTTTCCGGAACCGCCGCTGGAGATCAGCGTGATCGACGGGGCTTCCGTTTCCGGAGCCGCAGCATCACCGTCGGTGCCCCAGTTGCAGGCATCGTTCCAACCGGCTTCGCCGCTCAGTTTGAAGCCGTTGGCGGCTTTTTCGCCCAAGTCAACGATAGCTTCGTAGGTGACCTCGTCGCCGGAGAAACAGAACAGTCCCTGTGCGTTGTCGAAATTCCAGCCGCAGTAATCGCCGATTACCCAGACCTGGGGATAGGTACGCTCGGCCGTCGTCACGGTCATGCGGACGGTGGCGGGGGCGGAGTAGAATTTTTCGAAGTCGGTGCCGATCGTGGCGCTGATGTAGAAATCCACGTCCGTAGGTTCGCCCGAGGGAACCCCCAGGCCGCCGTCTTCCACGGACAGCGCAAGGATGTTGTTGAGGCTTTCATAGGTCTGTTCCGACGAGGTGCCGTTCATTCCCGTGAAGAGCACCAGTTTCGCACCGTCGTTGTACGAGGCTTCGATCGAGTAGTTGATCTGGGTGCGGACGCCGAAGTCGGCGGCGTCCCAGGTGAAGGTCTGCGTCGAGCCCATGTTGTCGGGCGTAATGACGATCTCCCCGGGCAGCGCATGCAGCACGGGCGCCACGACCTTGTCGGGGTCGTAGGCCTTTACCTCGTCGAGCTTTTGGCAGGCGGAGAGGAGCCCCGTCGCAGCCGCCAGCATCATCGCATATCGTGTAATTTTCATAGTCGTACGATTTTTAGGGTTGGTTATTTATCGGTTGCGTTTCCGTAGCCGGGATTCTGGTGCAGTTCGGGGTTGGAAGCGAGCTCCGACGAAGGGATGGCAAAGATTTTCATGTAATCATCGAACCCCTGTCCGGTGAAGGTGCCGCCCTTGTATGTCCAGAGGAACGACGGGGTGGTGAACTTGCCGTAGCGGATCAGGTCGGTGCGGCGGTGCCCCTCCCACATCAGCTCGCGGGCACGCTCCTCGAGCAGGTAGTCGGCCGTGACCGACGAGGGGGCCGATACCCCGGCGCGGTCGGTCAGCTCCTTGAGCTTCGGCAGCGCGGTGTTGGCCTGTCCCAGGTTCATGCAGGCCTCGGCGTAGATCAGGTAGATCTCGCCCAGGCGGATCATCGGGAAGTCGATGTCGCTGTATGCCTTCGATGCAGCCGTGGCAAGGAATTCGTCGTTGGTCATGTCGTGGGGGATATTGTTGAACTTGAGGCAAGTCCACCCGTTGAGGAAGACATAGAGCGCATCGTTCATCGACTCCTGGCGGCCTTTGATGTAGAACATTCCGCCGCGTTTGTCGTTGACCGTATATTCGCCCGTGGTGTAGTCCGCGTTGCGGGCGTTGAAATATTTCTGTACGTATTCGTAGGGTACGCGGATGCCGGCCCAGCCGTTGTTCACGCCGTTGATCTTCTGTTCGGCCGTCACGTCGGTGGCGGCGATGGCTGCCAGCGTCAGGTACGACGTGCCGCCGTAGGACTGCGTCTGCTCGGCGTCGTATGCCACGCCGAAGATGATCTCCTTCAGGGCGTCGGCGTTCTCGCCGTTGTCGCCGCGGAAGAGGTCGGAATACTCCGGGCAGAGCGAGTAGCCCATGCCGAAGATCGCTTCGCAGGCGGATTTGGCCTCCGTCCACATCGGGGTGCCGGCATAAACCTCGGCATTGAGGTACATGCGGGCCAGCAGGCCGTTGACCGCACCCTTGTCGGCACGCGGGTAGTTCGAGCGTGCGGCAGGCATCGCGCTTTCGTCCGAAGCCAGGTCGGTCAGCTCCGAGATGCAGTAGTCAAAGACATCCTTGCGCGAGGCCTGTTTGGGGTTCACACCGCCGCCGAAGGGCGAGGTCTCGGTCGTAAACGGCACGTCGCCGAACACGTCGAGGGCGATCCAGTAGAAATAGGCGCGCAGGAAACGGGCCTCGGCACGGAAGCTCTGGATCCTGGCGGCCAGTTCGCTGCTCACGCCGCGGTCGGAGAGTTTGTCCGAGGCGGTCTGGCGCAGGTACTCGTTCACGTAGGCGATGCCCTGCAACGTACGTACGTAGACGGCGTAGGTCGCGTCGTTGTCGGCGTCGGACCACGTGTCGGTATTCATGGCGCGAACCCAGGCGTCGTTCTCCCAGGCGCATTTGCAGGCGTCGGCCGTAACCTCCTGGATCGTCCAGAATGCGCGGATGAGCTCCGAGGCGCCGCCGTCGCTGACCTGCAGGTCGGTGGTGTCGTTCGAGACGAAATTGAAATAGAGTTTGGTGAGCCCGGCCAGGTAGCCGTTCTCGTCTTTCCCGTAGACGGTCTCCGAGGTCGAGTCGGACGGGTTGAGGGGCAGGGTGTCGAGATCCCCGATGCACGAAGTGAGCAGCATCGTTGCGCCTGCCGCCGCCAAGGCGAAATGTTTTATGTCGATTTTCATGGTTCGTTCGTTTTTAGAAGTTTACATTCAGACGCAGCGAATAGGTGCGCGGGCGCGGCCAGATCGAGCCGTCGATGCCGTTGACGCCCGGTATTTCGGGGTCTACGCCGCTGTAATCGGTGATGACGAATACGTTCTGCACGCCGAAGGCGACGCGCATCGAGCCCTTCCAGTTGCCAATCTTGTTGAACGTGTACCCGAGGTTGATGTCGTCCATGCGGAAGAACGAAGCGTTTTCGAGGAACATGTCCGAATACCACTGCTCGCCGCTGTTGGCCTTCGTAAAGCCGGTCTTCTTGACCAGCCGTGCGAAGTTGGGCAGGTTGCCGGCGTTGATGTCGATGTTGGACGTCGAGTTGGCCGAGGCGAAGTCGTTGAAGACCCAGTTGCCCGCCGAACCGTGGCCGTTGAAGCCGAAGTCCCAGTTCTTGTAGCTCAGCTTGAGGCTGATGCCGTAGAAGAAGTCGGGGTTGGGGCTCTTGTCGGTCATGTAACGGTCGCCCTGGTCGATCTGGCCGTTCTTGTTGCGATCCACCAATGCGTTCTGGATCGGCTTGCCGTCCTGGTCGTAAACCTGCTGGAAGCAGTAGTAGGTGTAGGGTGCATAACCCACCATGTGGCGCTGGAGCAGGTTGCCCGTACCCTTGGTGATGCTGCTCACCTGGATGGCGTAGTCGGGGTCGTCGGTGTTGTTGAGCTTGGTGAACTCGGTGTGCTGGAACGTGCCGTTGAAGCCGACCGTGAGGTTCCAGTCCTTGGTCTGCACGGGGATGAAATTCAGGTTGAACTCCACGCCCTTGTTCTCCATCGAGCCGATGTTGGTGAGCACCGTGTTGCCGAAGTTCGAGCCCATGGGGGTGATGACGTTGTTCAGGAGGTCGTCCGTCTGACGCAGGTACCAGTCGACGCTGCCGTTGATGCGCCCGCCGAGGAACCCGAAGTCGAGGCCGACGTTGTAGGTCGTCGTGGTCTCCCATTTGATGTTGGGGTCGTAGGCGCCCGGCGTGAGGTAGAACATGTGCCCGGCGCTGCCCATGTAATAGGTCTTATAGACGTCGGTCGACATGTCGTAACGCGCCAGGTAGGGATAATTGGAGCCGATCTCCTGCTGCCCGGTCTGCCCCACGCTGACGCGCAGCTTGAGGGCCGAGACGGCACGCGAATCCTTCAGGAAATTCTCCTCGGCGATGTTCCACGCAAAGGCGCCCGAAGGGAAGAGGCCCCAGCGGGTATCCTTCGAGAAACGCGATGAGGCGTCGTCACGCAGTGTGAAGGAGAAGAGGTATTTCGAGGCGATCGAATAGTTCAGGCGTCCGTAGAACGAGAGCAGATAATTCTCCTGGCGGTTGAACGGGTAGCGCGAATCCTCGCCCTTCTGCTCGTGCGTCTCGTTGAAATAGGATACCGAGTGGTCGGAGCTGTAGAAATGCTGCCACGAATAACCGGCCATCACGTCGAGGTGGTGGATGCCCCACTCCTTATTGAAGTTGGCGTAGAATTCGAGCAGCTGGTTGCGGCGGAAGTTCGTCGTCCACGAATACTGTCCCCAGCCGCGGGCCTCGGTGTCGGTGTATGCCTGGAACGAGCCGGGGTTCACGCCGTCGTAGGTCTTGGCGCTCGATACGTCGAGGCCGAGGTTGAGGTTGAAGCGCAGCGCCTCGAAGCCGTGAACCTTATAGTCGATCTGGGCGTTGCCGATGAAACGCTTGGCACGCGCCGTATTGTCGCGGTCGTAGAGCTGCGAGAGCGGGCCTGCGCCCAGCAGGGTGTTGGGCGTGAAGTCCTCGCCGCGGCCCGATCCGTAGTTCCAGTATCCGTTGGTGGTCGTGTAGTCGATCGAACCGTCGTCGTTGCGGAAATAGGGGTCGATCGTGGGGTTGAAGAAGGCCGCCGAACCCACCACGCCGCCCGAGGCGTAGCGCTGCGACGTGATGACGCCCTTGGCGTTGAGGTTGACCGTGAGGTGCTTGTCGAAGAAGTTGGGCGAGAGGCTCAGGTCGAGCGTCCCGCGTTCGTATTTCGATGTTTCGAGCGTACCCTGCTGGTTGGTGTAGCCCACCGATGCGCGGTAGGGCATCCTATCGTTGATGTTGCCGATCAGGCTGACGTTGTGGTCATGCGAAATGGCGGTGCGGAAGACCAAGTCCTGCCAGTTGGTGTTCTTGTCGCCGAGCATCGACTGCACCTTGTCGCCCGTGGTCGTACCTGCGGGGTATACCTGGTCGATGTAGGTGCGGAACTCGCCGGGCGACATCACGGGCAGCTCGTCGGAGTTGGTCTGGACGCTCACGCTGCCGCTGTACGATACGCGGGGCGTGTTGCCGCGCCCCTTCTTGGTGGTGACGAGGATGACGCCGTTCGAGGCGCGCGAACCGTAGATGGCCGCCGCCGAAGCGTCCTTGAGCACGGTGAAGGATTCGATGTCGTTGGGGTTGATCGTCTCCAGCGGGTTGGCCATACCCTTGCCGCCGTCGACTGCGATGGGCACCCCGTCGATCACGATCAGCGGGTCGTTCGAGGCGTTGAGCGAAGCCGCACCGCGCACGCGGATGGTGGCGCTCGATCCGGGGCCTCCGTCGCCGGGGATGATATGCACGCCTGGAACCTTACCCTTGAGCATGTCCTGTGTGGAGACCACGGCGCCGCGGTTGAACTCTTCGGCCTTGATCGCCACGACCGAACCGGTCATGTCGTTCTTCTTGACCGTACCGTAGCCGATCACCACCACGTCGTCGATACCCATGGCATCCTCTTCGAGCGTGAGGTGCGCCAGCAGCGACGAACTGGCCACCAGGCTGACGGTCTTGTAACCGACATAGCTGACCTCGATGACCGACTCGGGGCCGGCGGCGCGGATGGCATAGTCGCCGTCGATGCCCGTCGAGACACCGTTGGTCGTGCCCTTTTCGACGACGGTAGCGCCCAGGATCGGCATCCCGGACTTGTCGACAACTACGCCTTTTACCTCATAACCAGCGTTTTGCGCCAGCGTGAGGGGGGGGGTAAATTGACATATGAGCAAGATACCCGCACACATAGTTAAAAATCGTTTCATAAGAATTTTGGTTAGTTTATAAGTTGATTTTATGGATTGTAGGTCATTGGGCCTTGTGTTCTTTGACCAGGAAGACCGACACGGCGGCCAGCAGCATGAATACCCCGGCGAGCGCCAGCATGTCGGCCGCATCGGAGGCGAAGCAGTACTTGACGATGGCACCGCCGGTCAGTCCGATGACGATCTGGGGGACGGTGATCGTGAAATTGAAGATACCCATGTATACGCCCATGCGGCGTGGCTCGACCGCGCGCGACAGGATGGCGTAGGGCATGGCGAGGATGCCCGCCCAGGCGATGCCGATCCCCACCATCGGGAGCATCAGCGCGTACTGGTCGTGCAGCAGGCACAACCCCGCGAAGCCCAGCGCCCCGGCGAGCAGGCAGGCAGCGTAGACGGGTTTGTTGCCGTAGCGCGCGGCGACGCGCCCGAGGAACAGGGCGGCGATGCAGGCGGGGATGGGGTAGGTGCCGTTGAGCACGCCGACCCATGTCTGCGTGGCGCCGGCCGAGAGCACTTCGCCCGTGGCATGGTCGGTGACTACACCCGTGATGGCGGGTTTGAGGTAAGTCCACATCAGGAAGAGCGCCGCCCACGAGAAGAACTGCGTGACGCCCAGCCGCACCATCACGCCGGGGACGTTGCGCATGAGGCCGACGAAGCTCATCGGTTTGGCGTCCTCCTCGGAGAGGTTGTTGTAGCGGGCGAACTCCCCGGGCGGATATTCCCGTGTCTTGAACGAGGTGACGAGCACCGTGAGCAGCAGGATCGCGCCCCCGGCATAGTAGGAGTAGGCGATGTGCGGCGAAACATGCCCCGGAGCGGCCTCGTCCGACACGCCGAGCCATGTCATGACGAGCGGCAGGATAGCGCCGACGACCGCACCGAGGTTTATCAGGAAGGTTTGTACCACGTAGCCCTGTGTCTTCTGCGAATCGTCGAGCATGTCGGCCACCAGCGCCCGGAAGGGCTGCATCGTGACGTTGAACGACAAATCCATGAACAGCAGGATGAAAGCCCCCATGGCGAGCGGAGCGAAGGCGAGCAGTTTGGGGCAGTTGGGCATGAGTACTAGCGCCAGCGTTGAGATCAGCGACCCGCCCAGGATGTAGGGTATGCGGCGGCCCCAGCGCGTCCAGGTGCCGTCGGAAAAAAGCCCCACGATGGGTTGAACGATCATGCCGGCCAGCGGTGCTGCTAGCCAGAAGTAGCTCAGGTGGCTGACATCTGCCCCCAGCGATTCGAAGATGCTCGACGTGTTGGAATTCTGGAGCGAATATCCGATCTGCACGCCGAGGAAGCCGAAGCTGAGGTTCCAAATCTGCCAAAATGAGAGTTTAGGCTTGGTCATTTCGGTTTTTCGGTTGGTTTTCAGGTTATACAAATTTTAATAAAAAAATCCGGACGGCGAACCGCAGGGCGACGAACGGAAGGTTCAGCCGGATGAACGGGCGGATTTTTGCGACGAACGGTAGCCCGCGGGGGACGATTTGGAATTTCCGCGGAAAAACACTACCTTTATTCGTAATAAACGAAACCCGTATATACTTTAATACAGCCTCAGTCAGCCTATATGCGATCGCTCAAAGTGTCCGGAATCATCCACCTGTTCGCCGTGCTCCATGCCGTGGTCGCCCTTTCGTGCCATCTGGCGGGGATCAACGACGAGTTGGTGCTGACGCTGCTGACGATCGTGCTGATCGTGCTGATCTGCCTAAAACGGGGCCTGAATGTGGAGTTCACCGCAGCCAGCGTGATCGTCGTCAATGTGATCGGCTACCTGCTGGGTACGGGTGGTGCGCAGCTGATCGAGCTGTTATTGCACGCCCCGCCCGTGGTGCATGCCGTTTCGACCTTCATCACCACCGAGATCCTGGGCTGGAGTATCGTGTGGTTTACCAAGTTGTTTCGCCGCGGCGACGACACGGCGAGCCGCTCCTCGGCTTGGACGCCCCGCATCGGGTTACTGCTGCTGGCCGTGGGGGTGATTTTCGTGCTGAGGCTGGCCTATGTCGAACTTTTCACCTCGCCCTCCTTTTCCACAGACCGCCTCTACCACATGGCCGACTTGCTGGTTTCGAACTCCGCGGCATTGATTATCCTGCTGTGCGTCAATATCATCTATGTCCGGCATACGCGCAGGCGTGAAACCCGACACGGCCCGATCGCCGAAATTGCGGCCTTCCTCCTGTTCGTGCTGCTCACGTCGGCCTGCGTGGCGCTTATTACGGGGCTGCACCTGCCGTTCGCCTTCGATCGCTCGTTCACCGCACGGGAGTTCCTGCAACTGTGGATCATCACGCTGCTGGTCGAGGTAATCCTCTATTCGGTCGTATTTATGGTTGATTACGCCCTGGTCGCACGTGCCGTGCTGCGTGCCGAGCGCGGTAAGGCGCACCAGGCGCAGTTCCGTTACATGAAACTCAAACAGCAGGTCAACCCCCATTTCCTGTTCAACTCGCTCAATATCCTCGACTGTCTGGTCTGCGAGCAGCGCACGGAGCAGGCCAGCGTCTACATCCATAAACTGGCGGGCATTTACCGTTACATGCTCCAGAACGAGGAGGAGACACTCGTGCGCCTGCGCGAGGAGATGGCCTTCGTGGGGATGTACGTCGACCTGTTACAGGTGCGTTTCCCCGAAGGGTTCCGCGTGGAGACCGACATTTCGGATGAGGCCATGAACCGCCATGTCCTGCCCTGCTCGGTGCAGTTGCTGATCGAAAACGCCATCAAGCATAACTCGGTGGGGGCCGACCGGCCGCTGGTGATCCGCATCGTCGCCGTGGCCGAGGCCGTGACGGTGTCGAACAACCTTCAGCTGAAGGTATCCGGCAACCCCTCGACCCGTGTGGGGCTGAACTACATCCGCCAGCAGTACCTCGACCTGTCGGGCATCCCGATCGGGATACGCCGTACCGATACCGAATATTGTGTCACCTTACCGTTGCTGTAATATGAACGTACTGATCGTAGAAGACGAAATGATGGCCCAGGCAAACCTGGCGCGAGCGCTGACCCAGCATTTTCCCGACGTACGGATCGTCGGGACGACCGGCTCGGTCAGGGAAACGGTGCTCTGGCTGCGCACGCCGGGGAACAGTGCCGATGTGATTTTCATGGACGTGGAACTCTCCGACGGGGATTGCTTCGAGATATTCCGCCAGGCGGACGTAACGGCGCGGGTCATCATGACCACCGCATATGACAATTACGCCGTGCGGGCGTTCGAGGTCAACAGCATCGACTACCTGCTCAAACCGATCGACCTCGCGGCGCTGCGGCGTGCCGTGGAACGTTGCCGTGTGCGGAGCGGGGGCATCGACCCCGACGTATTGCTGAACGCAATCCGCAGCCCGCGCGAATACAAACAGCGCTATGTCGTGCGTTTCAACGACCGGATCGTCCCGGTGCAGACCACCGACATCGCCTATTTCTACTCGGAAGAGAAAAACACCTACCTTGTCACGAACGACAACAACCGCTACATCATGGATCAGTCGCTCGACGTCCTTTCGGACGAACTGGATCCCGGGCGGTTTTTCCGCATATCGCGCAGCTGCATCATCGCCATGCCGGCGATCGTCAGCATCGTGAAATACCTGGGCAACCGGCTGAAGATCACGGCACGTCCGCGTCCGGAGTTCGAGATGGTGGTGAGCCGGTCGCGGGTCGACGACTTCCTGAAGTGGCTGGAGGGGAATGGCTGAGCCTTGGTCGCGACGGGCAGGTCTTCGGCCCCCCCCCTCCGTTTCCGGGTTTTGTCCTCCGGCCTTCCGGGTTACCGTTCCTGCGGCGGGCGGGGGCTCCGGTTCCGGCGGGAGAGGGGAGTTCCGCAGAGGAGTTCCTCTGGAATTTTCCGCCGAGGACTGAAAGTTCACTTTGAAGGATCATGCTGCGGGCGTTCCTCCGGAGGCGTCCTTCGAGGGCTTCGGTTGAGAGATCCCAGGAAGGGATTCCCGTGGAAGGTTTCCGCAGGGGCACCCGGGAGGATGGCGCGGCGGCATGATAAAAGGGGCGCTCCGGAAATTCCGGGGCGCCCCTTATTTTTGCGGCCGGGGTCGGCGCTGCCGCAGTCTGCCCGTCAGCGGCGCCCGCTGCAGGCGATCATGTCGTGCAGCGACTCGTTGAAAGTCTCCTTGTGCAGCAGTTCCTCGAGCGGGAGGTGCATTCGGTAACGCCAGTAGTATCGGGCGACGGCCGGGACGTTGATGCGTTCCTTGGCCGGGTCGGGGTAGCGCAGTTCCCCGTCGGTCGAGAACCAGTCCTGCAACGGCAGGATGGTGAGCATCGCCGGGGAATTGAGGTGCATGTCGAGGATGCGCCGGCATATCCACGGCTCGCAGAAATAGGGAACGTCGCCCCCGATGCCGAGTGCTTCGTGGTAGAAGCGCGCCGTGAGTTCGCGGTCTTCCTCCCACCATGCCCGCAGCGGGTTCATGTCGTGCGTCGAAGTGGTGCAGACCGAGAAATAGGGGTAGTGCGCCGGGTCGGCGAAGAGTTCCCCCGGCGTCTTGGGCATGCGCTGGATTTCGAGCGAGAGGATTTGCAGTTCGTGCATCGTCTCGGGGACGCTGTCGGGAATCATGCCCAGGTCTTCGCCGCAGGTCAGCATCTCGGTCGCCGAGAGGAGCACCGGGAGCTTGCGCAGGGCGGATTCCTGCCAGAAACGGTTGTGCCGGTGGTAGAAGAAGTCGGTATAGAGCCGGTCGAAAGCTGCACGGCGCTCTCCGTCGAGCCGGCGGTAGGCGTGCGTCGAGTGGGGGGCGATGCGGGGGTGGAAATAGCCCTTGCGGCGCGGGTCTTCGATGAAGAGCACGTCGTCGAGCAATGCCATGAGCCCTTCCCGCAGCCGGGTCTGGCGTTCGTCGTCGCCCGGGAAGCGGGCTGCGACCTTGCGCTGGGTGGCATAGGCGGGCAGTAACCGCCCCTCCTTCATGCAGGTGGCGCGGACTTCGCCGGCCAGGTCGCCGAACAGTTCCCCGAGCATGTGTTCGTCGGGCGCCGGGGTGGTGTAGCGTCCGTCCTGCGTGTCGAAGCCCATGCCGCGCAGTTCATCTGCGGAATAGGGCAGGGCGGGGTTGAAATAGCCCAGCAACCCGTGTACGGCATGCGTGGGAATCTCCCAGATGCGGAAGAAGCCGAGGATATGGTCGATGCGGAAGGCGTCGAAGTATTCGGCCATCTTGGCCATGCGTGCCCGCCACCAGGCGTAGCCGTCGCGTGCCATGCGTTCCCAGTTGTAAGTCGGGAATCCCCAGTTCTGCCCGACGGCCGAGAATGCGTCGGGCGGAGCCCCGGCCTGCGAGTCCATGTGGAACAGGTGTGGGTAGAGCCATGCGTCGACACTCGTGCGACTGATGCCGATGGGCAGGTCGCCCTTGAGGACGATGCCGTGGGCGCGGGCGTAGGCGCAGACCTCGGACAACTGCGTATGCAGGTGGTATTGAACATAGCAGTGGAATGCGATGTCGCGGTTGTGGCTGCGGCAGTAGGCGTCGACGGTTTTGCGGTCATAGCGGGCGAAGCCGCCCCAGCGGGTGAAGTCGGGCGTGCCCGTTTCGTCGCGCAGCGTGCAGAAGGCGGCATAGGGGATGAGCCAGTGTCTATTGGCGGCGATGAAGTCCTTGTAGTCGCGGCGTGCCGCAGTGCGGGTTCCGTGGCGTTCGAACGCCCGGCGGAGCAGCCGCAGTTTGTGCCGGTTGACCCGTTCGTAGTCTATTTCGGGGAGTGCGTTCAGTTCGTTGCGCAGGGTGCGGTACTCGTCGTCCTCCACGACGCCCGCGGCCGGCAGCCGGATGAACTGCGGGTGCAGGGCGAAGGTCGAATTGGCGTTGTAGGGGTAGGAGTCTTCCCATGTACCGGTCATGGTGGTATCGTTGATCGGCAGTACCTGGATGACGCACTGCCCGGTGGCGGCCGCCCAGTCGATGAGCCGTTTCAGGTCGTAGAACTCACCGACGCCGAAATCCTCTTCCGTACGGAGCGAGAAGACCGGGATCGCCGTCCCGGCGCCCTGCCATCTGCGTTCGGGGAACCGCGGGTACGCCGCGGCGTCGAGGGCGTGTTCGCCGGCGCCGGGCAGTTCGCCCCAGGTGCGGTTGGCACCCTCCTCCCACAGGATGGGGGTGAGGGTCTTGCGGTCGGCGATCAGGAATTTGTATTCGAACCGGTGTGCGGTATGTAGCGTGAGTTCCCATTCCGGGAAGCGGCTGTCGTCCATCGGGACGATTCGTTTCCAGTCGCCCAGTTCACGGCCGCTGCCGGCGACGGCGAGCGTTTCGTCCGGCCGCAGGGTGGGCAGGATGACGCGCAGGGTGATGTTGCCGGCTGCTTTCTTCGGATTACCGGTTTTCCCGCGGCCGAAGATGCCCCGGGTGAATGCCGAGGAGTAGAACGGCGTGTCGGAGGGCATCTCCTGCCAGCGGTCGCGAATGCGCAGCGTACGCACCCCCTCCCGGGACGGGATCCGCAGCGTGTGCGGCCGCCATTCGCTGCGGATGCACACGCCCTCGCGCTCGACTTCGTAACGGTATTCTGCCGGCTGCGCCGCAGGGGCGTACCGCTCTACGGCGCAGGTCCAGACGCCGCCGTCGGCGTATTGCAGGGCGATGCGCCGCTTGCCGAGGCGGAGTACGAGCTGTTCGCCCCAGCGGGTACGGTATTCGATGCTGATCAGGAGTGTCATTCGTATATTCACTTTAATGATTATAACTTTGAGGAAATAAAGACATCAGAGCATGGAATAAGTCCGAAATTTCATTGGTCTACGAGACCGGGGACAATGTTCCGGCCCCATGCTGCCGTTTCCTGTTACAATCCAAATAAATCTGGATCAAAGTTTTCGGTTAAATTTGTTTTTATTTCATTTGCAATACATTGCGATTCTTGATGAGTTTCCCGGCCAAAGGTCAAGGCACAGCGTGTCTCCGCCGGCCTTCGATCGAGTCGGTGCGGAGTCACGATGTGCTTTGACCTTTGGCTCTTGCGAAAGCCGTGATTTCAGAACCCGTAAAAATCCTTCGGTAGACAGACTTTCCACAGCGGTCAGTATTCTGCCGCATGTTCCTGTATTAGTTTACAAAGGCCAGAGGAGCATTTTACATTAAGCGGACTCCAAAGCCGCACGCAATATGTAGTATTCTCTCTGGGAAAATCCGTTTACCGGAAGGGGTTGCTTATGACACGACACTATTGACATATTCGGTCTGGTGTTTCAACACGAAGTATAGTCTATTTACCAGTTTGCGGGCGACCTTTACGATGGCCTTGCTCTTGGGCATCCGCTTGCATTGTTCTGTATAAAACAGATTCATCGCGGGATCTTGGCGTATAGCCACCCATGCAGCCTCTATCAGATTACAGCGCATGACGGCGTGTTTTCGCACGGTAATGTCTCCTGTTCCGTCTTTCTCTCCGCTGCTATGGCACATCGGGATCATCCCGATATAGGCGGCCAGTTGTTCGGCATTGCGGAAACGGGTTATGTCGCATATCTCCGACAGAAACGCCATTCCCGTAGTCTGCCCGAACCCCGGAACGCTCATAATCAACCGCTGCGGTTCGCGGAATCGGTCCGCCTTGGCCAAGGCCCGTAAAGCCCGTGTCATCTCCAACTTCTGACGGCGTAGTTCCTCCAGATGCCGGAGCTGAATGTCGAGGGCCTGACGATCGCTCGGAGTGAGTGTCTCAACCTCTTTCAGCCATGCGAAAAAGCGTTTCGATCAGTTGGAGAAAGGTTCGAGGAACTCCTGCGGAATCCCGATGCCTAAACACCGTAACTGGGACTTGATCCGGTTCTTCTGACGGGTCGTGTCTTTGGTGATCGAGTTCTTCAATCTTATCAAGGAACGCATTTCCAACGATACACTGTCCGGCGTATAAATGCCTTTCAGTTCGTTGGCTCTTAAACTCCGCGCCAGCTTGCCGCTGTCCACGGCGTCACTCTTACGCAGCTTTTCGCTGCTCTTGGTCGGTACGTCGGCCGGGTTGACCACGATGTTGTCGATCCCCAATGCCGTCAGGCGTTCGTGTATCCAGAATCCGCAAAAGCCCGCTTCGTACACCGAATGATACTCGGCTCCCGGATAAACTCCTCGTCAGAAATCCGTGCAACGCTTCCGGGGCCGGATTTTGACTGAATTTCTTCAGTACAGAGGTCGCGGACAAGACCGTTACCGACCAACTCTTCAAATGGACGTCGATTCCTACATAAATCTTTTGTCCTTTGAAATAATTTCATTTCTTCGTTCTCTCATGGCTATCGTCGTTTTAGTTAGTAAAGGTCTCGCAACTTTAATCTAACCAAAATCTCGATAGCTTTTTCATCTATCCGCTTTCATCGCAGTCAACTCTGATTGTAAACATAGGGATTACATCAGAATCTGGATAGTTCGTCGTTTGTTTGGAATCGGTTTATACAAAATTACAAAAATAATCTGGTTTTGTCTTTCTGGCAGGGAAAAATCAGAGCCCTTCTCCATGAAATTGCGGACACGATGCGGACACGGAAAAAGAAAAATCCCCTCAGAGTTTCCTCTAACGGGATTTTTTGTGCCCAGGACAGGAATCGAACCTGCACGCCTTGCGGCACACGCACCTGAAACGTGCGCGTCTACCTATTCCGCCACCTGGGCATTTCTGGAATTGCGGTGTGCAAAAGTAATACTTTTTTCTGAAACACCAACTCTTTTTTCAAAAAAAATCTACTTGCTGAAGAACTTGTGCTGAAACAGAAGCAGATAGACGACTGCCACCGAGATGTAGGCATCGGCCAGATTGAAGATCGCGCCGAAGAAATAGTTGTTGCTGTCGACCAGAAACCGCAGCAGGCGGGGTACGCCGTTCCATTGGAACAGCGGGAAATAGAACATGTCGACCACTTTGCCCATCATAAACCCGGCGTAGTGCCCCCCGAATTGAGCCACCGTGTAGGGCGTCGATTCGGAGAAGATCAATCCGTAGAATGCGCTGTCGAGGATGTTGCCCATGGCGCCGGCGAAGATCAGCGCGAGGCCGACGATCACTCCCTTGGGCGTGTCTTGGCGTTTGGTGCAGAGGTGGTGCATCAGCCAGCCGATGAATCCGACCATGACGATCCGGAAGACGCCCAGCAGCAGCTTGCCCCAGTCGAAGCCTCCGCGCGAGGCGATGTGCATGCCGAAGGCCGCGCCGTTGTTCTCGATGAACCGCAGCTGGAACCAGTCGGGGAAGACGACGATCGACTCGTCGAGGTGCATATGGGTCTTGATCCAGATTTTGAGCGCCTGGTCTGCGATGAGCAGCAGCATGATGAGCAGCGATATTTTCTTGAAATTCATAATCGTAGTGGTATTTGGTTGCAAAAATAGTAAAAAAATCTCCTTTTTCGGAACTCCGGGGCGATTTTACCTCCCGGGTCATGCACTTTGGCGGAAAAATCATATCTTTGGAAAATCGAAAAGTTTGACGATCTATGAAAAAATTGCTACTCCTCTGCGGGCTGTTGGCGGTATTTGCCTGTACGGAAGAGCCTGCGGACTCTGCCGGCGGCAATGGCGGACGGAAGGCCCGGGTGCTGGGTTCCCCGACTTCGCGGCTGGCGTTGCGGGGGAGTCTTTCCGTAAAGTTGTCGCCCGAAACGGCGCAGGCGGTTGCCGCTGCGCAGGCGCAGCTGCCCGCGACACGCAGCGGTGTCGCGACCTGTTCGGGTGTCGGCGGCATCGACGCAATCCTGCATGAAATCGACGCCGGGCGTTTCGAACGTGTCGTCGCATACAATCCCGAGTGGGAGGACGTTTACGAGCAGACGGGCATCAACCGCTGGTATACGATCGCGTTCGACGACGAAATTCAACTCTCCGAGGTCGGCGAGCGGCTGGCGGCGTTGCCCGGCGTTGCGGTCGTGGAGTACGGGATTGATCCCCGCTATATCCGTCCGATGAGCGAAGGCCCTGCCGTTCCGGCTTCCGAGGGCATGTTTCCCCGTGTGGGCGAGACCCGCGCCGCGAAGGCGATGAACGACCCGATGCTGCCTTTTCAGTGGAATTACGACAACCCGGGCGGAGGCCTCTTTCCGGATGTCGCCGTCAAGCCGGAGGCGGGGGCCGACATCGACCTGCTGGATGCCTGGCAGCTCTGCACGGGCAGCGAGGAGGTTATCGTCGCGGTGATCGACGAACCCGTGCAGACCACCCATCCCGACCTGCGGGCGAACATCTGGTCGAATCCGAAGAATTCGCAGGAACACGGCTACAATTTCTGGGACGACTCCCCCGAACTCGACTGGAAATCGGTCGGCGGGAATGACCGCAATCCGGAATACGCGGACCACGGAACGCATGTCGCAGGCGTCATCGCCGCCGTGAACAACAACGGCCGGGGCGTTTGCGGCATCGCCGGCGGGCGGAGCAACAGCGGCGGCGTGCGGATCATGTCGTGCCAGATCATGGGCAACAGCACGACCGGCGGCAAGGGAAACCCGACGGTCAAGGCCTTCGAATATGCCTGGACCAACGGTGCGATCATCGCCCAGAACAGTTGGGGATACAATCTCGAAACGGCGGACGGCACGAAGATCACCCCCGAGGAGTTCGAGCGGGAGTGGAAGAGCAATTATGGCATCATGCGCGACGCCATCGACACCTTTGTCCGCGGGGCGGGGACCCGGAACCCGAACTCCCCGTTGCAGGGCGGGCTTGTGATTTTCGCCGCCGGCAACGAGGGCGACGTTTACGGCGACGTCCGGATCTATCCGGCCGCCTACGATCCGGTGATCGCCGTCGGGGCGATGGACTGGAGTTTCCGCCCGGCCTATTATACCGACTACGGACCGTGGGTCGACATCGCGGCCCCGGGAGGCGACCGCTATTCCGGAAAGACGACGCGGACCGCTTCCGACGGGAGGACGGTCTTTTATAGCAATGCGCAGATTTTGAGCACGATCCTCTGCGACGATGCGATCGCTTATCAGGACGGACGCAAGGATGGCGGGATGTACGGCTACGGTTTTATGCAGGGGACTTCGATGGCGTGCCCGCACGTTTCGGGCGTTGCGGCCCTGGGGCTTGCTTACGCGGCGCAGAACGGAAAGAAATATACGCCGGCCGAATTCAAGGCCCTGCTATTGAGTTCCGTTTACGGCATCGACGACTGCTTCGCCGGCTCGAAGGACGGGGAGCTGGGTCCTATTGCCGATATGGCCGTCTATAAGAATAAAATGGGCGGAGGCTGTATCGACGCCCTGAAACTGCTGTTTGCCGTCAAGGGGACTCCCGCCGTCTATGTGAGGACCGGAGAGCCGGTGACCGTGGACTTCGCGCGTTATTTCGGGGGCGACCGGAGCCGGGTTGCGCTGACTGCCGCGTCGTTCGTATCGCCGGGCAACCTGGGGCTGTCCTCTTCGAAGGCGGAGTTCGACGGTACGAAGATCACTTTCGACTGTCCCGAACCGGGAACTTCCATGCTTCGGATAAGCGCGGTGTCGGGCGATACGGAGTTCGTGCGCGAATTCGCCGTCGTTTCCCGTGCCGGACTGGCCGCCAACGGCGGATGGCTTTGACCGGCTTTCCTCCCCGGTATGTCCTGCGGCGGTTCCGTGCGGAGCCGCCGTTTTTCTGCCTCTATTAATATATATAGGTAGTATCGGCTTTATCGGGTAAAATTGAAGATTTTTCAAAAAAAGATGCGCAAATATTTGCAGGTTCGGAAAAAGTCGCTACCTTTGCATCCGCGTTTGAGAAATACCGGTTCTTACAAATAAGTCGAGGGTTTACAATAAAGGAGCTTGAGATGGTTTTGTGTGCTGAATTTCAATAAGATGCAAAGTTCTTGAAAAAGTTTTTGGAGATTTGAAAAAGATTACTTATCTTTGCAGTCCCTTTCGCAAATGTCTCGCAAGAGGCCGCGAAAAAAAAATCTTTAAAAAAGATTTGGTGGATTCAAAAATAACACTTATCTTTGCAATCCCTTTCGCAACCAAAATGCGAAGCTTTTTTAAACTGGTTCTTTGAATTACTGGTTATATTTTGAGAGAAAAATTGTAGTATTTATCTGTCAATTTCCTTTTAAAGGATAAACGAATAGTCAGGACTCTAACAATACATTATTTTTTTTTACAATGGAGAGTTTGATCCTGGCTCAGGATGAACGCTAGCGGCAGGCCTAACACATGCAAGTCGAGGGGCAGCACGGTGTAGCAATACACTGGTGGCGACCGGCGCACGGGTGCGTAACGCGTATGCAACCTACCCATAACAGGGGGATAACACTGAGAAATTGGTACTAATACCCCATAACATCAGGACCGGCATCGGTTCTGGTTGAAAACTCCGGTGGTTATGGATGGGCATGCGTTGTATTAGCTGGTTGGTGAGGTAACGGCTCACCAAGGCAACGATACATAGGGGGACTGAGAGGTTAACCCCCCACATTGGTACTGAGACACGGACCAAACTCCTACGGGAGGCAGCAGTGAGGAATATTGGTCAATGGACGCAAGTCTGAACCAGCCATGCCGCGTGCAGGAAGACGGCTCTATGAGTTGTAAACTGCTTTTGTGCGAGAGTAAACGCTCTTACGTGTAAGAGCCTGAAAGTATCGTACGAATAAGGATCGGCTAACTCCGTGCCAGCAGCCGCGGTAATACGGAGGATCCAAGCGTTATCCGGATTTATTGGGTTTAAAGGGTGCGTAGGCGGTTTGATAAGTTAGAGGTGAAATACCGGTGCTTAACACCGGAACTGCCTCTAATACTGTTGAACTAGAGAGTAGTTGCGGTAGGCGGAATGTATGGTGTAGCGGTGAAATGCTTAGAGATCATACAGAACACCGATTGCGAAGGCAGCTTACCAAACTATATCTGACGTTGAGGCACGAAAGCGTGGGGAGCAAACAGGATTAGATACCCTGGTAGTCCACGCAGTAAACGATGATAACTCGCTGTCGGCGATACACAGTCGGCGGCTAAGCGAAAGCGATAAGTTATCCACCTGGGGAGTACGTTCGCAAGAATGAAACTCAAAGGAATTGACG
>ERZ772883.655-NODE-655-length-33726-cov-48.514983_pt1 | contig 33726 bp, 24 predicted proteins | sample MGYA00580575_ERZ772883 | MGnify/ENA primary metagenome ERZ772883 (study PRJEB29015, sample SAMEA2737666) | human gut metagenome | biome: human gut; feature: human-associated habitat; material: faeces | place: China | collected 2012 ...
CTAGCCTGTCACGCTAGAGGTCGACGGTTCGAGCCCGTTCCGGGTCGCCATTTTTCTTTTTGCCTTTGTAGCTCAGTTGGTAGAGCAGAGGACTGAAAATCCTCGTGTCGTTGGTTCGATTCCGACCGAAGGCACCATTTGCGGATGTAGCTCATCTGGTAGAGCGCCACCTTGCCAAGGTGGAGGTAGCGGGTTCGAGCCCCGTCATCCGCTCCAAAATAAAAGGACACCGTTTTGGTGTCCTTTTTGTTTTACAATGGGGTGGGCTCGAAAAGGCCGGTTCGCCGCAGGCGAATTCAAACAGTCCTGTGAACTGTTTGAAAGACCGTGGGCGTGTCGGCAAGCGGGAGCGAAGCCGAGCGAGCCCCGTCATCCGCTCCAAAATAAAAGGACACCGTTTTGGTGTCCTTTTTGTTTTACAATGGGGTGGGCTCGAAAAGGCCGGTTCGCCGCAGGCGAATTCAAACAGTCCTGTGAACTGTTTGAAAGACCGTGGGCGTGTCGGCAAGCGGGAGCGAAGCCGAGCGAGCCCCGTCATCCGCTCCGAACGAAAGGACACTCCAACGGTGTCCTTTTTGTTTTATACGCTGATGTTACATTCAAAAAAACGTGCCTTGCAAATTGCAAAACACGTTTTTAATTTGATAAATATTTATGCTTTGTTTGTCTTGTTTTGAATTGAGGAAATCCATTTTTCAAACTTTTCGGCGTATTCCTCTTCCATGTATTTTTCGCAGTAAATATGCGTTATCCAATACTCGCTGTCAATCTGCTGAACGTTGACCAAATTGTAATAATCCACATCATCGTAGGTGTCATAAAACTCTACGTTGTAGGTGTAGTGGTTAACCTTTTTTGCGTTTTTAATAATGCTGTCTTCGCAATAGTTCTTTGTGGCTTCCTCAAGGGTTGCGTTTTCCTTGCCGAGCGAATCGTTAACCTCTTCCTGAGTATAGCAGTTGACAGTCATGGTAGCATCCGATGAAATAAGGGAATAGTCAACACCTTCAATTTCATCACTCTCATAGAAATGCTTGTCAAGAGTAATGCTGTATTCGCCGTAGGAAAAGGTCTGAGGTTTATCCATCATGACGTTTGATACACCCGAAGCAAAAAGGCTCAATACGACGCTTACAATGATGACAGCAATGAATTTTGCGATTGCCGCACCCGTTGATTTCTTCTTGACAAAGACAAACTTCTTTCCGACCTTTGCTTCAAGGAAGGCTCTGACATCGCAGAGCGGATTTGTGATGCTGTCTTTCGGAATGATGTACGCCGCGCTTTTGTTGACATAGAGGCAGATAAGATCGTTCGTTTCATAAAGCTCCTCGATCACCGAATAGTTATGGACGATATTTGAATCAACCGTTGAAAGCCTGAATTCGTTCTCGTGAAAGGTGTAAAGCGTTTCTTTATTGAGATTCTTCTTCGACTGCGACTTGAACAGCGCATTTCCGAGATAAGACGGACCGAAAAAGTAGTACGCTATAAAAATGATACCTACCGGCGAGATATATAATTTGTTAATATGGGTTGTATATGATATGTATGTCAGCACAGGTGCAAGCACCAGACACATTACCATACCGATGATAAATAAAACCTTAAGTGACTTGTTCTTGTGAACAAAAGCGTCGCCCGCTTTGCGGAACAGCTTTTTGCTTGGCATAACCGTTGCTCTGAAAAATTCCATATTTTATCCTCCTCGGATTTATAATATCATAAAGATATCACTATTGCAATAATTTATTTTCAGCCGTCACTGCGTTCAACGACCCTCACCGTTATTTCTGTCATGGTATCGTCACGGTCACGCTCATAGGCAAGCGATATTTTTGTGACTCCGGGTGTGCTGCCTGCCGTTACGTCCAGATAAATCTCTCTGCCGTTTACTCCTCCGAGATAGGCGATTGATACGTCTTCAAGCAGGTCGTTGTCGGTTGTAAAGCAAACAAAGCCGTTATTGTTTTTTCTCATTGCAACGCGGACGCTTTCGCCTGGTTCAATCTCCACGTACTGCGTTGACGATTCTATCTTATACGGATATACCGCTGTGTCAAAGTAGGTATGCTCTTCCGGGTCAATCGGTTTGATCGCGGGAACATTGTTTGGAAATGTAACAAAGAAACTCTTGCTCAATCCCTGATATTCGATTGTAACCTTTTCGGCGAAACGGTTGTTTCCGAAATCGTCATTTTTGATAACCTTACAGTCGCTGACATCAATTCTTCTTCTTGAACCGTCGCTGAAATCAACGGTTACGATTAATCCGTCAAGATCGAGCTTTTCACCCCGACTGTATGTTTCCTTAAAATTGTCGGAATAGCTCAGCTCAAGATTGACGGCATAAATGCCGGAGGGGATTTTCGTCGTGGTCAGCGCTGCCGTTGTTGACGGCGCCGAGGTTGTTGTTACTTCTTTCAGTGTGGTTGCCGCCGTTGTTGTTTCCGGCTGCTTTGTCGTGGTTTGCGATTCTCTTTTCTTTTCCACAGTGTGACTTACCGCTACCGCTCCGATACTCAGGGTGAACACAACCGCACAGGCGAGGAAAATGCTCAGAACCTTGCGCTTTTTCTCTTTATCTTCAAATTTGTGATTGGCAATGAACGGCATGACTTCGGAATAATTGCCAGATTGAACCTCAATCAAAGCGTCCGCGCACTCGTCAATGAAATCGAAATCGGGTTCATCCTTTTGAAGCTCAGAATCGATCAACGAATTGATAAGCTCCGAAATACTTTCTTTAAAAGAATTGTCGTCATATATTTCATTCAGAATACTTTCGGTTATTACAAGCTTGTTCACAGTATCACCTCATTCTCAAATAGCTGTTGTTTCTTTATAAGTTCCTTGATTCTTTGCCTCAGCCTTGAAGTGCGCTTGGCGGCGGCAGGTGTGGATATACCCAGCCGTTTTGCAATTTCCGTCAGAGGGATCCGCTCTATGTACTTCATTCTGTAAAGCTCCTGCTCCTCGTCCGAAAGAAGTGAAACGAGCATTATCGCGCATTTGTCATAGTCAAAGTCCGATATGACAGGCGGCGAAGCTTTTTCCTCGGCTTTCTCAAGCCTGGTCGTTCGCCGTATCTGTTTCTTGTAATTATCCTTTGCTCTCATGACAAAGGTATCTGCGGTTCTGTAGAGAAAAGAACGCAGATGCTCTATGTCCTGCTTCTCCGACAGCTTTTTCTGAAGAATAAGGAAGGTATCCTGTACGCAGTCGTATGCGTATTCGTTCAGATCGCCGAGCCTGGCATAGCAATATTTATAAATTGACTGATAGTATTTTTCATAGCATTCGTTGACAATTTTTTCAATTTCGCTCTTTTTTTGAAACACCTTTACGCCTCCTTGGGCAACCGCCGATTAAATGATAAGCACAAATTATGACAATACATTTATCAATATCCGCACCTTCGGTTAATCAGCGGCTGCTTAAAAATTTCCCTTCATATAGTAGCCAACGATAATACAAAAAATGACATATTTTTCAAAAAATATTTTAAGGCAATTTGCACACCTCAATTATACTTTATATCTTTTGGCAGTAAAAAAGCCCTCCTGCATCGCAGGAGAGCCTTTCTGTTTTGCTGTGATTACCAAACGATGTTTGTGAATGTTTCCGTGCTGACGATATCCTTGACGGAAACGCTACCGAAAATTGTGATATTTGCCTGGATATCTGCGGCGGCGGAGAACTCGGCGGCAACGAGCTTGCCGGTCTTTGAATCGACCTTTGCATAAACATAACCGTCGTGATAGTTCATGTTGATGGACTTGATGCCCGGAACCATTTTGCCTGCTTCCGCAGCGTCAATAACAGACATTACTCTGCCGTAGCTGCTCTTTTCACCCTTGGCAGGATTCTGCTCTTTGCCGAGCGTAAGTCTGATTTCATAATACTGACCGCTTGTTTTGATTGTTGCATTTACAACATCCTGCTCTCTGAGCTTGCTTGACCATTCAAAACCTGCTGCAGGGAAATCGTCCTTGATATTGTCGCTGCCTTTTTTCATTGTTGTATTTTTGTTTACGGCAACAAGCTTGATAAGGCTCGGAGAAATACCGTCTGTACTTCCTTTAACCTCTCTTACCATCTTCTTGTTGTAGCCAACCTTTGCTGCCTTTGCCTTGTTGAGAGCGGTATTGCAATAGTTGATTATTTCAGCCTTACTCATTACTTTGCTTCCGCTCGGCTTTGACGATGTCTGATTGTTTGATGAGCCTGCACCTGTCTGTGACGAGCCTGATCCTGCGTTGCCTGACTGAGTGCTGTCGGGCTGAGCGGCATCGGTCTGATTTGTACCTGCCGCATCGGTTACGGCGTCACCGTTTGCACCGCTGTCTATGATAGGCGAGTCTGTCGGTATACTGTCTGTGCCGTAAGAAGCACCGCCCTGCTGAACCTGTGATGAGGCCGCCGTGGCTTTAATTGTGTCTGCGACCTTATTGGTCGAAATAACTGCCGATATACAAATGCCTGCAACGCAGAGAACCGCAGTTGCCGATTTGATAAGCTGTTTGCCGGTTTCGTTGTTCATGGTAGTACCCTCCTGTATTTTTGGTATTTTAATAATATAATTATTTTGCGCTTTTGTCAATCCCCCCTGATATTAAAGAGAATTGATCATAGAGAGAAGCTCGACCCAAAACAGCCTGCCGTTAAAGTTTTCTCTTTGTGCACCTTGAAGTGTTGTGTGATCGCCCTTGATAATTTCCATCACGTTCCAAACGCCGGTTTTAACGCTTGAACTGTCATATTGAACAGACGGTGCTCCGATGGGAGCAAGAGCCGAATATGTATTTACAAGGCCGTCGTTTGCTTGCCATCTTTCGTCAATTACATATCCGCCCGGAGTTGTGCCCGTGAAGGAGCAAAGGATTTTTGCTGTCTGAGTATATTGAGAAGCTATAAGCTTGCTGTCGGGGAGGCAGTTGCCGTCCTCGTCACGGTATGTTCCGTCGCAGGCGTAAGAAAAATAGTAAATGTCGGAAACGGTCGAGATTCTCTCGTTGAGAGCCATTGCATTGTCAATCATCATATCGTAAAGTGCGTTGTCCGAAAATTTGGGAATGATTGCTGCGGCGGAGTTGAAGCCGTTCACGATTGCCGCTGCCGCATTGTGACTGACGCAGTAAGCCGTTGTTCCGTTGTGAGGAGAGGAAAGAGTTACGATGCTGTATATCCAGCTTGACTTGCCGCCTGTGAAAAGTGGCGAAACGTCGGAGCTTGTTTTTTCACCTTCGTCACCGTTTGCCATAAGCTCCGCCAACATTCTTACGGTTGCTCCTCCGAAGGAATGACCGAAAAGATTTACTTTTTTCTCTGCGCTCCAATCGTTGATGAGACGGCATTTGGAATAATCTTTGCCGAAGCGGTCGTGACCGCATTTTTTGCTGTGAGCTTCGCCGTAATCGGTGACGGTACCCATGAGCTGGGCATAAAGCTCACATGCTCTGTCCCATGCACTGCCGGCAGGAGCAACCGTCGCGGCATGACAATCAAAGCCGCGGGCATTGAGGTATTCCATGAGGTCACCGTTTCTGACTCCCCAGTACGGGAAAAGCTTGTAAACATCGTCGTATTCTCCCCAGCCGGAAAAGCCGTGAACAAAAACATTTGTATATTCCGTGTTGAAGCTTTCCTTATTGACATCGGCATGGGGAATATTAAGCATCGGAAAAAGAAACATTATTATTGAAATAAAAAGAGAAATAATTTTTGTCATACAGGACTTCCTTTCAAAAAAACTTGCATTTTATTTAAGTATATATTATTATTTATTTAAGAAATTGTCAATTCTCAAATGACGAAATTTGTCCGGAAAGGGCGGTTATTATGCATTACAGAAAAAACGGTGATACTATAAGTGTAAGACTGAGCATCGGCGAGGATATCATAAAGTCCTTGCTTGAGCTTTGCGAAAAAGAGAACATAGAATTTGCTCAGGTAAACGGCATCGGAGCGGTCAGCCGTGCGACTGTCGGTTTCTACGATGTCAAAAAGGGTGAATATTTGCCGAAGACTTTTGACGAGCCGATGGAGATCATTTCGCTGCTCGGAAACATGACAAGGAAAGACGGCAAGCCGTATTTACATCTGCATGCTGCTTTCTCGGGAGAGGACTGCAACGTTGTAGGCGGACATCTCAACGAGGCAATTATCGGAGTTACGGCGGAGATTTTTGTCAATATTATCGACGGCAAAATGAACCGTTGGGTTCATCCTGTTACGGGTATAAATATTTTTGACATTTAAGAAAAACATATAAACGGTTTTAACGCGGTTTTTCTTGACAAAACGACAAAAATATCATATTATTAAATTAAAAATAAAAGAGGGCGTGGTGTGTCTATGTTTAAGTCTTTAGTTGCTGTTTGGGTTGCATTGGTCATGGCATTTGTAAGCTTTGTTCCGGGCTTTGTTGTGCCGGAGGATAAATCCGGCGAGACGGACAAAAGCTACCCTTATATTTTTGTTCACGGATTTCTCGGCTGGGGCGAGGACGAGGGCATAAACCAGGACTTTGCCTATTGGGGCGCGACCTCATGCCATCTTATGCAGAAGCTTAGAGAAAACGGCATTGAATGTCGAGACGCTTCTGTAGGTCCCTTCTCAAGTAACTGGGACAGGGCGTGCGAGCTTTTTGCACAGTTGACCGGCACACGTGTTGACTATGGCGAGGCTCATTCAAAGAGACACAATCATCTTCGCTATGGCAGAACGTACACAGAGCCGATTGTTAAAAACTGGGGCGAGAAGGATGAAAATGACCTTATGAATAAGGTGAATCTTATCGGACATTCCTTCGGCGGAAATACAATCAGACTTTTGCAGGGTCTTCTTTCAAAAGGTGATCCGGACGAGATTGCGGCCACTGATCCAAATGATATTTCTCCGCTCTTTACAGGCGGTAAAGCAAACTGGGTGAATTCCGTTACCACAATCTGCACTCCGAACAACGGAACAACGCTTGCTTATATAGCTGATGACCTTAACCTTATCGAAATAGGTGAAATAGCTTTGTTCCTATATGCTGCCGTTCTGGGACGTTCGCCGCTCAACGGATATGTTGATTTTCATCTGGAGCAGTTCGGACTGACGTTTGTTCCCGGAGAGAAAACAACGGTCAACCATGTTTATAAAGCGCTGCATACAATACTGCAGCAGAAGTATGATAACGTTGCGTTTGACCTTTCATGTGAAGGTGCAAAAGCACTTAACGACAGGATTTCTCTTGATGATAATGTCTATTATTATTCCTATGCGTTCAGAACTACCGTGGACAGCCCTATAACCGGTAAGGCGCAAATCGCTTTGCCGAGCACATTGTTTATTCTCCGTGCATATTCGGAGATGATGGGCGTATATTCCTCAAATCCCGATGCGCCGTTTCCGATTGACGAATCGTGGAAGCCCAATGACGGACTCGTTAACGTTGTTGCGGCTCAATATCCGTTCGGTGATGCTCATACGGATTACGACCCGAATAATATCAAGACAGGAATATGGAACGTTATGCCGGTCAGCACGGGTGATCACGGCAATGCGATAGGAATAGGCGTTGATGAAGAATCACTGCTCAAATATTATATGGGCATGATAGCTATGATTGAAAATCAACCGATTACGGATTGATAATGATTTTAATCATTTTGTACATATTGATTTTAAAAACTGAATAAAAAAGCACCTTCGGGATAAATTAAAACCGGAGGTGCTTTTTAATTGAAGCAGTGTGTTCGGATAATCAGTATGATCTGTTTTTTCGTTTCGGGCGTTATTATGATGCTCGTTATTGTGGGGTATGTCCGTATCCCGGACGAAATGACGATTGGCGAATATGATGAAATGAATGTCGGAAAAACATACGTCTGTCAAGCTCTTGTGAACCATGCGGCAGAGGATGCTTCTCCCGTCGAAACCGAATACATGACCTCCGTTAAGCTCTTTAATGTTTTTCCCATTAAATCCGCAAAGGTTAAGGTCTCACGCCGAAAATACGTTGTCCCCGGAGGAAACGCTTTCGGAATTCGCCTGTATACAAAAGGCGTAATGGTTATCCGTATTGACGCAGTAACAACTGCGTCGGGTAACGTCAGCCCGGGCAAGTCGGCAGGGCTTAAAGAGGGAGACATGATAATCTCCGTTGACGGTGTTGAAGTCTATCGAAACCGTGAGCTTTCGGCAATATTTGCATCAAGTAACGGCAAAACTCTAAAGCTGAAAATCGAGCGGGAAGCCAAGACGAGAGAGATTGAATTCACTCCCGTTCTTTGTTCGGAGGACTCAACCTACAAGGGCGGTCTTTGGATAAGAGACAGCACTGCGGGGATCGGTACGGTTACCTGGTATGACAGAACAAACGGAATTTTTGCGGGTCTCGGTCACGCCGTGTGTGATACGGATACGGGAGAAATAATGCCCCTTTCAGGCGGAGATGCGGTCGAAGCTCAGATAAAGGGGTGCTATAAGGGCACAAGCGGCAGCGCCGGCGAGCTGTGCGGAGTTTTCTCCGCCGGCACCATAGGAAGCCTTTATATTAACGGCGAAACAGGTGTTTACGGAATAATGGATTCCTTTGACGAAAGCAGTCGGGTCGTTCCGGTTGCTCTTCGTCAAGAGGTGAAAACCGGTGCTGCCCAAATCATATGTACTGTGGACGACAGCGGCTCGAATTATTACGATATTGAGATTGAAAAAATTTTTGACAGCAAGGATAACCGACGAAACCTTGTTCTGCGTGTTACCGATCCAGAGCTGCTTGAAAAAACCGGCGGCATAGTCCAGGGAATGAGCGGCAGTCCGATCATTCAAAACGGGATGCTGGTCGGAGCAATCACACATGTCTTTGTTGATGACCCTGCCGAGGGCTACGGAATTTTTGCGCAGGATATGACCGATACTGCCGAGGGAGTGGAGGAGTATCTCAAGGTCTCGTAAAATAATATACGGGCATATATAAATAACGGATAAAATGCTTCAAATAACATCAAACTCCGATTTTCTCGGACGCAAAATGCAAATATGGTGCAAAAATCGGTTAAACAAAAAGCGCTCTCTTTCTTGCAAAAGCACTTGAGAGAGCGTTTATTTTTCATTCTTCAACAACATTTTTATAGTTTTTTCACAAGGCATAATTGTATCAAAAAATTTTTTGGTAAAAAATGGCAAATAACTATTGACATAAATGCCATAAAATGGTAGTATATCGGTGAAACGAAATCACGGAGGTGCGTTTTATGGAAAATAAGGTCAAAATACTAATTGCGGAAAACAACGAGTTCGGTCAGAACTGCGTCAGGGAGTTCTCGTCCTACGGCTACAATGCATTGCTTTCAGACAAGGACGGTGCGCAGGTTCTGACCAAAATGAAGTATGAAAAGCCGGATGTAATAATCATGGATGCATTCATGCTTCATGTCGACGCTCTGGGCGTTATCAAGCAGATACGGGAGATGAAGGACGGGAAAAAGCCGATGCTGATTGTTCTTTCAAGCGTGGATAATATGCGTTTTGAAAGTGAAATTCTCAACAGCGGCGCAGATTATTATTTTCTCAAGCCTGTTGATGCAAACATAATTGCCCAGCGAATTACACAGCTTGCGGGCTGGAAAAATACGTGCACACATGAGAGAACAGAGAATGATCTTGAGGTTGTCGTTTCCGAGATCATGCATCAGATAGGTGTGCCTGCACACATCAAGGGCTATCAGTATTTGAGAGAAGCAATCATTCTTTCAATAAACAATACCGAGATGATGGGCTCTGTAACGAAGCTTCTTTATCCTACGGTTGCCAAGACATTCAAAACAACCTCATCGAGAGTTGAAAGAGCAATTCGCCACGCCATTGAGGTTGCGTGGGACAGAGGCGACGTTGATGTGTTAAGCTCATACTTTGGCTATACGATTCAATCATCAAGAGGTAAGCCGACAAATTCTGAATTTATTGCAATGATTGCCGATAAGCTCAGATTGAGACTGAAGGCGTCGTAAACCAACGTTTATGCTTTGTTGACATTTTAAAAGCTCTGTGTTAAAATTTCATTGTTAAACATGGCAGGTGAATAGAATGAAAAACAAAGCTCAAATCTTAGATTCAAGGAATTATAATATAGATTTATTAAAGATTTTCGCGATGTTTCTTGTTGTGGTTTTGCACATAACGGGAATGGGCGGAGTGATAGAAGGCAGTTTAAGATTGTCGACAGAAATATCTCAGAAGATCTTGAACGCTGTTGCAGGGTGTTGCATCAATTTATTTTCGCTTTGTACCGGATACCTTCTTTGTACAAAAACCGTGAAAGTAAAAAGGCTGTTTGCTTTATGGCTTGATGTTTTTTTCTACTCAGTAGTATGCTTTGCAGCGGCTCTTGTTATAAGCAAGGATACAAGCCTGCTCAGCTTTCCGTCGCTCGGATTCTTGTTTCCGATCTGCTTTTCAAAGTATTGGTACATGAGCGTATATTTTGCTGTTTACATTTTTTCCCCGTTTTTCAACAGGTTGATTGAATCGCTTGATAAGAAGCAGTTCTCGTGGATGCTGATTTGCGCTCTTACGGCATTTTCGGTAATTACGACTGTTGCAGGAGAGGATACATTTCTTATCGGAGGAGTATCTGTAGGTCAGTCCTTTGTTTGGATAACAACAATGTATTTTATCGGAGCGTATATCAAAAAATACGGATTGAATATAAAACGCGGAATTCTTTTCGCGGCTGCTGCTTTGTCAATTATGTGTAACGTTATTTTTACATATATTCCGGAACAGTTCAGATCCTATGGGGAAAAGATTTTTACGCTTGGAGACTACAGCTCAATTACTGTTGTTGTTGCTTCAACGGCAATTTTTGTTCTGATTCTCGGAGTCAAAATAAATGTGAAGCCAAAAATCGGAAAGCTAATTGCAGCTTTTGCCTCGGCATCTCTTGCTGTTTATCTTATCCATACTCATGAGGTCATTTTTTATAAATGGATAGTCGGCAATTTTACTTGGATCGGCAGGTATTCAGCTCCGGTATCGGTACTTGTTGTCATCGGTATCTCACTTGCGGTAACGCTCGGATGCTCATTGATAGGAATAGCGCAGAGAAAACTTTTCTGCCTGATTGGTGTAAACAGGTTTTGTGAAAAACTTGAATATAAGATGGGAAAAATAAAAATGTATATCGAAAAACGTTTTATTTGACAAGAGATTTCATCCAATCAAGTTCTTCCTTGTCTATGGAACGAAAAAGAACTATCATTCCGGTGTACAGGATAACTGCCGCAATAATTTCAAGGGAAGCGGCAAGTTTGAAATTAGTTATGTTGAAAAAGAAGAAAATAAAGTTTTTTGAAAGATTTGCACCGATAACGCAAAAAATTGGGATGAAAATATCTTTGAAAAAAGAGATGCTAACGTCGCTGACCTTTGTCAGCCGTCTGAAGCTGAGAATAAAATTGATTATCTCACTGACGAATACAACGATGACGTAACCCTTTACGGAGAAAATCGGAACCAGCAGGTAAACGAGAACGACGCATATTGAAGCGTCGATAATATTGTATCTCATATAGCTGACCTGCTGGTCAAGCCCTTTCAACATTCCGTCAACGGACATGTCGCAATACATAACAGGAATCAAGGGCGAAAGAATTTGAATATATAAGAAAGCGCTGTCATTGCCATAAACCGCAAGTGACAGCCTTTTTGCGTTAAAATACATTATTCCTGCAGTGCCGATTGAAAAAATCATCGTCAGATGAAGAACTCGGGCTATCATGTAGTTTATTCTCGGCTTGTTCCCCGAAATGTGCAGAGCAGATATCTCGGGCACAAGCAGTCCGGAGAGTGATGAGAGCAGGGCGGAGGGATAGAGAACGAGCGGAAGCGACATTCCGTGAATAACACCATAGTTCGCAAGCGCCGTCTGCGGATCGCTGCCCGATTTGCGGAAGCCGACAGGGATGAGCAGGTGCTCGACGGTCATAAGAATTGAACGCATCTCCGAGCCTACAGTATCGGGAATTGAGATCTTTAGAATTCTTTTCCAAATGTCACGCCCGTTTTCCGTCTCTTTTGGCTTGCATACGGAAAAGCGATAAAGCGTATATGAGCAGACAAGTGAAAAAAACTCCGCCGAGGAAATGCCGAAAACTATTGCTGTACATGAGGCTTCAAGTCCGTGAGTTATAACCGATTTCAGTAAAAAAACAGTTACAACAATCTTGAAAACCTGTTCGGAAAGCTGAACGGCAGTATAGCGGACGATCTTCTTTACCGATGTAAAATATCCGTTAAGCGCTGCCGACATCGCAACGAACGGCAAACTCAGGCTGAGTACTTTAAGCGACGGAACGCTTCGCACGTCGCCGATCCATTTTGAACCGATAAATTCCGAGAAGCCTGCCAAAATGGCGGCAATAACGGTGCCGCAGATAAATGAATAAACAAGACAGCGGCGCATTATCTGTCTGTCGTTATATTTTCCGAGAGCTATATTATCGGCGACGATTCTCATAGCGGCAAGGCGTATTCCGGCAACGGAAAAGGTTATTGACATGCCGTAAACGGCGGTGATTAACTGAAAAAGACCGATCCCGTCTGCGCCTATTTTATTTGTCAGATAAACGTTAAAGCTGACGGCGACCGTTTTCATCAGGAATGCCGCAGCCGTCAGCATAAGTGTATTTGTAAGCAGCTTTTTTGCGTTTGTCATTTGCATCACTCCGTATAAATGACTATGACAATTTCAATAAAAAAAGAATTGATATTGATTAAAACTTATGATATAATACAAAAGAAATCAGAAATGGGACAATGCGGACAGATTTTCGGTATTTCCGAAAACATTTACGGTACGGTGCAAACATAGCCGGACGTGGGTGTATAAAATCTGCCTAAGATTTTTATTATGATAACAAACCGGGGAGGACTTCTATGAAAAAAGCGGTTTCTGTTTTTCTTGCGGTTTTGCTGACTTTTTCGGTCAGTGCCGCATCATTTTCTTCATACGCAACAGACAAATGCGGCTGTTCGCATACGCCGATCGTTTATGTTACCGGATTTGCGATGACCGACCTGGTTGCAAATCCCGGAACCGAGGAGGAATATAACGTTTTCATGCCCGAAACCTCGGCGATAGTATCTGCCGTTGCGAGGCTTATCGTTCCGACGGTTATGCTCAGAATAACCGGTGATTATGAGGGATTTGCAGGCTCTTTGAGCAAAATTCTCAATGATACGATGAAGGACGTTGCCTGCGACGATAACGGCGATCCGCTCAACGAAACGGTTGATGTCAAATTCAGGGTTGACCCGACCTCGGAGCACGGATATCGCTGTGACAATCGCTTTAATTACGATTGGCGTGAGGATGTTTTTGAAATTGCCGCGGAGCTTAACGAATATATAGAAAAGACTAAGGAACTCACACGCCATGACAAAGTGGTTCTCAAGGGCGAGAGCATGGGCGGCGCAGTCATTATGACCTATCTTAAGCAGTACGGCTACGGAAGCGTCGATACGGTAATAATGCAGTCATCGGCTTTTAACGGAATAAATCTTGTCGGCGGACTTTTCACGGGTGACCTCAATATAAAAACAAAGTCAGTAATGAATTATATCGGAAATTTCATTGAGGGCAGCGATCCTGTGACTGCTTTTTATCGTTGCATTTTCTATGCACTTTCCGGATTTCTTCTTTCGCCCGTGTGCGGCGAGCTTGATACGGTGTTTACAAGAGGCAAGGATGTGCTTTATGAGGACTGTCTGAGAGATCTTTTCGGAAATCTGACGGGCATATGGACGTTCGTTCCCAATGAGTATTATGAACAGGCGAAGGAATATATGCTTGATGAGGTCGAAAATGCGGCTCTTATCAAAAAGCTTGACGCCTATCACTACGGAGTTATGGACAGCACAAAAGAAATTCTTGATGAAGCCGTGAATAACGGAATGAAGCTTGCAATTATTTCAAATTACGGTAAGGCAGCGGTTCCGGTGCTGAAAAACGACGCCTATCAAAGTGACTTTTTGATAGATACGGCAAGGACCTCGCTCGGCGCAACCTGTGCCGATTTCGGAGCGACGCTCCCCGAGGGCTATACCCAGTGTGTTGCCGACGGTCACAACCATATTTCCTGTGACAATGCCATTGACGCATCGACCTGTATTTATCCCGAATACACATGGTTTATCAAAGATATGATGCACACATGGTACACGCCGGGCTATTATGATTTTACATGGTGGCTTGCTCAGCATGGCAGTCAGCCGACGGTAAATGAAAGCGATGATTTTCCGCAGTTCCTTTATAACGATCAGGTCAACAAAATCATTGTTCCGCTGACGGAGAAAAATTCCGACACGCAGAATAAAGATATTGATATAAAAGCACTACTCGATAAAATCATCAAATAATACGGAGGATAATCATGAACAGAAAACTTACAAAAGCCATTTCAATTTTCATGTCTGCAGCAATTGCAACATCGTGTACGGCTCTTTGCTCGTTTGCGATCGACAAGGACGTTGATTACAAAATCAACAGCACCTATGCCAACGTTGACTGGAGTACCTATAAGCAATACAAGACGGATCTTCACAGTCACACGACAGGCACGGACGGTGCTTTGACAAAGAAAGAAACCGTTGAAAAGCATTATGACCATAATTTCGATATTCTTGCAGTCACCGACCATGGCACAACGGACTACGGCTGGGATGATCCCTCAACGAACAAGGCTGTTAAGATTGCAATGAGCGTCAGAAAAGGAAAACTTCCCATTGAGGTTCTTTCGTCAAAGGGCGAAACCTCAGACGGCAGGGAATATACATATGACGGTAACTATTATACCGAATATGACGATAACGGCAATGCCGAAAATTCAATGCTCAGAGTGCCTTTCGGAAATGAACAGAACCCGACCTCGTTTAACAATGCTCATGTTTGCTCGTGGTTTGTTAATTACGGCAACGACACAATCGGCGGTACAAGTGACTACGAAACCCCGATTAAGAATGTTGATAAGCTCGGCGGACTTTGCGTAATCAATCACCCGGGCGAGTACAGCGGTGCAAGAAATGTTGCCAACTATGACGAGGCATATAACACGGATAATGTTAAGTTCAAGTATGTAGTTGATAAATTTGCAAACATTCTCGAAAAATACCCGGCGTGTCTCGGTATCGACGTGAACAGCAAGGGCGACTACAGAACCCGTTACGACAGAAAGCTTTGGGATCTCCTGCTTCAAAAGGTTGTTCCGACCGGCAGAAACGTTTTCGGCCTCGCAACATCGGATTCTCATAACGAGGGCATCATCAATTCCGGCTATACCCTCATGTGTATGCCTGAAAAGACAATCCCGGAGCTTAAAACTGCTATGAAGGACGGAGCTTTCTTTGCCGCAAGCTACTATATGGGCAGCAAGGCGGAGATTCGATCATGGGCCGAGGAGCTTAAAGCGGCAGGCGTAGGCCTTGAGCTGGCTGACAGCTTTGCCGAAACCTACAGCAAGATCGTTGAGGAAGAAAATGCAGGCAAGCAGCGCACGATTTTTGCTTTTGATCAGGAAGCGGTTACTCCTAAGGTAAAGGCTGTTTCCGTTGATGATGTTGAGGACACTATCACGATCAGCACTCAGGACGCATATATGGTTCACTGGATTGCCGACGGCAAGGTAATTGCAACGGGCAACACGATTGACCTTGATGATTATTCGGATGATATCGGCTCATATGTCAGAGCCGAAATCGTAGGCGAGGGCGGAGTTATCTATACTCAGCCGTTCACCCTTGAATATGACGGCGCACCCGAGGCGGAGACAAACCATTTTGTCGATCTCGGCGGAGCAACGACTCTTCTTGCCGACACAATTGTTAAGTTCCTCGTAAAGGTTCTTAAGGATTTCAGAGTTATTGATATCGTTTGGTATTTCCTTACAAAATAATTAAAGGCATTAAAGGACAGAAACAAGAGCATAATAAAGGCTTTCGTTTCTGTCCTTTTTACAGGAGTACAACATGGAAAAAATATGGAATAACGCAAAGTTTATTTACACCGAATTTCGAAACTATTTTGACGCTTCAAAAAATCCGTGGGGCAGCAGAGTGCCTTATGTTAATCAGCATTGCGAAATTGTCGATAATAACGGACTGCCGATGTTTTGGAGTGATTTTGATATCGTAAGCGACGAGAAAACCGAGTTGATTTTTTCGGCTCTCGGTATTGTTGATATCTACATTAACGGCAAGCGTGTCGGCAATGACGAGATGAAACCGGGCTGGACAAATTATAACAAACGTGCCCTTTACTACGTCTATGATGTTTCAAAGTATATTCATGAGGGAAAAAATCGAATTCTTGCAGTGGTATCGGCAGGCTGGTATTCAGGCAGAATTGTTCAGAGTACATACGGTGCAAATCCGCCCGCTTTCATTGCAAATATTGTGCATGGCGGTAAATCAATTCTTGTAACAGACGAAAACTGGGACGCAACGGTCGGCGGACCGGTTCGCTTGGCTGACATCTGGGACGGAGAATACTGTGATGCAACAGAGAACGGTTATGATGAGATTTCAACAGTAGGATTTGTGCCGAAAAAGGTTCGCAAAGCGACGGTAGGTGATTATTTCGACGGTGTGTTGACTCCTTTTATCGGTCCTAAGGTTCAGGTTCGTGATGAATTAAGTCTGAGAGCAAAAACTCTCACGGTTTATGACGGTGTTAATTATAACGGCTCCTATTACGGCGAGATAAATATCTGCGACAATCCCAAATCTTTTCCTCTAACGCTCAAAAAGGGTCAAAAGCTTATCATTGATCTCGGTCAGGAAATGGTCGGCTGGGCTAAGCTGACCCTTAAAGGCGAAAGAGGAACATTTGTTAATGTTCACTATGCCGAGTTTTTGAACGACAGCGGCGAAAATTCAAGAGGAAATGACGGTGCAAAAGGATCACTTTATACCATCAATTTCAGAACCGCGCTTGCGAAGGAAACATATGTACTCAGCGGTAAGAATGAGGAGGTTTACAGACCTTCATTTACTTTTTACGGCTATCGTTATGCTCAGATAAGCTCGACGAAGGATATTGAAATACTTGATTTTATTTCCGAGGTTGTAGGTTCTGTTACGAAAGAAATAGGAACGCTTGAAACCTCCGACGAGCTTGTCAACAAGCTTATTTCAAATACTCTTTGGGGTCAACGCAGTAACTATCTGAGCGTGCCGACCGATTGCCCTCAGCGTGATGAGCGTTACGGCTGGACAGGAGACGCGCAGGCGTTCAGTATAACGGCTGCTTATAATGCGGATGTCAAGGAATTCTTCCGCAAGTGGATCCAGGATGCCCGTGATTCTCAGGGTGACGACGGCGGATATACAGAGGTTATTCCCAAAACGTTTTGCTGCCATGCGGAGAATGAAGCGGCGTGGACAGATGCAGGCATAATCGTGCCTTATAACATGTATGTTATGTATAATGATATTGAGCTTCTTGAAACGCATTATGAGTCAATGGAGAAATACATTGCTCAGCTCGCTGATAAGTTCGGCATGGCAGGCGCAAACGCTCGCTTCGGTGACTGGCTTGCATATGATCAGTGCGACAAAACGTATGTTTCGTCCGTTTATTTTGTACACGATATTGACCTTATGATAAAGATGAGCGACGTTCTCGGTAAATCCGACAGAGCCGAGCATTATAAGAAGCTGAGAAAACAGGCTTATGCTTACTTTGTTGAGAATTACATGAAGGACGGAAAGCTCATCGGACAGACCCAAACCGATAAAATCCTTGCGCTTGCCTTTGATCTTGTTGATGCCGACTATGCAAAAGTTCTCGCCGACGAGCTTGTTGAGCAGATAAAGGCGAACGGCAACAGACTTTCGACGGGCTTCCTCGGAACATATAATCTTTGCACGACGCTTTCAAAATACGGTAAGGATAAAATGGCATATACGCTCCTTATGCAGCGCAATGAGCCGTCTTGGATTTACAGTATCGACCAGGGCGCAACGACCGTTTGGGAACGCTGGAATTCTTATACAAAGGAAAACGGCTTTGGAGATGTCGGCATGAACTCATTCAATCACTATGCTTACGGCTCGGTGGTTGAATGGATGTATCGCTATATGGCAGGCATCGAGCCGGGAATGCCGGGCTTTGAAACTGTTATTCTTCGGCCGAGAATTGATACAAGAACCGCCGATGAGCTTCCCGACGGACAGCAGCGAATGACATATGTTAAGGCAAGCTATGATTCCGCCTCGGGACTTATCGTGAGCGAATGGAGCAACGAGAAAAACCTTATATATAAATGTACCGTTCCGGTGGCGACCGAGCTGAGATTGCCGATTATGGGCGAAAAGCTCACAATAAACGGCGTTGAACACAGCTTCGATGAGTATGAGTGCAAGGACGGCTGTGCGATTATTCGCCTCGGTTCGGGTGAATATGTTTTTGAGGAGAGATAAAAGGCGGCATACAATTACGCCGTGAGTATAGAAAAAATGTTTTTTGACAGCAAAATAAAATCACTTCCGACGGCTTGATCGCTGTCGGAAGGTTTTTAAAAAATAATTATGAAAAAGGCCTAAATTTATTTCAAAAACAGTTGACAAACAAAAATGAATCTGATATAATATCAAGCGTTCCTTGAGGGAACGACAATTGAATGCGAGAGTGGCGGAATCGGCAGACGCGCACGTTTGAGGGGCGTGTGGTAATCCCGTACGGGTTCAAGTCCCGTCTCTCGCACCAAATAAAGAAGAGTCGCAGCAGCGGCTCTTTTTTATTTTATGCGGGACTTGAACCCGAGAGGGTCTGAGCGTTAAAAAACAGTCCTGTGGACTGTTTTTAGCGAGGAGCGGTGAGCCGGGTACTGTCGCTAAGCGACGGTCGGCGAGCCATCAGCATGCAAGGCGCAGCCGCAGCAGACGCCAAGTCCCGTCTCTCGCACCAAATAAAGAAGAGTCGCAGCAGCGGCTCTTTTTTATTTTACGCGGGGCTTGAACCCGAGAGGGTACGAGGGTTAAGTTATGGTGTGTTATTCGTATCATCACAGGGTATTTTACTGCCATTTTAAACTACAAAATAATCTAAATGTATAAATCGGTAAAAAAGTTCATAATTGGTTATTTTTTACGTTATATATTCATAATATCATGGCTTTAACATCATAATAATCTTATTATACAGGATTATTATTGCGGAGGAGTTAAGGCTATGAAAGAAGTTAAACAACCCAAAAAACCGATTATTTATTACTACGGAATAGTTTTACTGATTATTCTCATTTTCAACATGGTTGTTGCGCCGCTTATTACAAATACAAGAGTGAAAGAAGTGGACTATGGTACGTTCATGAAGATGATTGAGGAGAAAAGTATCGGAAGCGTTGAAGTCAATGATTCCGAAATCATTTTCACGGATAAGGATGAAAAGCAGATTTACAAAACCGGAGAAATGAATGACCCGAACCTGACCGACCGTCTTTATGAGTCGGGAGCTAAATTTACCCGAAACATTGAAAAAGGAATGTCGCCGCTTTTGAGTTTCTTCCTTTCGTTTATTTTGCCGATTCTGATTTTTGCCGCACTTGGTCAGTATGTAGGTAAAAAAATGATGTCACAGGCAGGCGGACCGAATGCAATGTCCTTCGGACTGGGCAAGAGCAACGCAAAGGTCTATGTTCCGTCGAGCGACGGAATACGGTTTGCCGATGTTGCAGGTGAGGACGAGGCGAAAGAGAACCTGTCAGAAATTGTCGATTATTTGCACAATCCCAAGAAATATTCCGATGTAGGTGCATCAATGCCGAAGGGTGTTTTGCTTGTAGGCCCTCCGGGCACAGGTAAAACCATGCTCGCAAAAGCCGTAGCCGGTGAGGCAGGCGTGCCTTTCTTCTCAATGTCGGGCTCGGAGTTTGTTGAGATGTTTGTCGGCATGGGAGCTTCAAAGGTTCGTGATCTTTTCAAGCAGGCAAAAGAAAAGGCTCCGTGTATCGTTTTTATTGATGAAATAGATGCTATAGGCAAAAAGCGTGACGGACAAATCGGCGGCAATGACGAGCGTGAGCAGACGCTCAACCAGCTTTTGACAGAGATGGACGGATTTGACGGAAATAACGGAGTTATTATCCTTGCCGCAACCAACCGTCCTGAATCGCTTGACCCGGCACTGACACGTCCGGGAAGATTTGACAGACGGGTTCCCGTTGAACTTCCCGACCTTGCAGGACGTGAGGCAATTCTTAAGGTTCATGCAAAAAAAATCAAGACAGTCGATAACGTTGACTTTCATACCATTGCCCGTATGGCTTCCGGTACATCGGGTGCCGAGCTTGCAAATATAATCAATGAAGCGGCTTTGCGCGCGGTTCGCAACGGACGAACAGTTGTTGAACAGGCTGACCTTGAGGAAAGCATCGAGGTTGTTATCGCAGGATATCAGAAGAAAAATGCGATTATGACAGATGAAGAAAAGAAGATAGTTGCTTATCACGAAATAGGCCATGCACTTGTTGCAGCGTTGCAGACGGCATCTGCGCCCGTGCAGAAAATCACAATAATTCCCCGTACATCCGGCGCTCTCGGCTACACCATGCAGGTTGAGCAGAATGATAAGGTACTGATGACGAAGGAAGAGCTTGAAAATAAAATTGCAACGCTTACGGGAGGACGTGCGGCTGAAGAAATCGTGTTCGGACAAATCACAACCGGAGCTTCAAATGATATTGAGCAGTCGACAAAGCTGGCTCGCGCTATGATTACACGCTACGGAATGACGGATGATTTTGATATGGTTGCCATGGAAACGGTCAGCAATCAGTATCTCGGCGGCGATATGTCGCTTGCATGCTCGGCCGAGACGCAGAAAGAGATCGATAAAAAGATTGTTGATACGGTAAAAAAGCAGCATGAAAAGGCACGCAGGCTGCTTGCGGATAATCGAGAGAAGCTTGATGAGCTCGCAAAGTATCTTTATGAGAAGGAGACAATCACAGGCAGTGAATTTATGACAATATTGAGCGGAAAGGACGGTGCCGCGGTATGAACAAAAAATCAAACTTCGGTTGGGGCGAACTGATTATAGGACTGCTTATGACCGTGCTCGGAATTTTCACATTCATTAAACCCGAAAACATTTTATCGGGCGCAATTATTGCTTACGGAATTATTATAGCCGTGATGGGAATTGATGATATTATTGTTTATGCGAGGGTGTCACGTTTCACGGGATTCGGACCGACGCTTGCGTTGATTTCCGGTATTCTCAGTGTTATGTGCGGCATTATGCTCATCGCTAATCCGAACATAGGCAAATGGGCGCTTACGATTCTTATGCCGATTTGGTTTATTGCACACAGTATCGCAGGACTTACGAGGTCAAACTTCATTCGTTTGGTCGGCAATGCAGTTTATTATTATCTCTCATTGATATTGAATGTTCTGGGTCTGATCATCGGCATTATTATGATTTTCAGTCCTGCAATGTCATTTTTAACTCTCAGAGTAGGCACATATATCGTTGCCGCGTACTTCGTGCTTTTCGGAATTGAGAACATCATTTCCGCTTTTGCAAGACGGAACTACGATTGGTGAAAGCGAGAAAAAGAGTACTGTTAAAATTATATAAGGCTGTGACGGAACATACGTTTTGTCACAGCCTTTTTTGATATTATTTATATAAGTCTAAAGGTCTTAACCTCATGCGGTTTCATGGTGAATTCGAATTCGCCGTTGATACACGGGATTTCGTGCTCGTCACATTCCATAAGGTTACATTCAACGACACTTGAATAGTCAAGGTCAAACCACACCTTCGCCTTGCAGTGGCGTGTCTCGGATTCATACATTCTTATGATTATGCCGTTGCCGTCCTGAGCGGGCTTGACTGCATCAAGAATAACGCTGTCACCTTCAATTCTGGCAAATGTGTGGCCGATATCACTGCCGCCGTTTGCCTTTATAAACTCGCCGTCAAGTCTGATGTTTTCCTCAAAGCCGAGCCTTACGGTATCGGCATCACGCCATGTTCCGGTGTGCGGATAGAAGGAATATCTGAACGAGTGCATTCCGATATCGCCGACAGGATCGGGAAGAATCGGTCCTCTGAGAAGCGTTATCTTCATCACGTTGTCATGCACGTTGTAGCCGTACTTGCAGTCATTGATGATGCTTGCACCGTAGCCGCCCTCGGAGAGATCGGCCCACTTGTGAGCACAGAACTCAAACTTTGCCTGATCGTAGCTTGTATTGTAATGTGTCGGATATTCCGCTGCACCGTGAGCAATTTCGCAGCTTGCGTTGCGGCTTCTGATGTCAACGGGGAACTCTGCCTTTAGCACTTTTTCACGCTCGTGCCAGTCAACTGTCGTGTCAAAATCAACCGTCGGTTTATCTTTTTCGAGAATGATATCCTGAGTTATTGTTGACTCGTGGAATTTTCTGACAATACGGATAACTCCCCTGAGCGGTGATGCCTCAACGACCTCAATGCTCTCGGCTTTGTCGAGCGGCCAGAACTTCATCTGATAGTCAAACTCCATGTTCCATGCGCTCTCGTGAATGGGCTTGTCGTGAGAAATTGTGAGCAGGTTGCCCTTGCCCGTGAGAATCTGTCTGCCTGTCTGCTTGTCGATTACCTCGTCGAGCAGTCCGTTATCGTCAAGAGTAATTTTGAGATACTTGTTTTCAAGCGAATTCTTTGTTGCCTTGATTGTATCAAATTCCGCCGTTTCGTCGCAGAGAGTGAAAACTCCGTAGCCGAATGCAGGAACGGGATCGGCGTAAAACTCGATATAATGTTTGCCGTCCTTGTCGTAAACCCTGCTCGCAAGAACCTTGCCGTCGGAATTTTTGATGCCCTTTGCCGCATACGGAATTTCGACCTTGACAATTCCCTTTGTCTGCCAGGTGAGCATATTCCAAACAAGGACCGAATCGCCCTTTACGCTCACATTGTTGAGAATCTTATTCTTGCCGTCACGAATAAGTTTGCCTCCAAGCTCACGAAGCTCGGCATATTCTTCTCTTGTGTTCTCCATAGCCTCGTGAATCGAGGTGCCGGGGAGAATGTCGTGGAACTGATTGATGAGCAGAATTTTCCATGCTTTTTCCATATCCTCGGCAGGATAATCTCCGCCGAAAACGTTGAAAATTTCTGCATTTCTCATCATAAATTCGCCACGGCGGTTGTTCTTCTTGATGAAAGCCTGACTGGTGAAAGTACCGCGGTGGTTTTCGAAGTAAAGCTCGCCGTCGTAAACAGGAAGCTTGTCAAAATCGCCGTCAATAGCGTGGAAGAACTCCGAAACCTTGCCGTTTCTCGTCTTAGGCATACCGGGGAGCTTTTCAAGTCGCTTGCCTCGCTCAACCTGATTGAAGGTGCATCCGCCGCCTCCGTCGCCGTAGCCGAACATACCGCAGGATACGTCAACAATGCTGTTCTGACGGTTGTTTTTGCGAAGTGTGGTTATGTATTCTGCGTCGTATTCGCTCTGGTACGGCTTTTTGCAAAGGTAAGCGAGAATTTCGTCGCCGCTGTGAGCTCTCCAACGGAAAACGCTGTAAGGGAACTCGTTTGTGTCGTTATAGAAGAGCTTCGAGGTCATGAAATACTTCATGCCAGAACGCTTGATTATCTGCGGCAGTGCCCATGTGAAGCCGAAGCAGTCGGGCAGCCAATAAATATCGGACGAAACGCCGAATTCCTTCATAAAGAACTCTCTGCCGTAAAGAAGCTGACGAATGAGAGCTTCGCCGCTTGCAATATTTGTATCGGCCTCAACCCAAGCGTTGCCGACAATTTCCCACTGACCGTTCTTGACCTTTTCCTTAACCCGCTCGTAGATATCGGGATAGTGCTTTTTCATAAAATCATAGAGAACCGCCTGACTCTGAGTGAACTTGAAGTCGGGATAGTTGTCCATGAGTGCAAGATTGTTAGAGAATGTTCTTGCCGTTTTTCTCGTAATCTCTTTGATCGTCCAAAGCCACGCAACGTCAAGGTGGCTGTGACCTGCCATAATGATTTCACCGGGGGAGGAATAGTTAATTTTTTCAATCTCGCCCCAAAGAATATTTACGGCTTTCGGTACGGAAGCGATAAACGCCTCGTCGCCGAGGTCATAATCAAGCTGATGAACCGAATTGTCCATAGCGTTGAAAAGGCGGGATTTAACGTATTCGTCCTCGCAGTGCTCGTATGCGTCCCAGGCGGTCGAGATATCAAACCAATAGCTCTCCGTCAGCCTGTCAACAGCGATAAGCTCCGCCTTGTTGAGCGTGTATTCCATATATTTTGCACCTGCAATCGCACGGTCGCAGAAGCCTGCACAGTTGACCGCACCCTCAACCTGGATGTTGAGCTTTTCGCCGGCTTTAACGCCGTCTTTGAAAAGAATTTCAGTGCGATGAACCCAGCCGAAGTTCTCCTCCGAGCTGACTGCTCCGACGATTTGACCGTTGATTCTGACAATGGCTTCGCCGCCGAAATCAATCGAAAGATAAACCTTTTTGCCCTCAAATTCGGCAGGCACGGTGATCTCTGATTCAAAATATCTCGTCTCGTCGTAGCCGACCTTCCATCTGTCGCCGAGATACATCTGAATGGGCGGATTCTCATCAAGAACAATGTTGTTCGGGCTGACGTGCATGCCAGTGTAGCTTTTCCACGAGTCGATTTCAAGGCGATTTGTTACGCAGTACGGCTCAATCTGCCTTATCTGATTTTTGAGTACGTTCGGGTTGAGTGTGTGCATTTTTTTGACCATTCCTTTCTTTGGAGGAAGTTGAAATTATATAATTCTGAAATTATGTGTTATATTAAAAATGTTTGTTTATATCGTGTTCAGCAGAATTTCACCAAGGCTTCCCCTTGAGGGGAAGCTGGCGCGTAAGCGACTGATGAGGTGGAAAAGATCGAGTTTGATTTTATTTAATAATGAGATAAGAATACGCCACCTCATCCGAGCGGCGCAATCCGCCGCCCACCGTCTCGCTGCGGCTCGGTCACGCCACGGCTCTGACAGTCCACCGGACTGTCATTCACTACCGTGTCGACACTACGCTACCCTCAAGGGGAAGGCTGATAAATGTCAGCAGAAATTTTACCTGTAACACTCAACAATACCTGCATTGCCGCTGAGCTTGAATCTGCCCTCGGCGGCAACGGGCATCAGGAAGTAATCGCCTTTCTTGATCGGCTTTTCGTAGCCGTCACCCGTGATCTTGCCATCGCCCTCTGTGACAACATAGATCCTTGCACCGTTGTCAAGGCTGAATTCGCCGCCCGAAAGCTCGATTTTTCTGACTGTGAAGCTCGTCGTCATTCTCTCATCAATGAACGAAAGGTACTTTACACCGCCCTTGTCGCTGATTGTTACAGGCTCAAGCGGAGCGGGATATTTTTTCGCAACGTCAAAGCATTCCATGGCTGTATCCTTGTCGAGGCCAAGGTACATCTCGTTGTCGCTGAGCTTGTAATCACCGCACCAGCGCTCGGGCTGAACCGTGAAATCCGACGGCTCCTGAACCTCGAGAAGCAGACAGCCTGCGCCGATTGCGTGAACCATTTTAGCAGGTATATAGATAACGTCGCCGGGCTTGACCTCAAAGGATTCGAGCAGATCCTCCATAACGGTTTTGCTGTTTTCACTCTCGGCGATTGCTTTTTTAAACTGCTCCATCGTCACGCCGTCCTTGAAACCGTAAAAAATCCTTCCGCCGGGACGTGTGGCAAGGATATACCAGCTCTCCTCCTTGCCGTATGAGGAGTTGAAATACTTTCTTGAAAAAGCCTTGTCGGGGTGCGCCTGAACGGGGAGCCGAATCGCACTGTCAAGAATTTTTGTCAGCACGCCGAGGTCGTCACGCTCGCCGATAATTTCCTTTTTATATTTGTCAAGGGCATCATTGAGATAAAGATCCTCGCCCTTGATTTTAGAGATACCCTCATATTTGTCCGTGCTTCCCTCATTGAGAGCATGAACGCTTGAAACGACCCATTCTTCGGGATAGTTGCCGTCCTCGGAATCGTCCGAGAAGAAGTCGGAGAAGAGCTTTCCTCCCTTGTAGACACGGAAAACTCTGTTCTGCTCGAAGAAGATCGGATAATTGTAAAACATATTTTAACCCCCTTGGTTATTCGTACCTGATAAGCTGTCTTGCCTCATCAAGACTCGGATAAATTCCGCTGCCTGCCATTGCCGAAAGTGCCGCACCGTAAGCGGCTTCCTCCTTATAGAGCGGAATACTGATTTTTTTGCCGAACATCTCGGCGGTCACACGTCTGAGCGCCGGATTTTTCCGTATTCCGTTGCCCGAGCAGACAATTTTTTTGCAGTCCTTGCCGATGAGCTTATACATATCGTGAAGCTCCCGAGACATTCCGATAATCGTCGAAAGCAAGATATCCTCGGGTGTAAAATTATTCTCGTCAATGCCCGAGTATGAGCCTTTGAGTGTCGGATCAAGCCTTGTTCCGCAAAATCTTGTGTCGGCAATGATTGAAGTTGTGCTCTTTTTTTCGAGAGTCTTATCAATCCTTTTGTATATATTTTCGCATTTTTCGCCCGTTGCAAGCTCCGCACATTTTGCAATGAAGCTCGCCGCATTCGCAAAGGCTCTGCCGCCGCAGAGAGCACAACCGGCATAGAGATACTTGCCCTCGGTAAACGGACGTGCTTCTATACCGTTCGGCGCATCTGCGCTGTCACCGATAACCGAAATCTGCGAACCTGTGCCGAAGTTGAGTAATGCACTTTCATTGTCGCTGACCGAGCCGATAAAGCTCGCCTGATTGTCACCGAGAGCGACAGTAACGGGGATTCCGGCATATTCGCCGACTGTTTCAATCTTGTCCGTTACTTTCGGCAGACAGCTCAAATCCGTCTTGAATTTATTATTTTTAATGTCGAACAAGCCGAGCGAAGCGGCATTTGTAACGTGCATGATCGGCTCGGATTTTTTGCAAAGAGTTATTGCAATGTAATCGCCGATTGTCATTATATATTTTGTCTTTTCGGGCACAAGTCCGTTCTCACGGTTATAGAAGTCGGAGACCAAACCGTAGCCTGCAAATGAGCCGAGACACTCGGCATAGCTTTTGCCGTCCTTGTATTCAAGGTTGCCCCTGGCGTCCTGCCAGGTGTAAAGCGGAGAAATCGCCTTGCCGCTCTCGTCGGCGTAGAGAATACCGTGCATCTGATTGGAAATGCCGATTGCTTTTGTTTCGGCATTGCAGAGCTTCTTGACAATATTTTCAACGATTTCCGTTATCCGCTCGGACGATTGAATTCGCTCATATTCCTTGTCGGTCTTTATGAACGAATCGTTGTTCATATTTACGGAATCGAGAATTTCGCCGTTTTCACAGTCAACGATAATTCCGCATATTCCCGTTGTTCCTATATCAATTCCGAGTGAGTTCATTTGGGTGCTCCTTTGTACGGCTTTCTTTTGATCAGCCTCCCCTTGAAGTAAGGGGAGCTTAATTATGTCTCAAAAGACTCTTCTCTCACTCCAAATTCGCCGATTTGGGATCGAGACGGCGAATGATATCCTGCTGGATAGCGGGGGAGAGGTCGAGAAAGTTTACGAATGTTCCGTGAATTCTCATAATATACACTCCGCTCGGTGCGTATTTCTCGGGCTCGGCAAGAACCTTTCTGAGAATTTCGGCTGTTGTGACGTTAACATAGAGGTAGAACGGAGAAATGCCCTCTTTAAGCGGATTGAAAAACAGCGGATTTACGATTTTATCCCTGAATTCAACGCCCTTGTCCTCATATGTTTCCGCCTTGAAATACTTCGGATCAACGCCGAGGTGGGAGGCGTAGCCGCCGTTGAACTTGTCAAACGGCATCTTCATATTTGAAAGCACACGGAAGCCCAGTCCGTTTTCGGCACTGCCGTAGAGCGGATCAACGCCGTAGTTGAGCATATCACGGCTTTTTCTGCCGTCGGGTGTTGCGCCGACCCAGTAGCCGTAGAGAAGATGGGTTGACGGGGTGCTGAAATCGGGTCTGAACGGATTGCCGAGATAGTTTTTCTCGTTCGCAATCACATCGGCAACCCTTGATGCGATCTCGCCTGCCTCGTTGTCAACCTTTTCAATGTTGTTTCCGAATTTATCTGCACCAAGCAGAAAGTCACGCAAATCCTCGTAGCCCACAAAATCGGCTTTGAGTGCCGGAATGAGCTTATCTTCGTCCTGCGGTCTCTCTTTAAGAAGCTTGTCGATTGCTGCGAAGCAGTCGGCAACGACGGTTGTGCCATGGATGAGACAGCCGCTTCCGTTATACTTCGTGCCCTGTCTGTGAATGTCTCGTGCGTCGATTCCGTTGCGTTGACCGCCCATAAAGCAGGAGAGAAACGGAACACGCTGAGTTGAAATAGCCTCCGATGCGCCGTTGGCGGATTTAGCCATTTCGTGCGCAAAGAATTTTACTTTTTTATAGAATTCCTCACGGATATTTTCAAGCGGTGCTTTTTCTGCATTGCAAAGCTTTTCACCCGTGATGAGTGAATAGCCGCCCGTAAGGGTCATTTCAAGAATCTTCGGCAGGTTGAACCAGCTGTTGGTCGTGTTGGCGTTGTCCTCGCCCATAATCAGCGGTTCCTGACAGCCTGCGATTGCGATATCCGGGAGATCGTCCTTGTCAACGCCGTGTGAGCCGAGCGTTTCAAAGAGTGCGTCGTCGTTGAACATCGACGGAGTGAGAACACCGGGGGAGAAGAAAAATCTGCCAAGCTCACGGTAGAGCTTTTCGGGAGTGTTCTTGTGCAGCTTAACCGAGAGTATCGGCTGCGGCAGGTTCATATCGTAGTAAGCATCAAGCAGCGCATATGTAGTCGGGTTTGTCAGATCCTCGCCGCAGACGCTGCGTCCGCTGACGATGATGTTCTGTGAGATTGCCCAGCTTCTGTCCGCAACATTGAAGAAAACAAGGAAATGCTTGAATAAGGCCGCAGTTTCGTCACGGTCGAGTCCGTTTCTGTACGGCTCAAAAATTCTGTCGGCATTTCCGACGGAGAATGCGAACGGGTTCGGAGCCTGCTCAAGACACATCATCTGCCATAATATGATGAACGACTGAATTGCTTCATAGAGATTTTCCGCTCCGTTGAAGGGGACTTTTTTGAGCGTATCTGCCATGAGAATAAACTGCGATTTCTGCGGCTCCGGCAGAGCTTCTGCCTTTTCTCTTGCAAGCTTTTCGTATCTTGCGGCAAGGTCGCACGCCGCCTCAAGGGCGATAACAAATGCCTTGTAGCCGTTGCCCTCCTTGTTCTTCATCTCATTGATGAGAGCCTTAAGCCCGTGCTTCAAAGCAAAACGGAAGTCGGGAATAAGATGTCCCGTAACCTGTTCAAAGAAATATATAACTTCCTTTGTGTAGCTTTCGCTTTCGGAATATACCTTTTTGAGCTTCTTTGCATATTCTGTCTTGAGAAATTCGTCCTTGGCTTTCTTAATTCTCTCCTCGGTAAATTCCTCATTCGGCACGATATCGCCGAAAACAGCGGCAGGGTCGCAGTAGCCTGCAAACTCCTCAACCCTGAACGACGGATTGATAAGCGCATAGCTTCGTGCAAAGGAATCGTCCTGAGTGCCTGCAAAGATCTGATTTTCGTCAAGGTCAATTGGGATATCATTTACGATTTCCTTAATTATGAGAGCCTTTTTGACCTCCTCATCGTATTCAGCAAGCGAATCATAAATCCGGAGCTCCTTTTCCTTGGCGATGAACCAGCCGTCAAGTCTGTCCTTGGCTCTCTCGTGTTTGAAGAGCACCTTTGCCTTTTCGGTCACTTTTTCAGGCGTATAGATGTCATATATCATACCGCTACCTCCGTTCAGGTTTCTATAAAATGTATGCCGTCCTTTTCGAGACGATTTTTGAATATTTTTATTTGTTCATCAGTCACAAATCCGTCCGTAATTTGATATTCCTCTGTCCATTTGCATTTGCCGAATTCATGGTAGGGGAGAATTTCCACGACCGTGTTTGCCATATCCATTTTTTTGAACAGCTCGGCGAACGGCTCGGGATCTGTGTTGATGTGATTTATCAGCGGAATTCTGACGTGAAGCTGATTGCGCTTATGCGAAAGCTTTATGAGATTTTCAACTGTCATTTTGTTGCTGTGTTCAACATACTTTTTATGTATATCGTCGTCGGGTTGCTTTATGTCGACTATCATATAATCAACGTAGTCGGAAATTTCGCAAAGTCTCGGACTTGAACCGTTGTTTTCGATAGCCGTATTTACCCCAAGCTCCCGTACCTTTTTTAACACATATATAAGGTCATCGGGCTGCAGAGTCGGTTCCCCTCCGGTGAAGGTGACCCCGCCGCCGTCAAAGAACATCATTCTGCTTCGCTCGATTTCTTTAACAATATCGTCGTTAGGAACGTCCTCCGCCTTGTCGGAAAAAAGCGGCATACTCTCGGGATTGGAGCACCATTTGCATTTGAAATTGCACCCTTGCAGGTGATATATGAGACGGTTTCCGGGACCGTCCTGTGAATAATTAAACCCTTTTTGTAAAATCCTCATAATGAGCCTCCGTTTACTTCGCTTATCGTATCATACTTTTATAATTTTTTCAACATTCCTTTAATTTTTCGGCAAAAATACAAAAAATCGGCATTTATAATTGGCTTAAAAACCCAAAAATGCAGTTTATTGTGACTGTTATATTGACGTTATTGACTTTTGAATAAAAAACAAATATAATGCTAAATGGTGATTGATATGCTTTTGACGATAGATATCGGCAATACCAATATAACTATGGGAATTTATGAAGGCGACGAATTGCTGTTTACTTCTCGCTTGGCAACGGACAGAAAGAGAACAAGCGACCAGTATTCCGTTGAGCTTCTTAATATTTTTAAACTGCATAATGCAAGCTGTTCCGGCTTTTCGGGTGCTATAATAAGCAGCGTTGTGCCCGAGGTCGTCAATGCCGTGGGCAGTGCTGTTGAGACCGTTACAGGGGTTACTCCGAAGGTTTTGTCGTCTGATATAGGAACGGGGTTGAAAATCGTTACGGGTACAGAGGGATTTCTCGGTGCCGATTTGGCTGTAGCCTCCGTTGCGGCGATAGATAAGTATGAATTACCGTGCTTTATCGTTGATCTCGGAACTGCTACCAAGATTATTCTCCTTGATGAGGACGGAGTATTTCTTGGCTGTACGATTTCGGCAGGTGTCGGGATTTCGCTTGAAGCTCTTGCGAAAAAGACCTCGCAGCTTCCGGCGGTCAGGCTGACTGCACCGCCGACATCAATCGGTACGAACACCGTGGACTGTATGCAGTCCGGTACGGTTTTCGGAACGGCAGCGATGCTTGACGGCCTTACGGCGCGAATGGAAAGGGATTTCGGAAGGAAAGTTAAAACAACGGTCGCTACCGGCGGCTTGGCGGAGGAAATTGTTAAAAATTGCGATCGCGAGATTATATTTGACCGTGATCTTATTCTTGAGGGTTTGAAAAATATTTATAAACGGAAGGTTTTTTAAAAATGAAAGTAGCTTTAAGGGAAGAAAGAAAAGAGAAATTGATATTTGTGGCGGTTTTGACCGCGCTTATAATTGTAATGAGTCTTACGCCGCTCGGCTATCTTAAAATGCCGAGAGCGTCCATAACGTTTTTACCTGTTCTGGTCGTTATCGGTGCAGTTCAGTACGGACCGCTTTGCGGACTTTATCTTGGCACGGTTTTCGGAATTTCGAGCTTTGTTCATTGCTTTGATCCGAACTATGCTTTCGGACAAACATTTCTGCACATCAGTCCGATTCTGTTATTGCTTGTCTGCATTATTCCGAGAGCGCTGATGGGTCTTAACTGCGGACTTATACATAAGCTTTTTAGTCGAAACACCTCGCCGATATTTGCGAACATTATTTCGTCGTTAAGCGGCGGATTCCTCAACACTGTTTTCTTTGTTGCGGCATTGCTTATTGCATTTTACAACAGCGACTATATACAGAACCTCGGCTCAAACCCTACTCAGATTGTCAGAACACTGATAACGTATAATGCATATATCGAGTGGGTTGTCTGTACAATAGTCGGAACGCTTGTGCCGTGCATTAAATCAAGAATAGCAAAGAAAAACAGTCTCGATATTGCCGAATCTGAGATTATCTGACCTTGACTTTTTTTCAAATTGGTGTTATTATTCTTGCAACGGCTGTGATAAAGAGGGTCGGAGCAAAGCTTTTCAGAGAGTCGGCGGCAGGTGAGAGCCGACAGTGAAGCTCCATGTGCCTATGGCTTTTGAGCCGAAGGTCTGAAATAACAGTAGGGTCTTCCGTATATCTGCGTTAAAGAATCGAGTGGTATTCCGATAAGGATTACAAATTGAGTGGTACCGCGGGTTTTCTCGTCTCAAAGTTATAATGCTTTGAGACTTATTTTTTTTGCTCTCGTTGGCTATTTTTCCGCCGGAAACGCTAAAAATGCTCGCCAATACAAAAGTATTGCCTGCGCTTTTCAACGTCCCCGACGAAAAACTATCTCAACGAGAAAAGCAGTGGCTATTTTTCCGCCGGAAACGCTAAAAATGCTCGCCAATACAAAAGTATTGCCTGCGCTTTTTAACGTCCCCGACGAAAAACTATCTCAACGAGAAAAGCAGTGGCTGTTTTTTCGCCGGAAACGCCAAACGAAAAGCTATCTAAACGATAACGGTACGGCTGAAATTTATTAAAACTTTTTTATTATGACAATAATAAACAGAGGAGGATATATAATGAGTAAAGGAAAGTTTTATATTACGACAGCTATTGCCTATACTTCACGCAAGCCGCATATCGGCAACAGCTATGAGATCGTAATGACAGACGCAATTGCAAGGTACAAGCGATTACAGGGCTACGATGTTTTCTTCCAGACCGGCACGGACGAGCACGGTCAGAAGATTGAGGAGATCGCCGCCGCCGAGGGTATTACGCCGAAGCAGCATGTTGACCGTGTTGCAGGTGAGATCAGAAAGATCTGCGACCTTTTGAACACTACCTACGATAAGTTCATCAGAACGACCGACCCCGACCACGAGAGAGTTATTCAGAAGATTTTTAAAAAGCTCTACGATCAGGGTGATATCTATAAGGGTCACTATGAGGGAATGTACTGCACCCCCTGCGAGTCCTTCTGGACAGAATCACAGCTCATTGACGGCAAGTGCCCTGACTGCGGCCGAGAGGTTAAGCCTGCCCGTGAAGAGGCGTATTTCCTCAAGCTTTCAAAATATCAGAAACAGTTAGAGGAATACATTGAGACTAACGAGAACTTTATCTATCCCGAAAGCCGAAAGAAAGAGATGCTCAATAACTTCATCAAGCCGGGTTTACAGGATCTTTGTGTTTCAAGAACCTCGTTTAAATGGGGCATTCCTGTTGATTTTGACCCGAAGCACGTTGTTTACGTTTGGCTTGACGCTCTTGCAAACTACATTACGGGTATCGGCTACGATCCGGACGGCTCGAGTGAGCAGTATAAGAAATACTGGCCTGCCGACGTTCATATAATCGGTAAGGATATTGTCCGTTTCCATACTATTTATTGGCCGATCATGCTTATGGCTCTCGGAGAGCCGCTTCCTAAGCAGGTTTTCGGACACCCGTGGCTTCTTTTCGGCACCGACAAAATGTCAAAATCAAGAGGCAATGTTATTTATGCCGACGATCTTGTTGACCTGTTCGGCGTCGATG